>Ga0137369_10004988_pt1 | contig 13534 bp, 5 predicted proteins | sample SagtaG_12_FD_104918 | JGI IMG/M metagenome (GOLD analysis project Ga0137369, IMG submission 104918) | Vadose zone soil microbial communities from Sagehorn Ranch, Mendocino, California, USA - Sage1_L_113_16 metaG | ecosystem: Environmental > Terrestrial > Soil > Vadose zone | place: USA... | reverse complement strand
GACCCCGCGGTCTCCCTGCCGGGCCTTCCGCTCCAATCGGTGTCCGTCGAGGAGGGCGCCCGCGGCATCGATCGCCGTGGCCACGTGGCGGGGGGCGATCGCGTAGCCGAACTCGGGCTCCCGGCCCTTCCGGAGCGCGATCACCGGGCAGGGGAGGCGCTCGCCGAACCGGGGAGCGTATTGGCCGTTCTCCTCCGTGACCTCGCCTCCGAACGCTCGCACCACGAGCTCCTGCCCCCCCAGGTCGACGAGGGCCTCGCGGGGCCCGCTGGTGTGCAGCACCGCGCCGGGGGGGAAGCGGATCCGCGAAACCGCCGGGTGGTCCACGCGCGACTTCACGGTGTCCCACACCAGGAGGATGCCGGGAGGCCGGAAGGCCAGCTCCCGATGGTGCAGCGGGCGCCCCGGGAGGCGGCGGTAGCCGTCGTGCCATCCGTGGACGCGCAACCCCTCCTCGGAGACGTGGGCCGTCACCTCGCGGGGCCGCCCGCGCCGGCCAACCCGGAAGGCCCCGAAGAACTCACACTGGTCGGCCCCCGCGAGCTCGACCGTGTTGTGGGCGCGCGTCGAGCGGGCCCAATCCCTCTCCGCGCCGGCCTCGTAGGTGGAGGTTCCCCCGTCGATCACGACCCGCTTCCCCCCCAGGCTCATCTCGAAGGAGAAGATGTCGCCATGGCCATGACCGGGCAGGTAGTCGGGGCCGATGGGCCCTGCGTCCACCAGGAGGGCCTCTCCTCCGCGCCGCCAGACGTAGTATCCGGTTTGGGGGAAGGCGGCGATGGCGGTGTCCGGCGCTCTCAGGCCCAGCGCCGCCGCATATTCCAGCAGCGCTTCCGGTTGGGGTGCGATCCCGAGGGCGGCATCGTTGAGGAGAGCGATGTCCCCGTCGGGGTGGCGGACCGCGGCCAGAAAGCCCAGGATCGAGGGCAGGCGGCCGAGGATCCGCTCCCGCATGGGGTCCCGCTCGGGCAGGACGTTCACGAGGTCCAGCAACCCCCGGTTGAGGAGCGCGTGGTACATCGGTGATCTCTCGACGTGGCCGCCGTCCGCCAGGAACTGCTCGTCCAGCTCCCCCCTGAGCACCGCGTCGGCGAGCCGGCTCCAGCGACCGGTGGCGCGCCCCCGGAAGCCCGCGGCCAGGAGCTTCAGGGTGAGGGCGCTTTCGAGGAGGTGGTTGCCGCGCAGGTGGAACTCCAGGTTGTCGGCCAGGCAGTTGGCCTGGGCCTCCATGGACGCGAGCACGGCGGCCCGGTCGGGGGCGGGCCAGTCCGGGGCGAGGTAGAGAAGCTTCGCCCAGTTGCGGAGGCGGAGGGAGAGGGGATAGGGCATCCAGCCGGGCCTCCGCCGGCTCGGGGGATAGCAGTGGATCCAGTCGAGCACGAGACGGAGCTGCCGGTCCTGCGGCAGCGGGTCGATGTAGCCGAAGTAGTGGAGGTTGAACAGCCAGGCCAGCGGTCCCTCGGTGTCCCAGCGCGGAGGATCGCCCACCGGGCGGGTGCGGTTGAGGGCAGTGAAAGAGCCGTCCCGGAGCGCGGCTCCCGCGGCGTGGGTCAGGAAGGGTGCGGTCGCTCGGCCTGCGAACTCCAGGCCGCTGCCCCCACCGTTTGCATATCGCCGAAATCTCCGCGTGTGACGCGTGACCCCGTGGATGAGATGGCGGCCGGCCTGCCGAAGCCCCAGATGCCAGACCGCGGCCGCGTAACGGGTGAGCCGGGACATCAGGGAAGCATATACTTGCCCGATCGAATGCGGAGATCGTGGCCCGCGCTGCTCTTCATCGGCTCCCTCGGCGCGGTCGTCGGTGCGTTCCTCCTTTCCTCCAGCGCGCGGCCCCCCCGGAAGATCCCGTTCGTCTCCAAGAGCGGGCGCGGCCAGGCGCTGGTGGTGCCGCTGGTCCGAGGGGACGGACCACGCGGCTCTTCCCTCCATCGAATCGACTTCTTCTCGCGCGAGCCGCGCAGCCTGCTCGCCCACCCCGAGATCCAGATCTTCCTTTCATCCCCCGCGAAGGGCGCCCGGCTGCGGTGGGCCGACCTGCGGGTGGTGGGGACGCCCTGCCGGTATGAGGCTTCGGGCGGCGCCCGGCTCGTGGACGGCGAGCCCCTCGCCCTGCGGCGTGGTCCGGCGTGCACGGAGCCCGCCCCGACGCCGACCGGTCAGCTCCAGCTCACCGCGGAGCTGGAAGGCCGGGACGACCTCGGGATCTGGTCGTTCGCGCCGGAACCGGGCGACGCGGATGCGGCGGTGATTCGTGTTTCCTCGGCCCCGGATGACACGGCACCTCTCCTGCGAGGCCACTTCGTCGACTACCCGGAGACGGCGCCGCGTGTCCGTCTCCTGAATTACGTGTGGCAGATCTCGCCCTGGACGTCCTGGCTCTGGATCCTGTTGTCGGCGGCCGCCCTCCTGGCCCTGGCCGGCCTGCTGGTCTTCCCGATGCGGCGCCTCTCCCCCGGGACCGCGCTCACCCCCGTCTCTTTCTCGCTCAGGGGAGCGCTGGGAGCCGCCTGCTTCGCGGGCGCTCTGGGGCTTTCTTACGCGGTCATCGCTCCGCCCCTCAGCGGCCCTGACGAGCCCTACCACCTGCTCGGGTTCGCCGAGCTGAACGGGGAAGCGTCGTTGCCGGCCGGGCTCGCCGAGTGGATGAAGCTGACCCATTTCCACCGGATCCGGGGGCACCCCACGGAGCGGTTCCGGGTCGCGGACGTGGGCAACCCCCTCGCCCTCGAGGACCCGCTATGGCGGGCGACCGAGGTGGCCATGCGCAGCGCGAGCGTCGCTGCCCTGTGGGGGATCACCGGCCGCCTCCTCCACGATCAGCCGGCGCCGCGGACGCTCCTCGCCGTGCGCATCCTGAACGCGGCGCTCTTCGCGGCGATGGTCGGCCTGGGAACGGGCCTGGCCATGGCGTGCTCACCCGTCCCCTACCCACAGCTCGTGTGCTTGCCTTTTCTGTTCGTTCCCACCCTCCCGTTCTTCGCCATGCACTTCTCGGAGACCGCCCTCCTCACCTCCGCCTACGTTCTTCTCGCCTCCAGCCTGGCCGTGATGTTCCTCGACGGGCCGCGGGCCCACTGCGCGGGCTTCCCCCTGGGACTGAGCACCGCCTTGATGCTCGCGGGAGGGCGATCGCCGTGGCCCCTCGCGGCGGTTGTCGCCGTGGTCCTCGGCGGTCGGGTCCTGCTCGGACCCTCGGGGCGGCAAGGCGAGCTGCGGGCGGCGGTCGTCTTCTGGGCGGGCTTCGCCCTGGGAGGCAGCGCCTTCTACCTGCTGCTGAACGACGAATACCGCGTCATGCTGCTGCGCTACGCGGCCTTCGCCCCCGCCGGTCTGGGGCCCGCGGGCAGGTGGCTGATCCAGCAGCCCCAGGGAATGGTCGGCCTCGCGGCGCTGGGGGGGGCCGCCGAAGTGAGCCTCCGCCCCCCGCGGCTGGCCGTCGCGGGGGCGTGGGCGCGCTGGGCGGGGGCGGCCGTTCGTTGGGCGGGCTTCGCTCTTGTCGGCGCCGTCATCCTCTCGCTCGTCGGCTCGCTCTTTCTGCCCTACCCCCAGCTCGAACTGGAGCCCGCGCGGCCGCTGTCCGCCCGCGACCTCGTGATCCGAACCCTGGCCACGACCGCCACGATGTTCCGGCTCCGGGACCCGAACTTCCTGCTCTTCTCGACGTTCTGGGCGGGCTTCGGCTGGCTGGACACGATGCCGGATCCGGTCTTCCTGTCCGCCCTCGCCCTCTTGACCGCCGTCTGCCTCATTGGTCTCCTCCTCCACCTGGCCCACCGCCGGGACGTTCGACGCTTCCTCTGGCTCCTCGCGCTGGGTCTGGGCTCGACCCTCGCCCTTGTCATCTTCGCCCTGTCGATCCACAACCTGCCCATGGCCTTGCAAGGGCGATACTTGATCGGCTGGTATCTGCCCGTCCTCTCCGTGATCGGGAGCTGGGCGGCTCTCGCCGAGGCCCCGACGGCCACGGCCACCCGCGGCCTACCGGCGATTCTTGGCCGAGTTCCGAGGCCGGTGGCGCTGCTTGCCCTCAGCGGCCTCGTTCACACCTATTGCCTGTGCTTGATCCTCTGGCGCTACTTTTGACGCTAACCGGGTGTTTCGGCCGCGAACGCCGCGCCCTCGCCTCGATCCCGGGCCCGATCAGCTCGTAGTTCTCTCGCTGCTTCGGGCTCGCGTCTCGCAGCCGCGGAAACCGCTCCAGCGGCACCGTGAGCGAGCGGCCATCCTCGAGATGTACCACGAAAGCATCGGCGATGAACTCGACCTCTCGGGCGCGGGGCTCGGGGGGGCTGCCGCGCGCCAAGGCTGAAGAGGAAGGGCAGCCGCCTTCCACTGGCCCTCGGAACGGCACCCGCCCCAGGTACCCCTGGGGCAAGGATCGCGGAGCGCGTTCTTCACGATTGACTAACTCGATCCGGGACTACTTCGTCCTTGACTTCAGGTCCACCACAACCTTCTCGGCAGTCGCTCGGAGGACCTCTCTTCCGTGCCACAGGGCTCGTGGCTCTCGTGATGTCCTGGCCTGCTTCGATCCTCGTCCAGGCGGGAGCGGGCGTCTCGCTGGCCGTGGCGGTGGCGATCCTGGCGAGCGCGAGTCGGACCGACATGCGTCCAGCGCCGGCTCTCGCGGCCGGCCTCGCCTTCAGTCTCGCCCTGACCCACCTCCCGCTCTTCCCTGACCTTCCTCAACGTCCCGCCCGCAGCGCCACCGCGCCTGACGAGCGGCCGCATCCTGGCCAGCGTGCACGTGGACCCGCATCCCGTCGGCCCCGCGACGTTCCCCGAGTCTCCGACGCGGCTCTTCTACCGGCGCGCCACCGCCGAGCTATGGCCGCTGACCGCCGCCCAGGTTGGGACGGGCTACGCCTTCGACGACGACCCCGACGGCGCCTACTCGGACGACGACCGGGAGGTCCGCAAGCGGCTGGAAGACCTGCCGTGGCCCGAGCGCGCCGCCGAGCTGCGGCTCTCCGGTGTGACCCACGTGGTGTCGGACGAGCCCCTGCCCGAACCCTTCCGGGAGCTACAGGTACTCAACCCGGCCGAGGGCGTCCGCTTGTACGGGCTGGCCGGCGCGTCGCCTTCAGTACGTTTTGCGACGCACCTCCTGCGGCGCCCGAACCTCGAAGGCGTCCTCTCCGTGCATCGCGATCCCGCCTTCGATCCCGTCACCGATGCGGTCTTCGCCGGTCCTACGAGTGAAGAAGGACAAAGGACGCCGGTCGCGCCGCAGGTCCTCCGCGAGACGGCCAGCCAGCTCGTGGCCCGCGTGGACGCTCCCGCTCCGGGCCTCCTCGTATGGTCACGGACGTTCTTCTCGCCCTGGAAAGCGACGGTGGACGACGTGCCGGCGGAGCCGATCCGCGCCCACGGCCACCTCGTCGGCTTGCCCGTACCAGCGGGACGGCACGGGGTCCTTGTCTACTGGTCGGTCATCCCCGTGCTAGGCGCCGTCATACTCACGGCAGTCGGTCTGCTTGGCGCAGCGCATTTACGCCGGTAGGCGTCGTGCTTCTCAAAAGGCAGCTCGCATACCCATCGCGGCTCGCGTTCACGGCAACCCCTCACGAAGGCGACCGCCACGGGCTGAAGCCAGAACCTCGCGATGCCCGTCGGCCAGCACCTCCGCGCCCTCGTGCCAAGCCACGTCACGCGTCGCGACAAGACCGCGTGTTCGCCCCTTATCGCCGCCAGAGCCTCTTGAAGGCGGCGCCAATCTTGTAGGGAAGACGTTCCTCGTTTGGGCCCTCCCACGAACCACCAGAAAGGTAGCGTGTGAGACGTGTTGTGAAGCCGCTGATCAGGGTATCCTCATTCTGCCACTCGTCGCGCATATAGCATTCAAACAAACTCTTTCCTGCAAGCATGACCACGTCATCATCGTAGACCTCGATCTTGTGGATCTGGCCTCGATGCTTGAGTTCAGCAACAGCATACTGATGACCGGGGACGTCATAGAAGAGAGGTACCTCCAAGCCAAGCGCAGCAAACGTCGATGCAACCCGCTCCTTACAGAGCCTTCGGAAATCCTTGCTGGTCCGAAACATAGTCAAGTCTACCGACGCCACAAACGCCAGAGATCAAGGTGCTCTCGACCGGCACGGACACTGAAGCGTACCCACCCTTCGTGCGGGCTGTGACCAATTCGATAGAAACCACGATTCAGCCACGTCCCGCGTCCAAACAGTGCCCCGGAAGCGCTCGAAGCAAGCAAGAGCTCGGTATCCCGCGTCACCTCTCCGACTGTGGCACTGGCGGCGCACTCCCAGCAGTCTTGGTAGAGGTCGCTGAACGGATCGGCAAACGGGATGACTCCATCCCAAAAGGCGGCAAGACGTTGCTCGACATCGTGGTAGGAGAAGTTGTTTGGCTCGTTGCTGCTGTTCCCACTATTTGGTGTGCGCGGGGTAGGGTGCGTCGGGGTCGGTTTCTCGGGTGGCGTGATGTCCACGACTACAATCGGGATCGGCTCGGGTTTCTTGATGTCCGGTCCACGAGAGGACGGGGGGGTACAGTAGGGTGGAAGGCATTGCGCTAAGAGAAATGGCAGGATTGAGTGAGACGCCCCTCCTGTGTACAGCGTTATCCGATCGTAAGGGAGTCCCGACGACGTCGGGGGGCAGTCTCCAGACGAGCCGCTGCCGCTCTGGGTGGGGAAACCCGGAAAGGTTGATGTCCAGCTCCAAGTCTGACAGCCGCTGAGCCCGCTGCGGTCCATCCCGTTGACAGGGTCGTCGAGCCCATAGGCGTACCTGTTCAGCCCGACCCCCGGCAGGCCGGGGTCCGACCGATCCGCGCTGAGAAAGACTCCGAGCTGCGGATCGGAGTATCTGGCATGGAGGTACGTCAGGCCGGTCTCGCCGTCGTTCCGCTGGTCGATCCAGCCGCGGGACTCCGTTTGCGATCCGCTCTGACCGAGGGTCTCGCCGTAGGGCCGGTACGTCCGCCGGAACACCGGGGTCCCAGTGGCGTCCGTGATGGCCTGGATCGACCCCAGCCGGTCGGTGTGCAGCCAGTACGTCTGGGCACCCGGGCCCGTCCCCACGCGCTTCGCAATCACTCCCAGCCCATCGACTGACACGTACTTCGTGATGGTTCCGTTCGTGATCTCGTAGTCGTCCCCAAACGGGAAGAGGCTCGTTCCCCCCGGCGACGTCTTCTTCAGCCGCTCGCCGACGCCGTCGTAGGTGAACTGCGTGGTCCCGATCTGGGCGATCCGGTTCTCCGCGTCCCAGACCGGCGTCCTTCCGCCCCCCGAGAACAGGTTCCCATTCGCATCGTAGGTGTACTGGCTTCCATTGACGCTCGCAGGGGCGTGGGGCCGCGGCTGCGGCGCCTGCGGGTAGGTGTAGGTCCCCACGCGGGAGTTGTAGTTCATCCGGTCGATTTCGTCGTAACTGAACGTCTGGCTGTCCGCGGGGCTGGTGCCGTTTGTGGCCGAGGTCAGATGGTAGAAGTCGTCGTAGTCGTATGTCCACCCCTCTCCCGCGACCGGGCTCGTCACCCCGCGCACCAGACCCACCGGGTCGGGATCGTAGGTCAGATCCTGTATCCCCGAGGTCGTCTGGATCCTCTGCAAGAAACCCCGATCCGGCGTGTAGGTCCAATCCGTCGACAGCCCGTTCGCGTTCGCCTTGTGCAAGGGCCGGCCCGAAGCATCGTAGGTCACCTGGGTGACGATCCCTGTGATCGAAGTCAGCCTCCCGGCTTCGTCGTATCCGAGCGGTCCCACCACGTCCGAGTCAGGGTAGGTCGTGCTCACGAGGTACCCGCCCGCGTCGTAGGTCTTCTGTGCGATGTAGTCGACGCCGTCCAGCATTCGCCATTGCCTGACCGCACGCCCCAGAGCATCGTAATCCATCCGAAGCACATCCGCAGGGGAGGTGACCGTGGTGAGGCGGCCCAGGTTGGAGTAGCCGGTACGCTCACCGTACGCGTAGGTCACGGTCCCCGCCGGGCTCGTTCGAGAATCAATACGCCCGATCGGATCATAGTGGAGAGTCGTCTGCTGTGCCTTGGCGTCCGTCTGGAGGGTCGGTCGACCTGCATCGTCGTAATCGTAGGTCCAATGCCCCGCGTCGGGGTCCGTTTCGTCGCGTAGGCGCCCCAGGGAATCGGACACCCAGCTCCAGGCGTTGCTGCGCGGGTCCTGCATCCCTTTCTGAAGCCCGAGGGGGGTGTCGTAGGTCGTGGTGGTGGTGACGATCTGGCTGTTGAACGTCCGGTCCACCGCGACCGTCCGCCCGTTGGCGTCGAAATGCGTGGTCACGGGCTTGCCGTTCGGGTCGGTCGTGGTCCGGCTCGTCGCCTTGTACGTCGTGCCGACGGTGTGCCCGTCCGGCAGCTGCGTCTGGACGAGCCTGTTCAGGGCGTCGTAGGTGTAGCTCGTCGTCCGGGGGGACTCGCTCTGGTAGAAGGGCTCCGTGCTCGACTCCAGGCCACCGCGGTCGTTGTAGGTCTGCTCCACCACGATGTCCTGGCTCGCCGAAGGCCCACGCTTGAGGCTCCGGTAGGTACGCCCGAGCCCGTCGAAGTACGTTTCGCTCCAGTCCGGGCCCGAAACCCCCGTCGCCGCCGTCGCCTCCACTCGTGTCCGCTGCGAGTTCGGGTCGCCCAGGTCCAGATAGGAGCGCTCCACGTAACCACCCAGGGGCAGATCCGTGTGCTGGGGGCGGCACAGGGCGTCGTAGGTCGTCGTGGTGGACTGGTTGTTCGGGTCGGAGGTGGTCTGCACGGTTGCGCAAGCGTGGTCCCAGTAAGTCGTCACCTTCGTCTCCGGCTCGTTCGCCGGGTTCTTCGTCACCTCGGGGAACAGGTTGTCGGTGGCGTCGTAGGTCGTGGTGACCTGGCGGTTGGTCTCGTCGGTCACCGAGGTCGGCGCACCCTGCGCGTTGTAGGCGTAGCTGCGCGTTACGTAGCGGTCCGTGGCGGGGTTCGAGTAGATCAACCGCCGCTTCACGGCTGTCCGGTCGCCCTTGACGGGAGGCGTGGCCCAGTTTCCCGAGCTGTCGTATTCGTACTGCTCGGTCTGGAGCGCGGATCCGTTGGGGGGAACCTTCCGGACGATCTGCCCCGGCAGACCCACGATGTAGGCGCTCGTGTTGTACGAGAAGGAGATGTCGGTCTGCAGCTCATCGCCCGTCTGGCTGATGTCGCCGTAGGACACCACCTGGGTCTGGTTGCCGTACGCGTCGTAGCCGTAGGTGACGTAGGTCTGCCGCGAGCCGCCCGCGCTGTCGTAGGCGTAGCTGTCGCTGCGGGTGAGGAGGGAGGTCCGGGGGAGCAGGGTGTTGTTGGTGTAGGTGAAGCTCTGGGCCGCGAGTTGCACGCCCGCTCCGTCATACCGCGTGATCGTGAGGGGCTTGCCCGGCGAGGCGAGCTGCTGCGAGAGAGTCGTCACGGTATAGGGGCACGTCGCCTCGCCCGGGAGGCAGGGCTGGGTCATCCTCATGGAGGCAAAGCCCAGAAACTGGCGCTCCACCTTGTCCATCTTCGCTCCGGAGTAGCTGTAGCCCGTGGTCGAGGTGCCGCCCCGGCCGTCGAAGGTCGTGACCCCGGTGGTCACGTACCTCAAGCCCGCCCCCGGCTCGTTCAGAAAGGCCGTCGAGGGAGCGTAGCCGACCTGGACCGTCCCGCCCAGGCCCCCCGCCGTCTCGACCAGGAGGTCGGCGCGCACGCCCTGCGTCCCCGAGATCGCCACCCGGGTCTTGTCGCACAGGAGATCCGTCTTCCCGTCTCCGTTGAAGTCGCTGGCGCTCACCGTGCCCGAGCAGAAGCTGCTCATCCACGTCTGCTCCGGCCCCAGCGAGGTGCCCTGCCACTTCCGCACCGTGATGTCGTTGGTCCCCGCCCCCGTGTTGTTGCACACCATCTCCGAGACCCCGTCCCCGTCCAGGTCGGCGGCGAAGGCGTTCGTGGATCCCGCGCACCAGGCCCCAAAGGCCCCCTGGTAGAGGTAGGCGTTGCCCGTGGAGAGGCTGACCTTGCCGTTGCTCGTGCAGGCGAGGTCCGTCCGCCCGTCGCCGTTCAAGTCCCCGATGACGAAGTAACCGATCGCACAGAACGTCGCGTCGGCCGCCGAAACCAGAGGGAGCCAGCCCGTCCCCGTGGAGCGGAAGACCCGGAAGAGCCCGTTCGGGATCCCGATGCAGTACCAGTCGTCCTTCCCGTCGCCGTCCATGTCGAGGGTGCCCACACTCTCCCCCGCATCGCAGAGGGCGGTGCCGAAGACGCTGAACGAGAAGGTGGTACCGTTCGAGAGGCCGACGAGGACCGGGGCCGTGACGCTCGGCTTGCACGCGACGTCCATCCGCCCGTCGCCGTTGAAATCGCCCGTCCGCCCCGCGGCCCCAACGCAGCTATACCCTCCGGCGCTTGCCATCCCCCAATTGGTGAGCGCGCCGAAGCCGGTCCCGTTCGAGAGCGCTACGGAGAAGACGCCCGTGGCGCTGTTGAACTGCGCGATGTCGGTGCGGCCATCGCCGTTAAAGTCGCCCGCCATCGGGTATGACGCACCCTGCGAGAGCCACACCACCGGGGCGGCGAATCCCGTGGGCGTCGCGAGGGACACACGGGCCGTCCGGGAGGCGTTATCGTTACACAACCGGTCCGTGCGTCCGTCGCCGTCGAAGTCCCCGGTCAGGAACGTGCCGACGCAGAAGTCGTCCACCCAAAAAGCCCGGCATTCCGAGACGTCCAACTGCGTCGAGTTCTGGTAGGCGGTGACCTTGAAGCTGTAGCCGCCCGCGGCCAGGGTAAGGCTCAGGGAGGTGTTGGCAGTCGAGGAGTTCGTGGCCGTTCCCGCGCAGGTGGAGCCCGTATAGCGGCTGAGCGTGTAGCTCGTCGCTCCGCTCACGGCCTCCCACTGGAAGCTCACCGGCGAGGAGGCCGGGAGATTGGCGCCCGACTGCGGCTGAAGCAAGGTCAGGGCGTCCGCCCGGGCGGCGAAAGCCATGAGTATGAGGGCCCCGACCGCCGTGCCAAGGAGTGCGGGTCTTCTCATCGGAGGCACCTTCGGGCATCCGCATGAGCGGGCCGGACGCCGGCTTGAGCGAGATTTGCGGAACCTTACGGCCGAACGCCCCGCGCTGTCAAGAACGAAGGTCCATTTCCTGTAGGGAAGATGTCTGACCTGGCCTGTCAAAAGCGAGTCAAATGGCTATTGACTGGCGATTCCCGGGCTAATAGGATACAGACTCCAGACGCCGACATCTGATTGTGGGGCAGCACCACTTCTTCGGGAGGAGTGCCGATGGACCGCCATCGTGAGCCGTGGCAGGGGACCGGCATCGTGGTCATGGCGGCGCTCGCCCTCCTCTTCGCCGGTCCACCCGCGCCGGCCGACGAAAAGCCCGGGGACACCGTGTCCGGCTTCACCGGCGCCTTCTCCCAGGCGATCCCGATCGAGGTTCCCCCCTTCCGGGGGCTCGAGCCGCGGCTCGCCCTCGGCTACTCCTCCGGGGCGCGCAACGGCTTCGTGGGCGCCGGCTGGGCGCTCGCGGGTTTCAGCGTGGTGGAGCGGGTGAGCCAGGGTCTGGGCTCACCGCGCTTCGACAGCACGGACAGATACGTTCTCGACGGGCAGGAGCTGATCCAGTGTCCGGCCGCGAATCCGAGCCCGAGCTGCACGACGGGCGGCACCCACACGACCAAGGTCGAGAGCTACTTGAAGATCACCTTCGATTCGGCGGCGAACACCTGGACCGTCTGGGGCAAGGACGGCACCCGCACGGTCCTCACGTCGGCGTACACGGTGCCCTCCGGCACTCTCTGGTGGGGGCAGACCAGCCGGGTCGACACCCACAACAACACGGTCACCTACGCCTGGGCTTGCCCGGGCGGCGGCGAGGACTGCTATCCCGCCTCGGTGCAGTTCGGCCCCTACTCCGTCACGCTCTACCGCGAGGCCCGGCCCGACGTGCTGACCTCGGCCTCGGCGAACGCCAGCAGCCTGCGGAAGATGAGCTACCGCCTCCGCAGCGTGCTCGTGGCCTACCAGGGCTCGCCGGTCCGCGCCTACAAGCTCACCTACACGACCAGCCCGGTCACGGGCGCCTCCCTCCTGGCCTCGGTGCAGCAGTACGGCAAGGACGTGGTGATCGACGGCGCGGGCCTGATCACCCAGGGCACGGCGCTCCCGGCGCGGACCTTCCGTTATCAGACCGACGCTCTCGCCCGGGGCTTCCGGCCCTGGCCATCGGACGAGACGATCCCCCCCGCCGAGGGCACCTTGCCGAGCCTCGCCACCCAGGACATCGTGCTCTTCGAGGGCAATCAGGGGGCCACACCCGCCATCCTGACCCTGACCCTGTCGCGCGCCGCGAGCGGTCCAGTGACGGTGAACTACGCCACGGTGGACGGGACCGCCACCGCGGCGGGCGGGGACTACACGCCCGCCTCCGGCACGGTGAGCTTCCCTCCGGGGAGCCTGGCCCAAACGGTGACGATCGAGGTCACCGGGGACACCGCACTCGAGGCCGACGAACTGTTCACGGTCCAGCTCAGCTCTCCGGTTGGCGCCACGCTGGGCGTGGCCCAGGCCCAGGTGAAGATCCTCAACGACGATTTCGCCGCCCCCGGGACGGGCACCGGCGCCGAAGGCGCGCTCACGGTCGGCAGCGGGCAGACCGTGTTCACGGACGCGACGCGCACGGCTCTTTCCGGCCCCGTGGCCCCGGGAGCGACCAGCCTCGCCGTCGCCTCGACCGCTGGGTTCGCCTCCGGCCAAGAGGTGCTCGTCATCCAGATGACGGGTGGAACGGCGGGCCACTTCGAGACCGGGTCCATCGCGAGCGTCGGGACCGGCGTCCTGAACCTCACGGGCGCGCTCGGCGCCGCCTACTCCCAGGACGCCTCGAACCAGGCGCAGGTCATTCGCGTCCCGAACTACACGAGCGTGACCGTCCAGAGTGGGGGCACGCTCACGGTGAACCCATGGAACGGGAGCACCGGAGGGGTGATGTTCTTCCGGGCGACGGGGGCCGTGAACGTGCAGGCGGGCGGCGCGATGACGGTGGCCGCGTCAGGTCCAGCCGGTGGAACAGGCGGTGCGGCGACCGCGCTCAACAGCAACGGGGGCGCGCCGGGCTCGGGCGGCGCCGGGGACGCCATCAATGGTCACTGCAATCCCGCCGGGTGGTGCGACAGTTGCGAGTCGCCCCCGTGCCAGCCGATCTACGGCGCCGCCGGGAGCGCGGCGGCGAGCGGGACGGGTGCGCCCGTCCCAGCCGGAACCCAGGGTCGCGCCTGCAACGGCGATAACAAGTGCTCCGGCGGCTATGGAGGCGGCGGGGGGCTCTCGGGCCCCGCGGGCGCGGCGGGTAACAGTGGCGCTGCGGCGAGCGGGCTCGGGGGCGGGGCGGCCGGGGCCGGGGGCACCCACACCGGAAGCGGGTCCGTGCTGGTCATGGGCGTCGTTAGTGGCGGTGGGATCGGCGGAGCCCAAGGACAAGGCGGAGGCGGCGGATGCGGCGGTGGAGGTGGGGCGGTGCGGATAGATAAAGGCTAAGAAAACGGTTACTATGGGGCGTACGCT
>Ga0137369_10004975_pt1 | contig 13548 bp, 11 predicted proteins | sample SagtaG_12_FD_104918 | JGI IMG/M metagenome (GOLD analysis project Ga0137369, IMG submission 104918) | Vadose zone soil microbial communities from Sagehorn Ranch, Mendocino, California, USA - Sage1_L_113_16 metaG | ecosystem: Environmental > Terrestrial > Soil > Vadose zone | place: USA... | reverse complement strand
ATCTCGCGCTGCGGGGTGATCGCGACGGTCGAGGACGGCCGATTGACGAAGGTCAACGCCGATCCCGACCATCCGAACGGTTGTATCTGTGTCAAGGGAACGGCAGCGCCGGAGATTGTTTACTCTCCCGATCGATTGCGCTCGCCGATGAAGCGCACGCGCTCCAAAGGAGATGCCGATCCGGGCTGGACGCCTATCTCTTGGGACGAAGCGCTGGCGTTGACAGCGACTCGCCTATCGGAAATCAAGGCGAAGCACGGGCCGGAATCGGTTGTCTTTGCATTCGGCACGCCGTCGGGAGGCGGGATTTCCGACGGCGCGCGCTGGCTCGAGCGCCTGGCCAACGCCTTCGGCAGTCCTAACCTTCTCGCGTCTCTTCATATCTGCAACTGGAATAGAGAATGGGGCGCGCAATACACTTACGGAGTGGCCACTCCGCCGCCGGATTATGATAACGCGGGCTGCATACTCCTCTGGGGATTCAACCCGTACGCCACCTGGCCCGCCGCCGCGGCACGAATCAACCAGGCCAAAGCGCGCGGCGCCAAAATCATTGTCGTCGATCCGCGAAAGTCCGGCGCAGCGGAAAAAGCCGATCTGTGGCTGCGCGTTCGACCCGGCGGCGACGAGGCGCTAGCGCTGAGCATGATCCATGTGCTGCTCGAAGAAAAACTTTATGACGAAAGTTTCGTGCGCGACTGGACCAACGGCGCGTTTTTGCTGCGCGACGACAACAATCAACTGCTCACCCCGCGAGACCTCTCGGAATCTGGCGATGAGGAAGCATTCTTCGTTTGGGATGAACACGGCAACTCGCTAGTGAGCTACCGCGCAGCCCAAGGTTTCGCCAAAGAGCGTGTCACGCGGGCGCTCACCGGCGCGCACAGAGTCTCGTTGGTCAATGGGATGATCGTCGACTGCCGGCCGGTGTTTGACAATCTTGCCGACCTCGCTGGTCGGTATGCGCCGGAGCGGACGGAAGAGCTTAGTTGGGTGGCGGCGCGGGATGTCCGAAGCGCCGCGCGCCTGTTCGCCGCGCACAAGCCGTCTTGCTATTACAGCTGGGCCGGCCTCGAACAACACAGCAACGCCACGCAAATCACGCGGGCGATTTGCACTTTTTTTGCGCTCACTGGACAGTTCGATCAACGCGGCAGCAATTTACTTTACGCGAACACTCCCGTTCAGCCGATTACGGGACAAGAATTATTGCCCAAAGATGTTGCCGCCCGCCGCCTCGGATATGCTGAACTGCCGTTGGGCTCGCCGGGACACTCGGGCCGCGTTCAAGCGAAGCACGTTTATGACGCCATTCTGACTGAAGAGCCGTATCCCATAAAAGCGCTGGTCGCCGTCGGTGGAGACGCCCTGCTTGGCCATGGCGATGCCAATCGCGGCAGAGAAGCGCTCGCCGCGCTCGACTTCTTTGTCAACGTCGACATCTTCGCCAATCCCAGCGCCGCATTCGCAGACGTGTTGCTGCCCGCATCCACGTGCTGGGAGCGCGAGGGGCTCATGCCTTCCTTTTCTACCGCGGAGGACACCGCCACCTGGGCGCAGCTCAAGCCGGCGGTTGTAGAGCCGCTGCACGAATCGCGCGCCGATATCGAAATCATTTTTGAACTTGCCCAACGTCTCGGCTTGAATGAACAGTTTTTCGGCGGCGCCGTCGACGCCGGTTATAATCATCACCTCGCGCCGTCGGGTCTCACCGTCGAACAATTGCGAGCCAATCGAATCGGCATCCGCGCCGCAACGAGAACACGATATCGAAAGTATGCCGAAACCGATCCACGGACGGGAGGACCGAGAGGTTTTCAAACCCCCACGGGAAAAATTGAAATCTACTCGACGAAATTTGCCAAAGCCGGATATGCGCCGCTACCAGGATCGCCGGGGGCGAATAATGGCGCCGGCAATTCACGCGACGCTTCCCACGACTACCCGTTGATCCTAACCTCCTTCAGGCTGATGCAATATTGCGATCAGCAACACCGCAACATTCCACGCCTGCGCCGCCAAGCGCGCGAGCCCTTTCTGGAAATCAATCCCGAAACCGCCGCGTCTTTGAACATTCAAAATAACGAATGGATCAAACTAGAAACGCCCCTTAGCGGCATTCGACTCAAAGCCAAGTTGAATCCATCCCTTCATCCCAAAGTCGTCGCGACCCAGTACGGTTGGTGGCAGGACTGTAAAGAATTACAAATGCCCGGCTATGATCCGCTCGCAGAAGACGGTTCGAACGTCAACTTGATCATTTCCAACGACGTGAGTGATCCGATCAGCGGCGCCGTGCCGCATCGCTCACAACCGTGTCGAGTGCAAAAGATCACATGATCGGCCGAGGCAGGACGGCCACTGGGGAAATTGCGACTACCAGTAGTGTGCGGGGAAATAGTTGAATCCGGCAAGAGAATTTTTTGGCGACTAAGCGGGCAGTAAAGACCAGAAAAAAAAGCCCGACGAGGCGAACCGCCGAGCGCAGCGTCGTAAACCCTGGCTTTCAGCTCGACGTGTTTTGGTTAGCCTTGTTGCTCGGCGGCGCTACCCTCATTGCTTATTTCCCCGCGATCCACGGCAGCTTTCTTTGGGACGACGACGCGCATGTGACCAGGCCGGAGTTGCGCTCCATGCATGGCCTGTGGCGTATCTGGTTCAACCTCGGCGCAACGCAGCAATATTATCCGCTGCTGCACAGCGCTTTTTGGCTCGAGGACAAACTCTGGGGCGAAGCGGCCGTCGGCTATCACCTGCTGAATATCTTGCAGCACGCCTCGGCGGCTTTCTTGTTGCTTTTGATCTTGCACCGGTTGGTAATTCCCGGTGCCTTTCTCGCCGCTGCCGTTTTCGCTCTTCACCCTGTGCACGTCGAGTCAGTCGCATGGATCACGGAACAAAAAAATACCCTCTCGGCGGTGTTCTACCTTGGCGCGATGCTGGCGTACCTGCGCTTTGACGAGGAGCGCCGAACGTCCCTGTACGCCCCAGCGCTGGGATTGTTCGTGCTGGGCCTACTGAGCAAAACAGTGGTCGCCACGCTGCCGGGGGCCTTGCTGGTAATTTTCTGGTGGCGACGCGGGCGCCTCTCGTGGCAGCGCGACTGTGTGCCGCTGATTCCGTGGTTCGCGCTGGGCGCGGCTGCCGGGCTACTTACCGCCTGGGTGGAGCGCAGACTCATCGGCGCCGAAGGTATGGCCTTCGATTTCACGTTTTTGCAACGGGCTCTGCTGGCTGGTCGAGTGATCTGGTTCTACCTAAGCAAGCTGTTCTGGCCGGTGGATCTCATGTTCATCTACCCGCGCTGGGAGGTGAACCCGGCGCTCTGGTGGCATTACCTGTTCCCCCTGGGGTCGCTCGCGCTGATGGGGTGGCTGTGGCTAATCCGACACCGGTGGCGCGGACCGCTGGCGGCAATGCTATTTTTCATCGGCTCGCTTTTTCCGGCCCTCGGCTTTTTCAACGTCTATCCGTTTGTCTTCTCGTTCGTCGCCGATCACTTCCAATACTTGGCTAGCCTCGGCATCATTGTCGCGGTGTCGGCCGGCATCGCCGTGGCCCTGGCGCACCTGCCGCAACGGGCTCGCTGGGCGGGCCAGGCGTTTTGCATCTTGTTATTAGGCGGGCTAGCGGCGCTCACCTGGCAGCAGAGCCGCACATACGGCGATCCAACGATCCTCTACCAGGCAACGCTTGCCAAGAATCCGGACTGTTGGATGTGCCGCAACAACTTGGGAATACTCCTGCGCAACGAGGGCCAGCTGCAAGCGGCGATCGAGCAGTACGAGGAGGCATTGAGGCTAAGACCCGACTACGTCGAGGCACATCACAATCTAGGAAACGCTTTGCTGCAAGCGGGACAACTGCCAGCAGCGATCGGTCGTTACGAGCAGGCATTGAAAATCAATCCCGATTATCCCTATGCGCATAACAATCTTGGGAGAGCTCTGTTTCAATTGGGAAAGTTGTCTGAGGCGCAGAAAGCGTTCGAGGCGGCCGTGCGGATCAAGCCCGACTATGCCGAGGCGCATCACAATCTGGGAAATGCTTTGCTGCAAGCAGGACAGGTGTCAGAAGCGATCGGTCACTACCAGCAGGCATTGAAAATCAATCCCGATTACGCCGAGGCACATTACAATCTGGGAAACGCTTTACTGCAAGCAGGGCAAGTGTCAGAAGCGATCGGTCACTACGAGAATGTTTTGAAATCTAATCCCGAACATCCCGATGTGTATAACAATATCGGCGGCGCTCTATTAATGATGGGAAGGTTGCCCGAGGCGAAGAAAGCGTTCGAGGCGGCGTTGCGCATCAAGCCAGACTTTGGGCCGGCGCTCGAAAATCTTTCTCTGCTGCGCGCTCAGGAGCAGAAGGTCGAATTCAAGAAATGAAAATTGCCGTGAACGGCATACCGCGGCTTTTCGCCATCAAGTAGGAAACAGCGATACCTCCGCCATGTCGAACTCGCCTTTTTGCAGCATGCGTTCGTGCCGGTCTTCGCCATCCCGCTAGCGATCCGATTGGCCGACGATTAATACATTAAGATCCACACCCTCAGGCTGCACCGTGCCGTCGAAAAACGGCACGTGCCGATCATAGTGCGAAAACGCGATAGTTAGTTTCGGTTTCGCCATGGGGTTTCTCAAGACCGATTGAATTGCCTGCAACCTCTTATCACCCATTGTAATCGTGTGGACAAATTCTTGCGCAGATCACATCAAGCGGGCGCGACGACCTCGCGCATCGTATTCGCAACGGAGTCGAACTTCTCGTCCTGATCTGTCTCTAGCTTGCATCGTCACTTCCCACTCCGCACGACCTGTGGACCGAACTGATTGTACATCGACTCTGCGATAACCTCGGTCATGCGCTTGTTCCGCGCATTCACTCCGCGCGCGCTCGCGCGGCCGATAATCATCATCGTCGAAATCGGGCGGAACGACGCAGCTAGAAAAGATAATAGACAACATGCCGACACCGATCAACCTGTTTTTCACGCGTACCTCCATCCAGTTACGTTGTTTCTTGAGCCGATAAGAACAGTCGTCTAAGCCGAGGCCTAAAGTGCCTCACTTCGACTTGGCCGCTTCATTAACCTTATCCGCCGCTTTTTCCATCGATTGACCCACGTCCTTAGCAGCTTTGTCGATTTCTTTACCTGCCTTCTCTGCGGGACCCTCTTTTTGGCAAGCTGAAAGAGTCAATCCCAAAAGGATCACTGCGACTAACCAGTTTAATCTCGACATGCCACATACCTCCTGCCGGTTTTTTTATTTATTAGACCCATACCCATACTCTGAGAGTTCTGCAATGATCAATGCCGTCAAGCTAGTAACAGTAACTTCGTGAGATCTCGGGCGCTGCTAACCAACTCGATCCGCCGCACGGATTCCACGATCCGCTCGACACTTTTCTTGCCTAGAACCGGCTCCATCAACCACGCCGCCTTTTTCTCGATCTCTTCCGGACTCATCGGATTTTCCGGGCGGCCGCGGCAGTTGCTCACATGCTCACGCAATGTTTTGCCGTCCTTGAAAGTCACTTCGACCAGCCCTTGGAAGCGAGACCCCGACCGTTCCATCTCCTGATCGCCGGTCAACTGAACTTTCTCCTTCAACGCCAATACCCGCGGGTTTTGAAATCGCTCGTAATCATGCGACGACTCGAAGGTGAGTTTGCCGTCGATGAGGATCGACGCGACCATGTACTGAACGTTGACATCGGGCATATGCCGGTTATTAACCGTGCGCGCGCCGCTCTCCGGGATACGCACGACAATTTTCTCGATATCATCGAGTTGAATTTTATGTTTGGAAAGCAGAGCCACCGTCGCGTCGACGGTTTCCATCATCGGTGAGCCCACCGGATATTTTTTGACCAGACAACTGGTGATCGTGAAACGCTGGCCGAGCTCGTGCAATATCTTTTGGGGATCGCAGGGCGCATAGGTCTTGATGATGCCTTGATCGCCTTCGAGCACATCCCGGTTGCCCGTGAAACCAGATTGAATGAGCAGCGCGGCGGTGACTCCGTTGCGCGCAGGCATGCCGGCGTAGTCGAACGCTTTCTCGATGTGATCGTCGTCACCGACCCAGGCACGCGATCCCGAGGCCTGCTGCGCGGCATAGGAGATTAAATAGTGAAGCTGCAAATCATCCAATGCGGCGAGCGTGCCCGCCGCGGTCGCGCAACCAAATGTCGCGCCAAAGCTCGTCGACCTGGGCGCAAATGCCTGGTGAAAACGAAAGCCGATGTCGTAGCCGAGAATTACTGCCCGGAGCAAGGCGTCGCCGCCTCGATCCTGCGATTCGGCAATCGCCAATGCGGCCGGAACAATCGCACAGCCGGGATGGAGTTGGCTGTTCGAATCGTCGGTTTCATCGGCGTGACCGGACATGCCGTTGGCGAACGCGGCAATTATTGGCGCTGTCTTTAGATTTGTCCCGAGCACGCTGCACTCTTCCTTGCCGCCTTGGGTGCGAGCGTGTTGCAGCCCCAGCTTGCCGGGCTTCAACGTCGAGCCCGAAACAATCGCCGCGAGCGAATCCACCAGATGACTCTTTCCCTTTTGGATAACTTCGGCCGGCAGTTTCGTTGACCGCGCTGCTAACATATATTCGACGAGACTATCGATGATCTTTGCCATCTATCCTCCAAGACCCTTAGGTTGATGGAGTATTGGAGTACTGGAGTGTTGCAACAGATTCAGAACAATCACTCCACTATTCCGTTGCTCCAAACTGACAATTTGTGTCGAGCGAATCGTAGTGCTGCGACAACGCGTGTGTCAAGCTGACGTTGACACCCATTTACCTACTGCGATATATGCGGTCGTGACAACTATCCGCGCAGCTAATCTCACCGAATCTTAGGGGCTTGGAAATCCTTACGGAGGTTCCGATGAGCAGGGCAAAAAGCAACTGGAGTCGCAGAGAGTTTCTCCAGAAATCCGCGACGGCGAGCGCCCTACTTTCGCTCACGCCTTTCGCTGCTGCGCAATTGGCGCTTGCCCAATCGTCATCTCGAACTCGCGTCACGATTGCTCATGGCGTCGGCGTCTACTCTTTAAATCCATACGCGGTAAACACTTCTCCCTTGCAGGCCGCCTGGGGTTCGGTCATGGAGCCGCTGATCGACGCCGACTATGAAAAACGCGGCTATCGCGGCGTACTGGCGGAATCCTGGCAGATGAAAGGCTCGAAACTGCATTTCAACCTGCGTAAAGGTGTGCGCTTTCATGACGGCACGCCGTTCACGAGTAAAGACGTGGTCGCTTCGTTCAAACGCATTCTGACCGACAAACAAAGCTTGCAGGCGCCCAATTTGCAAAACGTCGGAGAGATGGATACTCCCAACGATCACACCGTCATCATCACACTCAAGAAAGTCGACGCGAACGCCCTCGAAGACATCAACAACCGCGTGATCATGAAGCAGGCGACAGCGGAGAAGATGGGCGAGGCGGACAACCGCCCGATCGGCACGGGTCCGTTCAAATTTACCAGTTGGGAAAGAAGCGGGCAGTTCGTCGTCCGCCGCAACGAGAGTTATTGGGGACGACCGCCAAAGATCGATGAGGTCATTTACAAGTCGATTCAAGAGGACGCCGCGCGCATCGCGGCGTTGGAAGCCGGCCAGGTGGATTTGATCAGCAACGTTCCGCCCCATGAAGTGGCGCGGCTGAAATCCAATCCGCGGCTACGAGTCCAGCAGGTGCAGGGACTGCGGCCGATTTTTCTGGTGCTCAGCCCCGCCTACAAACCGCTTGAAAATGTAAAGGTTCGCCGCGCCATCACGCATGCAATCGACCGGGACAGAATCATCAAACATATTCTCGAAGGCAATGCTTACCCGTTGAGCGGCCTGTTGAGTCCGCAGGTTTTTGGCTATGAGCCGAGCGCGAAAGCTTTTCCCTACGATCCGGAAAAAGCGAAACAGCTGCTGAATGAAGCAGGATTCCCGAACGGTTTTGAGATCGATTACTACAGTCCAACCGGACGATATCCAAAGGATCGTGAAGTGGCCCAGGTCATTGTCGAGCAGCTTTCCAGGGTTGGAATAAAGGCCAATCTAAAAACGCCGGAGTGGAGCATCTTCAATACGGATTACAAGAACGGCAAGTATCCTATTTACCTGACCGGTCGTGGGAGTCTCACCGATGCGGATACGCTGTTTCAGCAGTATTTCAGAACCGGCGTCACCAGGCGAACTTTAGGCTACAGCAATCCCAAGCTGGACGAAATTCTCGACGCGGAGCAACTAACCTTCGACGTCAAAAAGCGAGAGAAGCTTCTCTGGGATGCTCACAAGATCGTTTTGGAGGACGCGCCCGCCGGGCCGCTGTGGAATGCCATGGACAGTTACGCCTATCGCGCGGACCTCGTCTGGACTGCGCCGCCGGATGAAAAGGTGCAACTGAAAGACGGCTACTTGCGGCCAAAATAGCAATACACCCAGCACTTCCGATCCGCGGGCGAACGATCGATCATCGATTCATCCAAGATGGCCAGCGCTAAGAATCTTTCCGTTTGGTGACTCGATCAATTTCTTTCAAAAGCGTGACCGCTGACGGGCGATCAGACGGATCCTGGTTACGATGGGCGAAGAGGATGTTGCCCGCGCGATCCAGCAAAAAGTCGCCGCCGGATTGATAGATGTCGTCCTTGCCGTAATCCTGGCGCCTCATTCCTTCGCGCAACAATTTAAAATAGCGCATCAAGGTGGCTGGAGAAAAGACTTGAAGCCACGAGAGTCTCTCCAAGTTGAACGCGTGATACGCTTTCCGTTCAGGGTCGGCAAGAATAGCGAACGGCCATTGATGTTGCTCCTGGTAGCGAACCAGCTTGGACGGCTCGGCAAAAGACACGACGACAATCACAACCCAGCGCCGCGCGAATTCCGTCCTGAGCGAATTCACCTCGCCGAGGTGAGCCTGACAGGGCAGTCAGGCAAGATGCCTGAGAAAGATTATGAGCAGATGCTCCTGAAAGAGATTGCTGAGAGACGCCCGGTTTCCCTGAAGATCGACCAGGGGCAAATCGTCGAGCGCGATCTTTTCGGTCGACCCAAGCGAATCCTGCATACCAACCGGTTGCCGCCTCTCTGCGCTCGACAGCGCGAGAAAAGTTGTGATGACAGACCTGTTCCGGACGAAAAAAAAGGGCGCCCCGACCAAGCGCCCTTTTCTACCTTGTGGTTAGATTTTACCAATTACCAGCGATTTCGTCCGCCACCGCCGCCACCACCGCGTCTTTCACCACCCCCACCCCGGTCACCGAAGCCGCCGGACCGCCTCTCTTGCGGCCGAGCCTCATTCACCGTGAGGTTACGGCCATCGAGATCGGTGCCATTAAGCGCTTGTATCGCCTTCTGAGCCTCTTCAGACGAAGCCATCTCGACGAAACCAAAGCCGCGGGAGCGACCCGTGAACTTATCGGTGATCACCCGGGCCGACTCAACGGCCCCGTGCGCCGAGAAGATTTCCTGTAGTTGCGCATCGGTGGTCGCATACGGCAACCCACCTACGTATATTTTACTGCTCATGTCCTCTCCTTATTGAGAATTGTTGTGGTCTTGCCCTGAGAACCTGATCACCGCTGGCAGCAGAACATGGAATGCAAGACACGCTCTGGTCGGATTGTCCGCGTGGCACCGAATCGCAAGGTAAGACGCCCTAGACCTTCAACTATACGTTTTGTCACTATCAGAAGGCCCCATACTGATGTGTAGGAAAAAGCCTAGCGCATCCATGCCCTCGACGCAACCCCGATTGTGGTGGGCTGGACGCACTTTTGCCAGGCTGTTGCACCGGCGACGGGTTTTGTATTAAGAGGGCTAATGGAGCAAGAACTACTCAGAAGGAGGGTAAATGTATCAGACAAACCAATATGAAGGCATGATTGCTGAGACCGTCACCATGCAGGGCCACAAAGGCGATACGATCAATGCCTATGTCGCCCGGCCGATCGGCTCCGGGCCACACCCGGGCATGGTCGTCATCCACCATGCGCCGGGCTGGGATGAATGGTATCGTGAATGCACCCGCAGATTCGCCCATCATGGCTACGTTGCGATTTCACCGAATCTCTATTATCGCGACGGTCACGGCACACCGGAGGATGTCGGCGCCAAAGTGAGGGCCGCCGGCGGCGTCCCCGATGAACAGGTGCTCGGCGATCTCGACGGCGCCAATAAGCTGCTGCGCTCGCTGCCGTACCTCAACGGTAAAGTCGGCGTTTTCGGCACCTGCTCGGGCGGCCGTCACGGCTTTCTCGCCGCATGCCGATTGAAAAATTTTGACGCATTGGTTGAGTGCTGGGCCGGACGCGTGGTCATGTCGAAGGAAGAGCTCACGCCAAAACAGCCCGTAGCGGCCATCGACTACACGAAAGATCTGCCTTGCCCGATGATCGGCCTGTTCGGCAACGACGATAAATCGCCCTCGCCGGAGCAGGTAAATTTGCACGAAGCGGAGCTCAAGAAACACGGCAAGAACTATGAGTTCCACCGCTACGATGGTGCGGTGCATGGTTTTTTCTATTACGATCGCCCGGCCTATCGTCAGGAACAAGCGGTCGACGGCTGGAAAAAGCTGTTCGCCTTCTGCGAGAAAAATTTAAGATAGCTGACAAAAGGGGAATAGTAAGATGTGTACAATGATTGCTCATCAAGCGAAGATTGAGGGGCGGGGCAAAAGCGGAGCAGATTGGTTCGAAGTGCGCGAAGCCAACATCTCCTATGATCATCCGTACGATATGCCATTGGAGCACGCGTTGAATATCGACTTCGTCAACGAGGCGGCCGGGCCGGGCGCTCGAGTGGCGGTCGAGCTAAGCATCGAAGCAGCGCGCAAGCTGGTTCAAACCATCGAAGCGGTGCTCGCGCAAGCCGAGCAGCGCGGCGTTTTAGAAGACCTGCCACAAGCGGCATCCCGCTAAGCGAATTAATCCGCGGGGCGGATGATTTTTCCGACCAATCGTCCGCCTCGCGCTTCCTCCCCTTCGCATTTCTACGCCACACACGCTATAACTGTCGTGAAATCTTCGTGCCGCTCGCTTTCATCTAGTTGGCTAACTCCGGCGATATAAACTCAACATTGCATCACCAGCCCATCCGCCCGTGGTCGTCGCTGTTGGTTCGCGACTATCGGCTGCTTTGGATCGCCAGCGTCCTGACCTCGCTTGCCGGGCAGATCCGCAATGTGTCCACCCTTTATCAGGTTTACGACATTTCCGGCTCTGCTTTTAACCTGGGACTGACCGGTTTCCTCGAAACTCTGCCGTTCATTATTTTCGGTCTGTTCGCCGGCGCGGTGGCGGACGCATTCGACCGGAAAAAACTCCTCGTGACGACGATCCTGCTGCAGATCGTGCCGAATCTACTCCTCGGGCTGCTCACGCTGACGGGCGCCATACAAGTCTGGCACATCTACACCCTCGGCCTTCTCGGCGCCTTCGTCGAGGTTTTCAATTGGCCGGCGAGAGTGGCGCTGATCCCGCGGCTGGTACCGTCCGCCCTGCTGATGAACGCGATGGTCATCAACACGATGATCCTGCAAACAAGTTTTCTCGTCGGGCCGGCCATCGGCGGATTTCTGATCGATCGGAGCGGCCTGGCGATTACTTATTTCGCCAGCACGCTGCTCTTCGTTCCGGCCATCATCACGGTGTTGTCGCTACGCGCGTCCGGCAAGATCGAAGGCGCACGGCGGCGGGTCAATCTGAGAAGCATCGTCGAAGGGATCGAGTTTATCTGGATTCAGCGCATCATCCTTTCTCTTTTTCTCCTCGATTTTGCCGTTGTTCTCGTCGGCTTTTACCGGCCAATATTGCCGATCTTCGCTGCCGATGTTTTCAAGACCGGGGCGTCGGGACTGGGCGTGCTTTATGCCGCGCCGGCGGTGGGTTCGCTGCTGGGCACCATGGCTTTGCTCATGGCCGGCGATGTCAAACGCAAGGGCGCGCTCGTCATCGTCGCCGCGCTATTCTTCGCAGGCGCGCTGGCATTGTTGGGCGTCTCGCACTGGTTCGGGATGGCTGTCGGCGCCGTCATGGTTTTGGGATTTACCGACTCGATTAGCGTCGCGATCCGACGCACGGTCGTTCAGCTCCTGGCGCCCGACGGCATGCTCGGCAGAGCGGCGAGTTTGATCACGGTTTTCTCTCAGACGACCAATGGATTGGGCGCGCTTCTTGCCGGCATCGCCGCCGAGACCTGGGGAGCGCCCAACGCGCTGCTAGTCGGCAGCGGTCTGTGCTTCTTCATGATCTTCGGAGTCTGTTTAGCCGTGCCCCAGCTCTGGCGTTACAGATCGTAACTATTCGCGCGAGTGAGACGGATTCGGGGAACCTGGTAGCTCAAGGTTGGAATAATTTCGCGGCGAGCAAGCCTCACGGGCTTGCCTGCCGGGGCGCTATAATTTGCCGTACTTGGCGCTCAAGCCGTTAAAGAACCCTTCTCGCTCCAGGTCGGCCAGAATGGTTTTGTCGACGAAATCCGCGGCGCGCTTGCCGCGCAACTCCGGCACCGTGGGCGTAAGATTTTCGAGCTCGGTCTGAATCGCTTCTTCCATCGGATAGGGCTTCAAAGGAGGCCCGTCAACCGCATAATTCTTGTAGAGCGCTTCAAGCCGGCGCGGATCCTGCTCGCGCATATGTTTACGAAAACTCGCCAGCGCAATGTTCTTATTCGCCTTCCCGAGCCAGATCGCTTCAGAGTACGCCATCATGAACGCGCGCGCGCGCTGCCGCTGGTTCTTAAGAAAATCCCGCCTGGCCGAGAGGTCGCTGGCGCTCGTGTGGATCCCCAAGTCATTCAGATCCGCAAGAACGGAGACTTTCAAACCCTTGGCTTCTGCCTCCGAGAGATTGTCCGCGCTAATCAACGTCGCATCGATCTTGCCCTGTAGCATAACCAGGACCCGTTTGTTGGACTCAGCCAAGCCGGTGGCGAGAATATTGACGTCCTTTCCCGGCGTCAGGCCCATTTTGATTAACGCCCGCCTGGTGGAAAATTCGATGCTGGTTCCGAGGCGACTGACACCCACCGTCTTACCTCTAAGTTCCTGAGCTGACGTAATTGACGGACGGGCCGCCAACTTCCAAGCCCCGGGGCCAAAAGTTCCGATGATAGCCACGGGAAGTCCTCGCGCCGCCGAAACCATCGTTGTCGCCCCCGGCGCACCGAGCACTTCGACGTCGCCGCCCGCCAGCGCGCCGATGGCCGCATCGCCCGCCGCGATAACTACCAGGTTCACGTGCAGCCCCTGCTTCTCGAACAGGCCAGCGTCTTTGGCGATCCACAGCGGCAACCGGCTGCCAGTCACCGAAGCGTAGGAGGCGTTCAGCGTCTCCAACTGCTGAGCCGGAACGGAGCACACCCAAGACATCATAACCAACACGGAAAAGTTAAGAATTCGCAGTAGTGTCAAGTAACAACTCACTTATTCACAAACGCTGGACAGCGATAGGGGTCGGAAACGGCTTTCGCCGTCCCCGCCCTCCGAACCGTGCGTGCGGTTCTCCCGCACACGGCTCTCCAGTCGGTGGT
>Ga0137369_10004961_pt1 | contig 13571 bp, 13 predicted proteins | sample SagtaG_12_FD_104918 | JGI IMG/M metagenome (GOLD analysis project Ga0137369, IMG submission 104918) | Vadose zone soil microbial communities from Sagehorn Ranch, Mendocino, California, USA - Sage1_L_113_16 metaG | ecosystem: Environmental > Terrestrial > Soil > Vadose zone | place: USA... | reverse complement strand
CCTCGTCGAAATCGAGGAGATCGCCGAGGATGCGCAGCGTCGTCGACTTGCCGCAGCCGCTCGGGCCGAGCAAGCACACGAAATCGCCGGCCCCGACCTCGAACGACACCTGGTCCAGCACGCGTTCGTCGCCGAACGTGGTGACCACGGATGCGAAACGGATCGCCGGCTCGTCCGAGACACGACTCGGGGCCGGACGACCAGCGTCGCTCTCGATCATGTCTCGACCTTTCAGTGGTTTGGGTCACAGTGACGACCTCGTTCGACCACGGTCGTCCACACTGACTGTCCGCGTCATCGACCGTCCGACCCGGCTTGGCATGTCGAAGCAGGCAGCAATGCCTGGGACGCCCGCCCCGCATCCGCCAGGACATCTGTCGCGTGCCCTCCGCCTCCGGTTTTCCTACGGTGGATCGACACGTTCCTGGCTCCCGGCCCGAGGGAGCGGGGCCGGAAGCGGGCCGGCACCTCTCCCGGGCCGACCTCCGATCGGAGCAGCTCATGACAGGCTCGACGGCCCTGTTCAGCGGCCTCACTCCGGCCTCACACCGCGCGGTCGGCCGCCGCGAGTTCTTGGACGCGATGGCCTGCCTGCCGGCCCCCGTCACGGTCGTCACCGCCGTGTCGGGCGGCGGACGGCCCCGGGGCACCACCGTCAGCGCCGTTACCTCGTTGTCCTTGGACCCGCCGATGCTCGCAATCGCCCTGGACGGTCAGTCGTCCCTGCTGAGGGCGATCAGCTCCTCCGGGCGGTTCGCGGTCAACGTGCTGTCGACCGGACAGGTGCAGGTCGCCCGAGCCTTCGCATCCAAGCGGGCCGACCGGTTCGCCGGCGTTCGCTGGCACGAGTCCGCCGGGCTACCGCGCCTGGACGGCGTGGTGGGCTGGCTCGTGGCCTCACTGGACGCCACCATCCCCGGGGGCGATCATCGAATCGTCATCGGCAGCGTCGAGGAGGCAGTCGGTCTCGACGGTCCGCCACTGATCTACGCCGGGCGCCGGTACGCGACTCACACCCCGCTCGACGTCGTCGGCGATCCTGGCTCGACCGACCTCTGAGGACGGACGCCGTGGAAGGAGGATCGAGGACCCTTCTTCCAAGCAGGGAGCAGTGATGGACGAGGCATCGGACGCCGGGGGTCCGCCGGCAGCGGCCGAGATGACCCCCGAGCGGCTCGGGCTCGGCACCCTGGCAGAACTCGTGCGGGCGTCCATGGACGGTATCGCCGTTCGTCTACATCAATCCGTCCGGCAGTCGTATTCTCGGCCGCGGCGCCGAGCAGCTCGTCGGCCAGACGGGCCCGTTCCTCACCACCTTGCGGCTCGGCCGGACGACACCCGCCTCGGAGACGTCAGGTGAGCTGGCAGCCCACTCGCTCGTCTACCACCATCCAGACGGGTCAGAACGGGAGCTGGAGTACGCGCAGAGCTCCTTCCATGCCGAGGGTCGCGCGCTGGTCAACGTCACCTTCCGAGACGTCACCGAGAGCCAGGTCCAGGCTCGCAGGGTCGCCGCGTTCGCCCGGACAGCTTCCAGCATCGCGTTCGCCGAGTCGCTCCAGGCAGCCCTGGACCGGGTCGCTTCGGAGGTCTTCCTCGCCACCGGCGTCTCCGCCTGTGCCGTCGTGCCCGTCGACCCCGAGTCCCGGGTCGCCACCGTGTCGGGCACGGCCGGCCTCCCTGAGGACTACGCGGCACGGGTCGAGGAATGCCGCCGCCTCGGGGCGCCTCTCGCGGTCTACCGCGTCTTCGAGCTGCAGCGACCCATCGTCTGGCCCGGCTGGCGCCGGGAGGTGCTCAGCGATCCGCGGTGGACTCCCCTGCACGACGTGCTACGGCGGGAGAACTGGGGTGCGTTCGTCGCGGTCCCGATGCTGGTGCGCGGCCGACCAGTGGGCGTGCTCACCGTGTTCTATCGCGAGACCTACGAGCCCGGTGACGCCGACGTCGCGTTCCTCAGCGCCATGGCCGACCATGCCGCGGTGGCCGTGGAGAACGCCCGGATGTTCGACGAGCTCGAACACCACACCGCCTTGGAGGAGCGGCACAGGCTTGCCCGCGAGCTGCACGACTCGATCAGCCAGGCGCTGTTCGCCATGACCATGACCGCACGTGCGGTGGAGCTCGCGGCACAGCGCCACGGTCTGGCGCCCGACGACCCGATCGAACGGGGGGTGGCCGAGCTGCGCAACCTGACCCAAGGCGCGCTGGCCGAGATGCGGGCGCTGATCTTCCAGCTCCGCCCGGGAGCCTTGCACGAGGAGGGACTTGTTGCAGGCATTCGCCGCCACGCCGCCGCCGTCGCAGCCCGTGAACGTCTCGACATCAGCGTCGAAGGGCCCGACGACGCGCTGCCGCTGGGCGAGGCCACGGAGAACGAGCTGTTCCGAATGGTCCAGGAAGCACTGCACAACGTCGTCAAGCATGCCCAGGCGACCCACGTGCGCATCGAGATCCGCGAGGATCCCACCGAGCTCGGATCACTACGCGTCCTGGTCTCGGACGACGGCGTCGGTTTTGACCCCGACGCAGACTATCCCGGCCATCTGGGGCTGAGGACGATGCGCGAACGGATCGAGAATCTCGGCGGCCGCTTCGTGATCGACAGCACCCCTGGTGGGTCGACGGTTGTCTGCGCCGTGGCGCCGGGCGCGCTCACCTCGTCGTCGTGACCGACCGTGACGAGCGCTTCCGGTGCGCCCTCACTGACGTCGTCAGGTCGTAGAGGATTCCCGGACGCGAGAGAAGGTCGAGGTCGACCGGTCCCTCGGAAGTGTCGAAGCCGCCGTATCGCGCGCGCAGGTCCAACACGGAGCGCAACGCGGCCTGGCCGACCATTCCATCGGCAACCAGCCCGTGACGAGGGTCGACGTACGGAGAGTAGAGGCCCGCGGCCACCTGGCTGGTCACGCCGAGCTCGGAGGCAAGCAGCTCGACGGCCTGCTCCCGGTGCGCCGGGTCCAGGCTCCAAGCCACCGCGTCGAGGTACGCGACGGTAAAGGCCGTCGCGATGTCCGGATGCTGTTCCAACCATGCGGACAGGCAGCTGAAGACAGTCCCGAGGTACGGCCGGGCGACCGAACCAACCTCGTCCAGCACCGTGCACCCCCGACGCACGGCCTGCAACTCGAACCCGTTCGACAAAAGGGTGAGGCTGCAGTGGCCGTTCAGAAGGTGCTCGGCCCGTGCTGCCACACCGCCGACTTCGTGCACCGTGTAGTCACGGTCACGGAACATGCCATGGCGCTCGAGCAGGGCGTATGCGACGAAGGCGAAGCCCGAGTGTGCCGAGTCGACCGCGAGCACCCGGTGGCGTACGACGTCCACATCGGTCACCCCAGGCGCGCCGACCAAGACCAGGTTCATCCCGCTGTCGGCCGCGAGGAACGCCGTCACGGCAAGCCGTCGCCCCAGCGGGTTGGTCCCGTTGACCCGGTAGGCCGCCAGGTTGTCAGGGGATGTCTGGACGACGTCATAGCTGCCGTCCGCGAGCGCACTCATCTGCTGGCGCGACGACCGCACGCGCTCGACGCACACCTCCAAGCCCTGATCAGCGAAGAACCCAAGGCGCCGGCCGACGGCCAAGGGGAGGCTCGAGGCGAACACCCCGAGCTTCAGGGCACGCAGCCTGCTCCGCCCGTCTTGCTTCAACTCACACCTTCCAGGTGGTTCAGAAAGTTCCAGGTGGCTCAGAAAGTCTGCGTCGTCGGCCCGGGCCGTCCACCCGGTGACTCGTTCGCGGCCTCCACCAGGACGCCCACCAGGAGTTCGGGTGAGATGCCCTTGTCGACGAACGACACTGCTCCGGCCGACAGTGCAGCCCCCCGAACGCTGCTCTGAGCGCTTATCGCGATGACAGGTGCCCCGATCTCGTGGCTGAGGGCATCGATAAGACCCAGACCCGTGTCGGCATCGGGTAGCAGCACATCGACCAGGGCGACTGTGGGATGCCGCTCCTCAGCACTTCTCACCGCCGCCTCGGCATCTCCGGCCTCCCCGACCACCCTGAAGCCGGGCCAGGCGGTGAGTAGCCGCACGAGCGCCTGGCGAACTCGTAGGTCGTCGTCGACGACGAGGACGTCCACGTCGGCCCTGCCCCCATCGCGCACGGTCGCCCTCCGAGTCCTTGCCTTGACACCTGGTCAGTCAACCAGTCCTCGTGGTCGCTGACGACCGGCGTGTGACCAGTGATGAAGGGGACATCGGCCGCAGCCGACGTACGTCAGATGTCGCGGTCGTCGCGCGCTTCAAGAGGGCTAGGGCGAGGGCACAAGTCCTTCCCGAATGGCCCAGAGAGCTGCCTGCGTCCGGGACGTGAGCCCCAGCTTCAGCAGCACATTGCTCACGTGGGTTCGGGCGGTGCGCTCACTGATCGTCAGGCTGTCGGCGATCTCGAGGTTGGACTTGCCCTGGGCAACGAGCATCAAGACCTCCCGCTCGCGAGCGGTCAGTGTCGCCTGCGAGCCTCGTCCCGAACGTAGCGACTGGGTCAGCTTGCGCGCGACCGCAGGGTCGAGATGGACCTCGCCGGCGTGGGCCGCGCGCACGGCTGCTGCCACCTCGTCGGCATCGGCGTCCTTCAGGAGATAGCCGGCGGCACCGGCCTCGAGGGCTGCGTGGACTCTCTCCGCCTCGCTGAAGCTCGTGAGCGCGACGACCTCGATCTCCGGATTGCCCTGCTTGATGGCCGCGATGGCGCTGATCCCGTCGAGCCGAGGTATGACGAGATCCATCAGAACCACGTCCGGCGCTTGCCCCTGGGCCAGCACACGTAGCTCGTCAACGGCCGACTGCCCGTCGGCCGCCTCACCGACGACGACCATGTCAGGGATCATGTCGAAGAACGATCGCATTCCCCTGCGCACGACCGCGTGATCGTCGACCACGAAGATGGTGATTGCCTCCGTCGAGCCGGCCGGCCTGGTCATAGCTCTCCTCCGGTCTTCACGCGTGCCTGACGCGCCCGTCGAGCGACGGTCCGAAGCGCTCGGTCGTGTCCTGCTCACCCATCACTCCGGCATGAGGCGCATCCACACTAACGCCGGCGACCGCGAGCGTCATGAGCGCGCCACGGCAGTAGCCGGGACATGTGTCGCAGACGGCCTTGTGCGGATCGGCCAGGAAGGGCAGCGGAAAGGGATCAAGAAGACGAGCCGCGCGACCGATGCGCCCGCCACAGGGGAGGCACAACCTGAGGACCAGAGGCGAGGAGGTGCCGTTGCAATGAACATTCAAGACGTGAGGCCCGACGTCCTCGAGGCCGCATGCAGGCTGTTGATGGATCTGGCCCGAGAAGAAGAAGACACCGCGGCCGGCGCTGCCGCCAAGGTGCCGTACTGGAGAGCGTGGCCCGTGTCGGTAACCGAGCATCAGGCTGCCGCTCGAGCCCTTCGCGGGGAGATCGACCGACTCCAAGGACTTGTTCGAGCTCGGTTGACTCCGACCGCCGCGTGACTGACGCCGATCGAGACGCTGGATCACACCCGTTGCCCGCCTCACGCGAGCTCTCGGAAGGCCATGACGGGGCCATGGCTCCGGAGAGGCTCCGGGGGTTCTGGATGGAAGGGAAGTGTTGACGATGATCGATCGGGACTCCGACACATGTGGTGGCGGTGCGGGCGAGACGCAGACCGGGACCGGCTGGTTGTCGAACAGGCCGCGGGTCCTGACCGGCCTTCGCGGCCTGCTCGCCGCCGTGCCGGATCAGCACGATCCGCAGCGGCCGGCTCTTCAGCACGGTTATCCCTTCCGCCGGGTCCGCCTCGGTCGCATCGAGGCGACCACGGCGACGGCCGCCGCGGCAAGGGTGACCCACCGCGACAGCGCGGCCGCCCGTCGTACGTCGGCCACCTCCGGCCGCGGTCCGTCGCCCAGGGTGCCGCGGTCCTCGACCGCGTCGCCGTACGAGTTCGTGCCGCCGAGCGTCACGCCGAGCGCGCCGGCGAAGGACGCCTCGACCGGGCCGGCGTTCGGGCTCGGGTGCTTGCCCGCGTCGCGGCGCCAGGCCCGCACCGCCTCGCGCGGCCTGCCGGAGACCACCGCCGTGAGTGCGGCGCAGACCCGCGCCGGGACGTAGTTCGCCACGTCGTCCAGCCGCGCCGACGCCCAGCCGAAGCGCTCGTAGCGCGCGTTGCGGTACCCCACCATCGCGTCCAGCGTGTTGACCGCGCGGTACGCCACCAGTCCCGGCACGCCGAACGCGCCGCCACAGACCAGCGGCGCCACCGCCGCGTCCGAGGTGTTCTCCGCGACCGACTCCACCGTCGCCCGGGCGAGCTCCTTGGCGTCCAGGTTCGTGGCGTCCCGGCTGCACAGGTGGCTCAGCCGCTCCCGCCCGCCGTCGACGTTGCCCGCCTGCAGCAGCCCCGCCATCACCTCGGCCTCGCGCTCCAGGCTCCGCCCGCCGAGCACCGCCCAGGTCGCCGCCGCCGTCACCACCGCCCGCGCGACCGGCCGGTTCCGCAGCGCCCGCTCCGCCAGCACCCCGCCCGCCGTCACACCCCCGACCAGCACCGCCGTGTACGACGCCCCCGCCGCCCGGCTGTCGTCGTACAGGCCCTGCTCGAGACGGCCGGCGACCCGCCCGAACCCGGCCACCGGATGCCCCCGCCGCGGATCCCCGAACACCCGGTCCGCCAGCACCCCCAGCACCAGCCCGAACGTCGTCGAGGTCGGTCGAATCCGCAACACCCGCCCGATCCTGCCACCCCACCGGCGCAATTCGCCTGGTCAACCCGGCGAAGTGCGGGTCAGCCCCGGTCATGACCCGGGCGAACCCTCCGTTCGCGACGTTGACCAGGCGAATTGCGGCCGTGAACGAGGAACGTCAGGATGGCCTGCCGCTGTCAATTCATGCCGGGCGGGTGTGCGAGGCTGGCCCCATGGGGTTGAAGGAGCTGCTGAGCAGCGTCGACGGGGCCGGGCGGTTCTCGGTGTGGCTGGGGCGGACCGACGGGGAGGCGGTGTTCACGCATGCCGCCGACGAGGTGCACTACTCGGCGAGCACGATGAAGCTGCCGGTCGGGATCGCGATGATGCGCAAGGTCGAGGCCGGCGTGCTCGACCTCGACCAGCCGGTCGCCGTGCACGACGACTTCGCGTCGGCGAAGGCCGGTGCGCGGTTCGAGGTACGACGCGAGGAGGACGACGCGCCCGCGACCTGGGACCACCTCGGCGGCGAGGTGACGCTCGGCTGGCTCGCGGCGGAGATGATTTCCTGTTCGAGCAACCTGGCGACGAACCTGGTGCTGGAGCTGGCCGGGATCGCCGAGTCGAACGCCGCACTGGCCGCCCGGGGCGCGAGTGCGGTGCGGCGAGGGATCGACGACGGGCCGGCGCGCGAGGCCGGGATCGGCAACGAGATGACCGCCGCCGACCTGGCAGCCGTACTCGTTGCCATCGGCAACGACACTGCCGCGGCGCCGGGGTCGTGCGCTCACCTGCGCGACCTGCTCGCGGCGAACCACTGGAACGGGCAGATCCCCGCCGGCCTCCCGGACGGCGTCCGGGTCGAGCACAAGAACGGCTGGGACGACGGCATCCGGCACGACGGCGGCATCGTCCGCCCGGCGGACGCGGACCCGTTCGTGCTCACCGTGCTGACCACTTCGGAGCTGCCCGACGAGGACGCGCAGCGGTTCATCGCCGACGTCGCCGCGGTCGCCTGGCAGCACCGGCACGACCTGGGCACCGTGTCATGACGACGATCGAGACCATCCGCTGCCACCAGGTCACGGCGCCGCTGCACACCCCGTTCGTCACCGCGCTGCGCACCGCGACCACCGCGGAGTCGCTGCTCGTCGAGGTGGTCGACTCCGACGGCGCGTCCGGCTGGGGCGAGGCGCCGCAGGTCTGGCAGGTCACCGGCGAGTCGTTCGCGGGCGCGCGGGCATGTATCGAGGGACCGATCAGCGGCGCGATCACCGGCCGGGACACCGCCGACCTGACCGAGACGCTGCGCTGGGTGCAGGCCGCGGTGGCCGCGAACCACGGCGCGAAGGCGGCCGTCGACGTCGCCCTGCACGACCTGGCCGCGCGGCGGCTCGGCGTCACCCTGCACGGCTACCTCGGCTCGGCCGCGACCGAGATCCGCACCGATGTCACGGTGTCGAGCACACAGCACGACGCCATGGGCGACGTCGCGGCACGCCGGGTCGCCGAGGGGTTCGACGTACTCAAGCTCAAGGTCGGCACCGGCGACGCGATCACCGACGTCGCCCGGGTGAAGTCGGTACGCCGCGCGGTCGGCCCGGACCCGGTCGTCCGGCTGGACGCCAACCAGGGCTGGAGCCCGCGCACCGCGGTCCAGGTGATCCGCGGCCTCGAGGACGCCGGCTGCGCTGTCGAGCTCGTCGAGCAGCCGGTGCACGCCGCCGACCTCGCCGGCCTGGCCTGGGTCCGCGACCGGGTCGGGACACCGATCCTGGCCGACGAGTCGGTGTACGGCGTCCGCGACCTGGTCGAGGTGATCCGCCGCGGCGCGGCAGATCTGGTGAACGTCAAGCTGGCCAAGTGCGGCGGCCTCGGCAACGCCCGCACCATGCTGGAGCTCGCCCGCGCGCACGGCCTCGGCACGGTGGTCGGCTCGATGATGGAGACCCACGTCGGCGTCGGCGCGGCGGCGGCACTGGTGGCGGCGTACCCGACCAGCGCGGTCGCCGACCTGGACGCCGCCTGGTGGCTGGCGAAGGCGGTGACCGAGGGCGGCATCCGGTACGACGGGCCGGTGGTCAGGCTGCCGCGCGAGCCCGGCCTCGGCGTGACAGGGTTGACCGCATGAGCCTCGCCGCCATCCGAGTGCCCGTCAGCACGCTGTGGACCTCCCCCGACGCCCCGCGCGAAGTCGACGCACCCGCGGTCGCCGCGGACCCCGACCCCGCCGCCTGGCGCGACGCGCTGGACGACGAGGCCCGGCTCGGCCTGCACGGCCGCACGCTCAGCCAGCTGCTGCTCGGCGAGCCCGTGCTGGTCCGGTCCGAGCGCGCCGGCTGGTCCGAGATCGCCGCCCCGTGGCAGCCGTCCTCGACCGACGAGACCGGCTACCCCGGCTGGCTGCCGTCCGCGCATCTCGGCGAGCTCCCGAGCGCCGCCACCGGCCCGGTCGCCGTCACCGTCTCGCTCACCACCCTGTACGACGACGCCGCCGCACCGGTCGCGCAGCTGTCGTTCGCCACCGTGCTCGCGGTCACCGAGACCTCCGGCGACCGGGTCCGGGTCGCGCTGCCGGACGGCGCGCGCGGCTGGCTCGACGCGGCGGCCGTCCGGCCGGTCGGTGCGCCCGGCACCGCCGCGGACCGGCTCCGCCTGGCCGCCCAGTTCCTCGGTCTGCGGTACCTGTGGGGCGGCACCTCGTCGTACGGGCTGGACTGCTCAGGGCTCGTGCACACCGTCAGCCGGGTGCTCGGGGTGCGCGTGCCGCGGGACGCGTCGGACCAGCAGGCGGAGCTGCCGGCCGTCGACATCGGCGACGCCGCGCCGGGAGACCTGTACTTCTTCGCCCGGCCCGGCAACAAGGTGCACCACGTCGGCTTCGTGTCCGAGGCCGGGATGCTGCACGCGTCCGAGACCGGCCGGCACGTCGAGGACGGCCCGGTGCTCGACGGCCACCGTGAGACCTTGGTGGCCGCCGCCCGTCTCTAGAGGAGGGTGCTGAACAGCACCCGCCTAGGCCTGGGCGCCCTCCGCGCCGGCGAGCGCGTCCTTGCGAGACCTGCGCAGGCTGGCGACCGTGGTGACGGCGAGCGTCACGATGATGAAGGCGAGCGACGCCCAGATCGGGATCTCCGGGGCCCACGAGACGGGCTCGCCGCCGCTGACGAACGGCAGCTCGTTCTCGTGCAGCGCGTGCATCACCAGCTTCACGCCGATGAACGAGAGCACCACCGACAGCCCCATCGACAGGTAGACCAGCCGGCGCAGCATGTCGCCGAGCAGGAAGTACAGCTGCCGCAGGCCCATGAGCGCGAACACGTTCGCGGTCAGCACCAGGTACGGCTCCCGGGTCAGGCCGTAGATCGCCGGGATCGAGTCCAGCGCGAACAGCAGATCGGTGGTGCCGAGGGCAACGATCACGATGAACATCGGCGTGATCAGCCGCTTGCCGTTCCGCACCAGGGTGAGCTTGACGCCGTTGTACTCGTGGGTGGCCGGCAGGGCGCGCTTCGCCCAGCGGATGACGACGTTCTCCTGGTAGTCCTCGTCGCTCTCCTCACCGTGCCGGGCGAGCTGGACCGCGGTGTAGATCAGGAACACGCCGAACAGGTAGAAGATCCACGAGAACGAGTTGATCGCCGCCGCGCCGAGCGCGATGAACAGACCGCGGAAGACCAGCGCCAGGATGATGCCGACCAGCAGCGCCGTCTGCTGGTACTTCCTGGGCACGCCGAACCTGCTCATGATGATCAGGAAGATGAACAGGTTGTCGACGCTGAGGCTGTACTCGGTCAGCCACCCGGCGAAGAACTCACCGGCGTACAGCCCGCCGGAGAAGTACCAGACACCGAGCCCGAAAAGCACCGCGAGCGAGACGTAGAACGCGATCGCGGCCGCGGACTCCTTGGTCGACGGCTCGTGCGGCCGCCGGCCGATGACGAAGACGTCGACGACGAGCACGGCGAGCGTGACGCCGAGCGTGATGTACCAGACGTAGTCCTGAACGTGCACAAGGTCCTCCGGAGCGCAGGCGACAGTGAACTCCGGAGGTCTCTTCCGCCTGGCTCGTCGATCTCAGCCCGGCCGGCGGCACCGGGCAACGGGCGAACCCATGACCGTGATGACGATACCGCCGCGAGGGAATACTCCCCTCCAACGCGCTCCATTCTCCGGGCTCGGGCCCCGTAGACCAAATCAGGCTCGTTCGGCAGGGGACCGTCGCTGGAGCCGAGCCGGACGCTCGCTGTACGACGAATCGCGAGGCCTCGACCGCGCGTGATCACGCTGCCACACTGCGTGGTGGTTCCCTCGAAGGCGACGACGAGTTCGCCGCCTACGTGGCCGCGTCACCGCTGGTCGGCCCGGCGGAGCGCGCCACGATGACCGCGTTCGCGCAGCGCCGGACCGTCCAGGAGTCGCTCACCGCGACCAACACCGGCGGCCTGCTGCTGCCGTGGATGCCGGACTACTACATGCAGCTCACCGGCGGCCCGCACGCGTGGGACGGTGTCAACGGCTACTGGAGCAGCCTGGACTTCTCCGGCGGCAACGCGAGCGGCCGGGTCCGCTCGTCCCGCGAGGGCACCGCGACCTCGCTGTGCGGTTCCGGCGGCGGCTGGACCCGGGTGATCCACCCGAACGGCTTCTCGACGGACTACTACCACATGTGGAACGCGATCTACTACAACGCGACCCCGGTCGGCAGCAGCGCACTGCTCGGCAACATCGGCACCGACCTGTGCGCCGGCGGCTCGGCGAGCGGTGCCCATGTGCACTGGGCGCTGCGCACCTACGACAGCAACTACAACGGGCAGTACACCTGGCTGAACGGCCGCACGATCGGCGGCTGGACCTGGTGGAACGGCAGCAACCAGTACACCGGCTGCGGCACCCGCAACGGCATCACCGCCTGCCCCGGCACGAACATCTACAACCGCACCAGCTGATCCTGGAGTGCGCGGCGGGGGCTCCGGCTCCCGCCGCGCCGTCAGCCCGCGGCCGGGCGCCGCGACTTCGGCAGCTTCGCGACGACGGCGTCGTACGACGCGTCGACCAGCTCGAGGACCTCGTTGTCCGGGACGTTCCCGTCGTACCGGACGGAGTTCCAGCCCGAGCGGCCGATGTACGCCATCATGGACACGTCGTCCGGGTGGGTCTTGATCAGCTCGTCGGCCTCCTCGCGGTTCGCCCCGCACTTGAGGCCGACCGAGCCGCCCGGCGCGGAGCCGAGGAAGGCGAAGATCTTGTCGCTCACCTTCGCGACGGTGTCGCCCTCCCATGGCTCGTCCGGCCACGCCCCCGGCTTGGCGAGGCAGTAGGCCAGCAGCTCGTCGTACGTCATCCGCACCTCCTGTCCCCCAGCATGTCAGTACCGGTCACGGTCGTTCGACCTCCGCGAACAGCGGGCGGCCGATGGTGGGGTCGGCGATCAGGCGCTGGAAGTCGGTGGTGTTGCGGGAGATCGAGATCAGCAGCCTGCCGGAGGCGAGCTTGATCTCGGGGTGGCCGAGCGGTGCGTAGCTGAGCACCTTGGCGTCGTTCTCGAACGGTGCGCGCAGCGCCCGCCGCGCGGTCCACGGCCCGGTCGGGCCGGGTGCGGACCAGGTGTAGACGAAATCCGCTAGGTCGCCGCCGCGTTTCGACACCGCGACGAAGCCGTCGCCGACGTGCTGCACGGACAGCGTCTGGGACACACCGCGCTCGGCCGGGAGCACGGGCGCGGCGTCCTGCTCGTCCGGCTGCCAGGTGCTGCCGTCCCACCAGCGCCACTTCCGCCGGTCGCCGGGGTCGTCGATCGGCGCCCGGGCGACGTACAGCGCGCGGCCGAACGTGAGCGGCTCGCGGGCGCGCTGCGTCCCGTACACGTAGAACCAGTCGCCGGCGACGGTGGCCGCGGAGCCCCAGTTCACCTGGTACGGGTCCTCGTCGTCTGAGGTCAGGTCGACGATCCGGTTCAGCACCGGGACCCCGCCGGGCAGGATGTGGAACACCGCGGCCGAGCTGCCGAGGTAGGTGAAGTCGTACGAGCCGAACCCGTCGCGCCGGATCCGGGAGCACAGCACCACCAGGCCGTCGAACCCCGGCCGGTGCAGCACGGCCACCGACATCGGCCAGCGGACGACGTTCGTCCGGACGTCGGGGATCACCGGGCCGTGGTCGGGCTGGACGAGCACCGACACGCAGGCGCCGGTGCTGACGACCATCGAGTTCGCGACGATCCGCGGCTCGCTGCCGGCGCCGCGCACCGTATCGCCGAACAACCACGCGATCCGGCCGTCGCTGAGCATCCCGCTCGCCCCGATGTCGGCGGCCTGCCAGTCCGGCGACCGCGCGGTCTCGACCAGCTTGTTCACCGCTGCGGCCGACGTGTTCGCCTCCCCCGGCAGGTGGCTCGCGGCCGGACATCCCGGCACCAGCCGGCCGACGGGCGCCGTGGTGCGGCTCGCCACGGGCGTCGCGATGACGCCGCGCTGGGCGCCGGTCTCGTCGTCGTGCTGCCGGCAGCCGGCCGGCAGCACGGCCAGCACCGCTGCGAGAAGCACGGTCCCGGTCCGGCGCACACGAAACCCTGACACCGTCCGGGCACCCCACGCCACCGGCAACCTCACCCCGACAGCGACGACCAGCCCGGCACAGATCGGTAACCCCGGCCGGGACAGCACAAGTCCCGCTCCGTACGCGAGCGCATGATCCAGCTCAGCCTCAAGCTTTCACTCCAGCTTGCACCATCTGGCGGAGCTCCTTCTTGAGCTCGGAGACCTCGTCGCGCAGCCGGGCGGCGATCTCGAACTGGAGCTCGGCGGCCGCGCTGTGCATCTGGTCGGTGAGCTGCTGGATCAGGTCCGCGAGGTCGCTGGACGGCAGCCCGCCGGCGATCTGCTTGGCGTGCTCGCCGGCCTTCTGCTTGGCCAGCGCGCCGG
>Ga0137369_10004960_pt1 | contig 13571 bp, 11 predicted proteins | sample SagtaG_12_FD_104918 | JGI IMG/M metagenome (GOLD analysis project Ga0137369, IMG submission 104918) | Vadose zone soil microbial communities from Sagehorn Ranch, Mendocino, California, USA - Sage1_L_113_16 metaG | ecosystem: Environmental > Terrestrial > Soil > Vadose zone | place: USA... | reverse complement strand
TGGCGACGCTCCCACCGCGTCTTCTTGAGCAGCTTCTTGTGCTTCTTCTTCCGCATCTTCTTGCGACGCTTCTTGACGACCGAGGGCAAGCTTCGTCCTTTCGTGTCCAGAGTGGGGCGCCGAGAGTCTAGTCGGTTGGCAGCCCTCCCGTCTCCCTAGAACACTGGCAGCTCGTTCACAAGTCTGTCGGCGAAATCTACTATCGCCCCTGAACGAGCTATCGCTTCATCAACCTCATCGGGGTCAATCCTTGAATCCCCGTCCGGATACTCAATATCATTGCGGCGCCTCCTTAGGCGATCGAATGACTTCACGACGGCGCCGCCCGACAGATTGCTGAATTGGGCCATGATTGCGCCCTTGACAGCGACATGACCCCCATTGCTTGTGGCCCGAAGCCCTTGCGCCTCCAGTAGAGCCGCGCAAGCCTTGCGCGCAGCATCGTAAGCCATTGAGTAGGCACCTTCAGGGTCTGTATCGCGAATCGCGCCTGCCGAGGATAGGTGGCGACCTGCCGCCTTGAGCAACTCCTTAGCGGAATTGCGGTCGGCAGTGACCCGCTCCAGCTCATCGTGTTCGATGAGTTCTTCTACGAGCGTCCGGCCCTCCTCCCATCTCATTACGCCTCTGCAATCTTCGAACCAATGACGCTAACAAGCGGAGAGGAACGAACTTGTCGGATGAACCCATCCCGGGCGGCGTCCCATCCTGCCTTTGAGCGAATGGTCACATTGACCGGACGGCGCAAGCGGCGTTCGGCCCGAGTAGCGGCTTCGTACGCCTCGTCACGATCCACACTGCCAACGACCAAGACATCCACATCAACGGGAAAGGGACCCTCGATGCCTTGATACCTGGCAGCCCAAGAACCAAAGATGTAAGTCTCGTCGACACCTTGAATCTCATCGAACTCTTCTGCCACAACTTGGGCTGGGCCGAACGTTCGTAACGCCAATTCGGAAAGCGAACGATAGAGGGGTGAAGAGGTATTGGCAGCAACGAGCCGAGTCTTCCCTATCCGATTGGATTTGAGTATTCCGGCTCGCTCGAGTCGGCTGACTTCACGTTGAACAGTGGCGACGTCCGCCTTCAATCTATCGGCAAGCTCAGTCAGGGATTGGCTGCGATCGGGTAGGAGAAGCACCGACGCGAGAAGCTCGCCCTGCAGCTTTGATCGAAATATGGGGAGCAGAGGTGGGGCAGACGTTCTCATATGCCGCAATATAACTTGCGGGATATGAGATCGTCAAGGAAGCTGTCTAGTCGGTTCCGAACAGGTTCCTCAGGTCCACCCGACGGACCTTGAACCCGTCCTCCAGGCGGACGGACCCGAGCTTGAGCGCCTTCGGCCCGCCCTCGACCGGGGACAGAAGGCGGAGGACACCTTCCTCATCCGAGTACTCGAGATAGCCCAAGCCGATGTAGGCCCCCTCGCCGTCCGACAGCCCTACCAGCAACCGGTCGAGCTGTGACTGTTCGAACAACGCCGGGAGGGCCGGCATGAACACGGTGGGCTTCACCCGCCACCGCTGCAGGGGGGCCGCGAAGTATCGGGCGAAGGCTGCCTCCCGGTTCCGGGCCCGTTCTTCCACGGATAGCGATCGAACCTCTGGATCGACCGGCAGCTCCACGACTTCGGTGTCGAAGAACCGGTGCACGATGCCGAGGATGGGATCGAGCTCCTCTCCCCGCTGGAGCCCGATCACCACATCGGGCTCGAGCAACTCGATCTTGTGATACTTGAGGAGCTGGCCGTACACGCCCGATACCAGCCCGCTCGTATCGATGACGACGAGATCGGCGCCCTCGTCCCAGGCCCGCGTCAGCAGTCGCCCCGTGCCCACGACGAGGGGCAGGAGCTGGCCCTGCGGAGAGGTGGCCCCAACGAAATAGAGACCGTCGGGGTGGGCCATCGCTTCGGACTCGGCGTCGGCGGCCTCGCGCAGCACTCGAAGCGTCACCGAGGTCGGCGGCCCAACCGTCTTCTGCCCGAGGTCGGCGTCGATGTAGGCGACGATTCGCCCGCCCATCACGGCGGCCCCGGCGATCTTCCGGCCGAGCGTGCTCTTGCCGGAGTCCATGCCGCCGATGAGCACGGCCACCCGCCCGTTCGCGGAAACACGTTCGACGACCGTTTCGTACTGCTCCACGCCTCTCCTTCCGGGAGGCGCCGCGGATCCGTCGAACCGGAGCGAGTGCTTCGGTCAGTCGCTGCGGGGTCGGCGAGCGAGACCGTCCACCGGCCACCGGGGACGAGCGCCCGGGCGGCCATGGACCGGCCGGCGTTTCCCGCTCAACCTGTGCATCTCACCTTCTTCGAGTCCTTCCCCGACTGCTTCCCAGATTTTCCACGACTTCCAGAAGTTCGTTCGGTTCGTCGATCTGATCCGAGGCGTCCTCGATAGGACACCACAGCCGATTCTACGAGAGGTGGCAAGGGGGGGCGAGGCCCTCCGGGAAACTGTCGTTCAGCCGAAGTGAGCGGCGATGGCCTGGAAGCACGGCCAGTAACCCTCTGGCTGCACGTTGTCGTCCATCACGATCACCGTGTCGGTCCGGCCCTGATGCTTGGCCACGACCAGCGCCGGGTCGTTCACGTCCGCGATGGAGATCGTGTCGATCCCAGCCTCGATGGCGGCCCCGGCGAACCCGTGGTCGGCGAACACGAGGTCGGGTCGCGCTTCCTCCAGCATGAGCTGCATCGGCCCGGCGCCGTGCGTGTGCAGCGTCCCGGCCCGGTCGGTAAGCACCGCCACCCCGTGCAGGTAGCGGATCTCCCGGTGGCGGCCCAGCTCCTTCCAATGCCTTCCTCGCGCCGGCCTCACGATGGACGCCCCGCCGATTTCCAGCAGGCGGGCCACCGCCATGTACAACAGGATCAGGCCGGCGGGATGCCCGGTGGCAAGGACTACCCGCTCCCGCCGGGCGGACGCCTCGGCCAGTCGCGTCCCCGCCTGGTCGCACGCGGCAAGGACCCGCCAGGGATCGATGGGAACATCGCCCTCCCGCCTGCGCGGGTCGGGGTCGAAGCCGGCCTCGATGGCCACCATGCCCAACACGTCGGTCGGGGTGAACGAATCCAGTCCGGTGAGGCCGAACTGGGAGTCGGGCTCCCCCGACACCAGCCGGTCGATCTTCCACAGCACGTTCGGCCGGTCGTGCGAGCAGGCCGGTCCTGCGCAGGCCGCTTCGACCATGGCCTCCATCAGCTCGTCGGAGGTGAACCGGCCTGGCTGGGGCCGCCACAGGCCCCGATCGTTCGCCTCGTCCGGGGAGAGTTGGTGTGGTTTGCTTTGCATCCGGTACCAGTCTAGGGAGGGATCGGGAGTGTCGAACCGGGTCCTGAGCGGGAAGGTCGCCATCGTCACGGGGGGCAGCAAGGGCATCGGCAAGGCCATCGCCTCGGCCTTGGCCGAGGCCGGGGCGTCGGTGGCCCTGGCCGCGCGCGGCGAGGAGGACCTGGCCAGGGCGGCCAAGGAAGTGGAGGCGTCGGGAGGCGCGGCCCTCGCGGTCCCCACCGACGTGACCGAACCGTCGCAGGTTCAAGCGTTGGTGGACCGAACGGTGGAGCGGTTCGGCACCATCGACATCCTGGTCAACAACGCCGGAGCAGCGCCGTTCCTCTCCACGGTGGACCAGATGCGGATGGAGGGATTCGAGAAGTACTTCCGCGTGAATTTCCTCAGCGCGGTGCACTGCACGAAAGCGGTGGCGCCGGTGCTCCTGGGGAAGAACGAGGGGTGCGTGCTGAACGTGGCCTCGGTGGCCGGGTTCGTCGCCAGCCCCGGACTGACCTATTACGCCAGCGCCAAGGCGGCCCTGATCAACTTCACGCGAACGGTGGCCCAGGAGTGGGCCGGGCATCGGGTGCGGGTCAATGCCTTGGCGCCCGGCTGGGTGGAGACCGAGCTGAACGAGCCGGCGCGGCGGACGATCCCCAAGTTCAATGATCAGGTGCTCGCCTCGATCCCCCTGGGCCGGTGGGGAACGCCGGAGGATGTGGCGGGGGCTGCGCTGTTCCTGTGTTCGCCCGCGGCTTCCTTCATCACGGGGACCGTATTGATCGTCGACGGCGGACAGACGCTTTCGGCGCTGACGGGGGTGTGACCCCGGACGGACTCAGGAGCGCGAGCAGGCACCTTTCCCGCTGCATGTGATCGTTCCGCCCTCGAACGTGGCCGACGTACGGCCGCCGGCACCGAGCTTCAGATCCGATGTGGGGAACCCGAGCCGGCTCCGCACTCCCCCCAGGGATCGGAAATACCGGTACAGAGCCCCGTGCAGCTCGTGGATTCCCACGCCCGTGGCGCTCTTGAAATAGATGCCGCCGTTCGCGAAACGCGTGGTACTGCATTCGTACGTCCTGCATCCCCTTGGCAGGGTCACCCTCCGCGTGCCAGATACCGGGATACCGAGCGAGCCGCTCGCGTCCCCCAGCTGCACGTACCTGCTGAACACGGCCCCACGCAGCCAGATGACCCGCTCGTTGGCCGCGTTCCGGTACAAGGCGCCTCTGGCGAACGCTTGCCGGCGGCCCCCCGGCACGGCCTTCTGCGATCCCGCCGCCGCACCCGGCGCGCACATCAGCGCGTCGTATCTGGCACGGATGGCACCCGTCACGTTCCGGTTGGAGCCGATCCACACCCGCCTGTCCCGCAGCCCGAGCGCCGCCCTGAGGGCTCCGCCGGTGATGGTGGCTTTGTCCGCACGGCCCACGACGGTGATCGACTCGATTCGCCCCGAGACCCCTCGGACGGCTCCGGAAAACCCGGTAACCGTCCCGATGGAACCGGTGTACTTGGCAAGCTTCGTGGTCAGCGCGGCGTCGGTGAAGGTGAGCGTCCATGTCCGAACCGGGTTGGCGCTGGTGAAGTCGCCCGGGTCACAGACGCCGCGGAGGTAGGGGATCGGCGAACCGCCCCAGACGTTCTCGTTGTTCTCCGTGAAGCCGCCGCTGGAGGCGTGGTAGTAGGCCTGGATCAGCACGCCCTTGTACATCACGACCTGCCCGGCCGTTCGATCGACGGCGTCGACCCACCGGCTGCCCAGGTAGCCCGACTCCTTGTCCCACCCCACGTAGTTCTGGTCCAGCGTGGTGGCGTAGAGCGCGCAGTTGCACCCCGGGCGGTGCTGCCCCAACCGGCTCACCTTTTCCAGCGCGTATGTACGGGCGGCCACGGCCTGCGTCTGGAGTGACTGCGTCGGCCAGCTGCTCGAGACCTCGCCGATCCCGTACAAGTAGAGCTGCGGGCGGAGCACGGCGATCAGCCGTTCGCGGAACGCGCACCCGCCGCAGGGGCGATAGACGTTGAACTCGATGGTCCCACGCTTGTAGCTGTGGCCGGTCTCGCCGACCTTGACCGTAGCACCGACTCCGTGGGCCACGACGAGTCCGTGGCTCGTGCTGCCCCACGTCTTCCCGCCGACGACCGCGCCGGCCGCGTCCTTCACGCGGTAGCTGCCAGTCGACGTGGCCGCGACGGTCCACGTCTTGCCCTCGGGGATCCAGGCCACGTGGGCGCCCTCCAACCGCAGTTCCACCCGCCCGCCCACGGCCGTGAGGTGCACCACTCTCTTGCTCTGAACCAGGCCGATCCGAAGCCTCCAGGGCGCGGAGGGCGCCTCCCCGACGGTCGTCCCCTTGTAGAAGTGCGTCAGGATCTGCCGGTACGTCTTGCCCTGTTGCGCCATTCCATAGGCGCCCCACTGCGACAGTCCGAGGCCGTGCCCGTACCCGGAACCGTAGAAGGTGAAGGTACGGGTGGTTGCGCCGCCCGCGGCGGGGGTCGTGGTGAGGAACGCAGCCGCGAGCAGCGCGAGGAAGAGGCCGACGCGTCGATGCATCTCCTTCGGAATCGGTCCCATCCACGGGCCCCTTGAAGCCAAGGCGCGATGCTACGGGCAAATGGGCCCAATCGGCGGGGCCCGAGTAGCCGAATGGACTACGAAGCTGCGGCCTCCAGGACCTCCCGGATGCAGTGGGCCATGAAGCCGACGGTGGACATCGCCGAGAGCCCGAGCAGGGTTTCCAGGTCCTCGGTCAGTGGCAGCGAGTCGAGGAGCTGGTCCAGCTCGTCGCGGTGATGAGGATCGAGCTCGGCGTGCTCGGCGAGCATCCGGAAGCACTCGCGCGGGTAGCCGGTCCTGGAGATGAGGTCCTCGATCAGGCTGGGCGCCGCCGGGTAGCCTTCCGCCACCGCCAGATACCCGAGCAGGGCCACGGGGTGGTAGTGCAGGACCCAGTAGTACTGCGACCCGACCAGCGCTGCCACGGCTGGGGACGGCACGCGCGCGAGCACAGCCCCGGGGGGAACGCCGAGACGCTCCAGGTCTTCCAGAAGCCACCGGTCGTGACCGCGTTCCTCGTCGATGTGGCGTTCCAGATACGCGGTCAGGCCCTCCGCCACCGGATCGGAATCCGCCATCGCCTCGGCCCGGTCCAGCGCCGCCTGCATGACCGGGACGCTCGAGCGGACGATGCAGTGCAGGGTGATCAGGTACTCCGGGTACAGGGCCGCGACATTGGGATGGGCCAGGAACCTCCTGGAGGCATCCAGGAACGGCCCGCTGACAAGCTCGATCTTGCCGTGGAGCAGCTTGCTCGTTTCCGGCACCGCTACACGGGGAACTGGACGATCTGCAGCAGCTCCGCGGCCGTCAACTTCCCCCGCAACCTGACATTGGCGCTCGAGACGGTTCCCAGCTCGGAGAGAGAAAGCCCTTTGAGAACGTCGATCAGGCCCGCTGGGATCATGCTTGCGTCGATGTTCTCCTGCTTCATGGTCTGCTCGGCGTTCAAGTTGAACGCCTTTCTCTTGTTCACGTCTGCCAGTAATGCACTCAACTTCACGAGCTCTTGGTCCACGCCCACCGGCGCCCCCCTTCGTCAAAATCCCGAGGAACGGTTTCACCTTTCCTCCCACAATGTCAAGCCCCCTACCCTTCGGTATCGTCCTTGCCGATGAGAGCTCGAGAGACGTTCGGGGGCGCTCGGAAGGTCGTCACCGTTCTCTTCTGCGACGTGGTGGGGTCGACGAGCCTGGGCGAGGCACTGGATCCGGAATCGCTTCGCCGCCTCATGGAGCGCTACTTCGAGGAGATGAAGGCTGTGGTCCACCGCCACGGAGGAACGACCGAAAAGTTCATCGGCGACGCCATCGTGGCCACGTTCGGCATCCCTCGGGCGCACGAGGACGACGCGCTGCGGGCCGTTCGGGCCGCCGCCGAGATGCGCGACGTGCTGGCGAACTTGAACCAGGAATTCGACCGGGACTGGGGCGTCAGGATCTTCACGCGAACCGGGTTGAACACCGGAGAGGTCATCACGGGCGATCCTCGGGCCGGGGCCACGTTCGTGACGGGAGATGCGGTGAACGTCGCCGCCCGCCTGGAGCAGTCCGCCGCACCCGGTGAGATCTTCATCGGCGAAGCGACCTATCGGTTGATCCGAGGTCTCGCCACGACGGAGCCAATCCCTCCTTTTACGGTCAAGGGGAGAGCGGAGCCCGTGACCGCCTGGAAGCTCCTCGCGGTCGGGCCGGGGGGGCGAGCCTGGACCGGCTGGCTCGATTCACCGCTCGTCGGGCGCGACCGCGAACTCCGGAAGCTCCGCGAATCCCTCCAGCGAACATTGGACGACCGGCGCTGCGAGGCGGTGACCATCTTGGGGCCGGCGGGCATCGGCAAGTCCCGCCTGGCACGCGAGTTCGTGTCCGGGCTGGCCGACCGGGCCGCGGTCGTCAGCGGCCACTGTCTCCCATACGGAGAAGGGATCACGTTCTGGCCCATCGTGGAGGTGCTCCGAGACGCCGCCGGCATCGGCGAACTCGACTCTCCGCAGGAAGCGCGGCCGAAGCTCGGTGCCCTCCTGAAGGAGGGAGGAGATTCCGCCCTCATCGGAGATCGTCTGGCTGCGCTGCTCGGGCTCTCGGGGGCGACCCCCGGTATCCAGGAGACGTTCTGGGCGGTGCGGAAGCTGTTCGAGGAGCTCGCTGCATCCGATCCGCTCGTCGTGGTGTTCGACGACATCCACTGGGGGGAGACGACGTTTCTCGACCTGGTTGAGTACCTCGCCGACTGGCTCCACGGTGTGCCGGTCATGCTGCTCTGCATGGCCCGCCCCGAGCTCCTGGAGACGAGGGGCGCGTGGATGACCGGGAAGCCGAACGCGACCCTCGTCCCCTTGATGCCGTTGGCCGGGACCGAGACCGATCGGCTGATCCAGAACCTGTTGGGCGGCGCGCCGCTGCCCGAAGAGGATCGGGCCCGGATCGGCGACGTCGCGGAAGGCAACCCCTTGTTCGTCGAAGAGACGCTTCGCATGCTGATCGACGAAGGGATGCTGGAGCGTCGCAACGGAAGCCTGAGCCTGACGGCCGACCTGGCCACGCTGACAATCCCTCCCACCATCCAAGCGCTCCTGGCGACCCGGATCGACATGCTCGACGAACCGGAGCGGGCGGTCATCGAACGGGCCTCCGTCATCGGCCGGGCCTTCTGGTGGGGAGCGGTCTCCGAGCTCATTCCCGAAGAGCAGCGGGATCGGGTCGGCACCTCTCTGCAGTCCCTCATCAGCAAGGATCTGATCCGCCCTGATCGCTCGGAGCTCCGTGAAGAGGACGCCTTCCGCTTTGCCCACATCCTGGTTCGCGACGCCGCGTACCGCGCCATCCCCAAGGCCGGCCGGGCCGAATTGCACGAGCGCTTCGCCCACTGGCTCGAGACCAAGAGCCGGGACCGGGCTGGTGAGTACGAAGAGATCGTGGGCTACCACCTGGAGCAGGCCTACCGGTCGCTGGCGGAGCTGGGCCCCACGAACGAGCGGACCGTGGCTTTGGGACGGCGGGCGGCCGACCCGCTCGCGTCCGCCGGCAGGCGCGCCTTCGCCCGGGGCGACATGCCGGCCGCCGTCAATCTCCTGTCTCGCGCGACCTCGCTGGCGCCGGCCGAGGACCCCTTGCGAACCGAGCTCCTCCCCGACCTGGCGTTCGCCCTGATGCAGACCGGTGACTTCGCCGGCATGCAAGCGGCGCTGAACGACCTGAAGGGAGCGGCCACGACGGCCGGCGATCCGGCCCTCCAGGCGCACGCCGCGATCCTCGACCTGTGGATCCGATTGTTCACACAGCCCGAAGGCTGGGCGGACGAGGCGTACCGGGAAGCCACCCGGGCCATCTCGACCTTCGAGGCTCAGGGGAACGAACGAGGCCTGGCCAAGGGTTGGCCACTGCTCGGCCTGTTCCACATGATGAAGGGCCGGTTCGCCACCGCTGGAGCTGCATGGGAGAAGGCCGCCGCCCATGCCGCCGCGGCCGGCGACCGCCGGGAGGAGCTGGAACACCTGGCATGGGTGCCCATCGTGGAATGGTGTGGGCCGGGCACCGTCGAGCAGGGGATCCGCCGGTGCCAGGAGGTTCTCGAGAGGGCCGAAGGGGATCGCAAGGCGATGTCGGTGGCACTGTCCACGTGGGGCACGTACGAGGCGATGCGGGGGCAGTTCGAGGAGGCTCGGAAGCTTCAGGATCGGGCGAGGTCGATCCTTCGGGAGGTCGCGCTCCCGGGCTGGATGGGCGCCCTCACCCAGAACTCGGGGTGGGCGGAGATCCTGGCCGGCGACCCAGTGGCCGCCGAGCGGGATCTCCGGTGGGGCGTCGACACGCTCCGGGGGATCGGCGAGTTGTCCTGGATGTCATCGGCTGCCGCCATCCTCGCCGAGGCTCTGTACGAGCAAGGCCGGCTCGAAGACGGCGAAGAGTTCGTGCGGGTCAGCGAGGAGAGCGCCAGCAGTGAGGACACGTACTCGCAGTCGTTGTTGCGAAGCGTTCGCGCCAAGATCCTGGCCCGGCAGGGGCGAGCGAGCGAGGCCCAGGCGTTGGCGCGCCAAGCGGTCGCCATCGCGGAGCCGACCGACTTCCTGTTCCTCCAGGCCATGGCTCTCATCAGCCTGGGCGAGGTCCTGGAAGCGGCGGGCAAGCGCGACGACGCCGTGGCTGTGCTCGACGAAGCGGTAGCGATCTGCCAACGGAAGGGGTTCACCGTCGGCGCGGAACGAGCCCGCGCGGTTCGCGAAGGGGCGCCGCGAGGACCCGCCTGACGGGCGCCCCTGGTCATCGCGAGCTCAGTCCTCATGGGCATGAACAAAGCCCCAAAGGGCGCCATAGTGAGTCCTACCGAGAGGTGCCGGTCTTCTAACTAGGCGTTTCCGGCTATCAGCTGCGCGGCGGTCCGATCCCACGTCCAGGTTCTCCGAGCGAATGAGCTGATCTCGCGCCGGAGTTCATCCCGCTCCTGGGGCGGGAGAGACACGAGGGAGCGGATGCCTTCGGCGAGCCGGTGCGCCGCTCCGGCCCCCGGTTGGAATCCGAACAGTCCGGGGCGGTCGATGTGCGCTTCCAGCGCCTCGGCCACCTCGGCCAGGCCTGAATGGCGTGCGACCAGGGGCAGGCAGCCTGCCGACGCTCCCTCCACGGCTACCATGCCGAACGCCTCAGGGATGACGGAGGGCACCACCAGTACGTCCGCTGCGGCCAGCGCCATGGAGGCGTACCGATGATCGAGCCGCCCGGTGAACATGATGCGCTCGGAGGCCTTCGGCACCCCGGGCGGAGACTGCGGAACGGCCTCGATCTGCATCCCCGAGTGGGTGCGAATCCACTCGAGGTCCCTTCCGCCTCCGTCGAGGGCGGCTACGAGCGCTTCGAGCCATTCGCGATGCAGGCCGAATCCGATGATCAGACCTTGAACATCAGGCGGCTGGACGGCCACTGCCTGGATGAACAGCTCCACCCCTTTCTCCGGGATGAGCTTGCCGAGATAGGCGACCGTCGGACCCTCGGCCCGCGTCAGACAGCGCAGACGCATCGCCGCGGCGGGGTCGGGCGCATTCTGGTCGTACTGGCGGGCAAGTCGATGGGGGCCGTCGGGGTCGGTGCCTATCACGGATGCCAGCAGCATCGCCATCTCGGCAGGCCGCCCTCGGAGGGCGTCGGGGTCGTCTTCGAGCAACGCTGCCAACTTCTCCAGCGCCTCGCCCCTCGGCCTGGGCCGGAAGCGGTCCACGTTGACTCCCGGCGCGATCACGACCGCCCGCTGGGACGCAGACGGGGCAAAAGCCAAGGCCCGGTCCACCACATCCCTACTGCCGCCCCCGATTCCGGTGGCTCCCTCCATGGCCTCTCGAGCGAGCTCCGCGTACCGGCCCTGCAGCCGCACGGCGAATTCGAGGTCGCTTCCGTGCACCTGCACCACGAAGGGCGTGTCGCGGAGGGCCCTGGCCGCGACCACGCCTCCGGGCACTACATGGGAAGCGATGACGATGTCGGGGCGGTGCCAGGATGCTGCACCGCGAAGCGCGGCCACATTCCGGCCGAGATAGCCGTCCAGTTCCTGCGGGGTGAGATCCAGGAAGCGCTTGACGACGAATCCCTCGTATCCGTCGATGACGAACACAGGGAGCAGGGACCCGATATCGGGCCGAAGGAGAACGGCCCTGCCGCCGCTCGGGTCGGACACGGCACGATCGTTCGCACGGAGGGCTGAGACTCCCTCCGCTCCGACAGAGCCAACCTCGTCGACGAAGGCAGGAGCCGAATCGCGGGCTGCCTGGCAGAGCAGCAGGACATCGTGCCCGGCATGGCGGAGGGCTTGGGTGACCTCCGCCGCGAAGACGTTCGAGCCCGAGCCCTCCAGGAGCCATCCATGCCAAATGAGGACGCGCACTCGGAAATTGTAGGAAGTCGAGCTGACGGTGGGCCCTGGCCGATTCTCCGCGCCGAAGGATCCCGTAGTTACAATTCGATCACCGTGCCTAGCGTGCAACCGCCCCGATCGTTCAGCCGGCTGTGGGTCGCGCTTGTGGTGATGGCTGGGCTCTTCGCCCTATCGGCCAGTGCAGACCCGCATGCGGTCGCTGCCCTGCGTGCAGCCCTGGTGACCTCCTCGGGCGGGCCACCCCCGATCCCTCCGGTCCTGTCGGCCACCGAGCTCACTCCTGTTCGGCAAAACGCCGCGATCAAGGGTCGCGATGGTGCCCAGAGTGGGCTCTTCCACGACCGCTCCATCTGGGCGTTCGGGGACACGGTGCTCAACGTGCCGGGCCACGATGGTGATTCGTGGGCGGACAACACGACCTCGTGGACCGCTGACCTCGATGCCGCCGACGGGATCGTCCTGACGAACGACCACCTGGACGGGACCGGAGCGCCCACGGAGTTCATCCCGTTCACCAGGCGCGAGCGCCGATTCAACAAGCTGCACGACCCAAACCACTGCCAGCAGCAGCCGTGTGGGGCGGAGTACGCACTATGGGCGGGTCCGGTAGTGCCCGATCCCCAGCGGAACCGGGTCCTGTACTTCTACATGAAGATCTACCGGGTCATCGGGAACCCCGGGTGGACCACCATCGGGACGGGCATCGCAGTGTGGACCCCGGGGAGCCCGGTGGTCCGGCCCATCGAGAGCCCCGGCAGCCCCGACCCCACCCTGATGTTCCTCCAGGACGAGGTGGGGTTCACCGGCGGTTCGCTCCTCGAGGGTGGGGCCCTCTATTCGTACGGATGCTACCCGGGCTTCCTCGTCCAGAACTGCCAGCTTGCCCGGGCCCCCCTGGCCGACGCGCTGGACCGGTCGACGTGGATCTTCTACGCGGGACACGGGATGTGGAGTCCCAACAGTGCCGACGCGGTCACCGTCTTGCAGGGAGGGGCCTCCAACCAGGTGTTCTTCGACCCGTATCTCGGCGACTACGTCGCCATCTACAGCGCCCCGCTGGACGATGACGTGATGTACCGGGTCTCCTACAGCCCATGGGGCCCGTGGTCCGATCAGGCTCTCCTGTTCACCGGAGTACCGGGCCAGAACTTCGACTACGCGGCACTCTCGCACCCCGAGTTCGCCGAGGGCGACGGCCAGACGCAGTACGTGACCTACGTCCGCATCACAGGGTTATTCGAATCCGAGATTCGATTGGTGCAGGTGGTGTTCGGCCACCCCAAACCCTGAGGCCTGATCCCGAAGAACTCTGCAGACCTGACCCGCGACAACCCATCCCCTCAGCCTCAGTGGAAGCTGGGATCAACTGCCGGTCCTGCCGTGCCGATCATCAACAGCAGTGAGGGCGCAGGTCGGAAGGGGGGGTGGCGGCCCAGGGATGAGGAAGCACCTTGCGCTTGCTCCAGGAATCGCCTTCGCGCTCTTCCTCGCTGCGCTCAGCTATCCAGGGAGAGTCGAGGCAAGCATCATTCGATATCCCGACATTCTGTACCACACGGTTGGCAACGTGCAGCTTTACCTCGACGTTTATGTTCCGAGCGCAACTGGTGCGCCGGCTGTCTTGTGGGTCCACGGTGGTGCCTGGGCTAGGGGCGACAAGAACGACGCCAAGGTAATCAGCGAAGCTACCGACCTAGCCAACGAGGGCTTTGTGGTGTTCTCCGTGAACTATCGCCTCGCCTGCACCGATCCCGGCAATCCGTTGTGCGGATACCAGTACGATGCTCCCGTCCTTGATCTCGAAGCGGCGATGACCTGGATCAGGGCCAATGGGGCCAGCCCGCCCTACAACGCCAACGTGG
>Ga0137369_10004959_pt1 | contig 13573 bp, 12 predicted proteins | sample SagtaG_12_FD_104918 | JGI IMG/M metagenome (GOLD analysis project Ga0137369, IMG submission 104918) | Vadose zone soil microbial communities from Sagehorn Ranch, Mendocino, California, USA - Sage1_L_113_16 metaG | ecosystem: Environmental > Terrestrial > Soil > Vadose zone | place: USA... | reverse complement strand
GCTTTTCTCATCATCGTTCAGAGTCTCGCGTTCTGGCTGGGGATGATGTCAAATTTTGCCAACTTGGCTTTGAATGCCATGATCACGTTTGGCATCTACCCGATTACGTTATTTGACAATTATGCCAAGTTCATTTTGTTCACGATCATCCCAGCTGCGTTCATGGGAGCGGTTCCTGCTGAGTTCGTAAGAAGCTTTTCATGGCAGGTTTTGACGGAATTATTGATGGGGGCGATTGGGTTCTTATTGATAGCGGTGACAGTTTTCCGTCTTGGCCTGAAGCGCTACGAGTCAGGCAGCGCAATTCAAACCGAAATTTAGCACCGCTTTTTCTGGTATAATTCTCGCCCGTGACTGGTCCTGCCCTACGGTCTCCCCGCAACGTTCATTTTTTGGTGTAATAGTGCGGGATCTGAGGCTGTGGGCATGGAGACCTGCAAATTTTATAGAAAGGAAGCACACGTCATGCCTTTACAGAAGGAAGTAAAGACCAAGACAATTGAGGATTTTCATCGTCACGACAAGGATACCGGTTCACCCGAAGTTCAAGTAGCAATCCTTACTCGCCGTATCTCGCAGCTCACCGAGCATCTGCGTGCGAACACTCACGATGAATCCTGCCGCCGAGGTTTGCTCAAGATGGTCGGCCAACGTCGTCGTTTGCTCACGTACCTGCGCAAAACGCAGTACCAGCAATACATGGAAGTGACTGACCGTTTGAACCTCCGCCGCAAATAAGCATGGCCGATAGACCCTAAGGGCTCAATGACCTTAGGGTCTTATTTGCCCTTATCCTACCCTCACCCGTCCCCACACACCGGTGACAAGCGGGGAGAGGGAAAGTGAACCCGCAGTCAGGAATTGAATAGCGAAGACAACAGGAAGTTGCCCCCGCTCTTCAGTCCCTGACAATGGCGGGAATTAAACAAGTGGGCTGACCATTTAAAAATACGGATCTGCGAGTTGATACAAATTCGCTCGAATTATTTGATTAGTTAGCGATAATTCGCGAAATTTCGCGGATTCGTAGTGGGACAGCCCTTCAACAGGAGACTATATGAAACCCGAATCGAAAAAATATTCAACCGTCGTTGGAACGCGCACCTTCACCTTTGAGTCTGGCAAACTTGCCAGCCAGGCTGGTGGCGCGGTCACCTTCGGCACAAACGATGCCATCGTCTTTGCGGCTGCCACTATGAGTGGTGTGCGCGAAGGTATTGATTTCTTTCCACTTTCCGTGGAGTACGAAGAGCGACTTTATGCAGGTGGCAAAATTCCTGGCTCATTTTTCCGTCGCGAAGGCCGTCCTGGCACAGAGGCTATCCTCACTGCCCGTCTCACCGACCGCCCTCTGCGCCCACTCTTCCAACACGGAATGCGTAATGAAGTACAGGTTGTGATGTTCTCGCTTTCAGCAGACCCTGAAAACCCGCTGGATATCCTCGCCATCAATGCCGCCTCCGCCGCAATCATGATCTCAGATATCCCATGGGGTGGACCAGTCGGCGCAGTGCGTGTGGGCCGTGTCAATGGCGAATTCGTGATCAACCCAACTTTCGCAGAAATGGACGCCTCTGATCTAGACCTTCGGATTGCTGGCACAAAAGATGCCATTCTCATGGTCGAGTGTGGTGCGAACGAAATCCCCGAAGACGTAATGGCTGCCGCGCTGGAACTTGGACATCAAGCTATGCAACCACTTATTGACCTGCAGATCCAGATGCAAGCGGAGATTGGCAAGCCCAAGCGCGAACCGACTCTTACCCTTGCAAACGAGGAATTGCAGCAGAAAGTTTATGAGCGCGTCAACACGCCGATGAATGAACTACTCGATAAGCCGTTGAGCAAGACCGAATTCCATACGGGCATGGATGAACTTGCCAACACCATTGTTGCTGAAATGTGCTTTGTACCTGAAGGTGCAAGCCCGTCAGATTTTCCGGCAGAAAAGGATGTCAGGTCTGCCTTCAGCGAAGCCGAACACAGGATTGTGCGCGAACGAATTCTCAGCATGGGCAAACGTCCCGATGGCCGCACACCGACGGAAGTCCGTCCAATCTGGTGCGAAGTAGGTCTCTCCCCGCGCGCGCATGGCTCTGGCCTTTTCACTCGCGGAGAAACGCAGGTCTTGTCTCTTGCAACACTTGGCACACTGGGCGAAGCGCAGGAACTCGATTCACTTACCCCAACAGAAACCAAGCGCTACCTGCACCACTACAACTTTCCGCCGTACTCTACAGGTGAGGTCAAGCCTCTTCGAAGTCAGAGCAGGCGCGAGATCGGGCATGGAGCGCTAGCTGAACGAGCCTTGGAGCCTGTCATTCCGGCGGAAGAGACTTTTCCGTATACTATCCGCGTGGTGTCAGAAGTCCTATCTTCAAACGGCTCCACCTCCATGGGCTCGGTCTGTGGCTCTACCCTGGCCTTGATGGACGCTGGCGTGCCGATCAAAGCCCCTGTGTCGGGCGTCGCCATGGGGCTCGTCACAGACGAAACAGGCCGTTATCAAATTCTGACCGATATTCAAGGCACAGAAGATCATCTCGGCGATATGGATTTCAAAGTCGCTGGGACGGCACAAGGTATCACCGCACTGCAGATGGATATCAAGATTTCCGGCCTGAGTACGCAGATGATGAAGGAAGCGCTTGAACAGGCGCATGTTGCCCGAATGTCCATTATGGATAAGATGCTTGAAGTGATTCCCCAACCACGAGTTGAGTTGAAGCCACATGCACCGCGCATTATCACTGTAAAAATCCCAGTCGATAAGATTGGCGCGTTGATTGGTCCAGGCGGCAAGAACATTCGCGCCTTGCAGGAAGAGACGGGCACAAAGATTGACATCGAAGAAGATGGCACCGTATACATCGCTTCGACTGAAGGCATCGGCGCCAAGATTGCACAGGAAAAAGTAGAAGCACTTGGCGAGGTTGCAGTCGTTGGAAATATCTACACTGGCAAAGTCGTGCGTATCGAATCATTTGGTGCATTTGTGGAGATCCTGCCTGGTCTAGATGGACTTGTCCATATCTCTCAACTCGATACCGAGCGAGTGAATAAAGTGGAAGATATCGCCGCAGTCGGCGATGAGTTGACTGTAATGGTCACGGATATTGATCCACAGGGCAAGATTCGTCTTTCACGGCAAGCCGTACTCGAAGGCTGGACTGCTGAAGAGGCGCGTGAGAAGGATCAACGCAGACCCAGCGGTGGACGCCCCGGCGGGGATCGTGGTGGCTTCCGTGGCAATCGTGGAGGAGATCGCGGTGGACGCGGTGGTGAGCGTCATGGCAACGGTGACCGCGGCGGAAGACGCTAAGTCACGGTAAATCAAAATTGCCCCTCTTGCGCAATATTGTGCGAGAGGGGTTTTTAGTCGCTATTATTCACAGGATGAACAGAGATAGACGGAGATAAGCCTGATAATCTTTGTGTATCTCTGGTTAATAGACATATGTAAAACCAAGAGGCACTCCGCGGTTCACGCAATCTCCTCTAATTTTCAAATCAGTTCGCGCGATTAGCGAAAATTCGCGAATAAAATAATTCCATGCTCGGGAAACTAAAAAACCTCTACAACGAATATCCTCGCCAATATTGGTTGATGATTACTGGCATCGTCATCTCTACCGCGGGCGGAAGCATGATCTGGCCGTTTATGCTTATTTACGCTAGTGGAAAATTACACCTACCTCTTAGTACGGTCGCCACATTGATCTCGATCAATGCAGGCACGGGCTTACTTGCTTCTTTTCTGGCAGGTACACTGGCAGATAAAGTTGGCCGTAAAGTGGTAATGGTCTTCAGCCTTGCCATGAACGGTATTGCTTATTTCTTCTTGATGCGTGCTGAGACTTATCCACATTTCTTCATTTTGATGATTTTGATTGGTTTATCGAATCCACTTTACCAGGTCGGCGCAGATGCGATGCTAGCCGATATAATCCCTTCGGAAAAACGTACTAACGCGTATGCCATCAACCGTATCGCGAACAACGCTGCTTTTGCAATGGGTCCGGCCATTGGAGGCTTTCTAGCGACCACATCCTATAACCTTGCTTTCTATTGTGCTACCGCAGGTTTTATTACATACAGCTTATTACTATTTTTCCTCGCGCGTGAAACACTTGGAAAATCACCAAACTATTTGAACGCTGAAAAAGTTAGTGAACGCCGATTTGAGCTTCCCAAGCAGGGGCAGATTTCAAAGGTACCTGCGATAAGCCATCTTCGTTCGAGACCTGATACGAATGAGCATTCAAAAAATAATCTTGGCTATGGCTATGTCTTTAGAGATAAAGGCTACATGGCTTTCGTCATCCTCATTAGTCTCGGCTTGATTGCGCCGACCATGCTATGGATCCTCATGCCCGTTTACGCAAAAACCAATTTTGGCATTCCAGAATCGCTCTATGGCTGGATCCCTACCACTAACGCGCTCATGTGCGTTTTTATCCAATATTCAGTTACTCAGGTCACGCGACGATACAAAACACTTCCTGTTGCTTCAGTCGGGATGCTTGTTTATGCTGTAGGTGCAGGGAGTGTTGCCATCATGAGCGGTTTCTGGGGTTTTTGGTTGAGCATGGTCATTCTCACCTTTGGTGAACTTACGCTTGTACCCACTGCCAGCAAGTATGTAGCTGATCTCGCACCCGCAAATTTACGCGGGCGGTATATGAGTCTTTATTGGCTAGGCTGGGGCCTCGCCCGGACACTCGCCCCACTTATCGGCGGCTTTCTCAATGACAACGTTTTTCCACGAGCTATATGGATTGGAGCTCTGCTCATCGGCCTGACGAGCACTTTTGGTCTCTACGCCCTAAATCGCTTGTCTAAATCCCAGGCACTGCTACCAGCGCGACCGTGAGGCTGATATCGTATAAAGGTCTTCGTCCTGCCTGCAGCTGCAGGCACAGGTGAGCGGAGTGAGGAGCGTTCTTCTCCAAACGTAGTTGAAGAACAAGACCCATGTAAAGTTTAGATTTACTTGTCCCTCGCGCTTCGACTGCGGACTCGATACGAGTGAAAAAAACACTCGCTCTTCTCGGCCCTCCGCTCAACGCGATTGGGCTTTTTCATACAAATTTCTTATTTCCGCGTGCTACAGTAGAAGTCATGAAGAAAAAAATCCTCAGTTGGCAAGCTCGGACGCTCCGATCGCTGCTCTATGTGAAAAACCTCCTGCATCAAAACGAAGATCAGTTAGATGTTGAGGGTGGACGCGCAAATTTGGAATTGGCCGGAGAATTCTATCGTCCCATTGTGCATATTGACTATCTTGATATATTGGCAAACGGCGTCCCTGGTGAATGGATTATCCCAGAAGGCGCCGAAACTGAATATATCATCCTCTACTTACATGGTGGTTCATACAGCGCGGGATCTTCTCATTCTCACCGAGCGCTTGCTGGAAATATTGCCTACGCGGCAAAAGCCCGTGCGCTGACGATTGACTACCGTCTCGCACCCGAACATCCTTACCCTGCTGCGCTTGAAGATGCACTGGCCGCATACGAATGGCTGATTGAAAAACACGCCAAGCCGGAACAAATTACCGTTGCAGGCGATTCGGCGGGCGGCGGCCTGACCATCGCATTACTGGTTGCATTACGTGAACGCGACATCCCTATGCCTGCTTCAGCGGTTGTCCTTTCCCCATGGACAGATTTAACCGCTAGCGGCGAATCCTGGCAGACGAACGCCGAAGCTGATTATGTAATCAATGGGGAAAGCTTGCGCGTCTCCGCCCAGCTATATTTGGATAGTGCAGATCCTCGTGACCCACTCGCATCACCAGTGTACGCGAACTTAGCCGGTCTGCCACCCCTGCTTATTCAAGTTGGTTCCGACGAAATTCTGCTTTCAGATTCCACTCATCTGGCCGAACACGCCCGCCGCGCCGATGTGGATGTGACGCTAGAAATCTGGGACGGCATGCAACACGTTTGGCACTTCGCGGCGAATTTGGTCCCCGAAGCACGTCAAGCAATTGAGAAGATTGGAGAGTTTATTATGGCAAAAAAGAAAGACAAGCCTGATAACAGGAAGGAAAGTCAATCCAATTTATGGTCAAAACATGTTACTGAGACCAGTAACGCGCTCGATTTGGAACCCAAAGTCTTTGCTCAGGATGATCCGCGCCGCATTGCTCAATCTCTTAAACGCTCGGCTGAGAGAAGTAAACGGCGGAAAAGCGAACCATTCCGCTCGGCGATGTCCATGCTCAATTTATATATCAATCGGGCCGGTAAAAAACTACCCAAAGAGCGTCGTGACCGGTTAGAAGCGGCAAAGGATGAACTCCGCGCTCTATATGGAAGACCACGCCAAAAGAGTTGAGTACTACCTATTGAGCTACACGGGTTAAGTAGCTTTTCCATCGAACTAAAATCTGCGCCATGTCGCAATTTATCGCCTTTCTTCGAGCTATCAATGTTGGGCATGGTCGCACGCTTAAGATGGCTTCCTTGCGACGATTCTTCGAGTCACTCGGCTTTTCGGAAGTTACAACACTTACTTCAAGCGGGAATGTCGTATTCGAGACGAGAGCGAAAAACGTCAAGAGGCTTGAAATAAAGATCGAGAAGAGACTGCGAGAAGCATTGGGGTATGATGTCGCCGTACTTATTAGGTCAGATGCGGAATTAGCCAAGATCGCAAATTACAAGCCTTTCCCAAAATCAAAGATCGATAGTGCTGCGGAATTCAACATCATTTTCCTTAAAAACCGACTTGACGATAAGCTTAAGCGGAAAATCATAGCGTTGAGAACGGATACGAATGAGTTTCGTGTTCACGGACGTGAGATTTATTGGTTGCGTCGCAAAAAACCGAATAGCTCTAACTTTTCCACTCCACCGCTTGAAAAAATGATCGGCAAGCCATTTACTATTCGCGGAGCGAAGACCGTCAAAAAGATGGCTAAGAAATATTCCGCTTCTGGGCCGTGATGCAATTTTATATCACACATGCTACACTGCCGCGCGAATGAGGTGTGACGCTCAAAATTTAAGACGGCATACAACACATTTAGAACTTAGCGGCAAAAATCGTTCCCGAAGCGAGGCAGATGGTTGAGAAGGTCTAAGAGTTTATACGATCTGCTCAATGTTGTAGTAAATTGACAATGAAATTGGAAATTAAATCCCAGCCAATTGGCGCTAAATAAAGGCAAGGCTACTACCGCGTTATAACGTGAGATCACACCGAGGTTAATCGGCCAGGTGGGAGCGTTTTCGGTTAGTTCGCGCATCGCTTCGAGTGCTTGTAAGTGATCCGATTATTTCTTCCGAAGGGAAGCATCTTATAATTGCGAAGCAGACTCTTACTCACAAATTATTGAGTCCCAGATGAATTATTGGAGATAAATATGCGAGCATTAATCTTTGACTTGGATGGTACCCTCGTAGATACTGTCTATGCACATGTTTTTGCATGGCAACAAGCATTAGCAGAATCCGGCATGGCAATCGATGGTTGGCGTATTCATCGCCGCATCGGAATGAGCGGAGGCCTTTTCACCAGGGCAGTAGCTCGCGAACTTGGTCGTGATATCCATCCCGATGAAGTGAAGGCCCTTCAAAAGCGACATGGTGAATTTTTTACCCAGCTCCTGCCTGAACGCAGGCCTCTACCGGGCGCGGTAGAACTCTTACAGTATCTTCCTTCGGCCCAAATTACGTATGGTATTGCAACCTCAGGGAACCGTCCCGTAATCAACGCATCACTGGAGGCGTTGAAGATAGGTGACGATGTTGTTGTGGTTGAACGCGGGGAAGTATTACGAGCCAAGCCGGAACCTGACCTATTTCTTGCCTGCCAGCAGCGTATGGGAGTGCGGGTCGAAGACTGTTACGTGGTAGGAGATGCAGTATGGGATCTTTTGGCCGCACGGCGGGCAGGTATGCTGTGTATTGGATTATTAAGCGGTGGGTATGGAGAAGATGAATTGAGTCAGGCAGGAGCTTTTCGAGTCTATCGGGATACATTAGAATTGCACCAATCTTTAGATGAGCTTGGGATAGTACCATAAGCATGTGGAGAGACCAAGAAGATTCATGAGTTCTACTCGGCCAAGCCGCACAGACCTAATTGCTGCGAAAGACAAGACCGTTCCAGATGTAATTGCTTCATGCTTACAGGTGTTGTTTTGCGGTATCAATCCTGGATTGTACTCAGGCGCAACTGGCCATCACTTCGCCCGCCCCGGCAATCGATTTTGGCCGACGCTTCACCGCGCCGGCTTCACCCAACGTTTACTAACACCTAGCGAAGAGCGAGAACTATTGCTATCTGGTTATGGCATTACAAATTTAGTCGCGCGAGCCACGGCGACAGCAGCTGAACTAGAGCCGGATGAACTAATTGCAGGTCGACAACACCTTTTAGCTAAGGTTAAGCGTTATCAACCTGGCGTTGTGGCTGTGCTGGGCATCGGTGCATATCGAATGGCTTTTGCCAGGCCAAAAGCTGCGCTTGGGAGGCAGGCCGAACGGTTGGCTAATGCTGTGCTGTGGGTTTTACCTAATCCCAGTGGCCTGAATGCACACTATCAACTGATGGATTTGGTTGACCAATTTCAGGCGCTACGATATTCTGTCCAGCGCAACGACGATTTATAACATTCTGTTTCCCCTTCGCAGACTATGTCTACAGGAAGTCTAAACCTCTGAGTAGGAGATTAGATTGTTAGAAACGACAAAACTACCTTTGTTTATGGTTGCATCGTTGGTACTTTTGCTTACACCAGGTCCAGCGGTGCTCTATATTATCACCCGCAGTGTGGATCAGGGTCGAGGTGCAGGGCTACTATCCGTATTGAGTATTGAAACAGGAAACTTTTTTCATGTCATCGCCGCCACTTTAGGACTATCTGCCTTACTTCTTTCATCAGCGACGCTGTTTACAGTTGTGAAATACTTGGGTGCAGCTTATTTGATTTACTTGGGTATCCGAAAATGGCTTACTCGTGCAGAAGTACAGGAAGAGACTCTGCAGTTAAGAAATGAAAATCCAAGGCGGATCTTCTCTCAGGGTGTGATCGTTGCCATCCTAAACCCTAAGACAACTTTATTTTTCTTAGCATTTTTGCCGCAATTCGTGGATGGCGCCCGAGGAAGCATCCCCCTTCAGATGTTCGAGTTGGGAAGTATTTTTATAATCATGGCCTTTATAACGGACAGTCTCTATGCTTTATTAGCCGGGACGGCCGGTCAATGGCTGAAAGAAAACCGTCTTTTTCTTCAGGGAGAGCGTTATATTGCAGGTAGTGTTTACGTGGGTTTGGGTCTGGTAGCCGCGCTAGCTAAGACAACCCATAAATAAGATAGTGAGAAGAGGGTATCAGTCGCCTCTTCTTGAATGTGTTATCTTATCTGCTCATCATCACTTCCAACCGCTTCTTTACCTCAGGCCACTCGGTATCTAGAATGCTATAAAACACCGAATGACGGTAATGTCCGTCAGGCAGGATCATGTGATTACGCAGCACGCCTTCCTTCACCGCGCCAATGCGCTCGATTGCTTTCTGCGACCGTTCATTCCTCAAGTCGGTTTTCAATTGCACACGGATGCAATCCAGAGTCTCAAACGCATGGCGAAGCAATAAGTATTTGCATTCGGTATTTACCGCGGTGCGCTGGAATTCTAGGCCATACCAGGTGCCGCCAATTTCCAATCCACGATCCTTTGGCATGATATTCAAGTAACGCGTCGCGCCCGCTACACGACCGGATGCCAAATGGATTACTACGAACGGCACATCCGTTCCCATCTCGGCGCGAGATAAGATCTCCATCACCCAGCCCCGCATATCTTCTTCATTGTCCATTCGACCATATACCATAAAACCCCAGAAGCCCTGGCCAACACCAATCTCAGCCAGCGCGGGAATATGAGCTTCAGTCATTGGCTCAAGGCGCACGTGGTTGCCAGTTAATACAACGGGTTTTACTTCCATTCCTGTTCCTTGATTTGCGAGGAGATTGATTCGATACGCGCGCTTCGACTACGCTCCCCTGGTCTCGATACGGCGGACAAGCACCGCCTATTCGACCAACGGTCGCTCCGCTCAGCACGAATTAAATTTTCAACCATTCCTCTTCTCTCTTGTCTTGCGAAGGTAAATATGGCATTTTTGGACCTTCAATTCCTAAATGCTCGGCTAACGCGGCGCGCATTGCTATGCGGTCATCCCACAAGTATTCTGTCTTGCCAAAACACATGGACTGTTCATGTCCCTTGCCGCAAGCAATGACAAGATCACCTGGACGCGCGAGTTTGATCGCAAATTTGATCGCTTCCCCTCTATCAGGAACTCGCCAAAATGTTTCTCCCTCGCGTCCTCCCTTGGAGCTCGCGCCTGCCGCCATTTCTTCAAGGATACCGTCCAGCGACTCAGTACGCGGATCCTCGGCGGTCAAAATCGAAAGATCGGCTAGCTCTACCGACGTTTCCGCCATCATGCGGCGTTTCTCCTTGTCTCGCAAACCCGCCGAGCCGAAAACAGCAATCACGCGTGGCCCGTTTTTCAGCACGGAATGCGCGATGATGCCTTTACCATTCTTCTCGATGCTCTCGATGTTCTCCATGGTTGATAGCATTTTTCGTGCGGCTTTCAGTGAAACTTTCAATGCGTTCGGCGTATGTGCGAAATCAACAATCGCAGTGAAATTCTGGCCCATGTCAATTCGTTCCATACGACCAGGGATACTATCGAGTGAAGCAATACCCTGTGCTGCAACTTCAGGATCAACGCCAAGGCCGTAAACCGTTGCAGTTAATGCGGCCAGACAATTTGAAACATTGTAAGATCCTACTAACTTACTTTTGATGGCTACGTGAAGATCGTTTGATACTGTTGTAAACCGAATACCCGAATCGCTGTATTCAATATTCTCAGCGCGTATATCTGAATCAGCCTGTAATCCATAATTCACTTTGTTGACTTTGATAAAGTCATTCAGGAATTCAAATGAACGATCATCGCGATTGATCACAGCAAGCCGTGGATTTCCCTGTGGTTTTGTAACCGTTTTCTCTAAACTCGCAAACAGGCGTGCTTTCGCAGCGCGATAGTTTTCATAGGAACCGTGTTCATCCAAGTGTTCATGGGTGATATTCGTGACAACGCCGATATCGAATTCACATGCGTCCACGCGATGTTGCGCCCAGCCATGAGACGTGGTTTCCAACACAACATGTGTAAGTCCAGCATCAACCATCTTGGCAAGGTAATTTTGTACATCATGCGCGTCCGGCGTAGTGACGTGGAAACCTGTATCTAAAACTTCATCGCCGATGACTGCATTGACCGTGGAAATCATACCCCCTTTGATACCTGCAGCGAGAAAAATTTGATAAATCAGATTTGTTGTAGTGGTTTTGCCATCCGTGCCGGTGACGCCGAGCACCGTCAGCTTACGACCTGGCCAATCGTAGAACGCGGCAGCTAACCAGGTCAGGGCTTGACGCGGGTCTTCGAGTCCAATGTATGTCGGATTGTCCCTTAACGGGGATGCTTCGCGGTCAATCCGACCTATTTCACCCACTACCGCAGCCGCACCATTCTCAATAGCTATAGGGATAAAGTCATGTCCATCTACATTTCCGCCCTTCATCGCCACGAATAAGTCACCGGGCTTGATTGCGCGGCTATCGATGGCTATGCCGGAAATTGGAATGTTGGGGATATCAGATGGATGTGGATAAGGGAAATCTATAAAGAGTTGGTTTAATAATTTCATAAATGGCTTATTGATACTTTTCCAACGAACCGTCCTTCGACTATGCTTCACTTCGCTCACACGTGCCTGTCCTGTCCCGGCCGGGACAGGACGGGGCTGCACGGTGCAGGCAGGACGAAATTATTAATGAAAAAGGTTTTAGCAATTCTATCGCTAAAACCTTTGACTGTCCAAATTCTATAAAGAAGGTGGATTAGGCAGATGTTACAAGTCTGATGTTGAAGTAATATGAAGAAGTCTCCAGCCGGAAACATCTCCAAAGGATCATATACATTTCCACACCGCGCGAAGTGGTGATATCGCCCAGGTCAATGATGGATCTCCATCCAAACCAATCCCGTAAAATCATCCCTACGGTGGCCTTGGCATCCATACTGTTGCCGCTTAGGAAAACATCTGTCCTTTCAGCCAGCATTCTTGGATTGACCATTATCTCGCATCTGATCGTATTGAGAGATTTCACTACGAAGGTATCGGGGAATTCACGTTGAATTTGTTCACCCAACGAATCTGTATTTGATACTGTCAGTGTCCAAAGGTGGGTTGAATAATCAAGCGGGTTGGATGTGTCAATCAGGATCTTGCCTTTCAGATTGTTCGCGCCGGCCATACGTAATACGTCCAATGAGGCAGTACCTAGAGTGCAATTGAAAATAATATCTCCAAATGAGGCCGCATTCGCAAAGTTGCCAAACTGTGCACGTTGAACACCTGCATCCTTCGCCCAGGCGACAGCTTTCGGATTATCCACATCACGAGAGCCTAACATCACTTCATGTCCCAGTTGTACCAGTTTGGAACCAATCGTTTGACCGACCACCCCCGTGCCCAACACACCAATGTTCATATACATTATCCTTCCTACCTAGTTCATCGATTTTGTATTACTGTAGCGTAACTCAACCACCAAATTCGCTTTGTCCAAGTTCGTAGTGGTGAATTTTAACAGTTGGCTTCGTCAACTTCGTCTTGAGCAATTTCAAGCGGAAGGTTTCCTCGCGTTCACGCTCCTCCAGTGAACTGACAATGAACGCAATTGTATCTCGGTATTGGGGGATAAAAATATGCTGGAGTGCATTTACACGGCGTTGGGTTTTGCGCAATTCGTTAGCCAGCCGCCACACTGTAGCGGTGAGCATGGCAAGTTGAGGGATGCGCAACAAAACATCGCGGAAGGCGGTGCTGGCTTCATCCAAAACGGCAGCGGTGTCACCTGGGCTATAGAGCAGTTTCGGCGGCTCGCCACTCGCTGTGATCATGGGGATCGCCACACCCATGATCCCGCGTAACTTTAGGTGGACATCAACAGTCTTATTTACAGCGAGAGCTGCCCATTCAACGTGATCACTGCCCATCACTAGCCTGGCCTTTTCCATGGCGTCGTAAGCGGTTTGAAGCAACTCCCATACTTCCTTTTGAACTGCGTCGGCTTCCTTTGCTACGCGGACAAGCTCAGTGGTCAACGCCTCACGCTTGCGGTCGAGGATCTCATACCCTTCCTGCGCAAAGCGAAGTTCCTTCTTTAAGCGGATCAGGTTTGTGCGGGTAGGAGCAACACTAATTTGTGGCATCTTCGCCTCTGTAATATTGTGCGATCTCATCCAATGTCACGCGGGTGAGTTCATTCTTCGGCAGCATGGAGAGCAGTTTCCAACCGATTTCGAGGGTTCTTTCGATAGTACGGTTCTCGGTGAAGCCCTGATGGACAAACTCATGCTCTAAAGCGCGCCCAAACTTCAAGTATTTTTGATCTGTATCAGTTAATTCCTCTTCGCCAATGACCGAGGCAAGCGCACGCACATCCTGCGTTCTGGCATAAGCGG
>Ga0137369_10004957_pt1 | contig 13575 bp, 11 predicted proteins | sample SagtaG_12_FD_104918 | JGI IMG/M metagenome (GOLD analysis project Ga0137369, IMG submission 104918) | Vadose zone soil microbial communities from Sagehorn Ranch, Mendocino, California, USA - Sage1_L_113_16 metaG | ecosystem: Environmental > Terrestrial > Soil > Vadose zone | place: USA... | reverse complement strand
ATAGACGCCGACTATCGAGAGAAGCAGCACGACCGGAAATAGCACGCGATAAGGGATCCGGAGGAACTGCACCCACAGCCCGACCAGCGGCAGGTTCAGCAACAGCAGCAACACATTTCCCACATACATGCTGGCGACGATTCCCCAGAACAGATCGGGCCGCTGGGTAATGAACAGCGGGCCCGGCTGGACGCCGTGAATGACCAAGGCGCCGAGCAGCAATGCCGTCACCGCGTTGCTTGGAATGCCGAGCGAAAGCACGGGGATGATGCTGCCCGCAACGGCGGCGTTGTTGGCCGATTCCGGGCCCGCCACGCCTTCGATGGCGCCTTTACCAAAGCCGTCGGGGTGTGCGGATAACCGCTTCTCCAGGGCGTAGGACATGAACGACGCGGTCACCGGCCCGCCCCCGGGGACCAGACCCAAGAGGAATCCCAATCCGCTGCCGCGAAGCATGGGCCGCCACGAGGCCCTCCAGTCCGCCAACGTTGGCCACAAGCCGCGGATGCGCTCGGCGACGAGGGTGCTGTTGACGACCCTCTCGACGTTGCTCAACACCTCCGTCACTCCGAACAGCCAGATGACGACGGCCAGAAGCTCAATGCCGGCGGAAAGATCGACCGACCCGAAGGTGAAGCGCTCGCGGCCGTTGACGACGTCGATGCCAACCGCGGCAATGAGAAATCCGAGCGCCACCATCAGAGCGCCCTTCACCGGCGAGCCGGTGATCATGAAAAGCGTGCAAACGATGCCGAGCACCATCAGGGCGAAATTCTCAGGCGGTCCGAAACGAATGGCGACCGTCGCGATCGTCGGCGCAAAGAACGTCATCACGATCACGCCGAGTGTGCCGGCCACGAAGGAGCCGATCGCCGCGATACCCAGTGCGGCGCCGGCGCGCCCCTGCTTCGCCATCTGGTGACCGTCGAGACAGGTCACGACCGACGCGGCCTCGCCTGGGATGTTCAGAAGGATTGAGGTCGTCGAGCCGCCATACATGGCGCCGTAAAAGATCGAGGCGAGCATCACCATTCCGCCGACGGGTGTCATGGTGAACGTGATCGGCAACAGCAAGGCGAGCGCCGCGAGCGGGCCCACGCCAGGGAGCACGCCGACCAGCGTCCCGATCAGGCTGCCGAGAAAGCAGAGAAAAAGATTATCGAGTGTGACGATGATACCGAAACCGGTGAGCAGCCCCCCGATGGCCTCCATGTCTCACCAACCCCACGGACCTCGCGGCAGTGCCATGCCCAGTATCCGGCCGAATAGCCAAACCACAACCACGATGGCAACCAAGGCAAGCGCGAGCGAGAGCCACCAACTGGATTTTTCCACGGTGCGCAGCAGGATGACCATCGTTATGAAACCGGCAACCGCAAACCCCAGAAACGGAATGCTGATCGCCATGAAAGCAAGCCCGGCGATGACGCCAAGAACGCGCCACAGCGCATCGCCACGCGGGAAGTCCGGAGCAATATTCTCGCTCGCCGACCGCAACAGCAGCACGACGCCCGCACCCATGATGATCAAGCTGGCAAGAAAGGGGAACAAACCGCTTTCGGGACCGGACGCGCCGATCAAGCCGAGCGTCCACGCATAGGCTGCCGCGGCAGCCCCGAGCAAAATCCAGAATGCGTTGAGCGCGCGCTCGAACATGGCAGGCGGCCTAAGCAAGGCGGCCATCGCGGCCTCGCGCATGGCGCTATGCGGCGGGGGCGACGCCGGGACTTCAGTACTGCCGCGGTCTCAGCAGTTGCGGCGGGTGCCACATTACCGTCTGCCTTCCATGCTTGAATACCGCGAGCGGCTGGGCGATTTCTGCAATCGCCTGTTCAGGGCTTTCAGCATTGACGATGACAATGTCAGCCGGGCGGCCGACGGCAAAGCCATAGTCGGTAAGATTGAGCAGCCGCGCTGACCGATCCGTGAGCATTCCGAAACACTCGCGCAGCCGCTCGGGACGATCAACCTGTAAAACGTTGGCGTAGAGATTGGCCATGCGGATGAGCGAGCAGTCGCCATAGGGGGTGGCGGGATTGAGGATGTTGTTCGAGGAGAGCGAACAATTCACCCCGTGCTCGCAGAGCAGATTTGCATCCGCTACGCCGCGAACGACGGCGTGGTCGCGGTCACGGCCCATGAGAAAGAGATCAGTGGTAGGGAGGACGGTGACGCCGATACCGGTGTTCGCCAGGCTGCGTGCCAGCGCTGCCACCTGCTCCGGCGGCAACAGCGACAGCTTGGCCATATGGCCGACCACAACTCGTCCGCCACGCTTGAATTGCTCCGTAAGCTCGCGCACGAGGTAGATGTTCATGGCATCGGTGGTCGGGCCAACGTCGAGATGGATGTCGATGTCGACGTCGAACTCGCGAGCGAGCTCGAAAATACGCCTGATCTGACCTGCTTGATCGGTATCGTAGCGCGGAGCGCCCCCGACCACGGTGGCGCCGCGTTTCAAGCCTTCTACCAGCAGCTCATCGGTTCCGGGATAATTGGTGAGCCCTTCCTGCGGAAAGACGCAGATCTCGATGTCGATGGCCCACTTGTAATCGGCAATCAGCGACTGCACTCCTTCGAAGCCGCGCATGCCAATGGCGGGATCGACTTCGACCTGCGTGCGCATGCGGGTGGTACCGTGCTTGATGCAGTCTTGCAGGGTGCGCTCAGCGCGCGCGTGCACGTCCTCGATCGACATGCTCTCCTTCAGCGGTGAAACGCCTTTCACTGGACTGAGTGTTTTGCGTTCCTGCGGTGCGCAACGGTCGATGATCCGCGATTTGTCAAGATGAATATGGGTCTCGATCAGCCCAGGACAGGCGAGGCATCCCTTGGCGTCATAAACCTCCGCCTCGCCAGCGAGCGCGTGCTTGAGGGCGACGATACGACCTTGTTCCACCCCGATATCGATGAGTTCGCCTGGTGACCGATCGGCAAGACGTGCATTGCGGACGATAAGATCCATGCGGGATTCACTCGGCCTTGATGTTGGCCGCTTTGGTCAGCGGCCACCATTTCTCGATCTCGGCCTTCTGATGAGCGGCCAGCGCTTCTGCGGTTTGCTGCTCCGGTGGCGGAATTTCTTGACCGACCCGCAGATTGCGATGCTCGATTGGCAATCAAACGCATGGCGGCGTACTCGCCCATAGGCTGATCAACGCATTGTCGCTGGCGAGCGTAGCGCTTGGTCCAAATTTCGCCTAGCGGGATGGACGCTTAAGACGCTTCCGCTGCTGCTGTCGTTTCCGTTCCTTCCATCTCGCCTTCTGACTCCTGCTTAGCTTTGCGCGCGACGCCTTGGTCCACTTGTATGCCATTGTATGCTCTGGTTTCGTTTGTGGGCAGTTGATAATACTAGTCCAACAGCTCATAGCTTGCAGCAAATGAACTCTCAAGTATGCTGAAATCGCAAGAAGAGTTCACGCTCCTCGTCATTCCAGGAGCATCTCGCGCGAGCTCGCCACTTGGTGGCTTCGGACAGGGCCCTAACCATGCGTCAGCCGCCTGGTCCGACTTCAATGCTAGTAGATGGATTTCTAATCCGCAGGTCGCACATTCGAATCATGCTCCTGCATGAGCGGCGCGAGCCTATCGAAGTACTTTAGCACCAGCGCGATGTTTTCCTTGAATTGAATGGGCTTTGCGGTCTTGAGCGCCGCCTCGAGCTGCGCCAGGTCCTGTTTCTTTTCCGCTTCCGGGACGGATTTGTCGACCTTGAGCGCCGCGATCTCCTTCTTGATCTGTTCGGGTGGCTCGGTGAATTTCTTGGTCTGCGAGTCGATGCCGGACATGATCATCGGTATATTGAACGACACGTCATCATATTCGTCGAGGCTCGCGAAGCCGTTCTTCTTGGCGACAGCTTCGGCCTGCGCCTCAACCTTCGGATCTGGCTTGTCTGGGTTCGCGCTCTCGTAGAGCTTCGCCATGTCCTTGTAGGCGGCCAGGAAGCCCTGAACATGCTTCTCAGTGAGCTTGATTTGCTTCCCCTCTTGCGCGGTGGCCGTGCTGGGATCAAACAGCGCGAGAGCCAGAAGCGCCGAGAACAACACACCCAGAAACCATCGACGCGTGGATACCGCGTATCCGTTTCGAATGAGCAACATGGTATGGTCCTCCATCTCGACACATCGCTTGCACCCCACAATTTTGGCCGCGACATGACGGCAACCGCCCGGGCGCTGATGTTCACCCCAATGTTTACGTCAACGTTACCCGCGGGCGGCTGGAACAAGGATGACAGCGGCGGGTTTCTTATTCGGTAGCCGGTATTCATCGGTCGGCGCGAGTTCGGGAGGATCACGATGGATCAAATGACACGGCGCGCTTTCGGCGCGGCGGGTGTTGCCTTGCTGCTTGCCACATCCGCGACCTTTGCCCAGCAGCAATCTCCGACGGTGCGGGTCCGCGGTACCGTCGAAGGAGTCGATGGACCGATGCTGACGGTCAAGTCGCGGGACGGCCAGACTGCGTATCAGGTGAAAATGGCGGACAACGTCGCGATCCGCGGCGTCGTCAAGGCCTCGCTATCGGATATCAAGCAGAATTCGTTCATCGGCGTCACCGGCATGCCGCAGGCGGACGGCAGCCAGAAGGCCGTGGAAATCCACATTTTCCCTGAGGCCTTGCGCGGCACCGGCGAGGGGCATCGTCAGTGGGACCTAATGCCCAACAGCACCATGACCAACGCCACGGTCGCGCAGATGGTAAAAGGCGTGGAGGGTGACGAGATCACGTTGAAATATAAGGACGGAGAGAAGAAGATTGTGGCCGCGCCGAACACGACCATTGTGACCTATGTGTCGGCCGACAAGAGCGAACTCAAGCCCGGCGCCAAAATCTTCATTGCCGCCGCCAATAAGAAGGAGGACGGCACGCTCGAAACGGCCGCCGTCTCGGTCGGCCGCGACGGCATCGCGCCGCCGATGTGAGGCTTGATTCGTCTCGGGCCCCGTGCAAGCGGGGCCTGGCGCTCCGCTTACCGGGAGGAGCGCATGGCGGGACAAGCAAGCCGGCGAAACGGTGAAATCCTGCGCGATGGTCATCACCGATGCCAACGAGTTCGCCAGCGTCTATCCGGACGAGTGGCTGCCACGCGCTGATAAATTTCGTGCGATCCTATCCGGGCATGCTTGCCTCCTCCCATAAGTCTGGCCTGCTCGGCCGCGCTGACGAGGTGATTGAATTATGTCTGGCACGACCGCTAATGGCACACAAAGCTCCAGGTGGAATTGAAAACAAATGAGTGCCGCTTCTGGAAATGAAGTCGGACATTGGCGCGTGTCATTGCTTCGTCCCCGCTGGATTCGCGGGTCCTTCCCGGCAATGAAAAGCAATGCGGGGGGCAGCCGCGCGAGGGGCCGCTAGCCGCAGTCGATCCAAAAGTAGGTTGACACGGTTGACACGATGGGCTCGCGGTTGACGCGAAGGCGAGCAGCGCAATTCATTTGTATTGCGGCCATCGCCGGGCGCGGCGTCTGAGATTGTGTAAGCTCTTAGGGCATTCCGGACATGGTTCGCCCATCGTCCCAGATGTTTCGGTCGCGGTTGACCGATGCTGTTGAAAAAGTATCCAAAATGAAGCTGTGGAATTAAAAGTTGAAACAATCGAATCCGAGCAAATGGATTTTTGAATCGATGTTGCTCGTTCGACGCTCGCCTTGAATCAATGTTGCTCGGAGACCCCCCTTAAAATCCTTTTCAACAGTATCGACCCCAAGCCGACATGGCGCGGGACGGAACGGATCGAAGTCCCGCAATGCAGCAGTCCTGCGGGGCCATCGTGTGCACGGCGTTTTGTCTCCGGCAGCCCTCTTCCGATAGGCATTTCGAGTTGCATACAATTTATCCAATTCTAACGCTCTGATTTCTCGATGTGAAACCGCATTAGAGGCAATGCGGCCGGTCAAATTGCATTTTTGTTGTGCATCCTGGGGAGGGTGCGTTCGATTTCACTCTTGGATGTGTAGGCGCCCCCGGAGCGTTAAATCAAAAACACAAACACTCTCGGCGGTTTAGATCGGTCCGCGGCCGGTGCAGCTGCGATGGCATGCCTGTTGCTAAGCGCTCGCAAACGGCGGCGACAGTTCTTGGCCTCTTTGGGGATGGCAGCATCCAAATGTCGATTTTGGCGACATCCTTTCGCGCCCCGCTCGATTTAAGTTTCGACCGAAGCCGAAAGCGCCTTCGTCGTGTGATCCAGTTCGTCATGGGGCCGGTCTTGCTGATCGCCGTATGGTGGGTGGCCTATGCTTGTACTCTCGTCGATCCACACTTGCTGCCGTCGCCGTTCGCCACCCTCTCTGATGCATCGAAGAGCATCATCTCCGGTGCAATGACCCGCGACTTCCTCCAGACTCTGTTGCGGGTGACTTATGCGTTTGCCATCGCGACCTCATTCGGCGTGCCCGTTGGGATAATGCTGGGCGCCAATGAGGGCATCTATCGGTCAGTCGAGTTCAACATCGATTTTTTCAGGTCGACGCCGGCGACCGCGATTTCCGCTGTTCCTGCTTCTGTTTGGGCTTGGGGACTTTTCCAAGATATCCGTCGCTGCGTTCGCCGCCTGGCTGGTGATCGTGTTCAACGTTGCCTATGGCGTGATGAACGCTCGAAAGACCCGAATCCTTGCCGCGCGTTCGATGGGCGCGAGTCCGTTGCGCATCTTCAAAGACGTCATCTTCTTCGAAACTCTCCCACAGACTTTTATTGGTCTTCGGACGGCCGTGTCGGTCGCCCTGGTCGTGATCATAGTTGCCGAAATGTTCATCGGCGCGGTCGACGGCTTGGGCCACCGCATCATCGATGCCCAGATCTCGTATCAGCTTACTGACATGTACGGCTCCATCCTCGTCGCCGGCGCGATGGGCTACGGCGCCAATCTTCTGTTCCTCGTCGTCGAAAAGCTATTCGTCCATTGGTCCGGGCGATGAGCTCCGATCCGAAGCTTAACCGCAGACGGAGAAGTTCGATGAGCCCCTGCAAGATTGCTGCATTCTTGGCCGGATTGACCATGTGGTCTGCGGCCGCCCATGCCGCCTGCGAGCGCATGGAGAAAGTCGTGTCAGTGTGGCTGCCGATCATGCAGACCACGGCCTACTACGTTGCACTCGAGGAGGGGCTGTTCGAGAAGGCCTGCATTGAAATCGTTTCGAACAAACTCGAGGCGCCCAATCAAATCATTGACGCGCTGGTTGGTGCACGCGCCGATTTCGGCCCGCCCGGGGCAGCGGCGGGCATTGCTATGCTTGCGGAGTCGAAGTTCCCGGGCACGTTCAAGGTATTCGGACTGCAAGGGGGAGGGATCAAGGTTGACTTGATAAATGATGGCCTGATCGTGAAGCCGGATAGCACCATCAAGAGCTTTGCCGACCTGAAGGGCAAAAAGCTCGGCCACGTACCTGGAATTCAGTGGCGAACGATTTCCCGGTACATGGTGCGCTCAGCTGGTCTCGATCCCGACAAGGATGTGACTCTCGTCGATCTCGCCGTCGGCATGCAGGTTCCTGCAGTCGTGGGCGGCAGCGTCGACGCAACGTTGTCGCTCGAACCGGTTGGCTCGATCGCCGTGGCGTCCGGCCAGGCAAAGCGTGCTGTGACAAATCCGGTGGCAATGGTGATTGCCGACCCGTTCTATTCCGGCGTGTCGCTTTTGACTACGAAATTTCTGCAAGAGCGGCCTCAGGTTGCCAGGAAAGTGGTCGAGGCAATCGACGAGGCAACTCGGTTAGCCAATGCTGATTTCGACAAGTATAAGCGGATGATTCCGAAGTACACGCCAATCCGCCCCGATCAACTTGAGTTTCTGGCCAAGCCTTACCTGCGCGCGTTCGATGAGCTCAACGACACGGATTTGAATTCCTATCAGGCGCTGGTCGACGTCTTTCAGAAGGAGGGCGTGCTCCAATCGAGGATCAACGTGCGTGAAAAGATCCTGAAGACAACCGACTTTGGTTCATGACGTCGCGGCTTTCGGGCCTAAGAAAGGGCGACGATATGCTGATGGCCGCACCTCAGATCAGCGCCGTCCGCAGGCCGGATCACCCGCCCGGTACGGCAAGCGAGGGCTCCGGCGCTCGACGCCAGACCTTCATCACCATTCGGGGCTTGAGCAAGTCATTCGACAGCTCGGTGGTCTACGATCGGTTCGACCTCGACTTGTTGCAAGGCGAACTCATCTCAATTTTCGGGCCGAATGGCTGCGGCAAGAGCACATTGATCAACTTGATATCGGGGTTGCTGCCCTGCGATGCCGGCCAAGTACTGTTCGACGGCCAGACGATTCAGGAGACGCGATTATCCTATGTATTCCAGAATTATCGCGACGCACTTTTTCCATGGCTCCGCGCGATCGACAATATACGTTATCCCCTGAAGCTCATTGGCCTGTCGCGTCGCGAGTGCGACATGCGGGTCGAGCAGTTATTGGCAGACTTTGACGTCAAAATCGATCTAAATTCGTACCCCTACCTGCTCTCCGGCGGCCAGCAGCAGACCGTTTCGATTCTGCGGGCGCTCGTCACCAATCCCGAAGTTCTGTTTCTCGACGAGCCGTTTTCGGCGCTCGACTATGAGATGACCCTGTTCATGCGCGAGCAACTGCAGCGCATCTTCATGAAAACGAAAACTACGACCTTACTGGTCTCGCATGATCTCGAAGAAGCAGTGCAGCTGGCAAACCGCGTGCTGCTTCTGACTCGGCGGCCGACACGAGTGGCCGACTTCGTGGAGGTTGATCTGCCATGGCCCCGCCACACCGAAAGCGTGACCAGCGCACGTTTTGTCGAGCTCAAGAGCCACTGTCTTGAGATCTTCCAGCGTCAAATCGCCAACTGATATCGGCGATCGCAGCAGTACGTCCGGGAGGACGCATGAAAAAAAAGAGCTTTCGCGCCGCCGTGACCCAGACTCTCGCTCGCCTCGGTGACATCGACCACAACATCGAATTATCCAAGCAGCTCGTGAACGAGGCGGTGCGCCAAGGTGCCGAGCTCGTGGTGTTGCCAGAATGCATGAACACCGGCTATCTGTTCGACTCGGCAGATCATTGTCGCATGCTCGCCGAGCGCGTTCCGGATGGCCACTTTGTAAGCGCAATGTCCTTGCTTGCGCGCGAGCACAATATCTTCATCGCAAGCGGGATCACCGAATGGGATCCGACTCGGGAGCGAGTATTCAATTCCGGCATCCTACTGGATCGCAATGGCAAAATCGCGATCCACTACCACAAGCAATTTCTCGCCACCCATGACCAGAATTGGTTTTCCTTCGGAGAGCGAGGTTGCCCGGTTGTGGATACGGATATTGGGCGGATTGGGCTTCTGATCTGCTTCGATGGCCGGATTCCAGAAATCGCGCGCAGCCTCGCACTGCAAGGCGCCGAGATTATCGTGGACATGGCCAATTTTTTCGCCATGGACCAAGCCGAGATGTGGGGACCGGCTCGCGCTTACGAGAACGGCGTCTGGCTGGTAGCGGCGACCAAAGCCGGCTACGAGCGATCGATCTATTACCCTGGCGGCAGCATGATCGTCGATCCAAACGGCCGGGTTGTTGCCAAGATGCCGTATGACCGCCATGGCGTTATCGTTGCGAACGTATTGCCCGAACTAGCGCACGACAAGGCCATCTATGCTGGAAACGACCGGTTTGCCGACCGGCGGCCCACGACCTACGAAATCCTCGTAAGGAATTATCAAGATACCCCGGTCTCTAAGATCGCCAATGAGCCGATCGTGCCGGCGCGCGCGACCAGCAAAGTCGCCGCAATCCAAATCCATGTCGTGGAGAATGTGCTATCGGACGACGTATTCTCGCTGGTCGACCACACTGCCAAGCTCGGTGCAAACGTCCTTGTATTGCCTGAATATGCGTTGATCGGGACATGGGCGCCAACTTTGGCGGACGCCGAGACTGCGGCTGATCTTACGAGGTCACACATTGGCGCCGCCTCCGAAATCGCGAAGCGTTACGGCTGCGTCATTGCATTGCCGACGATTGCCCGCGAGGCCGGCAGCCTGTTTCCAACCACCGTCCTCGTTGGTCCGGACGGTACCGAGGTCGGCCGTTACCGCAAGACGCACCTGACAGCCGAAGAGCGGGACTGGTCGCGTGCTGGCGATACATATCCAGTATTCGAGACTCCGTTCGGTCGGATCGGAATCATGGCCGGATACGACGCGCTGTTCCCGGAGACATCGCGCTGTCTCGCCGCCGCTGCGGCCGATATCGTGCTGTGGCCCGCCGCCATGCGCGAGCCTTTCGAGCGAGAATTGATCGCGGTGCCACGCGCCGCCGACAATCGGGTGGCCCTGGTCATGGCCAACCGCCTCGATAGCCCATATCCCGGCGGCAGCTTGGTAGTGCCGCCGACCGGATTTCCGCTGTGGGACATCAATCAAGTCGCGCCACGATCGCTCGCGATGGGCGCAGTCATTCCGATGTTCATTGATCTTGCGGTCTGCCGCCAGAAACAGATGATCCCAAAGGTGGACATGTTCGCAAACCGCTTGACGCAAACCTATTTGCCACTGGTCCACTTGTCACCGCGGGCGGAAGCAGCGGAATAAGCAACGGGCCTTAGGGGCTGGTCGACATGTTGGAAACCAAGACGACTACCCTGGCCGAGACGATTCGCCAAAATTTGGCTGACGATATCCTGCGCGGAGTTTATCCACCCGGCGCCCGGTTGGACGAAAGCGGGTTGGCCAGGCGGTTCAAGCTATCCCGGACGCCGGTGCGTGAAGCTCTTCGGCAGTTGAGCTCTGTAGGGTTAGTCGAGATGCGGCCACGCCGCGGAGTGATCGTGTCACTTCCGACCGACTCGGCGCTTGCCGAGATGTTCGAGGTCATGGGCGAGTTGGAGGCGTCGTGCGCTCGCCTTGCCGCGCAGCGTATGTCCCCAGCGGAGCGCGTCCGCCTCGAGCTTGTCCACCGACGTTCCCAAGAAGCAGTTCGCAGCAGTGACAAAGAGAGCTACCGGGCCCTCAATTTCGAATTCCACGATGTCATTTATCGTGGCGCACACAACGAGTTCCTGTTGACAACGACCATCGGCATTCGTCAACGGATCGAGCCGTTTCGCCGTGCCCAGTTCGCGATACAAGACCGTTTGATAAAATCATATGACGAGCACGGTGCAATCGTCAGCGCCCTCTTGAGGGGGGACGCAGACAGGGCGAGCGCAGTGATGCGGAGCCATGTCAATGTCGTGCGATCGGCATTCAGCGATTACGTCCACGGACTTGAGCGCACTGCGTCCGATACTGTCATTGATGCGGCTTGAGGGCGGGACGCGGTTTGGAACGCGCGCCGCGACCGTCGTGAACAAATAACTTCGCTCGCTAGCGCGTCACGCCGCGATGTTTCGGCCTGACGGATGCGCGGGTCCTTCCTGTCGTGAAAAGCATCGCGGGGGGCAACCGCGCGAAGGCGCGCCAGCGCCCTAGCTCCAAAACTTCGCTTAACAGGGCCCAGCTGTTAACACGTAAACTCAACAACCCCCCTTGACACGGCGCCGCCCATCTCCAATGCGAGCGCACGTTGCTCCCACTGCGTCGCATAGGTGGGCAAGGCCAGACCCTTCTCGCCGCTTCGCGCACGACTCGTGAGAGAGCGATCGGCACCCGGTGGCTCTCTTCTATCGTGCAAACAGCCAGGCAAGCTCGATAGTGAGCAGCCCGAGATTACCTGACGAGCGAATCGCGCTTTTGGCCCTCTGCCGCGTTCACAGGGCGCGGAGACGCCGGCAACTGCAGCACGGTTGCGTGCTGGCCTTCGCACAGCCGGGTGAGCAGCACGGTCTCCCCGTCGGGGAACTCCAGCGCATCGTGATGCACGCTCGGCTTGCCCGTGTTGATCTGTCGGAACCGCGCCACTTTCTTCCCGAGTTTCACGTTCGGGAAAAGAGTGAAAAAGCGCTCGTACTTGACTTCCTTTTGGAACGCGACCTCCGTGCCGGGTAAAAGGCACACTGCCACGTTCGGCTCTCCGATTGCAGCGAATCCTCGCGTCATGGAGTTCTGGAACTTCGTTGTTACCAGCTCGTCGCCGACCTTGGCGGGTCGAGATGCGACGAGGTCTAGACTGTAGTCACACATTGAAGGCACTCCTTTCGCCCGACATGCGTCGGAGCGGCGGCACGGGACGCTCGAAGGGGTCCCGGACAATGAGTTGGATGGAGTACCGAACGCTTTGGGGTGGCGTCTCGGTCGCTCTAATTCTGCGATTTTACTCAGAGAGTGTCGAGACAAAAGAGGCAATGGGGCTCAAGGCATGGTTAGGGCCGTCTGCAAGCCTGCGGAACAGAACGGAAAGTGTGAGGTGGCCCCGTAGAATATTTTCGTTTTGCCTCTTAAGGGTCAGGAACGACAGGCGCGCCCGCTCGTCGTCGGCTGCTCGACTGAAACCGGATCGGACGCCGGAAAGGTGTTCTTGAGGGCTTCGTCGAGAGCCTCTTCCTGGCGCGTACGCTTATCGCTATCGCCATCGTCTCGATGGGGTTTGCGCTTCGGATTGGCAATCATTTCGGTTTCTCCGGCGGCGCTGATAAAAGTTTTCGGGGGTCGGCGAGCGGTACGCCTTTCGCGTCGTCCGGTTACCGTAAAACGGTGCTCATGGCGACACGTTCATCGGCAGTTTTTCCACCACTGGAGAGGGTTGGAAGCTAGTGCGCCGGCAGAGGCGCCGGAGTTTCCATCACGGCGACGCGGTTCTTCACCGACTTCTGCACCTTCTCGAAGGCACACACGCCTATCTGGCGCACGCGCTCGCGCGAGATGCCGAACTCGTCGGCGAGCTCCTTGAGCGTGATCGGCTCTTCGGCGAGCCGACGCGCCTCGAAGATGCGCCGCTCCCGGTCGTTGAGCGCGGAGAGCGCCGAGGCGAGCGCCTTGCTGCGATTGCCGAACTCCCCGCTCGCGGCGAGCGTCGTCTCTTGGTCGGTATGCTCGTCGACCAACCGGTCCTGCCACTCGCCGGAATTACCGTCCTCGCGGATCGGGGCGTTGAGCGAGGCGTCGCCGCCGAGCCGGCGGTTCATGTAGATCACGTCCGTTTGGGTGACGCCGAGCCGCCGGGCGATGATCTTCACCTGGTCCGGTCGCATGTCGCCCTGGTCGAGCACAGAAATCTTGCTCTTGGCCTTGCGCAGGTTGAAGAACATCTTCTTCTGGTTTGCCGTGGTGCCCATCTTAACCATGGACCACGAGCGCAGAATGTAATCCTGGATCGCCGCCTTGATCCACCATGTGGCATAGGTGGCGAACCGGAAGCCCTTTTCGGGCTCGAAGCGTTTAATCGCCTGCATCAGGCCGACATTGCCCTCCGAGATCAATTCGGAAATAGGCAGGCCGTAGCCGCGATAGCCCGTGGCGATCCTGGCGACGAGGCGCAGATGACTGTTGACGAGCTTGTGTGCCGCCTCGTGGTCGCCGTGCTCGCGCCAGCGTTTGGCCAGCATGTATTCTTCGTGCGGTTCCAACATCGGGACCCGCCGGATTTCCTCAATATAACGGGTGAGACCAGATCCGGCCGACACCCTCTGATCCGCGGTCGCCAGCCAAGCCATGATCGCCT
>Ga0137369_10004947_pt1 | contig 13590 bp, 15 predicted proteins | sample SagtaG_12_FD_104918 | JGI IMG/M metagenome (GOLD analysis project Ga0137369, IMG submission 104918) | Vadose zone soil microbial communities from Sagehorn Ranch, Mendocino, California, USA - Sage1_L_113_16 metaG | ecosystem: Environmental > Terrestrial > Soil > Vadose zone | place: USA... | reverse complement strand
CATCCAGGAGTTCGTGAGCCTCCTGGTCCTGAGCGTCTTCCTGATCGCCTTCAGCACGTTCGTGAACGCTCCCCTCCGCGAGCTGGCGAACCCGAATCTCACGCCGAACCCGTCGAAGGCGCCGTGGTACTTCCTTGGCTTGCAGGAACTGCTGCGCTACTTCCACCCGATGATCGCCGGCGCCATCATCCCGGCGCTCATCCTGGTGGGGCTGGCGGCGATCCCGTACGTGGATCGGAACCCGAGCACGAAGCCGGGTGACCGCAAGCTGATCATCATGCTGTTCACCATGCTCTTCATGTTCGGCGCCACCTTGACCATCGCCGGATCGTTCTTCCGGGGCACCGGATTCAACTGGACCTGGCCGTGGAGCCAGGGAGTGTTCTTCGACCTATGAGCACGCTGGCGGTCGCCGGGTCGACCTTCGCGGTCGCCGTCGTGATCGTCCTGTTCGGCGTCTTCGTGCTGCTGCTGTTGGGGTCGCTGGCCCGGGCCCGGCGGGCCGCGAAGACCCTGGCCGCGACCGGCGAGGCGGGGGCCGCGCCTCAGCTCGGCCGCCCCGCACCGGCGGCGCCCGGAGCCGCTCCCGCGGCGCCCACGGCGCCCAAGCCGAAGGTGGTGCTGTCCCGTCGGGACTTCTTCCGGACCGGGCTGCTCTCGTCGTTCCTGGTGTTCCTGGCTCAGTTCGGCGGTGCCAGCCTGGCGTTCCTGTGGCCGAACCTCCGCGGCGGCTTCGGATCGGTCATCACGCTCCCCGACCCGGCCGACGCGATCAAGGGCCAGATCCGTTCGACCCGCCAGCCGTACTACTTCGGCGCAGGCCGCTTCTACCTGATCAACTACACGGGCGACGGCGACAAGCCGGGCGGCCCGTACGAGGGCATCGTGGCCGACGGCCTCATGGCCCTGTTCCAGAAGTGCGCCCACCTGGGCTGCCGGGTCCCATTCTGCGAGCAGAGCCAGTGGTTCGAGTGCCCGTGCCACGGCTCGAAGTACAACTACGCGGGCGAGTACGAGCTGGGGCCGGCGCCCAACGGACTGCACCGGTTCACGGTGACCGTCGACGGGTCCACCGTGAAGGTCGACACGTCGAAGATCATCCCGGGGCCGCCCCGCGGGACGAACACGATTCATCAGGCCCCTGAAGGCCCCTTCTGCGTTGGGTAGGCCATCGTGGTGACGACGCTGGCGGCCCTCTCCACCGGCAAGGCCATCCTGATCGGGCTCGCCTCGGGGATCGTGGTCATCCTGGCCGGCGCGGCCACGCTGATCGCCCTGCGGAGGCCGCGGGGCCGTCGGGAACCCGAGCTGGACATCCCGAACGCCATGCAGCCGGGACCCTCGGACCCGGACCTCGAGGAGCCCGTCCGGGTGAAGATGTACGCCTGGGGCGCGGTCCTGGTGATCGTGATGTCGCTCTGGATCCCGGCGGTCTGGCTCCGTGAGACGCACACGAACGCCGCCGACCTCGAGGAGCTCCAGGCGGCCTCGGTCGAACGGGGCCGGCTCACCACCATGCCGGGAAGCGAGGAGAACCAGCTCGGATTCAACTGCGAGCGGTGCCACGGCACGGGGTTGCACGGCGGCCAGAACGTGTTCAACGGGGCGGTCGTGCCGGTGCCCGACCTGACCACCGCGTGCGGCGGCGCCGCGACCGGTCATCCGCTGATCAAGGGCGTGACCGACATCGTGGACACCATCGCCCAGGGGCGAGCCGGAACCGACATGCCGTCCTGGAGCGTGCGATTCGCCGGTGCCATGGACGACCAGCAGATCGCCGATCTCGTGAACTACATCATCTCGATCCAGCGCGTCCCGAACGAGCAGAACCTCTGCACGAATCCCCAAGCGGGCGCCTCGCCGTCGGCCTCCCCGTCCGGAAGCGCCGGCGCGAGCGCCAGCCCGTCCGGAAGCGGTGGGGCGAGCGCCAGCCCGTCCGGAAGCCCGACACCGTGAGGACCCGATGATGGAGCTCCTCGGGCTCAGCCAGGTCTTCTGGAAGGGGATCGCGATCACCGTCGCGGCCCTCGTGCTCTTCGTGGGCAGCGTCTACCTCCTGGTCAGCGCGGTGTTCGGGCTGCGCATGGCGTACCTGGTGCTGGCCGTGGCGTTCTTCGGGTGGATGATCATCTGGTCGGCCATCTGGGTCTTCGGGCCTCCGGCACTCGGCACTCCCCGATTCCTGGGGCCGCGCGCCACCGAGCCGCACTGGTCGGTGTTCGTGGCTAGCGTCGGTGGGGTGCAGTCCAAGGAGTTCCCGGAGATCTCGTCGTATCCCGATCCGCCGTGGCGAAACCCGGGTGCTCAAGCCGCGTCCGCCGTGGAGCCGGTGAAGTCGGCCATCCAGAAGTGGCTGGCGGCGCAGGCCGGGGGGGGCGCCGCGGCGACGCCCGAGGCACCGGTCCCCGGAAGCACGCCGACGGAGTCGACCGGCTTCGTGGTGGAACCGACGGACTTCGTCGTCGAGGACGTGAAGTTCGCGACCGCGCACGACGGCACCTTCCTGGCCGTCGGGCACGCCTTCTTCAACGAGGGCGGCCCCCGGGTCACGGTGTTCGTCCGGCACGACTCCGGGAACGTCGGGGCCTACTCATGGGCGATCTTCCTGGCCTCGATCGTGGGATTTGCGGCGCACATCCCGTTACTCGACCGGGCCGAGAAGCGGCGCAAGGCCATCCTGACCGGCGGAACCGCACCTCCGTGGTACGGGCCCGCGTGAGCTGACGGAGCGATGATGGAACTGCTGGCAGCGATCGAGAACGGACCCGATGCCTTCCTGGTCTTCACCGCGATGGTGATCGGGATCTTCGTGGTCCTGCTGGTCGTCATCTCGCGCTGATCCGGGGCCGGTCCTCGAGTCTCAGCCCAACTCCCTCGCCGCTTCGGCGGCGGCCTGGATGGTCCGATCGATCTCCGCGTCACCGTGGGCGGCCGAGAGGAACCAGGCCTCGTAGCCCGAGGGTGGCAGGAAGATCCCCCTGTCGAGCATGGCGTGGAAGAACCGCGCGAAGCGCTCGTGGTCGGCCGCTCGGGCCTGGTCGTAGGTTCGGATCGGGCCGGCGGCGAAGAAGACCGAGAACAGGGATTCCGACCGCGGGATTGCCGCCGCGATCCCTGCTGACTCGAACGCTTCGCCGAGGCCGCCCGCCAGCCGAGCCGACCGATCCAGGAGACCCTCGTAGGGATCCTCGCGGTCGATCAGGTCGAGCGCGGCGAGGCCCGCTGCGACCGCGACCGGGTTCCCGGAGAGCGTCCCCGCCTGGTAGACCGGCCCCACAGGAGCCAGGTGCTGCATGAGGTCCGCTCGCCCGCCGAACGCGGCGCACGGAAATCCTCCGCCCATGACCTTCCCGAGGGTGGTCAGGTCGGGAGTGATCCCGAAACGCTCCTGAGCCCCGCCGCGGGCGAGGCGGAACCCGGTGATCACCTCGTCGAAGATCAGAAGGGCGCCGTGCTCGGCGGTGACGGCCCGAACACCCTCCAGGAAGCCGGCCTCGGGGAGGACCACCCCCATGTTCGCCGCCACCGGCTCGAGGATGACCGCGGCGACCTCGTCACCGATGGCGCGCAACACGTCCCGCACCGCTTCGCGGTCGTTGTAGGCGAGGACGATGGTGTCCCCGGCGGCCCCCCCGGTCACGCCGGCCGATCCGGGCAGGCCGAACGTGGCGACGCCCGATCCCGCCTTCGCCAGGAGCCCGTCGGCGTGGCCGTGGTAGCAGCCCTCGAACTTCACGACCTTCGACCGCCCGGTGGCTCCGCGCGCCAGTCGGATCGCGCTCATGCAGGCCTCGGTGCCGGAGGAGACCAGGCGGACCTGCTCGATGCTTGGGACCATCCCCGCGATCCGCTCCGCCAGCAGGACCTCGGCCTCGGTGGGAGCCCCGAACGACGTGCCCCGCTCGGCCGCGGTCACGGCCGCATCGACGATCTCGGTGCGGGCATGGCCGAACAGCAGGGCTCCCCACGACTGGACGAAGTCGACGTACCGATGGCCGTCGACGTCCTCGACGTAGGCGCCCTCCCCTCGCGCGATGAACCGAGGGGTGCCCCCGACCGCCCGGAACGCCCGCACCGGCGAGTTCACCCCGCCCGGGATCACGCGTAGAGCCCGCTCGAAGAGTTCTTCGGACCGGCTCATCGAAGATCGCTCCACACTGGAGCGCCCACGGTAACGGTTCGCTCGCAGTGACGGCATCCGAGGCGCCTTCGCCGGGGTGGCCGTAGGCTGGTGGTATGACCGGCTGGCGCACTGCGCTGCTCTACGACTCGGACTGCGCCTTCTGCCGGTGGGCGACGAACAAGCTCCTGACCTGGGATCGACACGGAAGGCTGGAGCCGGTGGCGCTCCAGGACCCCCGAGGCGATGAGCTGCTGGCCGGCATGAGCGAGGACCAGAAGATGGGGTCATGGCACCTGGTGACCGCCGACGGCCGGCGGTACTCGGCGGGTGCGGCCGTCCCGCCGCTCATGCGGCTGCTTCCTGGAGGGCGACCCATCGCCGCGATGGCCGAGGCGTTCCCCCGGACCACCGAGCGCCTCTATCGGTGGGTCTCGCGCCACCGAGGCCAGATGGCAAACCTGCTGGGGGCGAAGGCTTGCTCCGTCGACCCCAAGCCGCGCGAGGACGCGGCCTGACGCCGCTTGCGCCGATCCGCCGCGGTGAACGAGCATTGCTCGGCCGCCGGGCCTGGCGTGGCCCACGGACGGACGTCATCAGCCGAAGGAGCATCGACATGAGGTTCGGACTGTTCTACGAGCACCAGCTCCCCCGCCCGTGGGAGGACGGAGCGGAGGAACGGCTCCTCTCCGACGCCCTCGAGCAGGTCGAGCTGGCCGACCGGCTGGGCCTCCACAGCGTGTGGGAGGTCGAGCACCACTTCCTGGAGGAGTACTCCCATTCGAGCGCGCCCGAGGTGTTCCTGGCCGCGGCCAGCCAGCGCACCGAGCGCATCAGGCTCGGGCACGGGATCGTCCAGCTCCCTCCGGCGGTCAACCACCCCGCCCGGGTCGCGGAGCGGATCGCGACCCTGGACCTGGTGAGCCGCGGCCGGGTCGAGTTCGGCACCGGCGAGGGCAGCTCGCAGGTCGAGCTCGGCGGGTTCGGCGTGGTCCGCGACGAGAAACGCGACCAGTGGGACGAGGCGCTCGACGCCGTCACCCGGATGTTCGTCGAGGAGCCCTTCGCCGGGTACCGGGGACGCTGGATCGACGCGCCGCAGCGCAACGTGGTGCCGAAGCCGAAGCAGAAACCTCACCCACCGCTGTGGGTCGCGTGCAGCCGCCGGGAGACGATCCTCCTGGCCGCGCGGAAGGGCCTGGGCGCGCTCTCCTTCTCCTTCATCGAGCCCGAGGCAGCGAAGGAATGGTCCGACGAGTACTACCGCCTGCTGTCCTCGGACGAATGCGTGCCGGCGGGCTTCTCGGTCAACCCGAACCTGGCCGTCGTCCTGCCGTTCATGTGCCACCAGGACGAGGCGACCGCGATCGCCCGCGGGATCGACGGGGCGCACTTCTTCGGCTACTCGCTCGCCCACTACTACGCGTTCGGCCAGCATCGCCCGGGGCGGACCAACATCTGGGACGAGTTCCAGGCGAACCGCGGCGAGTACGGGTTCGCGAGAGACATCATCACCGCGGAGAACGCTCCGCTCGGGGTGAACATCCTGCAGCAGGGACTCGGGTCCCTGCGGGGAGCCATCGGCACGCCGAAGCAGGTCGCCGACCTCCTGGACCGGTACGAGGCCGCCGGGGTGGACCAGGTCATCTTCGTGGCCCAGGCCGGGCGCAACCGCCACGAGCACATCTGCGAGGCCCTGGAGCTGTTCGGGAAGGAGGTGCTTCCCGGGTTCGCGGAGCGTGCCGACGACCTCGACGTGGCCAGGCGAGAGCGCCTGGCGGAAGCGATCGAAGCCGCCCTCCGCCGCCGGGAGCCGGCCCGCGTCGCGCCCGCGGGGTACGTGGTCATGCCCCAGGGTGAACCCGCCCCGGCTGCCGCGCCCACGCTGCATCGCGCTGGAAGGGCGCCCGAGCCCGGCGAACGGCCCCGCCTCCGGATCGGGCGGTGGTTGCCCCCCCGACCATCCGAGGTGCGGGCGGGCATCCGAAGCTGGACGCAGGCCAGGGGTTCGGAGGGGCTGGCCCGGTTCGTGCGGGGCCGGTCGGACGAGCAGCTCGACCGCACCATCGGGTCCCGTGCGGGCCTCGGGATCATCTTCGGGGGCATGGAACGGAGCTTCCGCCCGGACAGGGCCGGTGACCTCTCCGCGGACATCCAGTACGAGCTGGCCTCGGGAGAGGCCACCCGCCGGTGGGTGGTCCGGATCCACGAGGGCGCCATCAGAACCGGACCGGGACGCTCGCCGTCCCCGGCCGTCACGCTCAGGATGGCCGTCCCGACCTTCGCCAGGATCATCTCGGGGCAGCTCCCGCCGGCCCAGGCCTTCATGGAAGGGAAGATCCAGCTGGAGGGCGACTTCCAGCTGGCCGTCCGGATGGGCGAGATCTTCGGCCAGACCACCCCCTTCTGATGCCACCCACCGGGGACGTGCTGCGCGGCAGGCGGATCCTCATCACGGGCCCGGCCCGAGGGATCGGCGCCGAGACGGCGACCCAGCTCGCCCGGCGCGGAGCCCGGGTGGCCCTGGTCGGCCTGGAGCCCGACCGGCTCGCCGAGCTGGCCGCCCGATTGGGGCCCGACGCGGCATGGTTCGAGGCCGACGTTCGGGACGGGGCGGCGCTCGAGAAGGCGACCGTCGGGACCGTCGAGCGATTCGGCGGCATCGACGCGGTGGTGGCCAACGCCGGCATCGTGCACCTGGGGTCGGTGGCCGGGATCGAACCACACCGGTTCGAGGAGGTCATCGACGTGAACCTCCTGGGTGTGTGGCGGACCATCCGGGCCACGCTCCCCGAGGTCCTGGCTGCGAAGGGATACGTCCTGGCGGTGGCCTCGATGGCCGCGGCGATCCACCTGCCGTTGATGGCGGCCTACACCGCCGCGAAGGCGGGCGTGGCCGCCATGATGGACTCGCTTCGGATCGAGTTGGACGGTACCGGCGTGAGCGTGGGCGTCGCCTACTTCAGCTTCATCGACACCGACATGACCCACGACGCCACCGACGACCCGCTGGTCCGGGCCGTCCAGCAGCGCGCCGGCCGGTTCTCCCGCGACCCCCGCTCCCTCCCGGTGGCAGCGGCGGGCCAGGCGCTGGTCGGCGCGATCGAGCGCCGCGCCCGGTCCGTGGTCCTTCCGCGCTACGCCCGACCAGCGCTGGCCGCACCGGCCCCGTTCCAGCGGGTGGCGGAGGCGATCAGCCGCGGCCTGGGCGCTCCGGAGGCGATCCGAGGAGCGGAGCCGCCGGCTGGCGAGCGGTAGCCGGCTATCCGGAGTCGAGCAAGGTCCACGTCGGTCCCGACAGCGCCCACAGATCGTTGTGGTAGTCGCCGTCATCCTTGCCGACGCCGCCGAACATCAGGATCCTCCCGAAGTCGGGATCGAAGGCGAACGTGTGTGCGCGCATTTTACACGCGTCAAAGGAGCGGAGGCACGGGGGCCACGCGACTGCTCCGGTGTCGGCCGGCGCCGTCCTCAGGCGAGCCAGTCGGCTGCGTCCCTCGCGTGGTAGGTGAGGATCAGGTCCGCTCCGGCCCGCCGGATGGCGGTGAGGACCTCCAGGGTCACCCGGCGCTCGTCCAGCCAACCGTTCAACGCGGCCGCCTTGACCATGGCGTACTCGCCGCTCACGTTGTACGCGGCGAGCGGGAACCCCGTCTCCCGCTTCGCTCGGCTGATGACGTCCAGGTAGGGAAGGGCCGGCTTGACCATGACGACGTCCGCGCCCTCGGCGATGTCGGCTCGGATCTCCCGGAGCGCCTCGTCCGAGTTTGCGGGATCCATCTGATACCCGGCCCGGTCGCCGAACCTCGGGGCGCACTCGGCCGCGTCGCGGAACGGCCCGTAGAAGGCCGAGGCGAACTTCGCGGCGTAGGCCAGGATCCCCGCGTCCGTGAACCCGGCCTCGTCCAGGGCCGAGCGGATGGCGGCGACCTGTCCGTCCATCATCCCGGAGGGGGCCACGAGGTCCGCGCCCGCTTCGGCCTGGGCGACGGCGATCCGACGGTACAGGTCCACCGTCCGATCGTTGTCCACCGTCACCCCGTCCTCCGCCAGGACCCCGCAATGCCCGTGGTCCGTGTATTCGTCCAGGCACAGGTCGGCGATCAGCACGTGGTCGTCCCCAAGCTCCTCGCGCAGCGCCCGGAGGCCTCGCTGGGCGATCCCGTCGGGGTTCCATGCCTCGGACCCGGTCGGGTCCTTCCGCTCGGGGACCCCGAACAGCACGAACGCGACCACACCCCGGCTGGCGGTGTCCCGAGCCTCCTTCCTGAGCGACTCGAGGCTGTGCTGGGCCTGCCCCGGCATCGACGGGATCGGGAGAGGATCCTCGATGCCCTCCTTCACGAAGAGCGGCGCGATCAGGTGCCGGGGAGAGAGGTCGGTCTCCCGGACCAGCGACCGGAGGGCCGGCGTCCGGCGCATCCGCCGAGGGCGGTACCGAGGAGAGGCCATCGCTACCGAGGCTCCTTGCGGGTCGCCCGGGGACGCACCACGCGTTCGACCGCGGCGACCAGCCCCTCGATTGTATGGGGCCTGGCCACGGCGTCCACGGTGAGCCCCGCTTCGGTCGCGGCGCGTGCCGTGACGGGCCCGATGCACACGATCAGGGGACGGCCATTCCCCGTCAGCGGGCCTTCGCCGGCCACGCTGAGGAACCCCTCCACCGTGGACGCGCTGGTGAACGTGACGGCGTCGGCCCGGCCGTCCCGGAGGACGGCCGCCGCGCGCGCGGGGAGCGCACGGGCCGGTCGGGTCCGATAGGCGTCGACGCGGACGGGGGTCCAGCCCTTCGACGCCAGCACCGCCTCCAGCTCCGAAAGGGCGACGTCCGCCCGAGCCAGGAGCACCTTCCCCTTCCCGCGTGGCAGCGCCTGGCCCAGGGCATACGTCGTGAAGGTCGAGGGGACCAGGTCCGGTTCGACTCCCACGGACCTCAGGGCCCGGGCCGTACCCTCCCCCACCGCCGCCACCTTCGCCCGGATCTCGTCCGGAGCGAGACCGGCCTCTCGAAGCCGTTCTGCCACCGCCTCCACCCCCGCCCGGCTGGTGAACACGGCCCACTCGAAATCGCCGTCCGCCAACCGCCGAGCCGCGTCGTGCAGTGGGGCTTCCGGGGCGGACACCAGCTCGATGGCGGGAGCGAGGATCGGCTCGGCTCCCCGCTGCTCGAGCAGGCGGGCAAGCTCCCCGGCCTGCTCCCTCGGCCTGGTCACCACGACGCGACGCCCCTCCAGGCTCCGGCCAGCGTCCCTGGCGGCGACCACCGGCTCACGCCTCTCCAAGAATCTCGAGGGCCCGCGCCGAGATGAGGGTCTCGGCGACGTGGGCCGCCACCTCCGCCGACGACGGGGCCTCGGCCTGGGCCCACAGGAAACCGGACCCATCGGGGCGAACCACCACGCCCAGCAGCCGGACGCCCTCCGCGCGCTGCTCCGCGTAGGCGCCCAGGGGGAGGGAACAGCCACCCCCCAGGCGAAGCACCAGCGCCCGCTCGGCCTCGAACGCGGTTCGGCTCCGCTCGTGGTCGAGCCTGCCGACGACCTGGCGGGTCAGGCCGTCGTCCGCTCGGACCTGCACGGCGAGGGCGCCCTGCCCGGGAGCGGGGACCATCTCGTCCATGGGGAGCGGGGTCGCATGGGCCGGCGCGATCCCCAACCGGGCCAGGCCCGCCGCGGCCAGCACCAGACCGTCGACCTCGCCCCGCTCCAACTTCACCAGGCGGGTGTCGACGTTTCCGCGGAGGTCCCGCACGTCGAGCTCCGGCCTCGACCGCCGGAGCAGCGCCTGACGGCGGAGGCTGGACGTGCCCACCACCGCTCCCGCGCCCAGATCCGGCTCCCTGGTCACCAGCACGTCGAACGGCGCGTTCCGTTCGGGAACCGCCCCCACCACGACGCCTTCGGGATCCTCGGCCGGGAGATCCTTGGCCGAGTGGACCGCCAGGTCCACGTCTCCCTCCTGAAGCGCCCGCACGATCTCGGCCACGAACAGGCCCTTCACCCCGGCGCTCGAGGCCTCGGCCGGGTCCCCTCGATCCCCCGAGGTCGTCATCGGCATCAGGCTGCTCTCCACGCCCAGCAGGGCCAGGTGGTAGGCGACCTCCTCAGCCTGGGCGAGGGCGAGCCGTGAACGCCGCGTCCCGATCCGCAGCGTCAGCGCGTCCACCCCACCACGTCGAGCTGGATCAACGGATCAGCCCTCAGGGTCGGGCTCCAGGCCGAACAGGTCGAGCACGGCTTTGGCTAACCCGTCCCCGGCCTGCGCATCCTTCAACCGGACGATGGGGTGGTGCAGCAGCTTGGCCACGATGCCCTCGGTCAGGGCCTCCACGGCCTCCCATTCCCGGTCCGAGAGCCCGGCCAGCCGGGGCGACATCCGAGCCAGCTCGGCCGCCCGGATCCGGGATCCGCGGTCGCGGAGTGCCCGGATCACCGGCGCCAGGCGGGCGGCCCGACGCCACGCCGTGAACCTTCCAGCCTCCTCGGCCACGATGGCGCCGGCCCGATCGATCTCTTCGGCCGGCGCCGTGCCGCGCGCGGCCAGGAGGTCCCGGAGGTCGTCGATGTCCGCGAGCGTGACGCCGGGCACGTCCGCGACTGCCGGATCGACGTCCCGGGGGACCGCCAGGTCCAGGACGAAGAGCGGCCGCCCGACGCGGCCGTTCGCGCTCAACGCTTCCCGAACCGCCTCGGCCGGCAGGACCGTGCCGACGGCGCCGGTCGAGCTCACCACGAGATCGGCCTGCGCGACGGCGACGGTGAGGAGGTCGAGGCCTCCGTGCTCGGCGCCCGACCGCGCGGCCAGCCGCTCCGCCCGATCGGGGCTGCGATTGACGATCTGGAGGCGTCCGATCCCCCGCTCTCGGAGGTGGGCCGCGGCGAGGGCGGCCATCCCGCCGGCGCCCACGATCACCGCGGAGCGGCGGGCCAGCCCCGACAGGACCTCCCCGGCCATGCCCGCCCCGGCCTCGACGAACGCGGCCGGGCTGGCCCCGATGTCCGTCTCGGCGCGGACCCGCCGGCCCGTTCGGATCGCCCCGCGGAACATCGCGGACAGCGTCGCGCCGACGGCGCCCTCGGCGTCGGCGCGCCGGTAGGCCTGCCGGACCTGGGTCAGGATCTGCGGCTCGCCCAGGACCATCGAGTCCAGGCCGGCGGCGACGCCCAACAGGTGCTCGACGGCGTGCTCCTCGTAGTGCGAGTAGAGGGGCTCGGCGAATTCATCGGGATCGAGCTCCCGCGAGTCCGCGAGGAACCGTTTCAGCTCCAGGAAGCCGGCGTGGTAGGAGCCCACCTCGGCGTACACCTCCACCCGGTTGCACGTCGACAGGATCACGCCCTCCCGGACCGAGTCCAGCTCGCCAAGGTGGCGGTAGGCCTTCGCCAGGTCGTCGGAGGAGAAGGCGAGCCGCTCCAGGAGCTCGACCGACGCGCGGCGATACGAGACCCCCAGAGCGAGGATCGACATCAGGAGATCACCTTGGGCATGGCCACGGACGGCTCAGGTGACCCCGGCCAGGTCCATGGTGGCCCGGCCTCCCCTAACCGCCTCGAGGGCGGCCTTGCGCTGCTCGTAGTACGCCAGGATCTGCAGCTCGATCGAGAGGTCCACCTTGCGGACCGAGACATCCTCGGGCACGGCGATCACGGCCGGTGCGAAGTTCAGGATCGAGCGGATGCCCGCGGCCACCATGCGGTCCGCGACGTCCTGAGCCGCGGCGGCCGGGGTGCAGATGACCCCGATGTCCACATCCTCGCGGCGGACGATCCTGGCGAGGCGGTCGATGTGCTCGACCCGAAGCCCACCGACCCGTTGGCCCATCTTGTCCGGGGCGATGTCGACCAAGGCCACGACCTGGAACCCGCGCTGGGTGAACCCGCGGTAGTCGGCCAGGGCGTGTCCGAGGTTCCCCGCGCCGGCGATCACGACCGGCCAGTGCTGGGTGAGCCCCAGCTCCCGCCGCACCTGATGGATCAGGTAGGCCACGTCGTAGCCGACGCCTCGGGTCCCGTAGGACCCCAGGTACGAGAGGTCCTTGCGAACCTTCGCGGAATTGACCCCGGCCGCTTCGGCCAGGTCACCCGAGGAGATGGTGCTGGCCCCGTCCGCCGCCATCTCGACAAGGGCCCGCAGGTACAGCGGCAACCGTCCCACGGTGGCCTCGGGGATGGCTCGGTCCCTCATGGAACCCTCGGAATGGGACACGTGGCGGGACCCGTCACGAAGGGGATTCTAGCGCCCTTGTGAACGGTGCACAAAGGCACAAGCGCCGGCTGCTACCGACGGAGCAGCCCGTGGAGGCGCCCGGGATGGATCGTGTACTCGAACTGCTCCCGGCCATCGATCAGCACGACCGGGACCCTCAGCCCGAAGTCCCGCTCCAGCGCCTCGTCCCCGTCGATGAAGACCTCGTCGAACCGGAACGGGGTCCGGGATCGCTCTCGCATCAGCACGGCCCTGGCCTCGTCACACAGGCCACACGTGCGTCGCGAGTACATGAGCACAGTGCGCTCGCCGCCCTGGCGATCCACCCCGATCGACCTCCGGCCAGAAATCTTGGAAAAGGGCTCAGTTCTGCGGCCCAAACGGCCGAAACATCTGGGTGAGAAGCATCCCCCTTCTCTGCAAGGCCGACAAGGCGCCGGGCCGCCAGGCTCGACGCGACCCCTCAGGAGGAGGCCGCCTCAGGCGGCCTCCTCTGTCGTCGGGCTCCGTCGGTCCTGGGGCCTCCGCGGTCACAGGACGGCGAGGCCCTGGACACTGAAGAACACGCCGAACCCCGCGATCACCAGCGCGGAGATCACCGGGAGGATCGCGGCAAGACGAGATCCCAGACGGCGAGCCACGGCGACGCGAGCACGCACCGCGATCATCCCGACGATCATCAGCGAAGCCGCCAGCCCCGCGCTGAACGCCGCGATCAGGGCGAGGCCGTAGCCGATCCGGTGCGCGCTGACGGCCCCGGTGAGCACGACGAAGGCGGTCGGTGAGGGAAGGATGCCGCCCGCCACGGCGAGGGCCACCAACCCCCGTCTGGACAGCGGCCGGGCCGCCTGGTGGTCGTGCCGGTGATCGTGGTCGTGGTCGTCCCGGTGGCCGCGCTCGAGGTCATGGCCCTGTGAACGTTCCTCGTCCTGGTTTCCGGCCGCACTCGCATCCTCCCGTTCCAGGAGCAGCACGGCAGAGGCGGCCGCGCGGCCGGCCTCGAGCCCGGGACGGGGATGTCCGACGTGGAGCGGGCGAGGGAAGGCGGCGCTCGTTGGTGGCTCGTCCCAGGGGTGCGTGTGCCCGTGGCCCGCGGGCTCCGCGCGGCGCAGGCGCCTGGCTCGGGACACGAACAGAGCGGCTCCGAGCCCCAGCGCGACCAGCCCGGTCGCCAGCGTCAGCCATGGGTACACCCGATCGGGCGGGAACGTCCTGGCCAGGACGAACAGCACGAGGCCAAGCGTCAGGACCGACGCCGTGTGCAT
>Ga0137369_10004931_pt1 | contig 13620 bp, 13 predicted proteins | sample SagtaG_12_FD_104918 | JGI IMG/M metagenome (GOLD analysis project Ga0137369, IMG submission 104918) | Vadose zone soil microbial communities from Sagehorn Ranch, Mendocino, California, USA - Sage1_L_113_16 metaG | ecosystem: Environmental > Terrestrial > Soil > Vadose zone | place: USA... | reverse complement strand
GTGCCGTGCATGGGCTCGGTGCTGCATACCCTGAACATCCGCCTTCATCCCGACCAGGTGGCATGGATCGCCAACCACGCCGAGGACAAGGTGGTCTTCGTCGACGACTTGCTGATGCCAGCGTTCGCAAAGATCGCGCCGCAGCTAGCGAGCGCCGAACACATCGTGGTGATGGCACAGCGAGAGACCACTGATCCCTCGGCCATTCGGGAAATGCTCCGGGCAGGGCCCACCGGATATCTCGTCAGGGGTCTTCCGGACAGGCTCCTCTACTACGAGGACCTGATCGACGATGCCTCACCCGGCTTCGATTGGCCGGACCTCGACGAGAGCACGGCCTCCGCCATGTGCTACACGTCAGGGACCACCGGCCATCCCAAGGGTGTCGTGTACTCGCACCGGTCGATGGTCCTGCATTCGTATATGGTCAATCTGGCCGAGACGGTTGGGATCACCACCCGCGATGCCGTCCTGCCGGTCGTTCCCATGTTCCACGCCAATGCGTGGGGCATGCCCTACGCGGCCACGCTTGCCGGAGCCAAGCAGGTCTTCGCCGGCCACCTCAGCGCCGACCCTGCGGCTCTGGCCGAACTGATCGAACAGGAGCGCGTCACCGTTCTCGCGGGGGTCCCGACCGTGTGGATCGGCCTTTTGCAGCACCTGGAGAAGGACCCTCGAGAAGTGTCTTCGATCCGGTACATCACGGCCGGAGGATCGGCCGTTCCCGCGTCGCTGATCGAGCGGTTCCAGCGCCAGCTCGGGGTGAACCTCATCCAGGGCTGGGGCATGACCGAGACCGGACCGGTGGCCGCCCTCTCCTGGCTCACGCCGGAGCTCGAACAGCTCCCCGAGAAGGAGCAGTTCCGTCAGCGAGCCCGGCAGGGCCGGGTGGTCCCCGGTGTCTGGTTCCGGGTGATAGCCGAGGACGGGACCGAGGTTCCCTGGGACACCAAGTCGATGGGCGAGATCCAAGTGAAGGGGAACTGGGTGGCCGGCACCTACTACCACGACCCCCAGTCGGACGAGCGTTTCGCCGATGGGTGGCTGCGGACCGGCGACGTGGCCGTCGTCGACGAATATGGATATCTGCAGATCGTCGACCGCACGAAGGACCTCGTGAAGTCGGGTGGCGAGTGGATCTCCAGCGTGGAGCTGGAAAGCGCCCTCATGGGACACCCGGCCGTTCTGGAGGCGGCAGTCATCGGAGTTGCCCACGAGCGATGGGACGAGCGTCCGGTGGCCTGCGTGGTCAAGAAGCCTGATCACGAGGTCACCACAGAGGAGCTGATCGAGTTCCTGGCTCCGAAGTTCCCCAAGTGGTGGCTGCCCGACGACGTGGTATTCGTCCAAGAGATACCCAAGACCAGCGTGGGGAAGTTCGACAAGAAGGTCCTGCGCGAGGATTTCAGAGGGCACAAGGTCGAAGGCCCCTCCGAATAGCTTGCCCTGAAGAGGGTTTGGCTTGCTCAGATGTGGAGAGAACCTCTGCGGCTCAACCTGACCGAGGAGGAAGTACGGGAGGCTCGAGTTGAGATCGATCTTGTTGCTGGCGGCCGTCGTCGTGTTCATCGTGGCGATCTTCGTGGACCAGAATGCTCTGAAATGGATCGCCGCCGGCCTCGCTCTGTTCGCAGCAGCGTTCCTGATCAGTGAGACCGGGATCGGACGCAGCCTCGGTCGCCGCCGGCTGTAGGGCTGGCTAGCGCTTCCGTCTCGCCAACCGGATGCCGAAGTTCACCCGAGCGCGATGACTCCGACCATAATGGCCACCATGACCAGGATGGCCACGACTTCGGCAAGCCCGAAGTTGAACATTGTGCTCACGGCCTCCCCTCTGTAATGACCACGGAACGTTCGGGGATCGCGGGTTGTCCGCGCCACAGGAGCCAACCGACCCACAGGAACCATGTCGGGCTCACGATGAATCCGGAAAGGACAGCCGCGGTCAGCAGCCCGGGGCTCTTCGGGTTCAACACGATCAAGCGCCCCAGGTACACGATGACCAGGAGCGCCCCGCCGACGAACGCAAGGTAACCGAGCGCCCGGGGGAGCAGCCCCCCTCGAACGATCAGCCACCCGATCACGAGCAATGCCAGAGCCGTGAACCCGAACGTGAGAAGGCCGCGGGGGTCGACGAAGTTGGCGGGGAAATTGGTGACGGTGTTCGCCGGGCGTTTCGCCAACAGGGCCAGGTCCAATCCGCCATGGATCGAGGAGCCCACCGCGCCGACCACTCCCAGGAGCAAGCCGAGCATGGCGAAACTCGGCTCGGTGATCCGAAGCCGTTGGTACACAGCGATCATCACCACCGTCGAGACGAGCCCACCTCCGAGGAGGAACAGGGCACTGGCATAGGTGGCGCCGCGGGGGGCGCTCTGTACGGTGAACACGAAGGCGATCGCATACCCCACCCCGCCCAGGGCCACCAACGCGGCACACGCTCCAGCGAACCGTTCGAACGTCCTCGACACGATCGCCCCTCCCCCTAGAGGTAATTGCGGAGGTCCCACAGCTCCGGATAGAAGCGCTTGTCCAGCGTCGTCTTCAGATAGGGAACGCCGGCCGAGCCGCCGGTTCCGGTCTTGGCCCCGATCTGGCGCTCGACCATCACAACGTGGTGCAGCCGCCACTGCCTGAACAGCTCGTCATGCGTGAGGAGCGATTCGGCCGTGTAGAAGATCTCAGGGTACGTGTCCTTGCTCTTCATCATCTCGACCAAGCTCTTCCGGCGGATCTCCTCGTCGTCCGAGGGCATGGGGAGACCGGAGTGTTCCATCAGCGCGCAGAAGGCATCCCACAGGGTCGGCTCGGCGAGCCGTCGCTTCAACCGAGTGCCTTCCTCGAGTGTCTGGGCCAGGCGTTCCAGCAGCCCGGGCTCCTTGAGTCCGGACAGGAACTCGATCTCTCGGAACTGCACCGACTGGAATCCGCTGGCCGGTGCGAGAAGGTCTCTGAACTCCATGAAGTCCTGGGGCGACATCGACTCGATGATGCCGAGGTGCTCGACCAGCATCCGTTCGATGGCCTGCACCCGCTTCAGGTAATGACGGGCCGGGAATGACCGGCCGGCGAACAGCTCGCCCCGGGCGGTCTCCAGCTCGAACAAGATGAGCTTGAACCACAGCTCGAAGGACTGGTGGACCACGACGAACAGCAGCTCGTCGTGGGCAATCGGCCGGGACAGAGGCGTCTGGAGGGAGAGGAGCTCGGGCACTCGGAGGTATCGTCCGTACGAGAGGTCGCCGACTTCCCCCTCGGATTCCACGATCGAAGCTTACCCGGTGGTTCGGTCGGCGCGTATAAAGTGACTGGGATGGCGAAGACCGAGACGGAAGCCGGGGAGACGGAATCCGGGGCCGGGAAGGTGCAGCCCGGCGAGTCGGCCGACGCCGATCGTGCCAGGCTCAAACTCAAACCGGGAGACTTCCTCGACCTCGAGGCGCTGCTCACCGACGAAGAGCGGATGATCCGTGACGCCGCACGGGACTGGGTGCGCGATCGCGTCCTCCCGGGCATCCAAGGTTGGTTCGATCGAGCCGAGTTCCCCAGGGACATCGCCGCTGAGTTGGGCGCCCTCGGTCTCCTGGGGATGCACCTCACGGGCTATGGGTGCGCCGGCACGAACGCCGTGAGCTACGGGCTGGCATGCATGGAGCTGGAGGCGGGCGACAGTGGCTTTCGGAGCTTCATCTCCGTCCAGGGCTCCCTGGCGATGTTCCCGATCTGGAAGTACGGATCGGAAGAGCAGAAGCGGGAGTGGCTGCCCCGCATGGCCAAGGGTGAGGTGGTGGGGTGCTTCGGGCTGACCGAGCCCGACTTCGGCAGCGACCCTGCGCGGATGCGGGCCAGCGCACGCAAGGACGGGAACGATTACATCCTGTCCGGCACCAAGATGTGGATCACCAACGGCGGGATCGCCGACCTGGCTGTGGTGTGGGCTCGAACCGATGAGGGAGTGCGAGGGTTCCTCATCCCCACGGGCACCCCCGGGTTCACCACCCGGGACATCGAGCGCAAGCTCTCGCTGCGGGCTTCGGTGACCTCCGAGCTCGTGTTCGACGACTGCCGGCTCCCGGCCGATGCGGTCCTCCCCGGGGTTTCGGGGATGCGCGGGCCGCTGTCATGCCTGAACGAGGCTCGGTTCGGCATCGTGTGGGGGGTCATGGGCGCGGCTCGCAGCTGCTACGAGACGGCCTTGGAGTACGCCAAGTCCCGCGTCCAGTTCGGCAAGCCCATCGCCGGCTTCCAGCTCACCCAGGAGAAGCTGGTCAACATCCTCCTCGAGCTCAACAAGGGAACTCTCCTCGCTTTACACCTGGGGCGAATGAAGGACGAGGGCCGGCTGTCGCCAGAGCAAGTGAGCTTCGGGAAGCTCAACAACGTACGCGAGGCCCTGCAGATCGCTCGCGAGGCCCGGTCGATCCTGGGCGCAAACGGGATCACCCTCGAGTACCCGATCATCCGCCACATGAACAATCTGGAGTCGGTGTACACGTACGAGGGAACAAACGAGATCCACATCCTGATTCTTGGTCAGGCCATCACTGGCATCGAGGCTTTCCAGTGACCAGGCGCGGCCAGAGCGTCGAGGAATGAGCCCCTTCCGCGGGTCGACCGGATTCACCAAGGAATGGCGGCACTTCGACTTCGACGTGGGCGAAGACCGAGTGGCCACGCTGACGTTCAGCCGTCCGGACAGACTGAACGCGCTGACGTTCGAGGTCTACGCCGACCTCCGCGACCTCCTGGCCGAGCTGCCCAATCGGGAGGACGTCCGGGCTCTCGTGATCGCCGGGACCGGTCGAGGATTCTGTTCTGGCGGGGACGTCCACGAGATCATCGGCAAGCTGCTGGAGATGGACCCCCGGGACCTGCTGGACTTCACCCGGATGACCGGGACCGTTGTCCAGCGGATGCGGGAGGCTCCGCTCCCGATCATCGCCGCGGTCAACGGCGTGGCCGCCGGCGCCGGGGCCGTGATCGCACTGGCCGCGGACATCCGCCTACTGGCCGCGTCCGCGTCGTTCGCTTTTCTGTTCACCAAGGTGGGGCTGGCGGGGGCCGACATGGGTTCCGCGTACCTGCTCCCCCGGCTGGTGGGGTTCGGTCGGGCCACCGAGCTCCTGATGCTTGGAGAGAAGATCGACGCCCGCCGGGCCTCCGAGATCGGCCTGGCCACCTCGGTCGTCGAGGACGAAGACCTCCCCGCGAGGGCCCGGGAGCTGGCCAGGCACCTGGCCACGGGACCCACCTTGGCGTACGCGGCGACGAAGATGCTCCTGTCCAAGGAGTTGGACATGAACCTGGCCGGCTCGATCGAGCTCGAGGCGATGACCCAAGCATTGCTCATGAAGAGCGCCGATCACGCCGAATTTTATGAAGCGTTCCAATTGGGTCGCGACCCGAAATGGACCGGCCGATGAGCGACGAGGAGAGGCCCTTGAGCCCGGATCAAGAACCATCCATCCGTGAAGAGCTGCGGGCGGCGGCCGCAGGCGCGGACGTCGCGCGTCGCAGGATTCGTCCCCCCACCAGTCCCCACCTCATCCTGAATCCCGTGTGGCTGCCTCCGGCCAAGGGATTTGCCCACGTCGTGGTGCCAGCCCGCGGGCTGCTCATCTTCCTGGGTGGCCAGGCCGGGCACCGGCCAGACGGCACTCTCGCGGGCGAGTCTCTCCTCGAGCAGTTCGACCAGGCGTGCGGCAACGTGGTAGAAGCCCTTGCGGCGGCCGGAGGGAAGCCAGAGCACATAGTCTCGATGCAGATCTTCGTGACCGATGGCGACGAATACCGGGGCTCGCTGGAGGAGATCGGCGAGCGGTGGCGGCGTCACTTCGATCGGCACTATCCCGCGATCAGCCTGCTCGAGGTCAAGGGTCTGTTCGATCCCGGCGCACGCGTCGAGTTGATGTGCACGGCAGTCATCCCCGAAGAGTTCCAGGGCGAAGAGTCCATCTGAAAGCGCGTCATCCAAGACCACAGCCCGGCGCAGGGCCGCAGATACCACCGAGGTTCTTCTTCCTACATCCAGAGGCTCGGAGGGGCCCGCCATCACCACCGGCATCACCGAGGCGTCGCAGGCCAGGCGCCGGGCGGTGGAGGGATGCAGGGCCCCAGCGTGGTCGAGCTCGCACCGACGGTGCCCGGGCTTGCTCTTGCCGTTTGGTCTTGCGCTCCGCAGGGTTTCCAGGTCGACGGTGACGGTCATGTGAGGGCGTTCCCCGGCCACGGTGGGACGATCGGAGGCGTGCAGGTAGCGCCAGGCCAGCTCATGGACGGCATCAGCCCTGCGCTGCGGGGGGGTTCTCAGATCGTTCCAACCCTTCGCTCGCAGCTCGGCGTCGACGATCGCTTGCAGCGCGGTGAGGACGGCCTCCCCGCCCTCGGGGTCGAGCTCGCCTTCCACCCGAACCATTCCGGAAGGGGTGGGGCAGGCGCTGAAGCGTCGCCTGTCTCTGAGAATCTCCGCGTGCTCCAGCGCATTCTGTTCGTCCAGCGCCTGCGACCACTCACCCACCACCCGGCGAAGTTCTCCCATAGGACAAGTCATCGCTGCCTCCACCAGGGCCGTCTCGCCGGAAGGGAACGCATCAGGGTGAACTCGTCGAGCCTCCGCGATGACCCTCACTGCATCAGAGGTCACAGATCCCTCAGAGAACGACTCCCTCACCTCGGGCATCTCCTCCAGAGCCTGGGCCACGCGGACCTGCTCACGCGCCGAACCGGCCCCTACCCCAAAGCGATCCGCGAGCCACGCCGCGGCTGACAGGTACCCATCCCGGCGGAAAGACGCACGGCGATCCTGGTCAGCCAGCCACCGCAGCCGCTTGGCTTCCACCACCTCTGAGATCCGCTGCAGCTGCGCAAAACCCGCTGCTGATTGCTCTTCGGTGAGCCCGGAGGGATCATCCGGATACAGGTCGAGAGCTGCCTTGACCCGCTGCCCGGCATCGCCGAGGTCGAACATGTGCTCGATGACAGGCAGCCCAGAGGAGCCTGTCAGTGAACTTTGTCACATCGACCGCAATTTCGTCCCAATTTTCCGCTGGGGGGCTCTCGGCATCCAGATACTGGCCCGCGCCCCGTCGATAGCTCCCTTCGCTGGCTGCGCCGCCGGTACTCAACCCCAGACGGGTGAGGAAGCCCAGCACCACACCGGATAGTCAATGCGATCCCGAACCCCCTTGGAAATGATCCCCTGGTGAGCCAAGTGTCCATGTGCCTTCGCTGAGTATCAGCGGGATCGGTAGAGCTCGCGGGCGATGACCTCGCGCTGGATCTCGCTGGTTCCCTCATAGATTCGCGGGGCTCGTACCTCGCGATAGAGGTGCTCGAGAAGATGCCCACGCTCGAGCGCGATCGCCCCGTGGATCTGGATCGCCGCGTCCACGACGAATTGCGCAGTCTCCGTGGCGAAGAGCTTGGCCATGGCCGATGAGCGCGTGACCCCCGGTGTGCCCTGGTCATAGGCGGCGGCGGCAGCGTAGACGAGCAGGCGAGCCGCCTCGGTCCTGGTGGCCATCTCTGCCAATAGGTGCGAAACGGCCTGGAATTCCTTGATCGGCTTGCCGAACGCCTTCCGGGACCCGGCGTGCTCAGCCGACGCGTCCAGTGCAGCTTGAGCCATCCCGACCGCGAAGGCGCCCACGCTCGGGCGGAACACGTCCAGGGCCCGCATGGCCACCTTGAAGCCGGCATCGACTTCTCCCAGGCGATTCGACGCCGGCACGAATACCCCATCCAGTTCCAGGGTGCCGATCGGATGGGGCGAGATCAGCTCGAGGGGCTTCCCCGATACCCCCGGGGAGTCAGCAGGGAGCGCGAAGGCCGTCACACCCTTCGAGCCGGCGTCGGGAGTGGTGCGGGCGAAGACCGTGTAGATGTCCGCGTCGGGGGCGTTCGAGATCCACGTCTTCACGCCGGTCAGTCTGTAACCGTCGCTGTCCCGCTCCGCCGAGAGCTCGATGGCCGCCGCATCCGAGCCGTGCTCGGGCTCGGTCAGGGCGAAAGCCGCGACGGCCTCTCCTCGAGCCACCGCAGGGATCCACCGCTGAACAAGGTCGTCGGACCCTGCAACCAGGATCGGGTAGCCCCCGATCCCCTGCATGGCCAGGGCGTTCTCCGCCTCGGTGGATCCCTGGGCCAGGCCTTCCCGGAGCAGACAGATCTCGATGGCCGGAGCGTTCTCAGGCTGGGTCCCACCGACCCGCTTCGGAAACAGCCGCGGCAACAAGCGCTCCTGATTCAGCGCGAGCAGCAGCTCGCGGTTGACCCTCCCCGGCTCTCCCCGAAGGGCGATCGGCGCCAAGCTCTCGCCAGCGATGCGGCGGGCATCCTCGAGAAGTCGCTTCTGGTCGGGCGTGAGCGAGAACTTCACGGGGAGCGGTTTACCACGGGAACGGCGGCACTCGCTACGATGCATCCGACGGGGGTGCGCCGGCTCAGGCAGGGAAGCGGTAGCCCCGCCCGCGAACGTCAAGGGGGCTCGATGAACGACACGCCGTACTGGAATCCTCGCCACGAGACGATGCCCCGGGACCAGCTCGAAGCACTCCAGGTTCGGAAGCTGCAGTATCTGGTGGAGTGGGCCGACTCCCAGGTGCCCTGGCAGTCGAACCGCCTACGCGACGCGGGAGTGACTGCAAACCAGATCGCCTCGCTGGAAGACCTCCGGCGCATCCCGCTCATGACCCGGGACGAGTGGATGCAGGGACAGCTCGAGCACCCTCCGTTCGGCCCGATCCTGGCGGCCCCGCAGGACGCGGCCACGCGCTACCACATGACCTCTGGCACCACCGGCAAGACCCCCATTCGGGTCCTGGACTCGATGAAGGACTGGGAGTGGATCGCCGAGATGTGGTGCTACGGCCTGTGGGGGTTCGGCGTCCGTCCCACCGACATCGTCTTCGTCGCCTTCGGCTACAGCACTTTCATCGGGTTCTGGGGACTGCACTACGCCTGTGAGAAGCTCGGCTGCTTGACGCTTCCCGGTGGGGCGATGACCACCGAGCAGCGGGTGAAACAGATCATGGAAATGGGGGTCACGGTAGTCGCGTCCACGCCCACCTACGCCCTCCGCATGGCCCAGGAGGCCAAGCAGCTCGGGATCGACCTGGCGAACGGACCGGTCCAGCGGTTGATCCTTTCCGGAGAGCCGGCCGGCTCGATCCCGGCCACCAAGAAGCTCATCGAGTCCGAGTGGGGGGCGAAGGCGGGCGATACTGCCGGCATGACCGAGCTGGGCACGATCATGATCTTCGAATGCGCGGAGCAGCCTGGTGGCACACACATCATCGAGGATCACTACATCGAGGAGGTCCTCGACCCGGGGACCGCGGACCCCGTCCCGTACGGGGAGATGGGTGAGCGGGTGGTGACGAGCTTCGGCCGCGGCTTCATCCCGGTCATCAGGTACCGGACCCGAGACTTCGTGGTGAAGGTTCCCGGTTCGATCTGCGGATGCGGGCGGACCTTCGACATATTCGAGGGCGGGATCCGGGGACGGGTCGACGACATGAAGCTCGTCCGGGGGACGAACGTGTACCCGCGAGCGGTCGAGGCCATCGTTCGAGAGCACCCCGAGATCGACGAGTTCCAGATCCACCTGTACACGGCGGAAGGTCGGCGTGACGAGATCGAGCTCCTCGTGGAGATCCCCGGCCCGAACGTCGACGCCGAGCACCTCGTTTCCCAGCTTCAGAAGGAACTGGCCGAAGCCCACGAGGGCCTGCGGTTCGGGGTGAAGAAGGTCGATGACGAGACCTTGCCGCGCTTCGAGCTGAAGGCGAAGCGGTTGATGGACGAGCGCATCCTCATCGGGACCGAGGGCGAGCAGAGGGAGCGGGCGTGATGAAGAACGTATCGGGCGAGGAGCTGAATCCCGCCCAGGAGAAGCTGGTCGAGACCTACCGGCTCCTGTCCAACGTGCTGATGGGCCATCGCGATGAACTTGCGCCCTACGAAGAGCGTAACGCCGTGAAGGCACTCGCGGCCCTGTGGCAGGTCATGAACGGGCTCGACCTTGACCCCGGCCAGGTCTACGAGCTCGGCGCCTGAGGTTCGTTCTTCCCCTCGCTTCGCTCGTTGCTGCTACCCCCCGGCCCCCCCTTTGTCCTCCGCCGCTGCCTCGCTTCGCTCGTTGCTGCTACCCCCTGGACCCCCAGGTACCCAAGGCAAGGTATTCCTTGCCAGCTCCTCAAGCCCTGACCCTCTTTTCGCCGATGCTTGTAGGGGGCTCGAAGATGCGGTGCATGTTTTGTGGTACCGGGCTCGCAGGAGATGCGACGCGATGCTGGCTGTGTCACGCCGGCGTACAGCCCGGCGCATCCGAGGACGGCCCGGCCGATCTGGACTTCCTTCCACACCCGGCTCATGTCTGGACCGGTCAGCTCGCCCCAGCGCCCATCGCCGTCCAAGCCCGTAACCCCGTCCGTCCACGCGTCTACTCGCGGTGGCGTGACGGGATCTCCACCCGGGGCGATATCAAGATGATCATGACCCTGCTCGCGGTGCTCGCTGCCATCCTGCCCTACGCGGCCACGGGGAGCAGCAGGGTCCTACTCACGTTCGGCGTTCCGTTCGGACTGATGGCCGTGTGGTCGCTGAAGCACATATGGAGACGAGCGCGGGCCGGGTGAACAACCCGCCTCCGCCTCGCCGGCCCTTCGCAGATCGGAATATCGCCCCTCCTCAAGGTGGTCCGGCGGACCGGCCGATGGTTGAGTGATGGCTCGGTGCACAGCCTGTGGGGCGCTGCTCGGCCCCGACGCGGAATGGTGCGGCCAGTGCTATGCGCTGGTCCGCTCGCCCGAACCCGAACAGCCCGGCGCATCGGTGTTTCCGACTCTGCCAGCCCAGGCGCCGCCGGTCAGCCACAACGGGGCGTCGGGCGGGGCCTCGCCGGCCACGGCTCCGTCGGATACGGCGCCCGTTCCCGCGCTTGCCCCGGGGGTTCCGGCCATCCCCCCCGACCTCCTCATCACTCTCGCATCGGGATCCTCGAACAGAGTGAGCTCGCTGGGAGACCGTGGAAAGGTCTGGCTCAGCTCTCTCATCGTCCTCGTGGCTGCCGGTTCGGACGCCCTGTTCTTCCCCTATGTGAAGTACATGCTCGTCTACGGGATCTTCGTGAGCGTCGTCTCGGGGCTGGCCATTTCCAGGGTCTGGGCCCGGCGGTCAGTCAATCGCTGAGGTCAGCACGCAGAGATCGGCTCGGCCCGCCGCCAGGAGCGTGTTGATCTCGTCGCGGGTCGTGATGTTCCCCCCCACCAGCGTGGGAACCCCCACTTCGTTTCGAACACGGTCGCTGTAGGCTGCGAGGAACATCCGCCCGTACGCGGGGCTGGCCCACATCGTGGTCTGGCCGGCCTGAACCTGGATCAGGTCGCAGCCCCCCTCTTTCATCCTCTTCGCCACACCTACCCCGTCGTCCACATCGAGCCCGCCCCGGGCCCAGTCCGTGACGGAGAGAGACACGGCGAGCGGTCTCTCCTCAGGCCACACGGCCCGGACCGCGTCGAGGACCTCCAACGGGAAGCGCAGCCGGTTCTCTCGGCTGCCTCCGTATTCGTCGGTGCGGCAATTGGACAGGGGAGAGAGAAAGCTAGCCAGGAGGTATCCATGCGCGAAACTCAACTCGAGCAGGTCGAAGCCAGCGAGGGCAGCCATCCGGGCCGAGCGGACGAACCTCTCCCTCACACGATCCATGTCGGCCCGATCGATCTCCTTCGGCACCTGGCCCCTCGGCGCGTACGGTATGGCCGAGGCCGACATGAGCGGCCAGCCACCTTCCCGAAGGGGCCGGTCGACTCCCTCCCGCCTCGGCCGGGTGGCCCCGCGGCGCCCGGCATGCCCGAGTTGCAACGCCAAGATCGACTGGCCGTCCACCCGGGCCTTCTCCACGATGCCGCCCCACGCCTCGCCGTGCTCTTCGCGCCACAGCCCAGCGGAACCCGGGGTGATCCGGCCATCGGGAGAGACCGCCACGAGTTCGGTGAGGACCAGCCCCGCACCCGTGCCCATGGCCCGGACCAAGTGTTCGGCGTGGTCGGCTCCGGGAACTCCGTCCACCGCCACGTCTGCGCTCGGGAGTGATAGCGCGACACGATTCCGGGCGGTGATCCCCTTCAGGGCCAAGGGCGAGAACATCGGGGGCGGCGCCACGAGTGCGTGGGCAGCTCTGCCGGACGCCATGCCCCGAGCGTTCGCGGCGAACGATCCGTCGACGCGGGCCACGAGTTCCGGGTCCCGGCGTTGGAGCTCGAGATGAGTGATCCTGCCGCTCCTGGTGAGCAGGTTGAAAGCGAACTGCACCGGCTCGAAACCTCGGTAGCGACTGACGCCCTCGAAGTACGCAGCGCTCTCCGATGCGGCCTCCTGGAACCGTTCCACCACGGGCTGGCGTTCCATCTCGTAGTCCGTGAGGGCAGCCTCCACGTCGCCCTCCCTGCGCTCCAGCGATTCTGCCAGCGAGATGGCGTCTTCCATCGCCAGTTTCGTCCCGGAACCGATCGTGAAGTGCGCGGTGTGGGCCGCGTCGCCGACCAACACGACGTTCCCGTGGTGCCACGTCTCGCACCTCACCGTGATGAAGCTCAGCCAGATCGATCGGTTGGAGAGGAGCGGGTGGCCCTGGAGATCCTGGGCGAACAGCTTCTGGCAGAAGGCGAGGCTGTCCTCTTCGCTCACAACGTCCAGCCCGGCCCGCCGCCACACGGGCTCAGGGCACTCCACGATGAAAGTGCTGGTTCCGGCGTCCACCGGGTAGCCGTGGACCTGGAACAGGCCGTGCTCGGTCTCTCGGAAGATGAACGTGAACGCCTTGAACACCAGATCGGCGCCGAACCAGGCGAATTTCGTGCGATGGACGTCGAGCGTCGGCTTGAACACCTCCTCGTGGGTCCGGCGAACCAAGCTGTTCACGCCGTCGGCTCCCACCACCAGGTCCGCCCGCCCCAGCTTCGTGAGGTCGGCCACTTCACGCTCGAAGGAGAGCTCGACGCCGAGCTCGGCGCACCGGCCTTGGAGGATCTCCAGCAGTCGCTTCCGGGCGATGGCCGAGAAGGCGTGGCCGCGCGACCGGACCGTCTCACCCCGATATCGAACGTCTATGGCCGTCCACTTGGCGAAGGTGTCCGTGATCTCGTCGAAGGTCTGACGGTCGGCATCTCGCAGGGCACCCAGGGTCTCCTCCGAGAACACCACCCCCCAGCCGTAGGTGGCATCGGGGGGGTTCCGCTCGACCACGGTGATCCGGTGGGAAGGCTGAGCCTTTTTCGCCAGCAGGGCGAAGTACAGGCCGGCCGGCCCCGCGCCCAGCACGACGATCCGCATCTCGTCCCAGCCCTACGCCAGGACCTCGGCCAATAGGTCGAGCTGGCCGACGTCGGGAACCGCCGGGAACAGGACCAGCTCGTCACAGCCCGCTTCCTCATATCCCCGGACGAAGTCGATCACGGCCTGCGGGCTGGTCAGGTTCGCGGTGGCGATCTTCTCGGCGAACGGGCCGGTGAACGCGTAGTAGTCACGGAGGTAGGCAGCCCCGGGGAGTGCGGCGGCCTCGCCGAGCGCGAAGTACCCCTGGCCCCACAGCTGGGGCCGACCCGGCCGACCGGCATCGAC
>Ga0137369_10004923_pt1 | contig 13629 bp, 14 predicted proteins | sample SagtaG_12_FD_104918 | JGI IMG/M metagenome (GOLD analysis project Ga0137369, IMG submission 104918) | Vadose zone soil microbial communities from Sagehorn Ranch, Mendocino, California, USA - Sage1_L_113_16 metaG | ecosystem: Environmental > Terrestrial > Soil > Vadose zone | place: USA... | reverse complement strand
CTGCTCCCCGTTGAAAAGCCGACGTGCCTGATCAGCGGATGTCCGATAATCGCCGATGCTGTCGAGAAACTAGACGACTGTGATCGCGGGGGCAACAAACAAATACAGGTGCCGTGTTCTTTGAATCAATGTTGCGCGCCAGACTTTTATCTTGAATCAATGTTGCTCACTCGCCCCTCGAAAAACGTTTTTCGACAGCATCGACCCAAAGCGCACACTGTATATGTCTCCGAACATTAGGCTGGCGCAGTCGAAAGTTGCATCTCGAAGTGAGGGCGATTGATCGCCGTCCGGCAGCCTGTAGAACCTAAGCATCAGATAAATCCTTAAAAATGTGGCAATGGCCACAGCTTTAGTTGAAGAGCTGTGCAAGAATCTCCTCAGGCTCAAGATTGTCTTGGGCCAAAGCTACTGAAGGAGATTCACGATGCATCCGCTCACTCGAACGTGTTTCTTGGGAGTTGCTGCGGCAGGCGCCCTCGCCCTGACCGTAGCGAGTGTTCCCGCATTCGCCGATGAACTTACGCAGAACCTTGGGCCGGTCGGGCCTAACGAACCCATTCTCACGACGGTTGGCAGCAAGCGCGTCATCGCCTTTTATGAGGCAGATGGCGGTCACTGCGGTATGAACATCGTGGTGTGGGATCGTAGCGACGCTAGTGGTGGCTCAGCGGCGCGTGTTCGGGTTACCCTGGACCCTCGCCAGATGGTTCATATCGATAGCGCCGACAATAAGTCGCTCAACCTCCAGTGCGGGGATAGCGCCGACACGCTGGCCATAGCCGACACCAGCAAATTCGTTGCAGCCGGGGCTGCGCAATAAGCCCCGCGTCAATCGGGATGGCTGCACATGTCACTACCACGATAAAGCCCCCTCAGGTTCACGGCCTGAGGGGTGCTTTTTTGAGTGCTTTTGCTGCCTATCACTAGGGTAAGGTCTAGGCGCGATGTCCAGAATAATTGATGAGATTTTGATGGGAGTAATCGTAGCCGCAATTTCTGGTGGATATGTTGCGGCCGCGGAAACCATGACGCCCCTGGACCGCGTGGCGAGCGCGCCGAGAGGTCAACTAAGAAGTCCTTACGTGGATTTCTCAAGGGTCGCCGAGCAGGGTCGCAAAATATACCTTTCTCACGACTGCGGTGGTTGTCATGGAGGCGGTGGAGGCGGCGGTATGGCAGCACCTCTCACCAATGAGGTTTGGATTTACGGCAACGACGACGACACCCTGTTTCGACTCATCACGCTTGGCACTGGCAGTCTCAGTCTAGGAGACGCGTTCCAGAAGCAAGGCTTCGTGCGCAAGGGCTCCGAACATGTTGTTGGGCCGATGCCGCCCTTTGGTGAGATCATCAAGACCGAGGATGACATCTGGAAAATCATCGCCTGGATTAGGTCGGTAAACTGCCAACTGCGACCTGCAGGATGTTGACGAGCGCGCCTACATCTCCTCGCCGAGAAATTTCCGGTCATACTATTCTCAACTGAAAAGACGCAAAAAGCATTTCTTCACGTGAGGAAATGCTTCCCTCTCAGGCCTTCCTCATACCCCCTGCCCCCTAGCGGCCCTCCTCGGGCCAGTTGTGCAGGCCTATGTGGACGGGGTCTTGCAGACCGAAGATCGCGATCCCGCCGAGCGGCGTCTTCCAGATTGCGGCGTCCCTTGCCTACCGCGATGTGTTCCCCGGCCAGTGGGGATGGATGCTGGCAAGCGGCATCGCCGATTAGCGGACATGAACAAGCGGATCAGGAATGCCCGCCTTTCGCCTAGGAGCGGACATGCTGGGTGTCGGCGTCGACGAGCGAGGTCAGATACATGCCCGAGCCGCTCCTGCCCTATCTCCTGCATTATCTGATTGCCTTCGCCTCCGCATAGGCCCGGGCATGCAGGTTTTGTTCACCGCCGCCCGATCCCGGAGGCCCCATGGCCGGAAGACAGCTCGCTAAACCTATCGGTGAGCTCAACCGGGATGGAGCCAAGGTGACCATGTTGCATGTATGTCGCGTCCACTTGCGCCATCGCGCGGACACTCAGGGAATTTCCGTGCAAAATCAGGCATTATCGACGTGACATACAAGGCTCTGAAGTAAATGCCAGAATGGTCGCTAATGGATTGGACTTATTATGTTTTTAAAAGTATTTTTGGTAGCGGAGGAGGGACTCGAACCCCCGACACGCGGATTATGATTCCGCTGCTCTAACCAGCTGAGCTACTCCGCCAATTGGCTTGCAAGCCGCCGATATAGAGAGCGCCAATAATGGGTGTCAAGCAAGCGGCGGCAATGCACGAGCGCGCGCGCGACCTGCCATTTGATCCTCACCCTGACAGGCTCGGGCAGGCGCGATCTTACCGGCATGGGCACCGGCGCCCTCACTTGCGCCCTAGCGCCTGCTGCCTTTTGCGGCACAAGGCCGAAACCAGGCTCCTTGACGAAACGGAGCATGGTGAAGAGGCCTAAGGGCCTGAGCGACCGGCGCTCGGCCAGCCTCAAATCCTCGCAGACGAGCACCTGGTCGAGACCGAACACGGCATGCCAGCCGATGAGATCGGCAAAGGGGGCAAGCCTTCGCTCAAACCAGCCCCGCACCCCCTCGTCCTGGCTGAAATGGTTGACGAGGATGACCTCGCCGCCGGCAGCGCAGACGCGCTCTAGCTCCCGCATCACGCGGTCGGGCTCGGGCACGACGGTCATGACATACATGGCGACGACAGTGTCGAAGCTCTCATCGGGAAACGCGAGCGCGCCCGCATCCATCTCGTGGAGCCCTACGACATGATCGAGCTTGCGCCGGTCGACCTTCTCCTGCGCCTTCGCCAGCATCTCCGGCGAAAGATCGATGCCGCTGATGGTGAGATGGCTGCCATAGCAGGGCAGCGAGAGCCCGGTTCCGACGCCAACCTCGAGCACGCGGCCTCGCCGCCGATTGATGATCTGGACGGCGTGCTTGCGCCCGGCTTCGGCGATCCGGCCGAAGGTGAAATCATAGACCGGAGCCCAGCGGCGATAGGCATCGCGGACCGAGGCCGTGTCCATAACGGGTGACTTGGAAACCAACGTTCCCTCTCCCATGCTGAGCGCCGCTTTGGAAAGCGGCTTATCGCGACACGGCCGCAAACGCCTCTTGGGCTCCTGAAGCGGAGGCCTGAAAGCCGTCTCTGGCCAACCCTAAGCCTCCAGCTGCGGACTTGATCCATCCGCCGCCGAGAAGCCGCTCGCCACCACCCTTGGCGGCGTAGAAGACGCAAGCTTGCCCGGGCGAGACGCCGTCCTCGCCATGGGCGAGTTCGACCGTGACGCCTTCCTCCACCAAGCTCAGTCGCGCCGGCTGCAGTGGCCCGCTCGACCTGATTCGTGCGAGAACTTCCTCGCCCTTCTGCGCGAAGGCCGCAAAGGGCTCATCGCCAAGCCAATTGACGTCGCGAAGCTTCAGCATCCGGGTGCGCAGGCACTCCTTAGCACCGACCACCACCTCGCGCCGGGAAGCATCGAGCTTCAGCACGTAGAGCGGCTCCTTGGCCGGAACGCCGATCCCCTTACGCTGGCCGATCGTGTAATTGATGATGCCACGGTGGCGGCCGAGCACGCGTCCATCCACATGGACAATATTGCCGGCCTCGGCGGCCCCTGGGCGTAGCCGCTCGATGACTTGCGTGTAGCGCCCGGTCGGCACGAAGCAGATGTCCTGACTGTCGGACTTCTCGGCGACGGCAAGCCCGAAATCCCGCGCAAGCTTGCGCGTCTCGTCCTTGCCGCGATGACCCAAGGGGAAGCGCAAGAAGGCGAGCTGCTCGGGCGTGGTGGCGAACAGGAAATAGCTCTGGTCCCGCTCCTTGTCGGCGGCACGATAAAGCTCCCACCCGTTCTGCCCTGGCTCGCTCCTCACATAATGACCGGTCGCGAGCGCCGAGGCTCCAAGCCCCTCAGCCGTCTCAAGCAGGTCGTGGAACTTGATCTTTTGGTTGCAGGCCACGCAGGGGACGGGCGTCTCGCCCTGGAGGTAGCTGTCGGCGAACTCGCCCATTACGGCTTTGGCGAAACGCGCCTCGTAGTCGAGCACGTAGTGGGGGATCTGCAAGGCATCGGCCACGCGGCGGGCATCTTGGATGTCCTGGCCTGCGCAGCAAGAACCCTTGCGGCCGACCGCCTCGCCGTGGTCGTAGAGCTGCAGCGTGATGCCCACGACGTCGTAGCCTTCGGCCTTCATCAGCGCCGCCACGACGGACGAATCGACCCCGCCTGACATGGCGACGACCACCCGGGTGTCGGCCGGGCGGCCGGGAAGGTGAAGACTGTTAAGCATTGTGGGCTTTGACGATGCCACTGTATCTCAACCCGAATTTACGAATAACGCCGGGCCGGCAACCGGCAACATAAATGGTCCGCCTAGGAGTCCTGCCTATTTCTTGGCCCCGCCTCCAAGGGCCGAAGATAGGGATCGGCGGCAGGCTAGGCAAGGCAAGAAGCCGGGTGCGGGGCTTGGGCGCCGGACCCCCTAGGACCAGCATTTCGGCTCAGAATCCAGCAAGTTTTGGCTATTTCTTTGCGGGTTCCTTTACCTGACGGCTTAGGCAAATCTTAAACGCGGCTTGTTAGTCTCCAGCTTAAGTTGGCTCATCGAGAGAAATGGTGTTGTGAGTACGATGACCGAGCATTACAGGCCGCGTGTTAGATATGTGATTGGTCCTGACGGCAGTCCCCTGACCGTCGCCGATCTTCCGCCCAAGGATACCAAGCGGTGGGTGATCCGCCGCAAGGCCGAGGTCGTGGCCGCCGTGCGTGGCGGGCTCATCAGCCTGGAAGAGGCCTGCGAGCGCTATACGCTGACCGTGGACGAGTTCCTGAGCTGGCAGAGGTCGATCGACAAGCACGGCCTTCCGGGCTTGCGCGCGACCCGCATCCAGGACTATCGCGGCAGCTAAGGCCCTTTCCCGCTCTATCAGTTTTCGTCATGGCCGGGCTTGTCCCGGCCATCCACGTTTTTGCCTTGCACATCCTAGTTCGTGGATGCCCGGCACAAGGCCGGGCATGACGCGTTGGGAGAGAAATGAACGAGACGAAACGAAAGGGTCCAATCTTTACCATCGGCTATGAGGGCGCGAGCGTCGAGGTCTTCATCGCGGCGCTGCGCAAGGCTGGTGTCGCGCTCGTGCTGGATATTCGCGCAGTGCCCGTTTCCCGCAAGAAGGGCTTCTCCAAGACTCCCCTCGCGAAGCATCTCGCCGAGGCCGGGATCGGCTATCGCCATTTGCGCGGGCTTGGTACGCCGAAACACGGCCGGGAGGCTGCGCGCTCTGGCGATCATGAGGCGTTCGAGCGCATCTTCCGGACCCATCTCGAAGAGCCGGAAGCGCTGCTCGACCTCGGCGAAGCCTTAAGCCTCGCGCAGGCGCAAGCGATCTGTCTGCTTTGTCTTGAGCGCGACCCCGAGTAATGCCATCGCCTGATCGTGGCCGAGCGCATGGCCAAAGAGAGCGGCCAGGACGTTCGCCATCTCTTTGTGGATGCGTAAGGGTGCCCCGATTACCGGGGAGCTGGCGCGGCGGCGATGGCTTTCGGCATCTGCTTGCTGCAATTCGTCTCGCCCCGTTTCCAGCGGTCGATGTCGAAGGCCATCTTGGCGGCGAGTTCCGGCGTCATGCTGCGATTCTGTGTGGTCACGATGGTGTAGGCGCCTTCCTGCTTGAAATCGATGGCATAGGTGGATACCCCGGCGCGGCCGAGAGCGATCTTCTTATGGATGGTGATCTGCACCTTGCTGCCGTCGGGGCTGACATCGGCGCGGTAGACATGATTGGGCAGAAGCGGCGCGTCGGCGTTGAACCAGCAGGTCTTGATACGGCCGCCAAGCAAGACATAGGCGCTCACCTCCTTTGCCGCCCCGCTCGCCATCCGGTTCTGGGGCAAGGCGGGCACTGCGCCCGTGCTTTCGTTCGAGGCTTCGGCGGAGGTGTCGCTGGCCGATCCGCCGCCGAGCAATCCGCCGCCGAGCGAGAGCCCGCCGGGACGCCAGCCGCAGCCGGCAATGAGCGCGACCGCGAAAATCAGAATAAAGCCTAAAAGCACAACTCGTGACACAGCATTGTCCCCCGCGAGCGCCGCGTCGCCCTAATCGCGGAAATTCACATATTGCAGCGGCTGCTCGACCGACAGTCCTTTCACGTGCTGGATCACGGCCTGCAGGTCGTCGCGCTTCTTGCCCGAAACTCTAAGCTCGTCGCCCTGCACCGTGACCTGCACCTTGAACTTCCCATCCTTGACCTCCTTGACGAGGCGTTTGGCAAGCTCCCGGTCGATCCCTTGGCGGATCAACGCCTTCTGCCGCACGGCCTGGCCAGCAGCCTTTTCCAAGGGCTTATAGTCGATGACCCCCGCGTCGATTTTGCGGCGGGCGAGATGGCCCTGCAGCAGCTCGTGCATCTGCTTGAGCTTGAGCTCGTCATCGGCGTTCAGCATGATCTCGGCGCCATTCCGCTCGATGCGCGATTGGGAATTCTTGAAGTCGTAACGCTGGCTCATCTCGCGCATCATGTTGGCGAGCGCGTTGTCGACCTCGGCGAGATCGATCTTCGAGACGATATCGAATGACGGCATTAGGCCTCCGCCTTGCCTGCTTGCTGCCGCAGCGATGATAGCACCGATGATGGCTTTGGGACCGCGTTAGCTGCCCCGCTGGCCAGGGATCTTGCGACGGGCTGCAGGCCGCCAGGCGCAAACCCGATGTTGTGCTTAGCCCGCGGCGCGCTGGATCCCGACCTGCTCTGGCTGCGTGGGGGTGCGGGCTTGCTCCACCCGCAGCCGCTCGATGTCGCGTTCCTCGAGGAGCTCGATCTTCTTCAGCTCGCCGCAAGCTTCGTCAAACTCTCCGCGGGCTGCTGCAAGCCTCGCCTCGAGGTCCGCGGCTGACGCCGTGAGATTATTGCGCCTCTGGATCGCGGCCTTGGCGAAGGTCGGATAGGCGTAATGATTGACGTCGGATATGCCGGCGCGCTCCTGCTCGATCGCGATCTGGCGGTCGAGGTCCACCGCCATATGGTTAAACTCGCCGATCATGGACTCGATCTCGGCGACCTTGCGGCGCTTCTCCTCAACTTCGAAGCGCTTCAAGCGGATCACTGCGTCGCGTGACTTCATGGTTCATTACCCTCAAGCGTACTCGAGACCCCGTAAGGCCAAACTCAATATTCGTGCCAGCGGCACGGCCCAAGTCGAGCGCACCTACCCGCCCCAAAGCCTGGCGGAAGGTGGCTCGATTGGCCCGTCGGCGACCTGCGGCAGGGAGGCGTGATCCGGCGAGACCATATCGCCGATCTTATTGATCAGAATCAGCAATTCTAGATCAGGACCGGAGCCCCCTGCCCTTGGCACCGATCATCGCCAACAGGACTTAAGGGGCGGTAAACCATATGACTGGCATTTAACTGATGGCAGAGACGCATTCGTGAAGGGATGGTTAGCGCTCGCCTTGGGCTTAGCTTTTGTTAACTATTGGCCGTTAATTTGTTGATTCGAATTAACCAATCTGCGTGGCGTTATGGGTCAGGGGATAACCGGGACTTTAGGACGACGGGGGATTTGAAATGCGGGTTCTTCTGATCGAGGATGATAGCGCGACCGCGCAAAGCATCGAACTGATGCTGCAGTCAGAAGGCTTCAACGTCTACAAGACGGACCTCGGCGAAGAGGGCGTCGACCTCGGCAAGATCTACGACTACGACATTATATTGCTCGACCTGAACCTCCCCGACATGAGCGGGTATGAGGTGCTGAAGACGCTCAGGGTCAGCAAGGTGCAGACCCCGATCCTGATCCTGTCAGGGCTTGCCGGCATTGAGGACAAGGTCAGGGGCCTCGGCTTCGGCGCCGACGACTATATGACCAAGCCCTTCCACAAAGACGAGTTGGTCGCCCGCATCCACGCCATCGTGCGGCGGTCGAAGGGCCATGCCCAGTCGGTGATCCAGACCGGCGGCTTGAAGGTTAATCTCGACACCAAGACCGTCGACGTCAACGGCCAGCGCGTGCATCTGACCGGAAAGGAATATCAGATGCTCGAGCTGCTCTCTCTGCGCAAGGGCACGACGCTGACCAAGGAGATGTTCCTGAACCATCTCTATGGCGGCATGGACGAGCCAGAGCTCAAGATCATCGACGTCTTCATCTGCAAGTTGCGCAAGAAGCTCGCAGCGGCGACCGGCGGCAAGCATTATATCGAGACGGTCTGGGGCCGCGGCTACGTGCTGCGCAACCCGGAAGACGAATCCGAAGCCGCCTAGTTCTCTAAAAACCTAGCGTCTCACAACCGGCCATTTGCGCAGGCTAACGCTCGTTTCGCAGTTGATCGACGATGAAGCGCCACGCGTTCCTTTTATCCGTGCCGGTAAAATATGGTTCGGCGTTCAAGTAATAGCCGAACAGCCCCCAGTCGAAGACGCTGTTGCCGGCGACGTTCGAGAACATGATGTTCTGCACGCCGTTATGGTTGATGTGACAGAGACCAAAATAATGTCCCATCTCGTGAGCCATCACGATTTTTGAGAAATAACCCGGATAGACGTTACGCATCGCCACGCCCGAGCCGAGTTGCCTTCTGTCCTTGGTGCGCTGCACCAGGCTACAACACTGATCGTCTCTGTTCGGCGTTTGGCAGTCTGAGTCAGATCCGCCTTCCTGAATGTCACGCCCTGCCGTATCCCCGAAAAAATCATCAGTCGATGTCAAATTACCGTCTGCGTCGATCACCTGGACCAACACGTGAAACGGCGTGAGAGAGGTCATGTTGGTCTCGCCTTCGGTGGGATCCTTGAGACCGGTATCGTTGAGAAAATTCCCCAAGTCGTCAATTTCGGTCGCGACATTCCCGTCGGTGTCCAGGAAGTCACGGGCACAGACAAGGTTGAACTCCGACACCTGCGTAATGCTGTGCGTCACAAGCGGCGTTCGCTGCGGCACAGTGATGAAATGATTCCAGCTTGGCCTGATGCCCATCCCGTTGAAATACTTGGTCGCGAACTGAATTCTGTCTCTCAGCTCTGACGGCGTCTGGGCGTAGATGCGAAGGTTGGGCTGGCCGGTCTCGAGAAACTTGGCGATGTGATAGCGGGACGCCGGGAAAGTGGATTCGCTGCCCTTCTCATCGAGCCACTTGACCGTGAACCGCGGCGCGAACAGCCCGAACGAGTCGAACGACAAGACTCCCGCCATTGAGAACAGGTCGAGCGTGCGGTCATTGTGCATGGCGGCGAGCGGCATTGCCGGCGATTCCATGACGAGAGTCTTATGTGTCACATGTGGCCGCAGACCCCAGAGGGGATCGCCCATGCGCAAGGCGTTACGGACTTGCGTGCGGCGCGGCTCGGCGAAGTTATTTCCCAAAAGACGGTTCACAAACCGGCGCAGGCTGTTGCGCTCGAAGTTCTCGACGATGTGACCAATGAAGAAGCCGAGGAGTACGGTCCGCAGCACGTCGAGGATGAGAATCCCGACATCGATGAGCAAATGCAGGACTGCGTTAATCAGGCCGGGCAGATCGAGGCGCAGTAGGCTGCCAACGATGCCGGCGACATCCTTTACGATGTGCAGAATGCCGCCAACGATTTGCTGGACCGCGTCTAACGCCCCGTTGACGATGCCTCCCACGACGTTGGCGATGCCTCCCACGATGGCGCCGCCATTGATGTTCAGCCAATCCACGACATAGTCGACGCTGTCTTCCATGGCGTCGGCGCCGGCATCCACGACATTTTCAGCCGTGTCGGTCACTGTCTCGACGACCGTCTCAACGACGTCGGCGACGACAGCCACGCCGCTCGACACGGCATTTCCGAGATCCTCGAACCACCCCATGGCCCCTCCTATTGGCGCCGTTCAGGGAAGTTCCTTCTTGGCGGGTCAGGCGGCCTTCAGCTCGACCTCGCCGTCGCGGGCGTCTGCCGTCACGATCATGCCTGCCGCCGCAGCAACCCGGCGCGCATAATAAGGCTGAATCGAGTGGGCATCGACGGCCACGCCATTCGTCCCTGACAGGAGGCTCCTGACTTGGTCGGTGAGCCTTGCCGCATCGCCCTTGGCGCGGACGGAGAAGCTCACGGCGGGCGGAGTCCCGCTGATTGCGACGTTTATCGTGCCCCCGCGCGGCAAGGCGATCACCCCAAGCGCCACGAGGTTGAGCAGGAGCTTGACCTTGTTCTTCGGCAGCGTCACGGCCGGCCCCTGCCAGCTGACCTGATGCTTGCCGCTCCCGCCCACGAAGTCGCGTGCGACCCTCTCGGCGTCGCGGAGGTCGATTTCGGCGCCGGCAGATCCCGCGGCGCCGAAGGCCAGCCGCGCAAATTGCAGCTTGGCCGAAGCTTGCGCCGCGCTCTTGCGAATAAGGTCCATTGCGGCATCGCGCATGGCCTGATCGGGCTCCTCGCCGAGCATCTCCAAGCCGTTGGAGATGGCCGAAACGGGATTGATCACATCGTGACAGATGCGGCTCGAGACGAGCGCCGCAAGCTCGAGATCGCCGAGTGCCGTCGGCTCGGTCATGGCCTCCTCCTTCGCTTCCGCCCTTGCAGCGGAGATGACGTGGCCCATACCCGAATTTCTGTTACATGGGGGTCGCGCCTCCGCTCAATTAAGCCGCATCAGCGGGCGCGAAACGAATCAACGTCAGATGAGAGCATTGTGCCTTGTCAGCCCCAAGACATACAACAGCGCCGATGACGGGTGGAAGCCGAGGGTTCGACTTTGCCCGCGCTGCGTCGGTCCTCACCGACGCTGCCAACCGTGCAGGCGCTGCCATCATGGCACATTTTCATGAAGGCGCTGAAGTCACGCTCAAGGACGATCTGAGCCCCGTGACGCGCGCCGACTATGACGCTGAGGCGATCATTCTCGCGGCCCTCAGCCAGCTTGCGCCGGATGTGCCGGTCGTGTCCGAGGAGGCGAGCGGTACGGCGACGGGCAATCTCGGCACTCGCTTTTTCCTTGTCGATCCCCTCGACGGCACCAAGGAGTTCATTCAGAGGCGCAGCGACTTCACCGTCAACGTCGCGCTGATTGGCGATGGCAGCCCGCGTTTCGGGCTTGTCTACGCGCCGGCACGGTCGCTGCTTGCGGTGACGATTGCCGAAGGCAAGGCGGTCGAGGCGGATCTCGCGCCCGACAAGGCCGGAGCCGATCTCGCCACCCTTGCCTGTCGCCCCTTGCACGTCCGGAGTCCTGCGCCTGCAGGCCTCGTCGCCGTCGTCAGTCATTCGCATCTCGACGCCGAAACAGAGGCGTTCCTGGCCAAGCTCGAGATCGCCAGGCGATCGAGCGCGGGCTCTTCGCTGAAATTTCTGCTCGTGGCCAGAGGCGAGGCCGACGTCTATCCGCGGTTCGGGCCCACCATGGAATGGGACATCGCCGCAGGTCAGGCCATTCTCGAAGCCGCGGGCGGAACGGTCGTGACCGCCGATGGCAAGCCGTTTCGTTATGGCAAAGTGGAAGTTGGCTTGCGCAATCCGAGCTTCATTGCTTGGGGCCGAGTCGTCGGCGAAGGTTTCGGTTAACCGCCTAGTAACCCAGCCACAGTTTGGTAACAGTTTAGGCAAATCATAGCGGTTGCAGCCAAGCCCCGAGTCGGCGGCCACCCAGCTCGGGCACCAAAGGCCAGTCATGCATCTCAGAATCTCCTCGATAGCCGTACTTGCGGCGATCCTGCTCGTCATGGCGCACGGCGCGGCGCAGGCGAATGACGCCGCGCCCCAAGCAGCGCCCCCAATTCAGCTCGCCCAAGCCGACGGCCCCATGGTGATAACGCCACAGCCCGATCCCAGCCGGCAGCATGCGGTCAACCCCAGCACCCTACCTCCGCCAGGACAAGTGGGTCCTGTGCCGCCGGATCAGGGCGGTCCGGGTAGACCTTACGAACCAGCACCTGCTGCAGGCGGCAGCTCTTATGTGCCGCCAGAGACCCAGGACAATGGCACGTTCTCGGCAGAGGAGATCAAGGAGGCCGGGCACCGCTTCTTCGGCCGCGTCTCGATCGATCTCGCCAAGGTGATCGAATACGCCTTCCAGCGTGCCGGGAGGCCTAACGGCTATATCCTCGGCGAGGAAGCCGGTGGCGCCTTCATAGCCGGCCTACGCTACGGCGAGGGCACGCTCTATACCAAGGACGCCGGCGACCACAGGGTGTATTGGCAGGGCCCCTCGCTTGGCTACGACTTCGGCGCGGAAGGCTCCAAGACCATGGTTCTCGTCTACGACCTCCGCAGCCCAGGCGAGATCTTCAACACCTATGCAGGGGTGGACGGCTCGGCCTATTTCATCGGCGGGGTGGGCATCACTTTCCTCACCCGCGGCCATGTCGCGCTGGCTCCGATCCGCTCGGGCATAGGGCTTAGGCTTGGGGCCAATGTCGGCTACCTGAAATATACCCACGAGCCCACCTGGAATCCGTTCTAGATTGGCGCTAAGGAAGCCTGGCTGAGGCCCTTTTGCGCGGACCGCGTCGAATTGGTGCCACGTTTCCGCTTGAGTCTTGCCCGAAGAGCGTCGGTTGGTGGCGCATGGGCGCTGAAACCGGGGAGCACTGGTTTCGATGATCGAATGGCTTATGTTCGGAGCGCTTGGCTTCCTGTTGGGATGCCTGCTTGCGCTCATGCTCGCGCCGCCCCTGTGGAACCGCGCGGTGAAGCTCACCACGCGCAGGCTCGAAGCGACCATGCCGATGTCGCTCAACGACATCCAGGCCGACAAGGATCAGCTCCGCGCCGAATTCGCCATCGAGCTCCGCAAAGTCGAGGTCGCCCTCGACAAGGCCAAGGAGAAGGCAACCCGCGAGCTGATCGAGGCAAATAAGCGCCGCGTCGACATTGCTGTGCTGAACACCGAGCTTGCCTCCGCCAAATCGCATTTGCAGGAGAACGAGAACGCGAACCGGGTTCTGCAGCAAACCATCAAGCGGCGCCTGCCCGATCTCGACAGCCGGCTGAAGGCAGCCAAGAAGGCGCTTGCCGAGCTCGAATCGGTTAACGCCGAGCTGCGCAGCACGGTCGCCTCCCAGTCCGACGCGCTCAAGACCGCGCGCACGACCTTGCACAATCAGCGCTCCGACATCGAACGGTTGCGCATCGCCTTGGAGAGCGGCAGCGGCGCTACGCTACGGGGTATCGGCAAGGCCGACGCCCGCACGCTCGCTGAGAGCCAGCGTTTGAGCGCAGAGCTGTCAAAGACCCAAGAGGACCTCCAGCGCGCCAAGACGAGCGCGCAAGAGAACACGCTGCTGCGCCGCGAGCTCACGAGGCTCGCTTCGCAGATCCTTGCCGTGGCGCGCGCCCAAGGGCCGGTGCCGGCGCAACAGCGCGCGGTCATGGAGGTGGCGCAGTCCTACACCGAGTTCAGCGCTGCGGACGAGCCGCAAGAGCCCGAGCCCGCTTGGCAACCCGCGCACCCGGCACACGCCGGGAACGGCGTCGCGCGAGAACCGGAAATGGCCGAGGCCGCTCAAGAAGTCGATGCGATGACGGCGGGGATGTCCGGCGCGGCCGCCAACGCGGCGGAGCCCTCCCCTCCCGACGATGAGGCGGAAAACGAGGCCGAGGAACCGAACGGACCGCTCGCGAAGCGGTTCGCGGCCCGCAGGGAGAGGCGGCGCG
>Ga0137369_10004915_pt1 | contig 13638 bp, 14 predicted proteins | sample SagtaG_12_FD_104918 | JGI IMG/M metagenome (GOLD analysis project Ga0137369, IMG submission 104918) | Vadose zone soil microbial communities from Sagehorn Ranch, Mendocino, California, USA - Sage1_L_113_16 metaG | ecosystem: Environmental > Terrestrial > Soil > Vadose zone | place: USA... | reverse complement strand
GCGCAACCACCAGCGCCGCCAGCAGCACGGCCACACCACCCCAGCGCAGCGCCGCCGGGCTAAGGCCCAGCCAGGTCGTCGCGGCCGGCGCGGGCGCGGGCGCAGGGGCAGGTGCGGCAGCCGGCAGCACGGTGAGCGGCGCGAACACTACGGCGTCGCTGCCGCTGGGGCTATCCTGCACGTAGTAGGTCGGAAGCGTGATCTGCCAGGCCCAGACGCCATCACTTGGGAAGGCCAGGTCGACGACATAGTGGCCGGTTGGCCCTTGCTGCCGCGCCTCGGCGCGGATCGTCTCGGCGCCTTTGGCCTGTGTCGTGGCCGCTCCGCCCTGTTTGATCGCGGTCAGCACTGGCTTGAGCGGATTACCATTCAGATCCTTGTTCGTCGGCGTCTTGCCATGCTGCCGTACGATGAAACCAAGCTGAACGCGCTCGCCGGCATGCACCTCGCGCGGCAGTGAGTCGAGCGTCAGCACAGCCCAGCCGCCCGCCAGCGCCGGCACCGCCAGCGCCAGCATCGCCAGGATGACCACAACGAACGCAAAGATCGATCGACGTGCCATGAGATTCCTCCTTTGCGTAGTGCTGAGAACTGATTGGGCCTATCATTACTCAGTCCTCAGTCCTCAGCCCTCAGTCCTTTTCATGTTCTTACTTCAACTCGCACCAGCCCGCTGGGCTGACCAGCGGCCGGCACTTCGGCGACAATTGTGCCGGCGGCCGGGTCGATCCGCACAATCTTGCCCTGGGCCGCGCTGGCAGCGTAGAGCCGCGCACTATCGGGTGAGATCGCGAGCCCATCGAGCGCCCAATCCGGCAGGTAGCGCCCACGCAGCGTCAGCCCCTGCATGTCGATCACCAGCAGGCCGCGCTGGGCCAGCGCGTACAGGGTCTTGCCATCCGGCGTAAGCGCCGCGATGCTGTTGGCGGCCGAATCTGGCCGTGCCGTGAGCGCGCTCGCCGCATCCGGCGTATCGAACAGCGACTTCGTTCGCAGCTGCTGGGGTACGCCATCGATCACGTTATATTCGGCCACCAGGCCAAGCGCGCCGTTCACGGCGAAAAGTGTGCGCATATCGGCGCTCATGAGCAGCGACCAGCGCGATTGCTTCGCGAGATCATCCTTGCTGTTCGTCGGCAGATCGATGCAGAAGGCAAGCCCCACCTGTTCCGCCTCATTGATCGGCAGCGCATGAATGAATGGCCCATGGGCGGGGTTCAGGTACAGGCTATACAGCCAGCTGCCGTTCTTCGAGGCCACGGCGGTCTGGCGTACGCCACTCATGATCTGGGTGCCGTCAAGTTTATCCACGATCACGTTTGGGTCGAGCGCGCCACGCGTCAGATCATAGCGGCGTACCTTGTACTTTGCGGTCGGGTCATCACCCAGGCTCTCGGTGAGAAACAGCGATGTGCCGCCGTTATTCAGCCCGTCATACAGAAAATAGCCATCCAAAGCGACCTGCCTGGGCTGCTGCTTGAAAGCCGTATCGAGGACGACGAACTGTGTCTGCTGGCGGCCGGCGCGAGCCGTGAGCGCTAGCCAGCGGCCATCGGGCGAAAGACCGCCCATCACGCTATCGGGCGTGATCATCGGCAGGCTGTATCCGCCGTCGATCGTGGTCTCGCGCAAGGTTTGCTCGGTCGCCAGATCGAGCGCGCGCAGTGTCGTCTTGCCATCATGCTGCTCGGCAACATATAGCGTGCTCCAATCCGGCGATGTCACACCCGGCGGCAGATCGCGCTCGCGCGCGCCGCTGATGCTGTCAATGATTGTCAGGCGCTCGGTACCACCTTTGAAGCCATCGCGGATGTACAGCAGGTCGCCCGACGCGGCGGCAATCGGTGGCGACGGCGTCGGCACGGCAGCGGATTGGGATGCCGATCGATCAGCAGCGCCGCAGGCGCTCAGCAGCGCGGCGGCCAGCGCCAGGATCGCAGCTGCGCTCGCAGCACTGTTCGAGACGTTCACTCGAAGCATAGATTTCCTCCTTCACATTAGTGATCGCCGCGCGGTTGTAGATCATGACGCGGGAGGATCGTCATTCCTCACAGATTGTTTTTTCGCCCGTGCGGGGCGACTTCGTCGCCCCGCACGGGCGAAATATGGGATTCTTGGAGGGCCGGGCACCCTCTGGGCGCCCCTCCCAACCTCTCGCTTGCGTAAATCCTATACCTGATAATAATCTGATAAACACCTGACTTGACAGCAAGTGCATCCTGGCTATAATATCCCGCCAGCATGGATCAGACTGATAGGCACGAGCGCCACGCTCGCAGGTCATGCGCCGCACCACGAATGTCGACGCTGTTTTTGAGCTGTGCGCTGCTGCTAACAACCAGCATCCTTGCCCGCCACTACGGACATAGCACGCCATTATGGCGCGGTTCCGCCTCCGTCCGTTGGCTACCCCTGCCTCCCACATGCTCGCGTATGTCCGCGTTCGGCTGCTTGGCTACGCCAAGGGCGCGCCCGACAGTGGTTTTCGTGAGAGGAATAACGATTGTTGATTATCAGACGCCTCCTCGTAGCGGCGTCGCTGATGGTGTGTTGCTTGAGCGCCCTGCCTGCGGCAGCGGTTCAAGCCATGGATCAACCGCCATCGGGGCCGACCTATAGCGTGTTCGCCACCCGCGAAGGGCTAGTCGGCCACCGCACCGCGAATGGACACCGCATCCGCGCGCGCGATCGTTTTGTGGCGCTGCCGCATTGGGGCGTGCTTTCGAGCAACGGCGGCAACGAGTTTCAGGTGCGCGTGACCTACCACGACCGTAGCGTTGTTTTGCCGGTCTGGGATGTCGGCCCCTGGAACACGCACGACGACTACTGGTCGCCCAAGCGCCGCTACGACAATCTGCCGGTCGGCCAGCCAATGGCCCACGCGGCGTACCACCAGCGCTATCATGGCGGCCGCGATGAGTTTGGCCGCCGGATCAGAATGCCGAATGGGATCGACATTGCCGATGGCGCGTTCTGGGATGATCTGGGGATGACGAAAGCCGATGTCGTCCAGGTGACCTTTTTATGGCTTGGTGCTGATCCCGGCGCCGGCCAGGCCACGCCCGCCGACCCTGGGCCCATGCCCGTGGTGATCGAGGCAAATGCGGTGGTCGCCGACGATGGCGACGATGGCTACAGCGCCGAGGCGTCGATCAAGTGGTACGACGCGCCCTGCGGGCTGAACAGCCGGCATGCCTGGACATATGGCACGCCCGACCCTAAGCAGAGCGAGAACCGCGCACGCTGGAGCCCACGCCTACCAGGCGGCGGCTTCTACGAAGCCATGGCCTACATCCCAGCCTGCGGCCAGCCGGCCACACGATCCGCACGCTACCGTATGCTTCACGATAACACGGCGCGTGAGGTTGTCGTCGATCAGGAGGCGGCGGCGGGAAGCTGGATCTCGCTGGGGGTGCATCATGTCGACAACCCAGCGGTGGCGGTCGAGCTGAGCGATGTGACCGGCGACGATGGCCGGGTGGTGCGCTTCGACGCCGTCAAGTGGCTGCCGCGCACCGATACCGCCGCGCCCGATGCGCGCGTGACAGCGGCCGACAGACAGGAGGATGGCAGCTTCCTGGTGCGCTGGAGTGGGGCCGATGACGTAAGCGGCGTGGCTGCGTTCGATGTGCAGGTACGGGCATTGCCGGATGGCGGCTGGAGCGATTGGCAGCTAGGATCAACTGCGCTCCAGGCCGGCTTTGTGCCGCCGGGGCCGGGCAACTACGCGTTTCGCGCGCGCGCCCGCGATTGGGTCGGGCATCAGCAACCCTGGCGGGAAGGGGATGACGTGCTGATCCAGGTCGATCCGTGACAAGATGACAAGATGACAAGATGATATTCATACTCGCATGTCACCTTGTCATCTTGTCATCTTGTCAGGCTATTGTCGCTCGATGCTGATATCGCCGCTGGTGGTGCCAATCGTCAGCGTGGCCGAGCCATCGCCGGCAACTCCGCTGAGGCTTCGGCGCGCCGTCTGCCCGTCGCTCAGCTCGAATTCGCTGCTCAGATCGCCACTGACAGTGCTGGCGTCCAAGTGGAAGCCACTGGCATCAGGCAGCCGCAGATTCACATCGCCAGAGATCGAGTCCAGCTTGTTCGCGCTCGCGCGCGCCAGACTGCCCTGATACTCGATCTCGCCGCTAGTTGTCGAGAAATCGAGCTGGCCGTCGCGAGCCTCGCGCACGTGGATGTCGCCCGAGACACTGGTGAGCTTCAGCGCGCCCGTCACCCCATCAAGCTGAACCTCGCCGCTGGTAGTGCTGACGGTAGCGCCGTCGATCTTGCCATTCTCCAGCTTGACATCGCCGCTGATGCTTTCAACATCCAGCTTGCCGGCGATATCGTTGAGCTGGACTTCGCCGCTGGTAGTGCTGACTGTCAGCCCGCCGGTTAGGTCGCCGGCGCGCACAGCGCCGCTGACGCTCGCCAGCGCCACCGCGCCGCTTAAGCCCTCGACATCGATCTCACCACTGGCAGTGCGAATATCGGCCTGGGCGCTGCTTGGGACGGAGATGCGGTAGCGCACGCTGCGCGAGCAGAAGAAGCAGAAGAAGCTGTGACTTGACTCGGTCACGCGCAGTGTATCGCCCGATGGAACAATGTCGATCTGGTAATCGCCCTGCGAGCCGCCGCGCTGGATGGCCTCGACATGGATGCGGCTGCCGCTGCCAGGCCGGATCTCTACATCCGAAGCGGCGGCCGAAAGCTCGATCCGATTACCCTGGTAATCCTGATCGACCAGGGTGATGCTGCTGGAGCCGCCAAAAGCGACCCCGCGCCCAAACAGCTGAAACGCCAGCAGCAGCAGCCCCACCAGTACCAGCGCGATGCCAAGCCCTTTCGCGCGCGGGGCATGGCGCGGCTCGGGCGGGCGTTGGTAATATGGCTCGTTTGGCAGCGGCGCGGCCGGCTGTGCCGCCCCGCTCGCCGGAGACGGCGCGTCGAGCGTACGGTCGTAGGTCTCCTGGTCGGTCATCGTCGATCTCCTCGTGTATAGCTACGCGGCGGCGCCGCATTAGAACTTCCTAGTTGCTGGTTAGACGATTGCTTCACTAGACCAGTTGCAAGAGTCGTTCCCCACGCCGGCCATGTTTGCGGTATAGTATACAGAAAGCTAGCTTTCGACAGTAGGATTTACTCAAGCGGGCGGTTTGGAGGGCTGCAAGCCCTCCGAGAAAGAGATTTTTCGGGAGCGGCTTTGCCGCTCCCGAACCTTCACCATGGGGGAGGTCGCCGATGCGACAAAATCCACATCGTTCGCTACGGCTGCTGCTGCCTTTGCTGGTGCTGGCGTTGGCCAGCTGCGCCCGCGAAGCTCCAGCACCGGCCCAGGCGCCGGCGTTCGAGCGGCCGGCCACGCCGGATCCACGCGGCCTGGGCGACCCCAACGCGCCGATCGTGCTGGTCGAGTACAGCGATTTCCAGTGTGAGTTCTGCGCCAGCTTTGTGCGCGACACAAAACCGCAGCTCGAAGCGAACTACATTAAAACCGGCAAAGTCTACTTCGTCTACCGCGATTATCCGCTGGCTATTCACCCTGGCGCAAAGCAGGCCGCCGCCGCCGCCAACTGCGCCGCCGACCAGGGCGGCTTCTGGCCGATGCATGATCGGCTGTACAAAGGCGCGGTGGATGGCGAGTGGTCGGGCGGCGATGCTGCCGACCGCACTGTGTTCTTAGGCTACGCGCAGGAGCTAAAGCTGGATGTGGAATCGTTCCAGAGCTGCCTCGACACGACTTCGGCCAATGAAAAGCGCATTCAGACCGACGTGGCTGCCGGCGATCTGCACTTTATCAACGGCACGCCGACATTTCTGCTGAACGGCAATGTGGTGCGCGGCTCGCATTCCTATCGCGTATGGCAGAGCTTGATCGACGATCGCCTGGCGAAGTTACAAAAATAATAGAAAGAGGGTGTTGTTTTTGGCGGCGCAGCCGCCAAAAACAACACCCTCTTTCTGTGGGGTCTGCGGCCCCGCATCCCCGTTTGGCAATGTCCTAAAAAGCCTCAGCAGCGCGAAGTATTGGCGCGTGAATCCGTGGCGATCGCCACTTCGGGAGCCGCGCCGTAGCGCGTTTGAAGGCGATAGCCATACACCTCCAGCCAGCATCCCAGCCGCGCCAGGAGCGGGCTGTAAAAGTGCATGCGCTTCAACCTCACGCTCAGCGCCAGGTTCGCCAGACGATCGCGCTGCGCAGTGCGCGCCATATCTTCGAAGCGTTGTTTCTGTATCTGCTCATCGATCCAGTTTAGCATGATCAGCTCCTGTTCCGAGCATGCGCCGATGCTCAACCAGTCGGTTCCACGCTCACCTGAGCAAACCGATCGCGCAGCTGTGTCAGCAGGCCGCGCAGATCCTCGATCTCGGCCTCGCTCAGGCACGACCAGGGCGCGTAGAAAAGGCGATCGGTCGCCTCTTCGGCTTGTTGGCGCAGCGCGGCCCCACGATTCGTCACGCGGTATGCCTCGCCGTGCTGCGCGATCCAGCCGCGCTCCACCAGTGTGTGAATAGCGTCGATATAGACCTGCGGCGGCTGCGCGCGGCGCTCCAGCAGCTTGGCCAGCGAGTCGGGCGAATAGGCCTCGCCGCGCCAGATCAAGGTCAGCGCTTCCCATGTCGGGCCGCCGACGCCGTAGGGCTGCCAGGCGGCCTGATGCGCGTCATCGCGAAAGCGCACCAGGTCGGTTAAGTACTGATCGATCAGCGCCGCAGCCGAGCCGCGCGCGCCTGGGTCGGTCAGCCGGCTGGCGTGCAGCTCCGGCTTATCGGCCGGCGCGGGCGCTGCGATCGTCGCGTCGACCAGCCGGCGCAGCAGCTGGTTCAGCCGGCGCAGGTCGGCTGCCGGCAGCGGCTCGACATCGGCCAGCGCGGCGTGAACCGCGCCGAAGCTCTGCTGCACTGCCTGGCGGCCACGATCTGTCAGGCGGTAGCTGCCGGTGGCGTCGGCCTGGAGCAGGCCGCGACCTGCGGCATCGGCCAGCCGCTGCTCCAATGTCTCCAGCGTGATATACGGCGCGAACTGTTGCAGCAGCGCCGCGGTGATCGGCGCCGGCTCGACGCCCTGAACCGAAAAGAGTAAGTTCCAATCCGGGCCTTCGAGCCCCAGATCGGCGTTGGTCTGCCGAAGTGCCGCTTCGTACTGCGTTCCAAGCGCGCCCAGCGCTTCCCCAGCCAGGCTGAACAGATCGATCGTCTTCTCAGTCGTCATAGCAGGCCCCTTTCGTGTGGCCGCGCCGCCGCGGCTATGGCCGTGTCAAGAACCGATCGAGCGCGCGGAAGGTATCGTCGATCCGCTCGCGGTTAAGGCTATAGCATTTGGCCACATCGCGCCGGCGCTCGGTGATGTAACCGGCCGCGCTCAGCTGGCGCAGGTGACGCGATGCGGCCGACTGATTCATGTCGAGCTGCACCATGATATCCTGGGCGCATAGCTCATCGTGCTGGCTCAGCAGCGATAGAATGCGCAGGCGAACATCGTCGGTCAGCGCGCCCAAACGCACCAGCAGATCTGAACGGCTGAGCGCCGAGGCGCCGGCCGGTGCGCCTTCGGGCAAGCGCGCGCCAAATAGTACCCACAGCAGCTTATCTTCTTTGAACTTGCGCAGGTATGGCCCCAAGTGCGCCGACGGCACGAAAATGATCTGGCGCGAATCGGCGATGATGTTCTGCCACTTCTCGTGCGGAGCTTGGCCCGTGACCATGCGCAGCGCTTCGAAGCCGCTCATACGCCGAAAATCGATCTGCTGGAACGCCGCGACCGACTCCTGCAATATCGGCTTGACGCGCTCCCATTCGGCGGACATGCGCTCGTACCAGATCGCGCTCATATGCGAAATAATCAGATCCTTCATACGCGAAGGGTCGCTGAATAGCGCGTGCGCCTCGGTCTCAAGCGCCAGATCGAACTCGAAAGAATTGTCCTGCAAGTAGCGGATGTACGCATCGGCGCTGGACAGCAGCGTGGCGGGTTCGACGAGCGTGGCTGGCTGCGCGCCTGGCGGAGTCTTGCTGATGCACGCGCGCGAAAGATTCCACAGCAGCCGATCGCGCAGTTCAACCGCATCGCGCGCGGCCAGGTCATCCAGGTAGCTCGAAAAGCTCGGCCAGCGCCGATCGGGCTGCACCGCGAAATACAGCCCTTCGCACACCAGCGCATTGCGGTGGCGCTCGGCCGGCGCCAACTGCGCGGCCGTGCGGGTCACCCATTCATCCAGGCCCGAAAACTTATCGGCCGCGGTCAGCAGCACCATGCTGTTGAGAACATTCTGGGCCGGCTCAAGCGCGACGCTCAGGCTGGCGACCGGCGTGCGGGAGATCAAATCTGAATCAAGTGTTGGTGGCATGCTGATCCTCGGTGTGTAGATTTTGGCCTTAAGCGAGCAGGAGGCTTGGAGGGCTTGCAGCCCTCCAAAATCGATTATTTTTCGGCTGCTTTGGGTTCAATAAATCAATTACCCAGTTAAATGACTAATTAGAGTATATCCTAGGGATGGTACAATGTCAAGCACTTTCTAATGGAACCTGGCCCTCACCCCCAACCCCTCGCCCGCTGCGGCAGGCGAGGGGAGCAGATCTTCCCCTCGCCTGCCGCAGCGGGCGAGGGGTGCCACGGCAGTGGCGGGGTGAGGGCCGACTTTGACATAGCCTAAACGGGAGCGTGAGTATGGAGCGATCCGAGATGGTGGCGCTGATTCGTGGCGGCGTGCCAGGGCCAGGCGTCTGGGCGGATCTGGGCGCCGGCACAGGCAACTTCAGCTGGGCGCTGGCCGAGCTGATCGGCCCGCAGGGCATGATCTACGCGATCGATCGCGACGCCAAAGCCATCCGGCAGCTCCACCAGCGGATCGCGCAGGCCGATCCTGGCGCGGCGATCGTTCCGCAGCAGGCCGACTTCACCCGCCCGCTGGATATACCCGCGCTCGACGGCGTGCTGCTGGCGAACGCGCTGCATTTCATTCGCGACCAGCCGGCCGCGCTGGCGCTGGTGGCCGGCTACCTGCGGCCCGGCGGGCGCCTGCTACTGGTCGAGTACGATCTGCGCACACCGCTGCCCTGGGCACCGTTCCCAGTCTCGCTCGCTCGCCTGGAGCTGCTGACAGCCGAGGCTGGGTTCGAAAAGCCCATCGAGATTGGCCGCCGTGTCTCGCCATCGTCCGGTGTCGCGATGTTCGCGGCGCTGGCGCTGCGGCGGCGCGCGTAGCACATGATCGCCTGTAGCAATTCGGTGGTTTTTGGAGTACAATCTGTGTGTTCGTGGCGCGCCCGCACCGCCAGGTGCTGTCGGCGACATGGCCGAGCCAGCTGAATAGAAAGCGAACGGATGCATAATCTGCTGCTCAAGATATCGATCGCACTGCTCTGTCTCATCCTGCTATCCCAGCTTGCCGTGCTGGCCGTGCCAGGTACCGCGCTAGCGCAGCCCGCGCGCCCAACGCTCACGCCCACATCACAGCCCGCGCCAACGCGCAAGCCTGATCGCAATCCAACCGAGACGCCGGCTCCAACTGCAACCGAGCTGCCGACGGCAACTGCCGCGCCCCCACCCACCGAGCCGCCTACACCCACCGCTATACCTGCGCCTGTGCCGGCGCAGCTGCCAACTACCGGCGGCTCGGCCGACTGGAGCGCGGCACTGCTGCTGGCGCTGCTGCTTTTGGGCGCTGGCGCGCTGCTGCGCCCACGGTGGCGCTAAGCGGTACTTTTATTTCTTAGGGTACTTCGTTTTTTCGCTCTACGAGCGAAAAAACGAAGTACAGAAAAAGGCGAGTACCTTGCTGCCGCAGGCAAAAAAAGGAATATTTGATGGATATTCTGATCATCGGCTGCGGCGTCTCGGGCCTCTCGTGCGGCATCCGGCTGCTGGAGGCTGGCTTCTCAGCCCAGATCTGGGCGCGCGACCTGCCGCCACGTACGACATCAAATGTAGCTGCCGCCGTCTGGTACCCCTACAAAGCCTACCCCGAACATCTGGTGGTTGGCTGGTCGGCGGCCACCTATGCCGATTTCGTCCAGCTGGCGCAGGTGCCCGAGACGGGCGTGGCGCAGCGCGCAGGCATCGAGATCTTCCCCTGGGTAGTCGAAGATCCCTGGTGGCGCGCGGCCGTGCCGGGCTTTCGCCACGCCACGGCCGACGAACTGCCAGATGGATACCGCGATGGCTATGTGTTCGAGGCGCCGGTGATTGAGATGCCGGTGTATCTGGGCTACCTGATGCGGCGATTCGAGTCGCTGGGCGGCCAGATCGCGGTTCGCCCGCTCGCGTCGGTCGACGAAGCGTTCGCGCACTATGATCGGGTGATCGATTGCGCCGGGCTAGGCGCGCGCGAGCTGATCGGCGACCCAACGCTGGTGCCGATTCGCGGCCAGGTGGTGCGCGTCGCGCAGGTTGGGATCGAGCGCTTCTGGCTGGACGACTATGGGCCGGGTGGAATCACCTACATCGTCCCGCGCGCGAACGACTGTATCCTGGGCGGCACAGCCGACGAAGGCAGCGAAGACCTGACGCCCGACGCAGCCACCGCAGCCGCGATCATCGCGCGTTTCGTGGCGCTGGAGCCACGGCTGCGCGATGCTGCCATCCTGGAGCACAAGGTTGGGCTGCGGCCGGGCCGGCCCGCGGTGCGCCTGGAAGCCCAGCAGTGGGCGCCCGGCAAGCAGCTGATCCACAACTACGGCCACGGCGGCGCCGGCGTGACGCTGTCGTGGGGCTGCGCGGCCGAGGTGCTGGGGTTGGTCGAAGGTTCGATCGGGGAGCGCTGAGGGAAATATGATCTTATTCTATATAGAGGCTGTATAAATAAAATAATTCACTTTGGCGACAGAACCAACTTTCGGAGCATTCAGCGAATACACATCAGGTAGATGTTACTTTCGCGCGGTTCGGTGGTACGTTCATATTCATTGCTCAGAATGCGACACCGATTCAGCCAGTATGGACTGACAAAGCCGTCCTCACACCCCTTCACCGCATGCGAGCGGTACCGGCACATCAGGTGAAGGGTTCTTCGCCCCGTGTTGTCGTTTCGCCTCTCCACCCACTACCCTGCGGTGGTATGCTTGTCTCCTCATAGGATGGGCGTTCCGCGCTCGTCTTTCCCCCTTCATCCCCAGAGAGCGCTGCTAGATGTCATCATCCCGGACCTGCCCAGTAACGGCCAGTCGCACCGAGCGGAGAAGAGGAGGCCACTATGAACCACCAGCGCTAACCAACCGTTTTGGTCTGAGGCACGTATGAACGGAAAAAAGGAGGCAAGTGCCATGACGACAACTACGAAGTACCTCTCTGTTCGGCCTGCAGGGTATTTCCTGCGGCACCTGGGGGAGATGATCCTCGCGATGATGGCCGGGATGGTCGCCGGCGTCGCAGTCTTAGCGCTGATTTTCTCCACGGTGTTGGCATCGACGATCAGGGGGATGCCGCGCGTCGAGGTGCTCAATCAGTTTGCGGTGTTGATCTGCCTGGTCATGGCGGTCGGCATGACCGTGCCGATGGTCGCCTGGATGCGCTACCGTGGTATGGAGTGGCGTCCCACGCTGGAGATGGCCGCGGCGATGGCCGTCCCCTTGGTGCCGATCTTCGGCCTGCTCGCCTTGCAGGTCATCCCCGGCGCTAGGGCCTGTGGGTTGTATTGCGTCGTGATGATCCCGGCCATGGTCGTTGCCATGCTGTTCCGCCTCGACCTCTATACGGGGCGCACGGGCCACCACGCCCACGCCGCCCACGCTCACGCCACCTGAGACCGGAACGCGTGCGCGAAGTCCGCGAGCGAGCGGCGCGCGGCGTTGGATGGGTGGTGGCGCAGCACGCCGCTTGAGGAGGCCGGCAATGAACATCCTCAATGGCACGATGGCACGGCTGCCTGGCTGCTCGAGGCGGCAGCTACTGTGGCGGTCGCTGCTCGCGGCCAGCAGCGGTGCTGGCCTAGCGTAGGAAACACGCCATGACGGTCAAACAAGAGCTGAGCCGCGGAGGATTCCGTACCTGGGTGCGCCACGTCAATCGGGACATCTTCAACCGGCTCACCCTGACGTTCGCGGGCCGGCACGTGTATGCGGTCGTGCATCATGTCGGCCGCCGATCGGGGCACGCCTACACCACGCCGGTGGTTGCGCTGCCGATTGCTGACAGGTTCATCATACCCTTGCTCTTTGGCGCAGATACGGATTGGTGCCGCAATGTGCTAGCCGCCGGGCAGGGCACGATTGAATGGCACGGTCTGACCTATCCCGTGACCAGGCCGGAGGTGGTGGGTGCCGCCACCGCGCAGCCACTCGTGCCCACGTGGGCGCGGTGGCGGCTGCGAGCACTTGGGGTGCGCCACTTCCTGAAGGTGGATCGACTGGCCATCCGCTAGGGAACGGCACCGGACTAGTGACTGGAACCGGCGTGCAGAGCGTGGCGCAGGCCTGCCCGGCGCCATCGTCTACGGAATGCCATGACACAATTAACCGCGTGAACACGCGCTGGTCCGTCAGGCAACCGATGGCCGAACGTGCGCTTGCATGAGATAGGAGCTTTACTATACCCTTTATATAAGGAAAAAACATGAAAGTGCGCTGGTTGCTCAGTGTCTCCGCGGTGCTGTATTGGTTCTTCGCAGTGATGAAGATTTTTAATGCGCGCGTCTTCCAGGCGCCCCTTGGCGACGTCACAGACGCGGTTGTGATGGTCACCCAATCCGAGGGCGCGATTCTGCTCGGCCTGGGCGTCATCAATTGGATGGTGCGCTCGGTCACCAACGATCACGCACTCACTGCGATTCTCGTAGGAAACCTTGTGTGGCAAGTAGCAATGGTGGCAATTGTCGCGCGAGCCCTCATGCTGCACCTTTTCGCGGTGGAGTCCGGTGGTGTTAATACAGCAATCTTCCATGGGCTGCTCGGCATCGGCTTCGCCGTTTATCTGGTACGCACACACAGGGCCACACGGTCCAGGCAGTCTAGAGCTGCAAGTCGGCAGGTATGGTTTTTGGTTCTGTGGGGATTGCCGGGGGACCCCGAGATGGAATGGCCTTTTGTACAGTGATTGCCGCGAAGTGAAACGTTTTATTTCTACAGCCGCGCCAGGGCGCGATGAAGTTGGCCAAGTCCGCTTCCATAGGGGAGAGGTACCGCGATGCAGATCGGCATGCTGGTACGCCTGCTCCATACGCTGGAACAGATGCGTACACACGAACACTGGTCACGCCCAGCGCTGGAGACGTACCAGGCAACCGCCTTGGGCCAACTGCGCGCCTACGCCTACGCGCGCTCGCCCTTCTACCAGCGCTTCCACAGCGGACTAGCCGCCCGCCCGCTCCAGGAGCTTCCCATCCTCACCAAGGCACTGCTGATGGAGCACTTCGACGAGCTGATGACCGATCGCGCCATCCGCCTCGACGACGTACGAAGGCATGTGGCCGGCAACGACGGTACCCGCTACCTGGGGCGCTACTGGGTGAACGCCACCTCCGGCAGCAGTGGCCTTCCCGGCCTGTTCCTGTTCGACCGCGTCGAGTGGGCAACCGTGCTCGCCTCCTTCGCGCGCGGCCGCGAGTGGGCCGGCGTCCGGACGGGGCTCACCCGGCGCATGAAGATGGCTGCGGTCGCGTCGATCAGCCCCTGGCATATGTCGGCGCAGGTCGGCGCGACGGT
>Ga0137369_10004908_pt1 | contig 13647 bp, 11 predicted proteins | sample SagtaG_12_FD_104918 | JGI IMG/M metagenome (GOLD analysis project Ga0137369, IMG submission 104918) | Vadose zone soil microbial communities from Sagehorn Ranch, Mendocino, California, USA - Sage1_L_113_16 metaG | ecosystem: Environmental > Terrestrial > Soil > Vadose zone | place: USA... | reverse complement strand
TAGGCGCCGTGCAGCCCGTCGAGATAACTGAGCAGGCTCGTTTCGCTATTGCCGGTCTCGACACGTGAGGTAGGTCGCGTCAGATCGGAGACTTCGTTGGTGAAGTAGCCGTTTCTGCCCAATTCCAATTCGAGCAGGCGTGGCTGACGCGAGACGAGCACCGCCGTGGCGCCTGCGCCCATGACGAACTCATACGGTTTGCCCAGGTGCATGCGGCTCTGGTCGGTGCTAATGACGAGTGCTTTCGCATCCCCGGGCAGGCCGGACGCGATCCAGCTTGCGGCCATGCCTAACCCGCCTGTGCCGCTATAGCAGGCATGTTTGAGCTCGAAATTGCGGCAATTGGCGTTCAGACCGAGGTAGCGGTGAACCCAACTGCTGATCGGCTTTTCCTGGTCGACTCCGCTCTCGGTGCCAACGATCAGGAGCTCAATGGAGCGTCGATCTTCCTCAGTCAGCATTGCGTTGGCCGCATTGACGGCCATGGTGACCGGGTCTTCGTACGGCGGGTTGACCGAGCGCTGGTCGATCATCATCGTCTCGCGAATGTTGTCCGGGTCGTGGCCCCGCGCGGCGCACAGGTCGGCCATGTCGAGGGCCATGCTGCACGGATAGACGCGCAGCTTCTCGATCCCCACGGAGCCACCGGCCCTCACGGCGCCCAATCCAATCCGCCGTTCACGGCGATGGTCTGACCGTTGATGTAGCTGGCCGCCTCCGAGGCGAGGAACAGGACCACACCGGCGACTTCGTCGACCTCGCCGACGCGACCGAGTGGGCAATAGCGCAACCAGAACTCGCGATTGGCGTCGGACATGCCCGCGCGGGTCATATCTGTATCGAAGAAGCCAGGCAGGACGACGTTGCTGGTGACGCCCTTGCGCCCGTACTCCTTGGCCAGGGTGGCACTCAGGCCCAGCAGGCCGGCTTTACTCGCGGCGTAGCTTGCCTGACCTGAAACGCCACTATGTCCGAGGGACGAGACGATCACAATGCGGCCGAAACCGTTAGCCAGGAACGTCGTCAGGAACTGGCGGCACACATAGAAGGTGCCGCTCAAGTTCGTGTCGATGACCGCCTGCCAGTCCGCGTCGGACATCGACACCACCAGGCCATTCAGGTTGATGCCCGCGTTGGCCACGAGCACGTCGACGGTGCCGAAGTCGTCGAGCACCTGGTCGCCGACGGCTTCCACGGCCGCGGAGTCGCGTACGTCGAGTGCGTATGCGTGGACCGTGCGCTCAGGACACAGCGCCCGCGCCTTGTCGACAACTTCGCGGGCGCGATCACGCTGACTCAAATAGGTGAACGCGACGTCGTGGCCCTGGCGTACGGCTTCGAGCACGATGGCTTCGCCGATGCCGCGCGAGCCACCGGTGACGAAGACGATCACGCTGCTGCCTCGTAACGACGCAGCACGCTCACCGAGTTGATGCCACCGAAGCCGAAGGAGTTTTTCATCAGCGTCCGCACCGGGAAGTCGATTGCGCGTTCGCCAGCGCACACGTCAAGGTCGATCTCCGGGTCGAGTTGGTCCACGTTGATCGACGGGTGCAGCAGGCCAGCGTTCATCTGCAGGATGGCAGCGACCGTTTCGACCACCGGTGCGGCCCAGCACGTGTGGCCGAGCATCGACTTGGTGGCATTGAGCTTCAGTCGCTGCGCGTGGTCGCCGAAGACGCGCTTGATCGAGCGAATCTCGGTTATGTCACCGAGTGGAGTCGAGGTCGCGTGGGCATTGACGTAGTCGATGTCCTCGGGTGCCAGGTTGCACTGGCGCAGCACGCTGGCCATGAGGCGCGATTGGCCGTATTCGGAAGGTTGCGGCAGGTGGTTGGCATCCGAATTCGCGTCGACTCCGAGTACCTCGGCATAGATACGCGCGCCACGTCGCACCGCCGCGTCCAGGTCCTCCAGCACCAGCGTGCCGCCGCCGTGGGCGGGCACGAAGCCTTCTCGTTGCAGATCGAAAGGACGACTGGCACGTTGCGGCTCCGTGTTGAAACTCTGGTAGGTGATGGCGCCCATGAGGGCCATCGCGTGCAGTTCGATGGGTGAGAAATCGAGCACGGCACCCGTGACCAGTGCGACCTCCACGTCGTGGTAGCGAATCTCGTCGACCGCGGAGCGCAGTGCAACGTTGGCGCTCGCGCACGCCGCACCGAGCGTATAGATCGGCCCCTGCACGTGTAAGACTTCGGAGATGCTGCCGGCGTGGTCGGTGTCGAGGCCATGCAGCGACAGCATGGAATCCATGAAGTCGGGCTCCGCCTCGAACTGCAGCCGGTTCTCGTACTGATAGTTGAAGTTGATGTTGTGGCCGGCCACGATCGCCGCCACACGCGTCGGATCGATCCCGGAGTCGAATAGGCCCGCGTCGCGGTAGCCCTCGACAGCCATGAGCATCGACAACTGGGTCGACCAGGGTGCGCGTGACACGAGTCTTCTCAGGCGCCGATGAACGTCGCCCGGGATATGACTCTCGAGTGCCGCCACGCGCGCTGGCACGTCGTAATCGGATAAGTCGGCGCCGACCTTGGCGTAGATACGCGAGGTATCCAGCGTTTTCCAACGCGAAAGCGCGGAGCGGCCGGCGAGGAGACCCGCCAGAAAGTCGTCCAGCGTGTCGCCCAGTGGGGTGTTGATTGACATCCCCGTCACGGCAATGCGTTTGGTCACGGGAAGTAGACCTCCATCACAGCCAGGGCGGTCACCGAGCCGTCTGATTTCAGCAGCTGGCCGGCACAGATGGCCGTGTAGTCATCGCTTTCGAGCAATTGCGCCAGGATCGTTAGCTCATCGCCCGGGAGGACCTCGCTCTGAAAAAGGGCGTGGTGGATCCGGAGTGCGCGCACATCGGCGGGTGCTTCGTTGTGGCGCATCAAGGCTGACAGGCAGACCCCGAGTTGACCGATCGTTTCGATTTGCAAGACGCCCGGGTAGATCGGCTGGCCTGGGAAGTGGCCAACGAACGCCGGGTCCTCCGGGTGGATCGTTCGACGGCCGCGAATAGCTGCTTGCTCCAGATCAAGAGATTCGATGCAGTCGATGAAGAGAAACGGCTCGCGATGTGGCAGCAGGCGCTCGATATCGAAGCGCTGCAAGCGGATGTCGCTCGTCGACAGTCGCGGCTCCCAGAGCGGCTTCTTGCGGAAGGCTCTCACGACCGCTTCAGGCTGCACAGGTCACCTCTCGCAGCCGGGGAATGACCGTGTCTTCGATGATGCTCAGCGCCTCGTCCAGGTCAGCCCGCGTATGCGCGGCCGTGACCGACGCCCGGAAGCGGACCTGGTCTTCAGGTACGGACGGATAGTCGACCGGCGCGAGAAAGAGTCCACGCGCAAGCATGGTGTGGCCGAGCTCGTAGAGCAGCGCTCGGTCGGAGCCGATGATGATCGGCACTACCTGGGTCGTGGACTCGCCAGTATCGATACCCAGCCTGTGCAGTCCGGCTCTGAAGTACGCGGCGTTGTCCGACAAGGTCGTGCGCAGCGAGGTGTCGCGGGTAGCCACAGCCAGACCGGCCAGCACGCTGGCAACGACGGACGGTGGGAGCGCACAGGAGAAGCCGTACGGGTTGGCGTACAGGCGCAGATAGTCGAGCGTCTCGGCGGCGCCACTGATGAATCCACCGACCGCCGCAAACGCCTTGGAAAACGTCCCGTATTGGAGCGCGACGCGGTGTTCGACGCCGAAGTGCTCGACCGCCCCGCGGCCATGAGCGCCGCAGGCCAGGATCGAGTGCGCCTCGTCAATTAGTATGCCTACGCCATGAGCCTCGGTCACTTCCAGCAGTGCTGGCAAGTTGGCCATATCGCCGTCCATCGAGTAGATGCCCTCGATGACAACCAGTTGACGCTGGCCCTTGCCCCGCATCAGCACGTCATCAAGCGATACAGCGTCGTTGTGCGAGAACATCCGCAGCTGTGCCTGCGACAAGCGAGCGCCGTCGACCAGACTCAGGTGCGAGCGGCTGTCCAAAACGGCGATGTCGCCTTTGCGCAGCAAGCCTGAGAGCGAGCCCAATGCCCCGCCGAATCCGCTGTTGAACAGCAGCGTGGACCCGCGGCCGAGAAAAGCGCTCAAAGCGTGCTCCAGCGCCCGATGCAGGTCGGTCATCCCCGACAGCAACGGCGAGCCGCAAGCACCGGTGCCATAGTCGGCCAACGCCTGCTGTGCAGCGGCAATCGTTTCGGGGTGCTTCGCCAGGCCCAGATAGTTGTAGGAGGTGAAGTTGAGCACCCGCCGAGCGGTTCCGTTGACGTCGACTTCCGTCCGTGGCACTGGTCCGCCGAGCAGGCTGCGTTCGTACAGTGAGCTCGCCCAGCGGGTCTCGGCGCGCCAGCGGGTGAAGTCCACACCCGGGTCCAAGGGATCATGCTCGTCGCCGATGAGAAAGTCGGCCACGCTGAAGTGGCTTGCGTCGAAAGTCATCGCAGTTCCTTTACGCGGCCTGGCGGATCGAGTCGCGCTCGTCAGCCGCCGCTATCAGCGCACGGACCACCGAGGCGAAAGCTGTGCGCGGATGCTCGCCGCGAACGGCGTCGGTGTGCAGCTTCGGATTCGGGTGCCATCGGCGCTGCAACAGGCCGGTGAGCACCGTGCGCGGGCCGACTTCGACGAACACGGCGTCCGAGTAAAGCCGAGTCAGCAAGTCGATCGACTGACGCCAGCGCACCGGTCGCCACACGTGCAGGGTGAGCGAGTAGATGAGATCTCCCGGGGTGGGCGACGATAGGAAACGGCCACTCGCGTTTGGCAGATAGGGGCGCCGGATTGGCTGCCACGACACCTGCTGCAGGGCCGGCAAGAACGCACGCACTACCGGCCAGAAGGGCGCGGAGTGCATGGGGATGCGTGGCTCGATAACCACCGCTTCCACCGCGTATTCGTCCTCGAGCATGCGCGTTGCTGCCTGCACCGCTGCGCGCTCGCCCGACAGCACGTGCTGGGTGGGGGAGTTGTAGCTGCCGATCTCCAGCGCGCCGTACTCCTTCGCACGCTTGACAACCAACTCGACCGCCTCAAGGTCGAGTGGGAATACGGCCGCCATGGCCCCATCGGGGCCAGCGTCGTACGCGATACCGCGCGCGTCGATCAGCCGCAGTGCCTGCGCAAACTCCAGTGCGCCGATGTGGACCAGGTGGTTGTACTCACCCAGGCTCAGTCCGAGTGACAGCCCAGCCTTGACGCCCGCGCGCTCGAGGGTTCGGAGGTGCAGATGGTTAGCGAGGAATACGCCGACCTGGACGTCGCGATTGGTCGCGAAGATGTCCGGGTTGTCGGCGTGGTAGTGTGCCAACAGGTTGCGTCCGAGGACTTCGGACGCCTCGCGCATCAGTTTTGAATTCGGCACGGGTGCCAGGTTCAGCGCGTGTTCGATCATGGTCGGGTGGCGCGAGCTCTGGCCTGGGAACATCAAGATGGGCGTCACGACCACCAGCATGCGGCTGTCGCGGCCGGTTCACATCAGTCACTCTTTTGAAAACCGACTGGTAGCAAGACGGGCCGTGCTCCTGGCCACCTGACCAGGCGTGGCGGACACATTGCAGCACCAAACTCCTCTCCATGGGCATCCACGGTGGCGACCGGCAGGACCGGGCCACGGCGCAGAACGGCGCGGCCGAAGATCGACTGGTAACCGGCCGGGGACGCGCCTGGTCAGTTCATCAGGTCGAGCTTGGGGCGCCCACGCCGGAGGCGGCACTCCAGTGCAGCGCGACGCGAGTACCCGCACCTGGGCGACTGTCGACAGTCAGCATCGCACCGATTGCCGCGGCTCGTTCGCCCATGATGCCGAGACCCAAATGGCCAGCCGGGATCGACTGCGCGTCGAACCCGCGACCGTCGTCGACGACGCTCAGGTACACCGTTTCTGCTTGAACCTGAAGCTCGACGTCCACGCGTTTCGCAGCGGCGTGTTTGATGACGTTGTTCAAGGCTTCCTGGGCCAACCGGTACACCGCTAATTGGACGTCGTGCGGTACGCGGTGTTGTCCGACGGCACTGACGTTGACGTCCAGATCACCACGTGCCGCGGTTGCCTGAGCAAGCTGCTGGATCAGCTCGCTCAAGGGTGCTTCGGTCAGCGCGGCAGGTCGCAGCTCCAGCAGGAGCGTACGCATTTCAGCCAGCGCACCCCACGTCAGCCGTCTCAGGTCAACCAGCGAGCGCTCACCGCGCTCCTGATTCATCCGCCACACCTTGGGTAGTGTCTCGGCGATGAGACTGGCCGCAAACAGCGTCTGAGTTACGGCGTCGTGCAGCTCGCGCGCGAGTCGTTGGCGCTCCTCCAGGACGGCAGCCGTCTGCGCACGCTCATACAGCCGAGCGTTTTCGATCGCCAGGGCCGCGCGCTGAGCCAGGGCCTCGAGCATGCGCTTCTCGTCATTGGTAAACGAGTGGGTGTCACGGTAGTGCACAGCGAAGACGCCAAAAACCTCCCCGCTCACCTGGACAGGCACGTGCATGAACGAACGAATGCCTTCGGCGTCGGTGATGTCATGCATCACGAACGAGTCGTCCGTGGTGTCCTCGACGGCAATCGCTTGCCCGGTCAGGACGACGTAGTCGCCGATGCCCGCGCCATGCCCGTGCGACATGGCGGTGAGCGACTCGGGGCGAAAGCCTCGCGACGCACCGGGCACCAGGCGCTCGTGATCGGCGTCCCAAACCAGCACGGCGCTTTTGTCCGCGCGCATGATGTCCGTGGCGAGGTCGACCAAGCCTTGCAGCACGTCGTCGAGGCGCAGCGAGCGGTGCAACACTGAGTCGGCGCGGTACAGACTTTCGATATCGCGGAGCTGCCGCTCGGACGCGAGGCGGAGGCGCGTTCGTTCGGTCACGTCACGGATGATCGCGAGTACGAACGTGCCCTCGAGTCGTACCTGATCAATCGGATTGAGGGACAGCTCAACTCGAATCTCGTCGCCCGACTTGCGTAGCGCCGGTACTTCCACGACGCCGCCCGCATCGACGATATGACCGTGACCGGTGGCGCGATAACGGGCCAGTCCCTCGCTATGTCGCACCTTCAGCGGCTGGGGGACCAGCGCGGACACGGACATGCCGAGCGCTTCGTCGGCCGAGTAGCCGAACATCGCTTCGGCCGTTGGATTCCAGAGCACGATGCGCCCATTGGTCGCGTCCGCCACTACCACCGCGTCGCGTACGCGTTCGAAGAGACGTCCGATCCCGAGGTCTTCAGGCGCAAGAACCTTGCGCGTGATGTCGGTAGTCATAGGACAGCCAGGTGGTCGAAGTCTACTGCCACGACGGTACGTCCGGCTGTTGCTTCTGCGCAGCGCGGCGCTCAGGCGACCAGCTGGTCCTGGAGCGCCATGGCGACAGCACTGGTGCGGCTGCGAACGCCGAGTTTATTCAGAATGCTGCTCACGTGAAAGTTGGCTGTCGCACGCGAGATCGCCAGGCAGTGGGCGATCTGCTTGTTGCTGAGACCGCGGACGAGCAGGCGCAGGACCTCGAGCTCTCGCCCGCTGAGATCTTGACCGCGGCGTGGCAGGCTCACCACGGAGCCATGGTTGACGATCGCCTGTGTAGCTTCGGGTGCCAGTGTCGACCGGCCGGCCTGCGCCGCCCGAATGGCGTCGCGTAAGCCCATGGCCCCGATGTCCTTCAGCAGGTAGCCGATGGCGCCGGCCCGAAGTGCCTGCACGACCAGGTCCTCGCAGTGGAAACTCGTTAGCGCGATGATCTGCACGCCGGGCACGCACTCTTTGATGGCTCGAATGGCGGCCACGCCATCCTGGCCCGGCATCCGCAGATCCATCAGTACGACATCCGGTCCGAGCTGCCGCGTGAGGCGCACTGCCTCTGCGCCGCTGCCTGCCTGGCCGACGACTTCGAGATCGTCGGCCAGGTTGAGGAAGGTGGTCAGGCCGCGCCGGACTAACTCGTGGTCGTCCACAATCAGCACGGTGATGGTCTTGGTCGGCGCGTCCAGGTGGGTTGTCACGGTCGGGGCTCCTTGGTGACGCTCAGCAGCAGCGACCCTAGATCGAACAGCCGCGTCAGCACCCCGTGCAACGCGGATTGATCCAACAGATCGCCTATCAGCACGGTGTTGTCATCGTCGTCCCATGCGAGTGTGAGACCGCCGAGCGTGTCGGCCCAGGACGGATCGAGCTGGCCACGAACACAGATTCGATAGCGGTGCCGGCCAGCGCCGAGCGACTCGGCTGCGGCCTCATCCACGACGGGCCCCTCACAACACACGCGCTTAGCCTCGGGGTTAACTCACCCGTGTGCATCCCACCAGGGGCGTAAACGGAGGGTTAAAGTGACGTACGCGCGTATACTGGGCGGCCATCATGAGCCCGCGGGCTCGGCCTCGGTCCACAGCGCCGTTCGGTCGGCTCCTCTCGACAAAGCTCACTCGGCCCGCGCCAAGGCCCGGCCGGCTGAGCCGACGTCGACTGACCGAATTGCTGGATGCCGGTCTTGAGCGCCCGCTCATCCTTGTAGCGGCGCCGGCTGGCTTCGGCAAGACGACACTCGTGGCCGATTGGCTGGAAACCCCGGCCAGCCGCAAGCCGAACGTGGCCTGGCTGGCTCTCGATGAGGGCGACAACGACCCTGCGCGTTTCTGGATCTACGTGGTCGGTGCGCTCGAAGCGGCGCAGCCCGGGCTTGCCACGTCGGCGGAGGCGCTGCTTCGCGTGCCCGAAGTCACCGTCCTCGACGATGTCGTCGAGGAATTAGCTCGGGATCTGAGCCAGGTAACCGAGCCGCTCGTGCTCGTCCTTGACGACTACCACCTCATCGAAACACCGGCGATTCACGCCGCTCTCACCTTCTTACTGGAGCGGCTGCCGACCTCCGTGCACCTGCTGCTGACCACGCGCTCCGATCCACCCTTGCCCCTGTCGCGTATGCGCGCCCGCGCCCAGGTGACAGAGGTGCGTGCGGCAGACCTTCGGTTCACCCAAGCGGAAACGGCCGCCTTCCTGACCGAAGTTATGGGCCTGCAGCTCTCGCAGCAGCAAGTCGGGATTCTTGAAGCACGGACCGAAGGCTGGGTCGCCGGGCTGCAGCTCGCTGGCCTGTCGCTTCGAACTCGGGACGATGAGGCAGACCGCGCGGCCTTCGTCGAGGCCTTCGGCGGCAGTCATCGATTGATCGTGGACTACCTGGTTGATGAGGTGCTCCTTCGACAGCCCGAGCCCATCGGCACGTTCTTGCTCCGTACGTCGATCCTTGAACGCTTGAGCGGTTCGTTGTGCGAGGCGGTGACGGGCCAGGCGAACAGCCAGCAACTGCTGGAGGCGATCGAGCGCGCCAATCTCTTCCTCGTCGCATTGGATGATGAGCGGCGCTGGTACCGCTACCACCAACTGTTTGCCGAGGTCTTGCGGCATCGCCTGAGCCGCCAGTCACCAGAGTTGGTGCCGCTGCTGTACCAGCGCTCGAGCGCATGGCATGAAGCCAACGGATATGGCCGGCTGGCAGTCGAGCACGCCCTGGCAGCCCACGACTGGGCCGCGGCGGCGCGGCTGATCGATACACATATCTGGGCATTACACGCGCGTGGTGAGCGCGAAACGGTCCGCCGTTGGCTGCTCGAGATACCCGATGATGCGCGTAGGCAGTTCCCCCTCCTCGAGTTGAGTCTTGGTCACGCGTGGCTAAGCGCAGGTGAATTCGAGCGCGCCGCAGAGGTCGTCCGCGAAGTGCAGCGCCGGACTGAGCGCAGCAGCCAACCGTTTGCGCGCGCGCTCCTCCTTGAGGCCAACCTTGCCGTCCAGCGCGGTGATCCGGGGCGCGCCCTGGCCTGCGCCGAACGCGCCAGGACATTGCTGCCCGAAGATGACCGGCGCAGTCACGCCTCGGCCGCGGTGCTTCTGGAGAGCGCCTATCTCGCGCGCGGTGAGCTGCGTGCCGCGGAGCGTGTATTCGCCGACGCGCCCGTGGCGCTCGACCAGCCGGTGGTCGGCTGGCTCCTGCGTAGCGATCGGGGAGTACTGGACGCACTGCGCGGGCGGCTGCGCGATGCTGCGCAACGCCACCGCGACCTGCTGCGCGAGTTGGGCGACTTGCCTGTGGTGTACGCGGTGGAGCAGCGCTGGCGGCTCGGGTTGCTACACCTGGAGTGGGATGAGTTGGATGCGGCCGAGGACTATCTCGATGACGCGCTCGCGCGGGTGGATCGAGCGCACGCACACGTGTTTCTCGCGCGCATTCACCTGTGCCGTGCGCAGCTTTTACGCGCCCGAGGTGAGCTGGCCGCTGCCGAATCGGCGGTTGACCTGGCCGAGCAAGCTGCCGAGCGCGTGGGCAACCGCCTCCACGTGGGTTGGGCACTTGCCGAACGGGCGCGACTCAAGCTGCTGCGCGCTGACCTGGTTGCTGGCGAGGCGTGGGCCGCCACCGTGCGCGGGGCGCCAGATCTCGCGACGATCGAGCGTGAGTCCGAGGCGCTCGTTCTTGCACGCGTAGAAATTGCGCGCGCACAGCCTGACGCGGCGCTGACCACCCTGAGCCGCGTTCTGGAGCGCGCCGACACAACTGGTTGCGAGGCAACCGCCATCCGCGCATTGGTTGTTCGGGCGCTCGCATTCGCCGCCGGCGCCAACCCCGAACGGGGCGCCGCGAGCCTCGCAGACGCCTTGCGACGTGCTGTGCCAGGCGGCTTTCGACGCGTTTTTCTCGACGAGGGCGCCGCCCTGGTTCCGTTGCTGCACAGCGCGCGGCGCGCGTCACCAGCCGTGGTGTCGAGCCTGCTTGCCGTGCTTGATAGGCCAGCCAAGCGCTCGGCGATCAGTGCCCGCGAGCAGGAGGTCCTGGAGCTCGTAGCTGAAGGACTGAGCAACCGCGAGATTGCTGAGCGCCTCGTCGTTGCGCCGAATACGGTCAAAGCCCACGTACGCCATCTGGGCACGAAGCTCGGCGCAAGTAGTCGCACGCAGCTGCTGGCACGCGCACGCCAGTCAGAGTTGTTGTCCTGACGAAGCGGCACGCGGAGGAAGCCCATGACTGCTCGGCTTTGCCTGGCGGGCAAAAACTCCTGCAGCCAATAGCGGTGGGGTCCTTCTTGGCGGCTATTTGCTGCAGGTCGTTCCAGAACAACTCGGTCATGCCGGTGATCTGGTTGCTGAAAGTGCGATCCTGCCGCACGACGCTGATGAACTGACCTGGAATCTCGGAGACAGTTGCGTTGTCTGTGGAACATGATGAACGGCGACTTGCGCTTACTGAACGCGGCTCAAAGCTGCTCGTCCAATTGGCAGGACCCGCACAGCGCTCTATCAAAGTAGGTTGAGCGCTGCCCATAGCAGCGCGGCACCGATCGATAGGAACGCCCCCGCGACGATCACAGCCTGTCTATCGAGCCGAACCTTCGATGCGGCAAGGACAATCCAGAGGCCACCCACGATGAGCGATACGCCGCACCATCCGACCAGGATGCGGAGGATCAGGTGCAAGGCCTCGGGGATGGCTCCGCTGCCGACGTCCTATACGCGACTTCTGTCGAGCACATGTCGAATCGAACGATTCACCATAGTTCGCGCCCCCTCCTGCACGCTCAATTCGACTCAATCAACTCGAAGCACCCGAATTGGGCGACTGCGCGCGACGGTCCACACCTGGTTTGTGGCCCCACATGTCCCGTGTCGCTCGATGGCTACGTCGGGTCTGCAGCTCGCCGCCGGCAAGTTCGCATTCGAGCTGGGACAGCACCGCCGGCGCGTGGCCGTAGCGCTGACGACCCCAGAAACCGACGTTGCCGGTGTACCAGCCGTCGCCCAACCTGACAGCCAGCACGTTGTCGCCGGCCTGGATGAGCGGCGTCACATCGTGCGTCTGGTACTGGATGCGCGTGTTGTAATCTGTCCAGCCTGGCGCCAGACGTTCGTCGCCTACGCGCGCCCCATTAATGTAGGCCTCGTAGACGCCTAGTGCGTGACTTTGCCGCGCCGCTTGATCGAGAAGGCCATCAAGCGAGGTACTTGTGCGAGCGCGGCTCCCAGTGGAGCAGTCGGCGGGCCTTGCTCAGATTGTGCTCTTCCTGGCTCTCGTCGCCGGCGATGAATACGGCGTCGAAGCGGCCATGGCCCGTCTGGACAGCGTCCAATGCAGCCAGGTACGCGCGGGCTAAGTCTTCCTCGTCGCTCCAGTACAGGTGGCGCGAGCCGTCAGTTGGCGCGCCACGCCGCTCTTCGAGGAACGCCGCGCGCGTGCGGGGTCCGGTAATGCGCAGCGCGATCAGGTTCATGTCGAACCAGCGCGCGAAGTACGCGCAGATCAACTCGCCAAAGCCCTTGGTCAGGCCGTACACGCTCGGCGTGTCGAGCGGCACCTCTTCCTCTGAGCCGAAGAACGGTCGCATGCGGTAATGGACGCTCATCGTGCTGGTGTGCACGCCGCGCTTGATGCCCATGCCCTGCGCGGTCCACAGCAACAGGTGCAAGCCGAGCGTGTTGACCTCGTAGTTTTCGCGAATCTGGGTCAGGTTCTGCTCGTTCGACGCCCCGCCCTGCGGGCTTTTCATGACCATGTTGACGAACGTGTCGACGCCGTCGAGAGCCCGGCCAAGCGCCTCCGGATCTGTGATCGATCCTTCGACATACTCCACACCGTCGTGGCTTGGCGCGCGCAGATCCAGCACGCGCAGCGTGTGGTGCTCGCGCAAGTAGGGCGTGACGAACGTGCCAACCATGCCCGCGCCGCCGACGAGCAGCACCTTCATACTGCGTAAACGACTGAGCCGTCAGCGCGCAGGGGAATATCTTTGATGTGCCGGTCGCCGAGCGGTCCGAGCGGGCCATTCATGCTGGCATCGACGAGCTTCAATCCCAGGCCCGGCACTTCCGGTGGATACAGATACCCACCCTGGCGTTGCAATACGCCCGTGAAGCCAGACCACTTGTCGGATTCGTCGGTGCGCGCGTACTCCTGAACTACGAAATTCGGGATCGATGTATCCAGATGCACCGCCGCCGCGGTGAGCACTGGTCCCAGGAAATTGTGTGTCACCACGGCACTGTGAAAACTCTCGGCAATTGCCGCGATCTTGCGCGTATGGGTAAGTCCACCGGCCAGGCCAACATCCGGTCGCACGTACTGGCTGCCGCCGTTCACCAGCATCTCGCGGAACTCCCAGATCGTGTGCATGCGTTCGCCATTCGCGATTGGCTGACTGACGCGGCGCGCGATCTCCGACTGCGAGACAATGCTGTCGATCTGGACCGGGTCCTCGACGAACAGCGGATTGAACTGGGCCACGGCTTCGATGACCGGGAGCGCCTGCAGCGGTGTCAGCTTGCGATGCAGTTCGAGGATGATGTCCACGTCGCTTTTGACCGCCTCGCGGGCGGCGGCGACGTTCGCGGTCACGCCGCGGACGAGCGCATCCTGCGTCATGTCGCCGAAGCCCTCGGGCACCGGATCGAATTTGATCGCGGTAAACCCGTCATCGGCGGCGGAGCGTGCATTCGCCGCCAGGTCCTCGGGCGAGCGGCCGCCCATCAACAGGTGGAGTCGTATGCGGTCGCGGTATTTACCGCCCAGCAAATCCCAGATGGGTGCCTGGAGCGTCTGGCCTTTGATGTCCCACAGGGCGATGTCAACGGCGCTGATCGCACCGCTGAGCACCGATCCGCGGAACGGGCCCATCCGATACAGGTGTTG
>Ga0137369_10004906_pt1 | contig 13651 bp, 11 predicted proteins | sample SagtaG_12_FD_104918 | JGI IMG/M metagenome (GOLD analysis project Ga0137369, IMG submission 104918) | Vadose zone soil microbial communities from Sagehorn Ranch, Mendocino, California, USA - Sage1_L_113_16 metaG | ecosystem: Environmental > Terrestrial > Soil > Vadose zone | place: USA... | reverse complement strand
GACAAAGGGAAGCCGATGTTCTCGGCGATGGTCATGTGCGGAAACAACGCGTAATTCTGAAACACCATGCCGATGTTGCGCTGATACGGCGGAACGCGCGACAGCGGCTTTCCCTCGAGCAGGATTTCACCAGCGGTCGGCGTCTCGAAACCGGCAAGGAGCATCAGCGTCGTCGTCTTTCCCGATCCCGAAGGCCCGAGCAGGGTCAGGAACTCGCCCCGCTCGATGTCGAGGTCGAGCGCTTCGACGACGCGAATCACGCCATCGTAGGTCTTGCCGATGCCGACGAAGCGAACGATGGGTTCGGATCTGCTCATGCGTGGACCCCCACGCTTGCGGCTGCCGCCGCTGCGCTGCCCCCAGAGGGGGCGCAATTCGCGCCTTGGGGCGGCCCTGCGGCGCTCATGCGTGCCTGATGTGCGAGTGCGGCGTCATGCGAGCCGTTTTTCCTTCACCATCGTCCATGTATCGTCGAGCGCCCGGCCGAAGTACGTCATCATCTCGTCGATCTCGGCCTCGCTGATGATCAACGGCGGGCTGAAGGCGACGACATCGCCAGGCATGTTGCGCAGTATTGCTCCATGATGCTGGGCGCGCCGCACGAGATGCGCGGCGACGCCGGCTTTCGGGTCAAAGCTCTGCTTGGTCGCCTTGTCGCGGACGAGCTCGACCGCGCCGATGAGCCCGATGCCCCGCGCCTCGCCGATCAGCGGATGGTCGGCGTAGCTGCGGATCGCTGCCTGCATTCGCGGCCCGACGCGCCGCACCTGCGCGACGATGTCCCGCTCCTCGTAGATCTTCAGCGTCTCGAGCGCGACGGCGGCCGGCACCGGATGCGCGGAGTACGTGTAGCCATGGCCGAAGATACCGAGCTTGTCGCTTTGCGCAAGCAGGACATCGTACAGCGCGTTCGTCACGAGGCTGGCCGAGATCGGCTGGTATCCGGCGGACAGCGCCTTCGCCAGCGTCATGATGTCGGGTTTCAGATCGAAAGTTTGCGCACCGAACATGTTGCCGGTGCGGCCGAAGCCGGAGATCACCTCGTCGACGACGAAGAGGATGTCGTATTTCTTGAGGATGGGCTGGATGCGATCGAAGTAGGTCGCGGGCGGTACGATGACCCCACCCGCCCCCATCACCGGCTCGGCAAAGAACGCCGCGACCGTATCGGGGCCCTCGCGCAGGATCAGCTGCTCGAGGCTGCCGGCGAGCCGTGCCGCGAACGCCTCCTCGGTCTCGCCTGCTTTCGCGCCGCGGTAGTAGTGCGGGCAGTCGGTGTGCAGGATACGCGCGATCGGCAGATCGAAATCCTGCTGCGCGAAGGCGAGGCCGGTCAGACTCGCGGCGGCGATCGTCACGCCGTGGTATGCGCGCTGGCGCGAAATGATCTTTTTCTTCTGCGGCCGGCCGAGCGCGTTGTTGACGTACCATGCCAGCTTGATCGCCGTGTCGTTCGCCTCGGAACCCGAGTTCGCGAACAGCACCTTGCCCATCCCCGCCGGCGCCATGCCGATCAGCCGCTCGGCCAGCTCGGTAGCGATCGCCGGGACCTTGCCCGCAAAGCTGTGGTAGAACGGCAGCTCGCACATCTGTCGGTACCCAGCCTCGGCGAGCCGCCGCTCGGAAAAGCCGAGCGACGCGCACCACAGCCCGGACATGCCCTCGAGATAGCGCCGACCCTCGTCGTCGTAGACATAGACGCCCTCGCCGCGGGTAATGACGAGCGGTCCCTCTTTCTGCACCGTTCGCAGGTTCGTCGCCGGATGCAGATGGAAGGACTGGTCGCGGCGTGCGGCCGGGGTCGTCAGTGACATCGGGATGATCCTCGGGATGGTGCCGTCGGAGCTGCCTCGCCCCATCGATGATTGTTTCCTTCGCCGGCAGTTGCGTCAATGGTTGCGCGCGGCCGCCGCGAGCCCGGTGGTATGCTTCCAGTGCAGCGATGTCCGGCCCGAACGTCGCCTTGGAAGGTCGGAGTGGGATGGAGGCGTCGACGCGGCTAAAGCGTCGTCGGTAGGCATCGCGTCACGAAGGAACTCGCATGAACGACGCTCAGGAATATCCGTACGCAACTTATCTCAACGTCCTTTATCCGTCCCTGAGCATGGTGGACGTTCCATCGTTGGTCGAATCGTGTACCGACCGCTGGTATAACCAAACGCTCTGCAAGGTCAACGATTCGGTCGTCCGGCTTGGCGTTCTGCAAGGTGAGTATCATTGGCATAAGCACGACAACGATGACGAGTTCTTCTTTGTCCTCGAAGGTCGCTTCATTGTCGACCTCGAGGACCGCAGCGTCGAGCTTCACCGGCAACAAGGTTTTGTCGTGCCGAGGGGAGTCGTCCATCGCACGCGCGCCCCGGAACGAGCAATAATTCTGATGGTCGAAACGGCGACAATCGTTCCTACCGGCGATGCCTGACTTCCCGTCCGGCCTGGACGCTCGCCGGCTGCGCCGGCCCGTCGTCTTCCCGGTGGTGGTCAGCTTGGCTCGCTAGACGGTGTTCTGCGCATAATTGCAACCAAGGGGGAGTTATGAACAAGAGGTTCTTCATCGCCTGGATCGTGATTTTCGTCGTCTGGATGGCCGGAAGCTTCGTTGTTCACGCCACGCTGTTGCATGACGACTATGCGAAATTATCCGGTCTTTTCCGATCAGAGGCCGACTCGCAGGCGTACTTCCTGCTGATGATATTGGCTCACCTGCTCCTGGCAGGGGCGTTCGTCTGGATCTACTCGCGAGGTGTCGAGGCTAAGCCATGGCTCCCGCAAGGCATTCGCTTCGGCGTGGCCATCGCCTTGCTGACTATCGTGCCGACCTACATCATCTATTACGTCGTGCAACCGATGCCGGGTGCGGTCGTGGTCAAACAAATCGTGTTCGACGGGATTCTCATACTGATCCTCGGCGCCGTCGCAGCGTTCCTCTATCGGCAGCCTGCGCAAGCATGAACGCGACCGCGATGCATGACCACGATCCGAGACTTCGAGCACTCTGATTTCGACGAAATCGTCGCGGGGTGGCATGAGACGAACCTTGTCAGCTACCCTTATGTGCGCGTACACGAGGAGCACAGCCTCGAGGACGCGCGGCGGTTCTTTCGTGACACTGTCTTGGCGGAATGCCGCGTGTGGGTGGCGGAACGCCTGTGCCAGCCCGCGGGGCTGCTCGCGTTGCGCGATTCATGGATACGGCAGCTTGCGGTCTTTCCTGCGTTTCAAAGGCAGGGCGTCGGAACGGCATTGCTGCAAACGGCGCGCGCACACTCGCCGGGGCAATTGCAGCTATTCACCTTCAGACGCAATGTTGCGGCACGCGCATTCTACGAAAGGCGTGGATTTTCGGCGGTCGCGTTCGGTGTCAGCCTGGCTCCCGAATCGGAACCCGATGTCGAGTATCGTTGGCAGGCTGCCTGAGCGGTCCGTCTGCGCGCACGCCACCAACCGGCGTGCGTCCCATGCCTGGCTGCATGAGCCAAACCACATCGGCTACCGCCTCAACGGGCGCGCGACCAAGCGACAATGAATGGTTTCGAATCGCCATAAGCGGAGTCATCCATGCATCGTTACCTTCCGTACTGCAAGTCTTTGGTGAGCAGAATAATTGCAACGCTGTTTCCCTTGCTGTTGCTATCGAGCGCGGCGCTGGCAGATGATGCTGCACTGCTGCGTTGCCGCGGAATTGCAGAAGCCGCTGCACGCCTGGCTTGTTATGACGCGCTGCCGTTGACGGCAAGCGAAGCTAAACCCGCGCAAGGCGAGGCGAGCCAGCGCGATGTGCGTCCGACGCCCGAGCAGTTCGGGCTGGAAGAGAAAGTGCTCCCGCCGCGTGGGCTGGACGAGATCCAAAGTCAGATTCCCGGTCGGTTCGAGGGCTGGCAGCCGAATACGAGCATTCGGCTTGCCAACGGCCAGGTCTGGCAAGTCACCGACGGCAGCAGCCGCATGTATGACGTGAATAACCCGAAAGTGACGATCACGCGCGGCGTGCTCGGCGCGTTCTATCTGAACCTCGAAGGCGACAACCGTACGGTCAGAGTCAGACGGATACAATAGCTCGAAGAGGAACATGAAATGACCTCGGCCGTGAAGCAGACCAGGGTGCGCGTTGCAGTTGTTCAGGCCGGATCCGTGCCGTTCCAGAGCGAAGCCTGCGTCGACAAGGCAGTGCGGTTGATCGAGGAGGCCGCGGCTGCAGGCTCGAGAGTGATCGTCTTCCCCGAAGCTTTCATCGCGGGGTACCCGAAGGGTCTCAACTACGGCCTCGTGGTCGGCGCGCGCGATCCGGCCGGCCGCGAAGAGTTCCGGCTCTATCTCGATGCTGCGATCGAGGTGCCGGGTCCCCTGACGCACCGCCTCGGCGACGCCGCGGCGGCGCACGGCACCTACGTCGTCATGGGCGTCATCGAGCGCGAGGGCGGAACTTGCTATTGCACCGTCTTGTTCTTCGGCCCGGACGGAACCCTGCTCGGGAAGCACCGAAAGCTCATGCCGACCGCGCTGGAGCGCATGATCTGGGGCTTCGGCGATGGTTCGACGCTCACGGCCGTGGACAGTCCCTACGGTCCGATCGGCTCGGTGATTTGTTGGGAAAATTACATGCCGATGCTGCGGATGGCGATGTATGCGAAAAACGTCACACTGTACTGCGCGCCCACTGCCGATGATCGCGACACCTGGCTTCCATCGATGCAGCATATCGCGCTCGAAGGGCGCTGCTTCGTCCTCACGACCTGCCAATTCATGCGCAAGAAGGATTTCCCCGACACTGTACGCGTGTCCCTTGGCGATTCTCCCGACGCGGTGCTCATGCGCGGAGGCAGCGCCATCATCAGCCCTCTGGGCAAGGTGCTGGCCGGCCCCCATTTCGACGGCGAAACCATCCTGACCGCGGACCTCGATCTCGATGATATCGGTCGCGGGAAGTTCGACTTCGATGTCGTGGGTCACTATTCCCGGCCGGACGTCTTCCAATTGCAGGTCAACGAAGCGCCGAAGCCTGCCGTGGTCGCCAAGACGGCGGACTAAAGGCCATCGCATATCTGCGTCGCCGCCTGAATAGTCGAGGCACCACTCGCAGCGCGGACAAGTCGGCCCATGGTGAAGGCAGCTGATACGTGGATCGAAGCGTCGGATGTGATTCCGATGTTCCCCACATTGCTGTGGAAAATCCGGGTCAAGCCGGAGCTCCGCGATGCGATCGACGCCGGGATTCTGGCCATGCTTGAAAGCATGCGGCGCGACTTGGATAGGCTCGAACCCGGCCACGGGTGGCAGTCGGAACAGGCACTGCATGAACGAGAGGAGCTACAGGATCTCGTCACTTGCGTGAGCAATGCGACAAGGAGCATTCTGCGATTCCTGCATATCGGCCACGAAGCCTTCGAAATCACCGGCTGCTGGGCGACCGTTCTCGCCCGGGGCGCCGCGCACAAAGCGCATAGCCACCCCAACAATTACCTGAGTGGCGTCTACTACGTCCGGACCTCTCCGGGCGCGGATACGATAAACTTTCATGACCCGAGAAATCAGGCCGGCGTCATCAGGCCTCCGGTCGTCGAGCTCACCGCCGAGAATACCGACCAGGTCGTGGTCAGAGTGACAAACGGCACGCTCCTGCTGTTTCCCTCCTATCTGGAACACTCGGTCGATGCCAACACGAGTGAGGAAGAACGAGTCAGCATCAGCTTCAACATCATGTTCTCTTCGTTTACGGAACGGCTGAGTAAACCACTCTGGTAGGGGCGCATGCTGCACCACATATCCTTCGGTGTCTCCAACCTCGAGCGCTCCGCCGCGTTCTACGACGCCGTGCTTGCGGCGCTCGGCTATGTCCGCGTCTGGACGGACTCGACCGCAGTTGGCTATGGTCTGGCTGCGGGTCAGGACCTGTTCGCGGTCAAGCTCAGGGCTGGCGATGCGGCAGCACCGGGCCCCGGTTTCCATCTCGCCTTCACCGCGCCGTCGCGTGAGGCGGTCGCGCGCTTCCACGCCGAGGCCCTGGCGCACGGAGGGCTGGACAACGGCGCGCCCGGTTTGCGCGCCGCCTACGGTCCGAACTACTTTGCGGCCTTTGTTATAGACCCCGACGGATATCGGATCGAGGCGGTGACTACCTTGCCGATCTGACGCGCGAGACTGCGCGTCTCGCAGGGTAAAAGTCGCGCGGCGATCGCGACCAGCGTCGCGCGATTCCTCATGGCCTCGATCCACTATTCGAATGCAGTCGCGGCCACCTCACGGTCACCGGTCGTCGCTTTGTCGCAAAGACCCTACACGCCGATCGCCGCTTGACTAGAAATACGCAACCCACAGCTTCTCGGATTGGCATACGTCAGAATTGTCTGTGCTGCCAATGCGGCTGCAAGACACCCGTTTGACATCAACCAGCCCAGCAAATTTTCGCTGCAGAGTGCCGCAGTTGGTCATGCACAACTTGTTTCTTCCGATTGTTGCGTGGGCAGGCAACGACATGCATGCGCCGCTTTTTGCTTGATGGCCCAGACACCTAGAGTCACCGCCGCGCCCGGACTCGCACTGTCGGCACACCTCTTGCGCAGCCTTTTTCTGATGAAGGCCAGAGTCTGGTAACGGAGAGGCTGCCTCTCTGTGTTGTCGCGGCTGTATAGGCTCCGGCGGAGTGGCGTCCCGAAGGAGCCTCGCCGGATACTTTTTAGTGAGCTCGTCATGTTGCACGCAAGTACAAACGTTGTCGGCACACTCAGCCAGACCGAGCCCGTATTGCAGGCTTTGGGACTGAAAAGCTTCGCTGCATGAACTCGGGAAAATCACGGGGTCCAGGAGACGCGACCGAGGAAGTCTTCGCGTTGGTCGAGGTGCTGCGCGAGACGGAGCAACGCATCGAGGAACTGACGGCGGGCGGGGTGGATTCAGTGTCGGACCGTGACGGCCGGATGTTCTTGTTGCGGCGCGCCCGGGCCGATATCGAGATTAGCGAGCGCAGGAGTAACCAGGTAGCTCTTGCGCAGAGCAAGGCGGGGCTCCACCGCGCGGAGCTAATGGCAAAGCTAGCCCACGTGATCACGGGCCCGGATGGATCGTTCGAAAAGTGGTCTGAAACCCTGCCGAAGCTAATTGGGGTTGCGCCGGGCCAGCTGCCCCGAACGACCCGCGCCTGGCTGGACATACTGCATCCGGACGATCGTTCGCTGTTTCGCGACAAGGCCATCGAAGCGAGTGTCACGAAGCTGCACACGGAGCTCGAATACCGCTTGCGCAAAGGCGATGGCGAATGGATTCACGTGCGGCAATGCATGGAACCCCTCGAACGCGAAGGCGCCGCTTCGGCCCGCTTCCAGTGGTTCAACACACTGCAGGACGTCACGGCCGAAAGAAGGACAGAGGAAAGCCTGCGCGACAGCGAGTCGCGATTCCGCCAGATGGCGGAGAACATCCGCGACGTGTTCTTTCTCGTGGACGTGGAGAGCAATCGCCGTCTGTACGTGAGCCCGGCATACGAGCAGATCTGGGGCCGCAGCCTCGAAGGCGACTACTCCGATCCGAATTTATGGATCGAATCCATTCATCCGGATGACCGGGTCGCCATTTCCGAAAACTACAAGAAAGGGCTGCTGGCGGGACAGTTCGACTACGAGTACCGGATCGTCCGGCCCGACGGTTCGATCCGGTGGATACAGTCCCGCGGCTTTCCGGTCCGAGACGAGGCTGGGAAGCTGTATCGCATTGCCGGCATCTCCGAAGATATCACCGATCGGAAAGAAGCGGAAAACAGGATCAGGCGTCTGAATCGCGTATACGCGGTTCTGAGCGGAATCAATTCGCTCATCGTGCGCGTGCGCGACCGCGACGAGTTGTTCAGGGAAGCCTGCCGCATCGCGGTGCAATCGGGACAGTTTCTGTTGGCATGGGTGGCCGTCGCCGATCCGCGCGATCAAGTGGTGAAAGCCGTGGCATGGGCCGGCGACGAGCACGGATTCGTGCAGCTCACGCGGCCGACCGTCGGCGCGAAGGGGCAAGGTAAGGCGGGCCTGGGCGCGCAGGCGATCGAAAGGCGCATTCCTGCCATCTGCAACGACATCGAGGCCGACGGCAGCGCCATGCGGTACCCGAAGGGTGCGCTTGAGCGCGGCTATCGGTCTGCAGCCGCATTGCCGCTTGTGGTCAATGGCACGGCCATCGGCGCGCTCGTGCTGTACGCCGCGGAGGCGGGCTTCTTCGACGACGAAGAGACGAAGCTGCTCGTCGAGCTGGCCGGCGACATCTCCTTTGCGCTCGAACATATCGACAAGGAAGAAAAGGTCAGGCGGCTCACCCGTGTCCACGCGGTGCTGAGCGGCATCAATGCGCTCATCGTCCGCGCGCAAGATCGGGATGAGCTCTTCCGCGAGGCGTGCCGCATCGCGGTCGAGGACGGCGAGTTCCTTATGGCATGGATAGGCTTTGTTGATCGGAGCGCGATGAGGATTGTCCCGATCGCCTCGGCAGGCGCCGATGCCGGCTTCCTCGACGAAATTCGGGTACGGTTGTCGCTGCTCGATGATGCGCCTGCGGGGCATGGCCTAGCCGCGATGGCGGTCAGAGAGAAGCAGGCGGTAATCGTGAACGACGTGGTGGCCGATCCACGAATTCGTAGCAAGAACGCGCACGCCGACCGAGGCATCCGCTCGGTTGTGAGCCTGCCTTTGCTGATTGCTGACGAGCCGGTTGCCGTATTCGGTCTGCATGCGGCGGAAGCCGGATATTTCGATGAAGCGGAGATGAAGCTGCTGCGCGAGCTGGCCGGCGACATTTCCTTTGCGATTAATCATATCGACAAACAGGAGCGGCTCGATTACCTCGCCTACTACGATGCGCTCACCGGACTCGCGAACCGCAGCCTGTTTCTCGAGCGGGTCGCGCAATACATGCGCAGTGCTGCCAGCGAGGGGCACAAACTCGCCTTGTTCCTGATCGACCTGGAGCGGTTCAAGAGCATCAACGACAGCCTTGGCCGGACGACCGGCGACGCGCTCTTGCGGCAGGTGGCGGAGTGGCTGACACACAACGTGGGGGACGCCAGCCTCTTGGCGCGTGTGGGTGCGGACCATTTTGCCGTCGTGCTGCCGGAAGTAAAGCAGGAAGGCAACGTGGTACGGCTTGTCGAGAAAACGATTGAAGCTTTTCTGGAGCATCCGTTCCGCCTGGATGACTCCGTGTACCGGATCGCCTTCAAGGTCGGGGGAGCGGTATTTCCGGAAGACGGTGCCAACGCCGACACATTGTTCAAGCACGCCGAGACCGCGCTCAAAAAGGCCAAGGCGAGCGGCGAGCGATACCTGTTTTACACGCAGAAAATGACCGAGGCGGTGGCCGGCAAGCTCACCCTGGAGAATCAGCTGCGGCAGGCGCTCGATAAGGAAGAATTCGTCCTCCATTACCAACCCAAGGTGAGCCTGCAGAGCGGCAAGCTCACCGGTGCCGAGGCGCTGATCCGGTGGAATGATCCGCATACGGGCCTGGTACCACCGGGCCGGTTCATCCCTGTCCTGGAAGAAACCGGACTGATCCATGAAGTCGGGCGCTGGGCGTTGCGCAAAGCCATCGAAGATTACCTGCGCTGGCGCACCGCGGGGCTGGCTGCCGTGCGCATCTCGGTGAACGTGTCACCGCTGCAACTGCGCAATCGCGGCTTCATCGCCGAGATCGAGCAGGTAATCGGTATCGACGCGCATGCGGCCGCCGGGCTGGAACTGGAGATCACCGAAAGCCTGATCATGGAGGACGTCCAACACAATATCGCCAGCCTGCAGTCGATCCGCGCCATGGGCGTAACCATAGCCATCGACGATTTCGGCACCGGCTTCTCCTCGCTCAGCTACCTGGCGAAACTGCCGGTGGACACGCTAAAGATCGATCGCATGTTCGTGAACGAGATGACCGCCGCGCCGGAGGGACTGGCGCTGGTGTCCACCATCATCACCCTGGCACATTCGCTGAAGCTCAAGGTGGTGGCGGAAGGTGTCGAAACCGAAGAGCAATCGCGCCTGCTCCGGTCGCTAAGCTGCGACGAGATGCAGGGCTTTTTATTCAGCAAACCGGTCCCGTGCGAGATCTTCGAAACAAGATTCCTTGCCCCGCCCCACGATGACATTAGGACTACGTGAAGGATGACCGCCGTGACCCCGAAAACAGTAGCGACTGCTCCAACTATCCACTATCGCTTGTCTAAATTCGTTGCGGTGATTTTCATGTTGCTTATGGCATGCGCGGCTGCCGCCGAAGAAATCAAAATAGGCGGCTCGGGCGCCGCGCTCGGCACGATTCGGCTGCTTGCCGACGCGTTCGCCAGGCAGAGCTCGGACTTTCGGGCGACGGTGGTGCCCAGCCTTGGCAGCGGTGGAAGCATAAAGGCCGCGGTCGCCGGCGCCATCGATCTTGCCGCAACGGCGCGGCCGATGAATGCCGATGAACGCGCACTCGGCGCCACGGAAATCGAGTATGGACGTACGCCGTTCGTGTTCGCGGTTTCCGCAAGATCCAAGGTCACCGCGATCACCACCCGGCAGCTGGCCGATATCTACGCCGGCAAGATGGTGAACTGGCCCGACGGTAGCCCGATTCGCATCGTGCTGCGGCCGGCCAGCGACGTCGATACCGCAATGGTCAAGAGCATCTCGCCCGAAGTCGGCCAGGCGCTCTCGGTTGCCAGGGAACGTCGTGGAGTGGCGGTCTCGATGAGCGATCAGGATGCCGCCGATGACATCGAAAGGATAGCGGGCGCGATCGGCCCCAGCTCTCTTGCGCTGCTGATTTCCGAAAAACGCGCGCTCAGCGCACTGAAACTGGACAGGGTGGAGCCTACCTCCGCGAACATCGCCTCCGGCGCGTACCCCTATTACAAGCGATTGTTTCTTGTTACCGGCGCAAAACCGCCGGCGGCAGCGCAACGCTTCATCGCATTCATCCAGTCCCCTGCCGGGCGTAAGGTTCTGGCCCAAACCGGGCACTGGATCCCATGACCTCACTGCATCCAAGATCCAACGACCAGCTGGCTGCAATCGTAGGCAGGCTGGCGCTGGCGATCGCGTTGATTGTCGCGGCCGTTCTCCCTCTCGGCTATTCCATCCTGAAATATCGGGACCTGGCCGACTACCTGAATCTCATGGCCGAAGTCAAGGCAGGCGCAACAGCGAGGACGCTGATTACCACCAATCCTGAGTTATGGCCGTATCAGGTGCAACGATTGGAGGAACTGCTGTCGGCAGAGCCTATCCTGCTCGAGTCTGAAGCAGCGAATATTCGCGACGCAAAAGACAATGTCCTCGCGAAAATGGGCCGTTCGCCGGACCCGCCTGTATTGCGTCGTTCGCGCGCGGTGCACGAGTCGGGCCGGGTGGTCGGTCGCATCGAAGTCGAGCGCTCGCTTCGCGGGCTGTTTTACGGCACTGCGATCGCGGCCGTGCTGGGCTTGTTGCTGGGTGCAGCGGTATTCATCACGTTGCGGGTGCTGCCGTTGCGCGCGTTGCGGCGCGTTACTGGCGCATTGGAGCAAGAGGTGCGCCAGCACGAGCTCGCCGCCGAACGCGCCGAATATCTCGCCTACTACGACAGCCTTACCGCGCTGCCGAATCGCAGTATGTTCAGCAAGCTGTTGAACCAAGCCATCAGGCTGGCACGCCGAGACGGAAAGCAGTTGGCCGTGCTTTTCGTGGACCTGGACCGCTTCAAGAACATCAACGATACGCTCGGTCACGAGGCCGGTGACCTGTTGCTGCAAGAGGTTGCAAAGAGACTGCAGGCTTGCCTGCGCGAGAGCGACACCGTTGCCCGCCTGGGTGGCGACGAGTTTGTAGTCTTGTTGCCCGCCCTGCATGATGTTGCGGATGTCGAGGTGGTTGCACATAAGATCCTTGCTGCTACCGGCAAGTCGTTTGTGGCGCTTGGCCAGGAGTTTCGCGTGACAGCCAGTGTTGGCGTCAGCACCTTCCCCAAAGACGGCGATGACGAGCAGTCGCTCATGAAAAACGCGGACATTGCAATGTATCAGGCGAAAGAAGATGGCAAGAACCATTTCCAGTTCTACTCCGCACAGATGAACACGAATTCGTTCGAACGGCTCGCCCTGGAGTCGAGCCTGCGTCGAGCGCTGGATCACGGCGAGTTCCAGCTTCACTACCAACCCAAGATAGACGCGCGTAGCGGCGCGATAGTAGGTATCGAAGCACTGCTTCGCTGGCAGCATCCGGAGCTTGGAATGGTGGCGCCGACACAATTCATTCCCATTGCGGAAGAAACAGGCTTGATCGTGTCCATCGGCAAGTGGGTTCTCAAGACAGCCTGCACGCAAAACGTGGCTTGGCAGAAAATGGGGCTGCCTCGCCTGCACATCGCTGTAAATCTGTCCAGGCGGCAGTTTTCGGACGAAGGCCTGCTGCGTGACGTAACCTCGATACTTGAGGAGACAGGCATGAGCGCTGATCTCCTCGAGCTGGAGATTACCGAAAGCACGCTCATGCACGACGTCGACAAGGCGATAAGTACATTGAAAGCATTCAGGGATATGGGCGTTCGCCTGGCCATAGATAATTTTGGAACGGGTTATTCCTCGTTGTCCAACCTCGAGCAATTCCCGATCGACACTATCAAGATCGATGGCTCGCTTATCCATGACCTGTCCAATCATGCGGAGAATAGAGGTATTGCCGAGGCCATCATTGCAATGGGCAGGAACTTGAGCTTGACCGTCGTCGCCGAGTGTGTGGAGACCCAGGCGCAAGCGGACTTTCTGCGCGAGCACGCGTGCGACGAATTCCAGGGCTTCTATTTCAGCAAGGCCGTGACAGCGGACAAGTTCGCGGAATTGCTCGAAGCGCGGACGACGGCGGCTGAAGAAGTGTAAAGCCCGACACCGCGCTTTCGGCGCTCGGCTATATCCGCGTCTGGACCGACTCGAGCGCCGCCGGCTATAGCGGCTGCGGGTCAAACTCGCACGAAATCCGCGCCTTGCGGGCTCGGCGCGCGAAGCCTATGCTGTCGTAGAAGACATGGGAGGCCGATGCATTCGGAACATTGAATGACCGCTGATCCCACCTCCGATCGAGCCGCGCACGCGCAGCTCGTCGTGGACGTTGACCGCTCGGGCGACATGGATCCGGCGGAAGCCGACCGTGTTCTGCGGGAATGCCTGTCGCTGATCGACAAGCGGCTCGCTGCCGCCATCCGGCCGGCGCTCGCGGACCTGCAGGCAGCGATGCCGCAGGATCAGAATGTCGCCGTGCCGGTTCCGACGACCAGCGAGCTTGAACGCGACATGGCCGATGCGGTGCGCAGCAAGCGGGAGCTGTTCGTTCCGTGCTTCAGGGCCGAGTTCGAACAGGCGTTCCAGAGGCGCCGCGGAGGCAAGCTGCGCACGCGCGGGCAGCGAGACGAGTCTGTCGCGCTCGCCATGGTCGACCACGGTGCCCATACTGTGACGGTCGCGCTGAAGAGCGCGGTGCTGGCCATGCGCGAGGCGCCTGCCGGCAGCAGCTTCGACAATCCGTGGAGCGCGGATTACATCTGCGATGCCTTTTGGCAACGCCTGTCGCGAGCTGTGGCCCGAAGACGGCCTCTGGCGTCCGATCATGGAACGGCTCGTGCGCGCCACGACGGAGCAGGTCGCTGCGCTGCACCGCGAGCTGAATACCCTGCT
>Ga0137369_10004896_pt1 | contig 13663 bp, 8 predicted proteins | sample SagtaG_12_FD_104918 | JGI IMG/M metagenome (GOLD analysis project Ga0137369, IMG submission 104918) | Vadose zone soil microbial communities from Sagehorn Ranch, Mendocino, California, USA - Sage1_L_113_16 metaG | ecosystem: Environmental > Terrestrial > Soil > Vadose zone | place: USA... | reverse complement strand
GCCTCCGCCACCCCGTCGGCGGTGAGCACCACCCCCATGAGCCGGCCCATGACCCGCAAGCCGAAAAGCTCGGCCGCCATGAGGGGGATGATCATGTAGTCGCCGCCCAGGCCGATGCCGAAGAGGAAGGCCGCCGCGTGGAGGAAGCCGCGGCTGGGGGCGGCGGCGATGAGGGGGATCGAGGCGGCCACGATCGTGTAGATCAGGAGCATCACGCGCTTCTTTGCCCATCGGTCCGCGAGCCATCCCATCAGGAGCCGGCCAAAGATGCTGCCGAAGAGGATGATCGACCCCACGTTGCCGGCCTCCACCTGGCTGAGGCCGCGATCCAGGCTCAGATAGAGCTTCAGGTTCTGGGTGGTGCCGCCCACCGCTCCGATGGAGGCCATGCTGCCCAGGGCGAGCAGATAGAACGCTCGCTGCCCGAGCATTCCCCGGAGGAAGCCCGGGACCTCGCGGAGCGACTCGCGGATCTGCTGAAGGAACGCCCCCTTGGCGCGGTTGGCGCCGTCGAGCCGCGGGGGCTCACGGACGAAGAACGCCGTGGGGAACGCCACGACGATCATGAGGACGCCCAGGGTGCGCAGGGCACCGCGCCACCCGAGGCTCTGGATCAGGTAGGGGGCAAGTTGCAGGACGATCACACCGCCTATGCCGATGCCCAGGTAGGCGATCCCCATGGCTCGGCCGCGTCCCGCGTCGAAGTAGCGGGAGAGCATGACCTGATTCGGGAGGGGTCCCCCGAATATGTAGCCCAGGGCGTTGAAGCCGTAGAAGAGGTAGAAGAGCCAGAAAGCCGACGACGTGACCGTCGAGAGCCCCACGAGGGCACCGCCCGCCATCACGATCCCCAGGAGCATCAAGCGTCGGGGACCGAAGGTGTCCACGACGATGCCCGCGATGAGGCCGAAGACCACGGCCGAGGCGATCTTGCTGTAGGCGTTCCCGGAGGTCACGGCCTGGCGCGTCCAGCCGAGGTCCTTGAAGAAGAAGTCGTAGAAGAAGGGGAGACCGTAGAGGGCAAAGCCGACGATGGAGAAGAGGGCCAGGAACGCGGTGACGACCGCGAGGGCCTGGTGGCGGCGGGTCGCGTCCGGGGACGCCGCCGCCTCGCTCATGCCCGGAGCGCTTCCTTCGCTTCCCGGAGCCGCACCGCGTCCGCGTGCGCGGCGTAGAAGGGATCCAAGGGAAAGCAGCCCGAGACCAGGCCGCTCCGGGGAGCGCTCGTGCAGTCGCTGAACGTGCGGCAGATCGACTTTCGCCTCAGGGGCGCCCCGCGCAGGACGTCCGCCGGCAGCTCGGGGTAGGCCAGGACCATGCGGCCGAGGCCCACGAAGTCGGCCCCGCCCTCGCGTACCACGCGCTGGGCCACGTGGGGGAGCCACTCCTGGAGGTAGCTGTAGGCGGAGCCCACGAACACCAGCCCCGGAAAAGCGGCCTTGAGGCGCGCAGCGGCTTCGATCTGCCGGGCCACGCCGCGCAGCGGGTCCTCCGGGGGGAGGTAACCGTCCGTGGGCGGGAAGAGCGCCGGCCGCTGGACGTGCGGGTTGTAGTAAGGGCTCCCCGCGGTGACGCAGACCCAGCGCACGCGCAGGGTCTCGAGGAGACGCAGGAGGGCGCGGCAGTCGTCGAGGGCGGCGTCGAGCCGCTCGTCTTCCATCAGGCCGAAGGCCCATCGGTAGGAAGCGGTCGAGGCCTCGGGCGCGCCCACCCCGTGTTCGCCCTTCCGGTAGGGGACGGCGTCGAAGACGGACACGCGCACCGCCACCCCCAGGCCGGGGGCCTCGGTCCGGATGCCGCTCACCACCTCGCGCAGGAAGCGCGTCCGGTTCTCGAAGGAGCCGCCGTAGCGCCCCTCGCGGTCCCGGGCCGAGAGCAGCTCGTGGCCGAGGTAGCCGTGGCAGTGCTTCACGTCCACGAAGGCGAACCCGGCCTTCTGGGCCAGGCGCGCGGCGGCCACGAAGTCCCCGACCAGGCGGTCCAGCTCCTCGTCGGCGAGGCGGTGAATACCGCCCGGGAAGCGGCGATCCAGGACCGGGTGCGCGTAGGCGACCAGGGGCTCCGGCCGGTCCGTGGCGTGGGGCCGCGCGAACCGGCCCGAATGGGTGAGCTGCAGGCCGACGTAGAGGTCGGATTCCGCCCGCGGGCCGAAGCTCTCGGTGTGGGCGGCGAGAAGCGTGCGGCGGAGGCCCGCGAGGCCGGCCAGGGTCGACTCCGCCATCAGGAGCTGGTTCGGGTTGGCGCGGCCGTCCGGACGCACCGCCACCGCCTCTCCGCCCCAGATGAGCTTGGCTCCGCTCCGGCCGAAGTTGCGCCAGCGGCGCTGGGTGAGCTCGCTGGGCGCGCCCTCGCGGGTGCCGTCCCAGCCCTCCATGGGCAGGATGCAGAATCGATTGCCCACGCGCACGCCGTCGACCTCGAGGGGCCGCGCGAGGGGGGAGGAAGCGGGCGACACGAGGGTGTCGTCGAAGGCGATCGCGATCCCGCTCTTCGCCAGGTGGGTCCGGAAGGCCTCGGCGGTCTTGAACGAGGCGACGCGCGGCCAGCCCGGATCACTCGTCACGAAGTCCCCTCGGGGGTGCTCAGAACTGCAGCCGGACCCCGAGCTGCACGTTGCGCGGCGGCGCGACCGCGTTCAGTTGTCCGAAGCCGCCCGCGCTCAGGTTCAGGCTCTGGCTGCTGAACCTGAGGTTGGTGTGGTTGAAGACATTGAACAGGTCGGCCTGGAGCTGCAACTTCACGTCGCCGCCCAGTACGAAGCCCTTTCGGATCGAGACGTCCCAAACCTGCAGGCTGGGCCCCCGGATCTGGCCGCGAGAGACGTTGCCGCGCCGGCCTTCCGGGGCGGCGGCGAAGGCCGCGGGGTCGAGCCAACGGACGATGCCGAGATTGGCCGGATCGAACCTCTGCGACTCGGGCAGGTAGGGGTCGCCGCCCAGGGAATCCGCGCGGCGCGTCCCGATCGAGGTGGTGGCGGTGACGGTGATGGGCGCCCCCGACTGGTATCGCCCGATGCCGCTGATCTCCCAGCCCCCCAGCACGCGACCCACGCCCTTCTGCGCCTTGAAGAACGGGAGCTGCCAGGTCCAGGTTCCCACCAGGACGTGGGTGCGGTCGAAATCGCTGGGCCCCCAGTTGTAGTCCTTGTTCGTGTAGTCCTCGGGGTTGTCGCCGTTGCCGCTCGCGTTGTCGTAGGCGCGGCTCAAGGTGTAGCTCACCGTCCAGCGCAGGTCTCCCCGGCGCCGCGAGAGGAAGACCTGGAGCGCGTGGTAGGTCGAGTCCGCGTCCGAGAGTCGCATCTGGATCACGGAGTAGCCCTTGTAGGGCCGGAGGAAGTTCGTGTTGGCCCGCTGGGCCGCCGGCAGGGCGGCGTTCTGGGCCAGGGCTTCGAACGAAGGCTGGTTGATGTCGGGCTGGCGGAGCAGGTTCTGCCCCTTGCTCCCCACGTAGCCGACCTCGCCGAAGATCCCCCAGGGCAGGGCGCGCTGCACGCTCACGCTCCAGTTCCAGGAGCGCGGGACCTTCAGGTTCGGGTCGAGGGCGGCGATCGTGCCCTGGGCGGTGGGAGCGGGAACCGCTCCCCCTCCCGGCGCCGACAGGTTGCCGTTCTCGTACTGGGCGCTCAGGTTGTAGGGCGGGTTGTTGAGGGGGCCGTTGTTCGCGCCGCCGAAGAGCAGGTTGCCTTCCGGCCGGTCGTAGAACAGCCCCACCCCTCCGCGCACCGCCATCTCGGCGTTGCCCGTGGGCGTCCACGCGAAGCTGAACCGCGGCGCGAGCAGGTGGCGGTCGTCATAGAAGCCGCGCGGCGCGTCCGCCGGTACGGCGAGGGCGAGGGGGCTGTTGCCGGTGGCCACCCGGAACAGCTCGTCCTGGGGAACGCCCCCGCCCGCGCGGACCATCCCGTTGTACGGATCCCCGGAGCCCGGCACGAGGGTCCCGTTGCGGTTCACGGTGACGGCCCGGCTGGGATCGTAGAGGGCGGGATCGAAGCTCGCCATGTTGTTGGCCTGGGTGTACATGGGCTGGTGCCACGTGTAGCGCACGCCCATCTCCAGGCTCAGGTTGCGGGACACGCGCCAGTCGTCGGAGAGGAAGCCCTCCACCTGCCAGAAGCGGAAGAACCCCATGGGGTCCGACTGGGCCTCGGTATAGGACCGGAAGTTGCCGAGCAGGGCGTCCGCGAAGGCGTTGCCCGTGGAGCGCGGGTTGCCGCTGGTGTCGAACCTCAGGTCCCCCGCGTAGACGGAGCGCCCGTTCTGGTCCTTGCGGTTGCGGATCAGGAGGCCGCCCGCCTTGAGGCTGTGCGCGCCCTTGAGCCAGGTCAGGTGGTCGCTGAACTGGATGTCCGTGGTGGGCGAGAGCAGCGACCTCTCCGCGCCGTACATGGTCGCGTAGCCGCTCACCCTGGTGTCCGGGATGCTGTCCTCGAATCTGCCCCCGCCCGCGAAGAGCTGGGGGAACGCGAACCCGTAGGTGTCGCGCTTCCAGGCGTCGCCCGTGGGGGGGACCCTCTGGCCGTTCCAGGAGGCGTTGGCCTTGAACTCGTTCATGAGGTTCGAGGCGACCGTCCAGTTGTGGGAGATCTGGTAGTTGCGCCCGGGGCGGCGGCGGATGGTCGGGATCGTGGGAAGGGAGCTGGAGTCGGAGATGAAGGTCCCGAAGGGGTCGATCAGGTTGTAGCTGTCGTAGATGACGCGCAGGCTCAGCCGATGTTCCGGGGACGCCTGGTAGTCCAGGCGCACCAGGTCCTGCCTCCAGTCGAACGGGTTGTCGGCCTGGAAGAGCGCGTTGTTCGAGGTCGCGCGGTCCGTGTACGAGCTGGCGACCTCCTGCATCGCGGATTAGACGTTCGCGATCGCGCGGCCGTCGGGGGTGATGCGGCTGGCGGGAATGACGTTGCCGGGGAACGGCTGGCCGGTCGTGGGATCGCGGAGAGGCGTCGCGAGCGCGCTGAAGTTGCCCTGGCGCATGGCCTGCGTGGGCAGCGTCCTCAGGGCGGGGGTGGTGGAGCGGCGGATCTTCTTCCACTCCTCGCCCGCGAAGAAGAACAGCTTGTCCTTCTGGATCGGCCCCCCCAGGCTCCATCCGAAGTCGTTGTAGCGCAGCCGGGCCTTGTCGACGCTCCGCGAATTGTTGAAGAAGTCGTTGGCGTCGAGCCCGTCGTTGCGATGGTACTCGTACGCGCTGCCGTGGAAATCGTTGCTCCCGCTGCGCGTGACCACGTTGATGGCGGCTCCGGAGTTGCGCCCGTACTCGGCCGAGAAGTTGGCGGTCTTGATGGAGACCTCCTCGATGAAGTCGATCTCCACGTTGCTGATCTGGCTGTTGTTGCTCCCCGAGTCCATGTTGAAGCCGCCGTCCACCATGAGCAGGCTGGCGTTGGTGCGGCTGCCGTTGACCGAGGTGTTGATCCCGAGGCCGGTCATGATGTCGAGGGCGTTCAAGTTGTTGTCGAGGAGGGGCGATCCCGGGATGAGGCTGGCGAGCTGGAGGTATTGGCGGCCGTTCAGGGCCAGGTTCTGGACCTGCTCGCGGTCCACCACCCGGGCGACCTCTCCCGAGACGGTGTTCACGGTCTCTCCGGCCACCGTGACCTCGATGACCTCGTTGATGTCGCCCACCCCGAGGGTGAAGTCGGCGGTCACCCGGCCGTCGGCCACGAGCGTGAAGCCGGTCTTGACCGCTTTCTTGAATCCGCTCAGCTCCGCGCTCACGGCGTAGCTTCCGACGGGCAGGCTGACCATGACATAGCCCCCGGTCTGGTCCGTGAGGGCGGTGCGGGTGAGGCCCGTGCGGTCCTGGGTGAGGGTGACGGTCACGCCGGGCAGGACGCCCCCCTGCGTGTCGGATACGGTCCCGGAGATCCGCCCGGTCGTGCTTTGGGCCACGACCTGCGTCGCCCAGAAGGCCAGGAGCACGATGGCCGCCCCGAGCCCACGGCGGAGGCTTTGCGTTCCCTCCATGATTCTCTCCTTCATTTGGATCATGCGATGGTCATCCGGCTTTTCTTCTCCATCGCCTGGTTCGCGGCGATGCAGGCCAGAGCCGATCCCATGGCCTTGTCGGGGCCGCACCGGAGCGGCTTCGCCACCCGGACGGCTGCGCAGAACTCCGATACCTCGTTCCGGTAGGCGAGCAGGCGGTCGATGCCCTGCTTCGAGCCGCTGGCCCGCCGGCCCGCCGCGTCGGCGACCCGGCTCTCCGAGGCCTCGGTCACCGGGCCCGCCCCCTTCGCGCTGACCTCCACGCTCGTGGCCTTCTTCGCGTCTCCCTCGTCGAAGAGGTAGGCCTCGGCCTCGCCGCGCAGGATCAGCGACCCCTTGGTCCCGTAGTAGGCCTCGTAGTACTGGTCGTAGGCGTTGGACTCGATCGAGGTGAAGACCGCGGTCCGGCCGTGCGGGTACTCGAAGGTCACGTACACGTGGTCCTGGACCTCGCGCGCCTCGTTCGTCCATCGGTAGACGCCCCCGGATCCCAGCACGGCCTGCGGGGTGGCCCCGAAGAACCAGTTCGCGATGTTCACCTGGTGGCTGCCCAGCTCGGCCAGCAGGCCCTGGGAGTACTTCCAGTAGAGCCGCCAGTTGATCAGGTGGTCGAAAGTGGGGTAGCCCCAGCGCGAGGGGTCGAAGTCGGGGGAGGGCGGGTCTTCCTTGCGCCGCCAGGGCCCGTTCCGGTGCCACACGAGGCGCGCGTGGAAGACGTCGCCCAGGACCCCGGGCTTGACGATCCCGTCGTAGGCGGCCTGGTAGATCGGGTTGTAGAAGCGCTGGTACCCGATCTCGAGGAGGCGGCCGGTCTTCTGCGCCGCCTGCTGCATGCGCCGGCAGCCCTCGGGGTCCCAGGCCATCATCTTCTCGCAGAGGACGTGCTTGCCCGCCTCCATGCACCCCGCCGCGACCTCGGCGTGCATCCAGAGCGGGACCGCGAGGACCACCGCCTCCAGGTCCTCCTTCTGGAGCATCGTTTTCCAATCCTCGTAGTGCTTGGCCGGGGGCACCCCCGCCTTGGCCAGCACCTCGTCGGCCTTCTGCAGCCGGGTCGGGTTGATGTCCGACAGCGCTCGCACCTGCGCGTAGGCGGGGTCGGTCTCTCCGAGGAGGACCCGCCCCTGGCCGCCCAACCCCACGAAGCCCACGCGCACCGGCCCGCCCCGCACGGGGCCCCGGACGGCCGCGGCCGCGCCCAGCGCGGCCAGGGCGGGGGTGGTGGCCACCGCCTTCAGGAAGTTCCGCCGGCCCAGCTCCTCTTCTTCGGGTGTGAGGTTCATGACGCCACGGCCTCCGTGCGGGCCGCCACGCTCCGGGCACGGAGCAGGTCGAGGCCCGCGATGCGGCCGGTCCGGAACGCGAAGAGCACCAGGACCGCCGCCGCTTCGATCAGGTTCTTGTTCACGATGAGGTAGGCCCCTTCGGCCCCCGTCTGGGCCGTCCCGCTGATCGGGATGGCCGAGAGGTAGAAGAGCGCGAGCAGGAGCAGCGCGCCCAAGCAACCGGCCTGAGTGAACAGGCCTAGGACGAGCGAGAGACCGACGAGGAGGAGGCCGACCATGACCAGCAGGTCGATCTTGTCGAGCCACGGCGAGTCCGCGAGCCGATGGAACAGGCCGGCGAAGGGTCCGGCCGCGGCGCCTTTCAAGTAGCCGGCCGAGGTCCAACGGCCGAGCGGCACGCCTTCTCGGCTCCAGGCCGGCGCGATCACCTTGTAGAAGCCCTCGTAGAGAAAGTGCCAACCCACGAGCGTGCGCAGGACGATCAGGGAGACCTGTTGCAGTCTTGACTCCTTATTGTTCATCGACCCCCCCTCCTATCCTCCCCCACGTAGGGGGGAGGGAACGCTGCTACTCGTTCGGCTCCGCGCTCAATCGTCACTCCCTCGTGGGCGCCGAAGACACGCAACTGATCGGGGGCCGCTTCCTCCGTGACCAGGGCCATCGTTCGGGGGTGGGCCGCGCAATAGCGCTCGGCGAGGGCGGCCCCGCCCACCAGGAAGGCGGTGGCGAGGGCATCGGCGATGGCCGCGTCGTCGGCCACCACGGAGACGCTGAGCACGCCCTCGGCCGGCCAGCCGGTGCGGGGATCGAGGACGTGGCCGTAGCGCTGCCCGCCCGCCTCGAAGAACTGCTCGCCCGCCCCGCTGTTGCCGAGCGCGGCCTCGCGCATGCGGATCCGCGCGAGCGGCCGATTCGTCACCCGAGCCGACTGCACGTCGACCGCGAAGTCCTCGCGGCCGCCTCCGATCGCCCGCAGGCTGCTGCCTCCGGCCGAGAGCAGGGCCCGCTCCACTCCGCGGCGCCGCAGCAGGTCGGTGATGTGGTCGAGCGCGTAGCCCTTGCCGATGGCGTTGAAGTTCACCTCCACCCCCGGCCGGGTGAACCGCACGCCGCGGTCGTCGAGCGAGACGCGCGTCATGCCTACGCTTCCACGAGCGGCCTCGATCTCGCCCGCCGTGGGAAGGCGGCCCTGGCGGCGGAGGAAGCCCCAGCAGCGGCTGAGCGGAGTCGAGGTCACGTCGAACGCTCCCTCGGTCTCGCGGTGGAGGGTCTGACACCGCTCGAGCAGGGCGCGCAGATGCCGTCCCACCGCGACCGGCCGTTCGCCCGCCGCGCGGTTGACCTCCGCCACTTCGCTGGTGTCGCGAAAAACCGTGAGGGCGTCTTCCAGCCGGTCGATCTCGTCGAGGGCCTCGCGCGCGGCCTGGATGTGCCGGCTGTCCTCGCCCGGGAGGGTGATCTCGAAGCGACAGGCCATGGCGGGCCGGTGGATCCGCACCCAGTAGCCCGCGTCTTCGGCCCGGTGGCCCGAGGGCACCGAGAACATCTCGCGGCGGGTCAGCGGCCCGAGGCCAGGACCGGTGTAGGACGGGAAGGGCTCCTGGCTCATCGTCCAGCGTCCGCAGGGTCGCGCATCGCTCGGCGTCTCATCCGGCGGGGCAGGCTACACTAATTGATCGCGCCTCGTCAACGGCCTATATAGGATATATGATGGACGCCCGCCGCTTCTAAGGACTGTCAGCAAGCGAGATAGGTCGGCAACCGCATGGTCGAGGCCGGCAGGCAGAGACTGGGCTTGGTCGAACTCGTGAAACCCAACAATCGATACTCGATCCCGCGCCTGTGCCGGGTCCGAAGGCCGTCCTGGCTGAACGGCTTGGTCCCCGGAGATCCTCACCGAGATCGAGCGCGCGGAGGTGGGGAGGAAACGGTGGAGGTCCCGCGACCTTCGAGTTTTCCGGGGGCAAGCCGGTCGCCCCCAACGTCCTCGTGCGCGCCACTCTGGACGGAGAATAAGCGCAGAGGCCCTAAATCCGACCTCGAAGAATCGGCAGGTGCCTTTGCGCACAATCGGCGTCGATGCCTAGCTGCCTGATCATGTGCTTGATGACGCCGATCTCTATCTCGGGCGTCTTTGTGCCATGCTCGCCGAGACCCATCTGTCTGAAGGTCTGACCGTTCCATGAGACCCAGTAGTGATGCTTCTTTGGCGTTACTTGTGCGCCGGGAGCGCACTCCTTCAGCATGCCCAAAATATCCTTGAGCTTGGCCCTCCCGTAGGAGCCCAATTCGGGCCTTTTTTACGCCGCGATGGCCGGACGAACGTCTAGGGTGTTGTCGTTCACGGAGAAATGGATCCTCTCCGTGACCTCAACGAAGCGGGGTGATTCTGCGGGCAGGCGCGGTATGCCTTTAGCGGAAATACGGCCGGCACGAACAGCCTCTACGGCGCGCTTCCATTCCTGCTCGGTGGGGACGTTCGTTTCCGAGAAGAAACGATCGACCTCCGCCTTGAATTCGGCGAACGTCTTCACATCCTCCGCGATCTCATGGAGGACCAAGGTGTACTCCTTGCGGAATTCCAGATAGGCGTTGCTCTCGTCCGTACCGACAGCAGCCAAGCCGCCTGGATTGACGCCGTAGAACCAGTGTTCGGCTTCGCCTTCCTGTACGGCCAGAGCGCGCCCATGAGCCACGATGTCAGCAAGGAAGCCGTTGCCGGACACGCGGTCCGTGAAAGTAAAGAGTAGCGGGCAGTGCTTCATTATGGTGTCCCCCGTGTCCATGTGCTGCTGGAGGAAACCTCCCTAGTATGGTGTGACGTGACGATACGTTGTTTCGTTCAGTGCTGTCAACAAATTCCTCCAGCCAAACGCATTGACCCACAAGCACTTAAGCAATCGGGATGCCACCATGATGGCGGTAGGAAGCCAATCCTTGCAAGCGGCTGAGTAAAGAACACTTTAAGCCGCGTAGAGTTCTCTGAGGGGGCCCCGCGCCCGCCCGGGACGAGGGCTCCCCGGGGCGCAAGATTGTGGTGTTTCGCCCCACATTTCCCCCCGGGGATCCCTTGGGGATCTCCCGCGAGGGGGGGCCGAGAGGGGCGGACCGGCGGCCCCTCCCTTTTGCGGGTGTAGACTCGCGGCCTCCGGGGGAGGAAGGGTCTATGCGAAGACTTCATGAGAAGTTGTCCGAACTGATGGAGGAGGAGCACCGCAACCGCGTGCTGGTCGAGCAGGCAATGTACGAGAGTCGCAGGGCAGAGGAGGAGAACCTCGACCGCATCTATGGCCATGTTCGCCATGACGAATCCGGCTGGGGGAGTCAGGAAGTCAGGGTCTATGAAGTGGACTACGGGGATGTAGCGTCTCGAAGACTCCCAAGAATCTATGTTTCCCCACACCCCACCGATGATGACTTCGTTGCTCTTGAGATTCACGGCACAATACTCGGCAGCAAGACCGTAACAGTTTCGGCAAGGGATCTGACGGAGGCGGTCAACCACTGTAGCATCCCGCCGTTTCTGAGATGCCTGATGCCGTGGCGGTGGAGAAGACCGACGTGGGTCAGACCCCTGCCGCCGCCATCTCTCCCCTGAAGCCCCGCTGCGGACCATCCGCGGGGCCACGCCCGGGGGCTGGTATCTTCGCCCCGGCTCGGGGCTGACCGCGCGCGGCCCATCTCCGACAGGGCGGAACGGGGGCGGCGCGCCCCGCGCTCCATCTCCGACAGTGCGCGAGCCAACTTTGCCCGGAGAGGCCCAACCTAAGCAAAATTTAGAGCTGTAGGCCCGCTCGCCGCGCCCGCACCGGGGCGCTTCTTTCCTAGTCGCCGCCGCTCGACTCGTCGCGGTTACCAGGCCGGGGGCCGAGCGAAGCCGCCGTCCCCGCGGTCGCGCTCGCGCAAGCGGTCGCGGAGCGGCCACGGACGGGGCAGGATGCCCAGGGCCGCGAGACCGCTGCGGTACTCGTAGCGGAGCGAGATGCGATCGGCGGGAGTGGGCTCGGGGTCGTAGCTGACGACGACCGCGGGATCCTCGGCCATGGCCCCCCAGCCGGTGCCCGGGAACGAGCCGCCGCCCGGGTAGGCGCGCGAGCGATCGCGGGGCGCTTCGAGCTTCGCCGAGGGCGCGTCGGCCGCGGCCGGCGGCGGCCCTTCGGGAAGAGGGGCGGCTTCGCCGGCCCGATCGCGCTCCTCGGAGCGCGAGGATTCCTCGCGCCAAGGCTCTGCACCCAGGGGCTCCGGGCGCCGGTGGACGTACCGCCGGCGCTCACGGTAGATCGCGGCCTGGATCCAGCCCATCTTGCTGTTGGCCTTGCCCGAGCGAGCCGCGTAGGAGGCCCGCTCGTCCACGAACGTGAAGCGCCGCACGTCCGCCAGGGAGGTACGCCAGCCCCGGATCGTGCTCTGCTCCCACGGTCCGAGCACGTACATGCGATTGGAGTCGCGCTCGCCGCTGATCGCATTCAGGCCATCGACCGTGAGGACGACGCCCAGACGCTCCGCGGTGCGGTTCGAAAGCACCACCGCATACGTCGAACCCTCCCGCGCCTCGAGATACCAGCGGGGGGAGCCGTCGGGGGCCGCATAGAGCGGAACGCGACGGCCGTCCACCTCGATCGAGACCCCGGCCAGGGCGCCGGGGGTTTCGCCGGCGTCCCACCACTGCGCCTCGGCCGCGCCGGCGCCCATCAACAGGGTCAGGAAGGCGGGAAGAACGTGCCTCATACTCCACCTCTCGGTCTTGATACAGGGACGCCAGCGGGCTTATTCCCACGCGTTGCGGAAGCGGCGGCGGCCCGTGTAAGCTTCGGCCCGCTCCCGCCTTACGAGGAAACCCATGAAGGTGCGCCGCTTCCTCTGGCTGATCGTGGCGGTGATGGTGGTGGCCCTGGGGGGGCTCGTCGGCCTCGGCTGGCCGGCCTTCCCGCCCGACGCCCCCGCCCGGCCCGCCGCGTCACGCGCCCCCGGCGACGGCGGTCTCCGCCGGCCGTTCCCCGCCCTGAGCCCGCGCCCCGACTCGGTGACGCCGAAGCGGGTGGCCCTCGGCCGTCTGCTCTTCTTCGACCCGGTCCTGTCCGGCGCGAACGACATGTCGTGCGCGACCTGCCACCACCCGGACCTCGGCCTCTCCGACGGCCGCGGGCAGTCGATGGGGAAGGGCGGCACCGGCCTGGGGCCCGCGCGCACGGGGGGAGCGGTCGTGAAGCGCGGGGCGCCCACGCTCTGGAACGCGGCCTTCAATCAACGGCAGTTCTGGGACGGCCGCGCGTCCGACCTCGAGCACCAGGCGCGCTTTCCCATCACCTCGCCCATCGAGATGGACCAGAAGCCGGAGGAGCTCGTCCAGGAGCTGAGAGCGATCCCGGAATACGTGCGGCTCTTCGACGAAGCCTTCGCGGGCAAGCAGGGCTCCGCGGTCACCTTCGAGAACACGACCCGGGCCATCGCCGCCTTCGAGCAAACCCTGGTCTCCGACGCCTCGCCTTTCGACCGCTACCGGATGGGCGATCCCTCCGCGCTCACCCCGGCCGAGCGGCGGGGCCTGACCCTGTTCCGGTCGCTGAAGACCCGCTGCTTCGAATGCCACGGCTTCCCGAACTTCGCCAACCCGGACTTCAAGGTCATCGGCGTTCCCGACCTGGCGGGACAGGAGAAGGACCTCGGCCGGGCGGAGACGGGAGCCGGCCCCGCCTACGAGCGCGCCTTCAAGGTCCCCACCCTGCGCAACGTGGCCTTGACCGCCCCCTACATGCACAACGGGCGATACAAGACGCTCGAGGAGGTGCTCGCCTTCTACGCGAAGGGCGGGGGCCGCGGCGAGGGGCTCGAGCTCAAGAACCTGGACGACAAGATCCGGGTCTTCTCCCTGAGCACCGGGGAGCAGCAGGACCTGATCGCGTTCCTGAAGTCGCTCACCGACGAAAAGCGAGTTCCCGAGATCCCCGACCGCGTTCCCTCGGGCCGGCCCGTGGTGCCGCGCCTGCGGGGCCCCGCGGAGCGCGCGGCCCATCTCGCGCGCGGGGAGCGCGCGGCGACGCCGGCCCCGGAGCGCGCCCCCCGGACGATCACGGTCCGGGCGGGCGGGTCGATCCAGGCGGCGGTCGACGAGGCGCGGCCCGGCGACACGATCGAGGTCGAGCCGGGAACGTACCGGCAGAGCGTGCTCGTCGACGTCGACCGGATCACCTTGCGCGGCCTGGCGCAGGACGGCCGGCGGGCGATCCTGGACGGGGAGGGCGAATTGACCGACGCCATAATCGCCTCCGGCCACCGTTTCACGATCGAGGGCCTCACGCTCCGCAACTACACGAGCAACGGGATCACGGTCCAGGGCGCCACCGGCGTGGCCTTCCGCGACCTCGTGGTCGACAACACCGGCCTCTACGGCGT
>Ga0137369_10004891_pt1 | contig 13671 bp, 13 predicted proteins | sample SagtaG_12_FD_104918 | JGI IMG/M metagenome (GOLD analysis project Ga0137369, IMG submission 104918) | Vadose zone soil microbial communities from Sagehorn Ranch, Mendocino, California, USA - Sage1_L_113_16 metaG | ecosystem: Environmental > Terrestrial > Soil > Vadose zone | place: USA... | reverse complement strand
TGAGCAGCAAGAGCAGCCCGAGCGTCTTGTACGCCTCGAAACCGCCGCCGAAGAGCCGCAGATAGAGCGGAAAGACCTGGTTCAACAGAACGAACAGCACAGCCGCCAGCGTGGCGCCCTTCCAGACATCGGCCAATCCGAGTGGCGTGTTGGGCACAACCCGGTACACCGCCAGAAACATCAGCATGGCCGAACCAAGCGACGCGAGCCAACCCAGGGCGAGGGCGAAGCCGGGCACTTGAAAGGACAAAACACGCTCGGAGATCCCGACCAGGGCCGTGGAGATGCCAGCCGCCAGGAGGGAGATCGGGATCAGCACAACGTACACTGCCATCATCGTGAAAGCCATCAGCCTCTGGCCGACGAAGCCGCGATCGGCCGCCCCATAGAAGCGGTTGAAGACCTGCGCCATCGATCCAAACAACGCCGAACCACTCCAGAGCAGGCCGATCAAGCTGACGATCCCGAGCACGCCACCCAGCGCGCGGGTCTCCTCCATGAAGCTGAGCAAGCTGGTGACCTGGCTCGGGAACAGCGTTGTGACGGCGCTCGCCAGCGACTGGCGGCGGGCATCGTCGTGCAGCACGAGTCCGAAGATGGCCAGCAGGCCCAGCAGGAGCGGAAAGAGCGAGAACAGCGCCTGCCAGGCGATCAGGACGGCCCCCTCATCCGCTCTGTCAGCCGAGTACTTGGCCCAGAAGCGAGCAAGCCCAGATCGCTTTAGACGCTCGTGAAACCTCGCCACTGGAGTCGGAGGAACACCGTCGTTTGGCGTTCGGCAACGTAGTCGCGATCTAGCGACGCATGCCGGACCCGATGCGACCCTCGACGATGTCCTTGAACCGCTGGAGGTCTTTCTCGAGCCTGCCCTCCGGGTCCATCAGCAGGCGCGACGCAGTCTCTCCGACCGCCCCGCCTGGCGGATCCGCCCACTGCATCACGACGTGGACCTGCGTGTTATCCGCCAGATCGGTGAAGGTGACTTCACCCGACGTCTCGATAGATCCGCCAGTGGAGTTCCACCCGATGGAACGATTGGGCTCCTCGTGCGTCATCCTCGCGTCGAACTCCACCGAGGTGCCCAGTGGGCCCTTCAGCTTCCAGTGGGAGGCACGCCCATCGACGTCGAGATACGTGACCGCCTCGACGTGCTCCATGAAGGCCGGGAAGTTCTCAAAGTCTCGCCAGAAATTGTAGACGTCAGACACGGGTGCGGCGACTCTAATCGACCGTTCAGCGCGCTGCATCGTCGCCTCCTTCACAGGTTATTCGGGATCGTCCGGCTGTCCCAGAATGCAGGGTGCGTGCCACTAGCCCAGGTCGGCGAATATGGCCGCACTCGAGAGGATCAGTGCAGGCCTCGCATGACGCAGGTATGGGCCCGGGCGCGCAGCTGGGCGATGCTGAACGGTTTGGGCAGGTAGTCAGTGGCCCCAGCTTCAAACGCCGCGCTGACGGCTGCTGGCTGCGTCTTAGCCGTCACGAAGATGATCGGCACCGCCGCCGTCTCCGGCCGACGGCGGAGCGCGCGGCACGCCTGGTAGCCGTCCATCTTGGGCATCTCGGCGTCCATGAGGACGATGTCGGGTGGGTGGCGGCGCGCCCTCATGATCGCATCCAAGCCGTCGGACGCGGTGTCGACTCGGAAGTCCTCCTCCAGGACGTCACGCATGAGTGCAGCGATCGTCCGGTCGTCTTCAGCGATCAGCATGCGTGGCTTGCCCCGCATACGTCCGTCCTTCGTGAGCAGGGCGCCGAGCGTGGCGCCCGTCTGATCAGCATAAGCGCAAGGTGCGTGCCTCGCGGCCGATGTGCGATCTTTGACTGGAGACGGAGCTGAGCGCGGTGCTCGTGGGTCGGCCTCCAGGCCGTGCTCAGGATGTTTCGCCGGTCTCGCATTGCTGTCCTCCCGATTCGGTTGGATCTGGCGGCCGGGTCCCCGCGCGGGGCAGGCAGAGGCGGGTTGTCGCGCCGGTCGGGAATGAAGCTCCGCGAGGCCATCGGACCGCTCTGGAGCGCACCAGTCAGGCCTGGTACAGTGTCGCCACCAATTCCCTCTGATCGTGCGCTTCCCTCTCGACGACGGGAGGCGAGATCATCCCCAAGACGCTTGTGGAGGAGCGTGCGCCGATGCCGCCGAAACGTGACAGGCCAAACGGCCGCCCGAAGGCCACGATCGTCGTCGTGAACGATAACCCCGAGTTCCTGGAGCTCGCCCAGACCCTCCTCCAGGAGGAAGGGTATCGGGTCGAGGTTTGCCAGGAGGGACAGCGTGCGTACGCGTTCGTCAAGAAGGCGATGCCAGCCCTCGTGATCCTCGACGTGCGCATCGTGGGAGTGGGTGAGTGGCAGGTGCTGGACATGCTCAAGCTGGACCCCGAGACTGCCAAGATTCCGATCCTGGTCTGTTCGGCGGCGGTGAACGAAGTCCGGGCGGTCGAGGCGCGGCTGCACGAGCAAGGCTGCGAGATCCTGTTCAAGCCCTTCGAGATCGACGAACTCTTGGAGAAGGTCCAGCGGTTGACCGGGCCGCAGTGATCCTCGCCTGCCACACGCAGTGCCGGGCCTTCTAGTCCAGTGCTGGTTTGATAGACGGTACGTCAGCGTTGGCGGCTGGCACGCGATCTGCATCGACCTTTCTCAAGAAACGAGTTTGCGAACTTCGACGGAGATTGCAGGCAACATGCCAGGCAAGAAGCACCTGCGCGGCGTTAGCGAGAAGGAACAGCCCGCCTCTCGTAAGATTGGGAATGACGTGTGAACGATGGATGCGACTCCTAGGGATCGTCGGCGCCGCGCCGCGTGTGCTAGCGATGCTCCGCGACGATGACCTCGTGCCACCATTCCTCGCGGCTGTCTGTTTCGACTCCTTCCATCTGCTCACGTGTGCTCTGAAAGGCTTCGGTCGCGTGCCAGGCCTCCCAGTCGGCCCGCGTTTCCCACGTCCCGATGACCACGCGCTTGTTCACAGCGTCCGCTGGGATGCACAGCTGCCCGGCGATCCAGCCTGGCTGCTTCTTCGCACCGGCCAGTCGTTCGCGAAAGGCAGCGTCCCATCCGGGCTCCTTGCCCGGTTCGATGGTTACACGAGACACAATGGTCATCATGGAGAGCCTCCCAAACCTGCTCTGTGAGCCCCAGAATTCCGGGACTCTGTAGGGCATCTGCCAGTGGTACAGATGCCTATCTCATATCCGTGTGCATCACTCGCAGGGTCTATGCCAGCCAACCGCTATGGAAGGCAGTCACTTTGACGTCGACCCGTGCGACGTCGCCGACCAGATCCTGGCTCGAGAGGTCGCGGCTTGGGCGGGCCGAGCCGATTCAGGGGTCATTTGTGCCGCCGGGAGCGCACGTAGGATCCGGCTCGGAGAGGCTCACAGCGGGCCCGGCGGTGAGTGTGGCACGCCAGTTGCATTGAAATTGGTTGGAAACACCCTTGCGCCACCAACGTCTCAAGGGTGAGGGCCGGTGGAACTGCTCGGACCGTACGACCGTACTCTCCAGATGTTCGTTCGGGAGCCTCAAGACCCAGACCCGAACCACATCCTATTTCTGCGCTGGCTCGCCGAACGGGGCAAGCTCGAGCACGACGTGGCCGGTCCGCCCAGCGGCACCTACTGCGCAGCCGCCGAGGGGGTTATCTACGTCGCGTGCAGCCAGAGTGGACGGCTTGGCCCTGGCCGGCTGCTGCTCTCGGCAGCAGCGTCTAGAGATCGTCGAGCAGAGCCAGCCTAGACGCCCGCTCCGTCCGGGCCTGGACGCGAGCCCGGGTCGGCAGAGTCACGAAAGGCGGCGACTGCGGTTCGGGCAGGGGAGGGGAGATGAGCGAACACAGCCCCGTCGCGGGGGGGAGCCTGGTCGCGGACGGGATGCGGATCGACTGGGACGCGCCGATCCCGATGGACGACGGGCTCGTGCTGCGGGCTGACGTGTACCGCCCGGTCGAGCAAGGCCAGTATGCGGTCATCGTGTCGTACGGGCCCTACGCCAAGGGCCTCGCCTTCCAGGAGGGTTACCCGCTTCAGTGGCAGCGGATGGCTGAGCAGCATCCGGACGTAAGGGCCGGCTCGACCAACAAGTATCAGAATTGGGAGGTCGTCGATCCAGAGAAATGGGTGCCGCACGGCTACGCGTGCGTGCGAGTCGATTCGCGCGGGGCCGGCAACTCGCCAGGCTACCTCGACTGCTGGTCGCCCCGCGAGACCAAAGACCTCTACCACTGCATCGAGTGGGCTGGTACGCAGCCATGGAGCAACGGCAAGGTCGGGCTGTCCGGCATCTCCTACTACGCCATGAACGCCTGGCAAGTCGCCGCGTTGCAGCCGCCGCACCTGGCGGCCATCTGTCCCTGGGAGGGCGCGTCCGACTGGTACCGCGAGGTACATCGCCACGGCGGTATCCTGTGCGACTTCGCGGCGAACTGGTATCCACGCCAGGTCATCTCCGTGCAGCAGGGGCGGGGCAACCGAGCGCCGAAGAGCCCCATTCACGGCGAGCCCGTGGCCGGGCCGCTCTACCTGGCGGACGAGGAACTGGACCGGAATCGGGCCGACCTCGCGGCGGACGTCCTGGCTCACCCACTGGACGACGAGTACTACCGCGGCCGGACGCCCGACTTCTCGAAGATCACGGTGCCGCTGCTGTCAGCCGCCAACTGGGGCGGCCAGGGCCTCCACCCACGCGGCAACTTCGAGGGCCTCAGCCGCTCATCGTCGGCGCAGAAGTGGCTCGAAGTGCACGGCCTGGAGCATTGGACCCATTTCTACACGAACTACGGTCGCGACCTTCAGAAGCGGTTCTTCGACCATTTCCTGAAGGGGCTCGACAATGGCTGGGACAAGCAGCCCCGCGTTCAGCTCCAGGTGCGCCATGTAGACAGGTTCGTCGAGCGTCACGCGGACGAATGGCCGCTGGCCAGCACGCAGTGGACAAAGCTCCACCTCGACGCGGCCGACCGTCGCCTGAGCTGGCGACGCATCGAGGGGGCCGGCACGATCGAGTACGCCGCGCTCGGCGACGGTGTCACGTTCACGACGTCGCCGCTGACGCACGAGACCGAGGTGACCGGTCCGGTCGCCGCGAAACTCTTCGTCTCGTCCTCGACGTCCGACGCCGACCTCTTCCTGGTGCTGCGGCTGTTCGACCCCGAGGGCGAGGAGATCGTCTTCCAGGGAGCGCTGGACCCGCACACCCCAGTCGGCCAGGGTTGGCTGCGAGCCTCGCACCGCAAGCTGGATCCGCGCCTGAGCGCGAAGTACCGCCCCTACCACCCGCACGACGAGATCCGACCGCTCGGGCCGGGCGAGGTCTACGAGCTGGATGTCGAGATCTGGCCGACCTGCGTCGTGGCCCCGGCCGGCTACCGGATTGGGCTCACCGTCCGCGGCAAGGACTACGAGTACACAGGCAGGGATCACACGGCACCGGCGGTCCCCTATCCGGCTCGCGGGTGTGGGCCGTTCACACACACCAACCAGCGTGATCGGCCGCCCGGTATCTTCGGCGGCAAGGTCACGCTCCACACCGGCGACGCCAGGGGCTCCTACCTACTCCTGCCGATTATCCCGAGCCCCGCCTAGCGGATCGCGACGATCTTGTCCAAGGGCGTAGCCGTGACAGCGCGTAGTCCGAAGCTGCGCTTCTACCGAATTGTTGGAACCAGCCCGCCTGCTCTTGCAGACTTCATGTCGAACGAAGCGCTGGGCGCCCGGCCTCGCCGCCGGCTCTCGGCGCGAGATCGGGACCGCTGGCGTGGCGTCTCGCATCTCTCTTCACTCGCCGCCGCGATCACCAAGGCGCGTGACTCGCCCTGGCTCGGCGCGTACATCGCCGAACTGCGCGTTAGCCCGCAAGCGCCGATTCGCGTCGAACAGACCGGTCGCAACCCGTATCATTACACTCTCTGGGGCGATCCGGGGTGCTGCTCGCCGGCGTAGTGTCCGTGCACCCCGCCGAAGGACTACACTAATCGGCATGCACTTCGAGTTGTGGGACACCAGGTCGCGCAATCTGGTCGAGGACTTCGAGTCCGAATCGGACGCTCTTGCCGCCGCTCATGAGCTGATCGGCTTGAACGCGCCGTCCTACCCGGGTGCGCTGGCTTTAGCTCGCCACAACGACGATGGAACGACGACCTGGTTGGCGATAGGTGACGCGCTCGCGAAGCGAGCAGTGCACGCCAAGCGGCGTCGGAAATCGGCTTAGGACCCTGGCAGCCAGCGCCCTGTAGATCGCGCCCGGCGCCAGCAGCCCCGAAGCCCGATCCGCGCTCAGCTCACGCCAACCGGCTCCTTGATGTAGGGCAGCACCTCCTCCGCTAAGCGACGCAGCGAGCGGAGGGCACGCTCGTGCTGGAAGCCGCCGAAGCACGTGACGAGGCTCAGGTGGGTCGGGCGGCAGTCGTCCACGTCGCGCTGGAGCTTGCGGATGCAGGTCTCGGGGTCGCCAAAGACCAGGCGGTCGACAAGCTCCTCGGGGGTTGGCTCCTGGGCCACCGGCGACGAGTTGGCGATGCCGTTATTGGCTGGGCCAGACCCGGCGCGGTAGTTCTCGGCTACGCGGTAGGTCCACAGCACGTGCTGGGTGGCCTCCAGGGCGTCCTGACGGTCGTCGGTCACGTAGGCGTAGCGCTGGATGGCGAAGCGGGCGCCGTCGAGCGGACGACCCGCGGCCCGGAGCTGCTCGTCGTAGTCGCGGCGAACGCGGCGAATATGGTCGGTGGGACGCGCGCTGGCCGAGGTGATCAGGGCGTAGTCGCGCTCGACGGCCCAGGCGATGGTCTCCGGCGTGGATACCGCCACCCAAATCTCGGGATGCGGCTGCTGGAGCGGCCGGATCTGAAGGGCAGTCTCAGGGATCTGGAAGTAGCGCCCCTTGAAGGAGAAGGTCTCCTGGGTCAGGGCGAGCCGCAGGATCTCCATGTTCTCCTCGAACATGGCGCGCGAGTCATCAACTGAAAGCCCGTAGCGCTCGAACTCGTAGCGCTGGTAGCCGCGCCCAACCCCCACGCGCAGCCGCCCGCCAGTCAGCACGTCGGCCATCACCACGTCCTCGGCAAGCCGCAGCCCATGGTAGAAGGGCGGCACCAGGACGGCGGTGCCGAGCGTGATGCGGCTGGTCCGCTCGGAGAGCTTGATCGCCAGTTGAAGCGGGTTGGGGATGACGCTGTAGCTCGAAAAGTGGTGCTCGGCCAGCCAGACCGACTGGAAGCCGAGCGCCTCGGCCGCCACGATCTGCTCGATCCCGTCGTCCAGGATCCGAGCGGCTGGGCGGGACAGGTCCCCCCGGGACATGAGCGCGAAGATGCCGTACTCCATCACCACCCTCCTCGGTTCCTGACTCTCCTTCGTCCGCCAGGCACGCGCCCTCCCCAGTCTACACGACAGGCGATACAATCCAGTCCCGTGCCGCGTAGTCTCCAGCACGTGAGGAGGACGGCAATGGTGCGAGCCATCTGGAATCGGCGTTCCCAAGCGCGCTTGTTGCTCTTTGCCTGGGCGCTGAGCCTTGCCGCGGCCTGTGCGCCCCCGGCGGCACCCGCGCCCACCGCCGCCCCGCCGGTCCCGCCGCCAACCGTGGCGGCTGCCGAGCCGACAAAACCCGTCCCCGCGCCAGCGGCCCCCGCGAAGGTGGCGGCCAAGCCGACCACAGCCTCCGAGCTGGCCGTCTACCAGGGCGCCGACCGCCAGCAGGTCCTCGAGGAAGGCGCCCGCAAGGAAAGCACCATGACGTGGTACACGTCCCTCGCCGGACCGATCGTGGACCGCCTGCTGGACGGTTACAAGCAGAGATACCCGTTCATGAACACGGAGGTGTTTCGCGGTGCCCAGAACGAGCTTTTGACCAAAGCGACGCAGGAGGCGCAGGCCGGCCAGCCCAGCTTCGACGTGCTCGAGTCGCAGATCTCGGCAATTAAAGTCCTGGTCGAGGCAAAGCTGGTCACCCCGTACTACTCGCCCACGCTAGCGATGGTCCCGGACTCTTTCAAGACCACAGCCGGCCAGAACTTGGTCGAGAGCGCCACCGTCCGCATCTCGTACATATCCTTCGGTTACAACACCACCCTGGTCCCGGCGAGCGCGGTCCCCAAGGCGCTCGAAGACCTCCTCAGCCCGAGCCTGGCGGGGAAGCTCGCACTTACTGGAACAGATACCGGCAAGAGGTGGCTCGGCACAGTCCTTCAGACGATGGGCGAAGAGAAGGGCAAGCAGTTTCTGACAAAGCTGGCCGAGCAGCAGAAGCCGTCGGTGCAGCAGGTCTCGGGCAAGGCGGTCCTCGACCTGATCGCCAAGGGCGAATTCCCCGCCTCGCCGACGATCTTCCGAGATCACGTCGATCAGATGCTCGTAGATTCTCCAGATGCGCCGGTCAAGTGGGTCGCCCTCGAGCCCGCGACCGGTAATCCCGGCCAGGGCGCCTTCGCCGCCAAGGGGCCTCATCCCCACGCGGGTCTGCTGTACCTGGACTTCCTGTTCAGCGAGGACGGCCAGAAGATCTTTCACGACAATGGGTACACCACCGCCTCCGAGCCTGTGCCGTTCAAATTCTGGATTCCCGAGGCAGGCAAGACGGGCGAGCAGATCGAACAGGACGTCAAGCTCTGGGACAACCTGTTCAAAGCCATCTTCCGCGTTTGATCTGAGGAGGCCCTCACCTTTGGTCCCTGGCCCCCGCGAACGGCGAGGGCTCGGGGCCAGGGCAGCATCCGATGCATCAGGCCGTCGTGGCGGATCATGCACTTACCGAAGCGCCAGGCGCTGAGCGGCTGGCGGCGGGCCGAAGCGCGTCCAGGCTCGGCGCCGAGCATGTAGTCTTCGGGATCGTCCTGGCGATCCTGGTGGTGCTGGTGGTCCCGCCGATTCTGATGCTCGTTCGGTCAAGCCTGGTCGTCGGGGAGCGGGTCGGGCGTGAAGGAGTGCTCTCCCTCGGCGCCTACGCCACGATCCTGTCCTCGCCGTCACTGCCGAGCCTGATCGGGGGCACCCTGACCTTCGCGATCGGCAGCACGCTGGCCGGGCTCGTGCTCGGCGGCAGTCTGGCATGGTGTACGGAACGGACGAACGCGCCCTTCAAGCAGCTCGTGTACGCTGCGACCTTCGTCAGTTTCGCGGTCCCTGGCATCCTGCGGACGATCGGCTGGATCCTCATTCTCGGGCCACGGACGGGGGCCGTGAACCAGTTGTTTCGGGCCATCTTCCGGACCGACGCCGTGCTTCTCGACGTGTTCTCGATGCCGGCGATGATCCTGGTGGAGGGGATTGTCTGGATCCCGGTCGTCTTCCTGATGATGTCGGCGAGCTTTCGCTCGATGGATCCCGCCCTGGAGGAGGCGGCCTTTGTGAGCGGAGCCGGCATCTGGCCGACGCTCCGCCGGATCACGGCCCAGCTGGCCCTGCCGGCCGTGCTGTCGGTGGTTGTGCTCACGTTTATCCGCTCCGTGCAAGCCTTCGAAGTCCCCCTGCTGCTCGGCGTGCCGGCCAAGATCTACGTGTTGATGACCGAGGTGTACCTCAATGTCCAGGGGCAGCCCGTGCCGGACTACTCGTACTCCAGTGCGTACGGCGTCCTGCTGCTGGCCTTTCTGACGGTTTGTATCTACCTGTACTCGCGGGCAACTCGCCACGCTGCGCGCTACGCCACCATTACCGGCAAGGGATTTCGACCAAGGCTCACCGACCTCGGTCGAGGACGCTACCTGGCCGGCGCGTTCATCCTCGCCGCGGTCAGCTTGCAGTTCCTCCCGGTCGCCTACATCGTCTTCGCGTCATTCCTGCCATCCTTTGGCTCGAGGGGCTCTCTCTGGGAGCAGCTCACGCTGAACAATTACGCCATCGTCTTTCGGAACTCGGCCATCTTGCTGAGCGTCCAGAACAGCCTGGCCATCGGCGTCATCAGCGCCACCACGGTCGTCCTCATCACGGCTCTGGCCGCCTGGGTCATGGTCCGCACCCGAATCCGGTCTCGGGCTGTGCTCGATCAGGTCGCCTCCTTGCCGCTGGTCATTCCCGGCGTGGTACTGGGCGTGGCTATTCTGACGCTCTACCTGCGCTCTCCGCTGCCGATCTATGGCTCAATCTGGATCCTGGTGGTGGCCTACGCAACCAGCTACCTCCCATACGCCATCCGCTACGCGCATCCCGCCCTGCTCCAGATTCATCCCGAGCTGGAGGAGAGCGCACAGCTGGGTGGCGCGAACTGGGGGCACGTCTTCGGGCGGATCGTTATCCCGCTGCTCCTTCCAGCCATGTTCGCGGGCTGGATCTTTGTCTTCCTGATCAGCCTGCGCGAGCTGGCCGTTGCCGCCCTGATCTCCACACCCAAGTCTCCCGTCATCGCCACGATGATGTTAGAGCTGTGGCAGAACGGCAACGTCAATCAGGTCAGCGCGTTCGGTGCCCTCGTCGCGCTGCTCAGCATCGTGCTCGCAGTCGTTACGTACCGCTTCAGTCGCCGCTGGGGCCTGAGAGCCTGAACCTGGTGGGCGCTCAGCGGCGGGTCGGCATGAGCAGCTCGATGCGGACGTCGTCGGGCCCCTTGATGAAGGCCACCGTCAGGCCGGTCGGCGTGTCGATGGGCCCCTGCAGCAGCTCGGCGCCCAGTCCCAGGAGGCGCTCCACGTCGGCCTGGACGTCCTCAGAATCGAGGCCGAAGTGCTCGAGGCCGTGGTGTAGGCTAGCGTCTCCGGGCCCGTAATTGTCGTTCGGGCGCGGGCCCGAGATGTTCACAATCGTGCCCTCCACCGTGCGGCAACGCAGGAAGCGCTCGCCGGTCGGGCGGACATCGTCCCGGACGATCTCGAACCCAAAGGCCTCGACGTACCAGTCGGCGGTTCTCTTCGGGTCGGGCGCCTTGAGGTGGACGTGGTTGCACGTGTACGGCATCTGTTTTCCTCCTCTCTCTCGTTCGTGGCCGCGCGAGGAGCAGCCTAGGCCACGCGGCCGCGAGTGTCAAGGCCCGGCCCTAGTTGCCGTCAGACTTCCCCGCGGCCGACGAAGATACTCAAAGCTCCTATGGTGAGTATCTTGAGTATCTTGAGTACCTTGAGTACCTTGACTACCTTCTTACGCCACCGGCGCGACGCCACCCCCCTGGTATTCATGCGCTAGAATGCGCCGAGATGCGCTTAGCGGCAACCTGGGGACTGGCGGACCATTAGCCGCGCTAGGGGAGGTCAGGCGATGGAGCGGTGCGTCGTCCGGTTCGACGAGGGCGCCAGCGGCAAGCTGCCGATCCCGGGCGGGGCCGGCGAATTCCGCATCCTAATCGACGGCGAGATCAGTGGCGCGCAGCACTTCTCGCTGCTGGTCAACGAGATCCAGCCGGGCTACGTCGGCGACTACCACCAGCACGAGGTCGAGCACGGCTGGTACATCCTCCAGGGCCGCGGCACGATCTGGATCGGCGAACAGGAGTACGAGATCGGGCCGGAGATGGCCGTGTTCGCCCCGGCCGGCGTCCCGCACAAGATGGCCAGCCACGGTCCGGAGCCGCTGCGCTACGTCGTCGTCTACGCCCCTCAGGGTCCGGAGCGAGAGCTGCGGGCCAGGGGCGAGCAGGCCTACGGTTCCAGCCGCGCGGGGGGCGGGTGACGGTCAGTTTCGAGCCGAGCGAGGGAACAACGTGAGCTGCAGGCGCTCGCGCGGCGCTACGCCCAGGAGGTCGTCCGCCCGGTCGCCTGGGAGCGAGAGAGGATCCGCGACTGGCGCGAACGGACGCCCTGGGACCTGATCGGCGAAGGCTCGCGGCGTGGCCTGCGGACGCTGTCGCTGCCGCGCGAGTGGGCCGGCAAAGGCATCGGCATGCTGACGATCTGCCTGCTCGGCGAGGAGCTGGGGGCGGCCGATTGCGGCATCGCGATCATCTTCGACCACTGCTGGCGGTTCGGCCGCTTGATCGGCGCCAGCGGGACCGAGCGGCAGAAGCGGAGATACATCCCGATGTTCCGCGACGACCCCGATTTCTGGGTGGGGACCACTCAGACCGAAGCGGAGCGGGGCGGCACGGCCAATGTCCTCAAGACGAGCGACGAGCCGATGCAGACCACCGCTCGCCGCGCCGGCGACGCCTACGTCCTGAATGGCCGCAAGATCTTCATCTCGAACGGGGCGATGGCCAGGCTCTTCACCGTTCAGGCGGTGACCGACCCGACCGCCGCCTACCCGGATGGGATCAGCACGTTCATCGTCACACGCGACATGCCCGGCCTCAGCCACGGCAAGGTCTACGCCAAGATCGGCTCGCGCAACCTGATCAACGCCGAGGTCATCTTCGAGGACTGCCGGGTGCCGGCCGAGAACGTGCTGGGCCAGAAAGGCCGTGCGACGCGGCTGCGGGAAGACTTCCTGGGCAGCACCCACCCGGAAATCGGGGCGATTATCCTCGGCATCGCCCGTGCCGCGTACGAGGAGACGCCGCGCTACGCTCGCCGGCGTGTCGCCAGCGGCAAACCGATCGTCGGGCACCAGGCCGTCGCGCTGGCGTGGCCGAGATGTACGCCCGCATCCAGGCCGCCCGCCAGCTCATCTGGCGAGCCGCCTGGGAGGCGGACCGGGGCGGCCCGGAGGGGGCCCGCCTCGGGTGGGTCGCCAAGGCGTTCGCCTCCGACGTCCCGCTGTGGGTCACTCAGAAGGCGGTCCTGACCTTCGGCGGCAGAGGGATCATGGAGGAGCACCCGGTCGAGAAGCTGGCCCGCGACGCCCTCGCCTATCACCACATGCACGGCACGAACGACGCGCTGCGCCTCAAGACTGCCGCCTCGCTGGCCGTGAGCGCCGATGCGACCGGCGATGGGGCTCTGGGGGACATCGGGTGCGTTACGCGGGGGTAGGGTGAGAGCTCGTGTCTCGGTCGGTGACTAGCCCTCACCCCGGCCCTCTCCCAGAGGGCCCAGAGGGAGAGGGAGTGGTGCAGCCGCGCCCTCGAACGCGCGTACCGGATCGCGCTGCTGCCCGGCGACGGCATCGGCACCGAGGTCGTCGGGGCCGCCCGCCGGGTGCTGGAGGTGCTGTCCACCCCATTCCCGCGGCTCCATTTCGAGTTCGTCGTCGCGCCGATCGGCTTCGGCGCGCTCCAGACTGAGGGCGCGCCGCTGCCCGAGAGCACGCTCGACATCGCCCGCGGCGCCGACGGGGTGCTTCACGGCGCGAGTGACGCCGCGGCCATTCCGCCCGGCGTCCCGAACCCGATCGGCAGCCTGCGGCGCGGTCTCGACGCGTACGCCAACGTCCGGCCCGCCCGAACCTACGCGGGCGTCGCGGGCCCGTTCAGCGAGGTCGACCTGATCGTCGTTCGGGAGAACACCGAAGGGCTGTATAGCGGGATCGAGTACGCGGTCGGGCCGGACGCCGCCTGCGCCGTGCGGGTGATCACGCGCCAGGGGAGCGCCCGCGTCGCCCGAATTGCCTTCGAGCTGGCTCGCGGGCGGCGGGGGCTGGTGACTGCCGTGCACAAGCTCGGCGCCCTGCGCCTGACCGACGGGCTCTGGCTCGACTCGATCCGCGCCGTCGCCGAGGAGTTCCCAGATGTGCGGCTCGAGACGCGCAACGTCGATGCGACGGCGCTCGAGATGGTCCGCCATCCCCAGCCGTTCGACGTGATCCTGGCTGAGAACCAGTACGGCGACATCCTGTCGGACGTCGCGGCGGGCCTCATCGGCAGCCTCGGCCTCGC
>Ga0137369_10004888_pt1 | contig 13675 bp, 15 predicted proteins | sample SagtaG_12_FD_104918 | JGI IMG/M metagenome (GOLD analysis project Ga0137369, IMG submission 104918) | Vadose zone soil microbial communities from Sagehorn Ranch, Mendocino, California, USA - Sage1_L_113_16 metaG | ecosystem: Environmental > Terrestrial > Soil > Vadose zone | place: USA... | reverse complement strand
TAGGTGACGAATCGGGGTGGTACCGCGGAGTAACCCTTCGTCCCTGAGTGGATGAAGGGATTTGTTTTTTTTAGGAGTCTAGTGAATGCCTATCCCTAAATCTGAATGGATCTGGCACAACGGGCAGTTCGTCAAATGGGACGATGCCAACGTACATGTTACGGTACATGCCTTGCATTATGGCTCAAGTGTGTTTGAAGGAATACGTGCTTATGATACTCCGAAAGGCACCGCGATCTTAGGATTGGATCCTCATGTCCGCCGTCTGTTTGACTCATGCCATATCATGCGCATGGATCTGTCTTATAGCCAGGAAGAGGTCTGCTCGGCCATTATCGAGACAGTTCGACGCAATGGACATAAATCCTGCTATATCCGTCCGTTGGTATACAAAGGCTCCGGGACCATCACTTTGGATGCTCGCATCGCACCGACCGAAATGGTGATCCTCACTTTGGAATTTGGACGCCTCTACAGCGAGGACGCGCTCGAGCAAGGTGCAGATGTGATGGTAAGCACTTGGCGGCGCATGGCGCCTGGCACATTGGCGACTATGTCGAAGACTGGTGGCAATTATGTCAATTCGCAGTTTGTTGTAATGGAAGCCAAAGATCATGGTTTCGCCGAAGGAATTGCACTAGACGTGAATGGTTTTGTGAGTGAAGGTAGTGGCGAGAACGTCTTCGTGATCCGCCACGGCGTGATTTATACGCCACCCGTAAGTGCATCCATTCTGATGGGTGTGACGCGTGATTACATGATCACGCTTGCCCATGACATGGGCTATGAAGTTCATGAACAAACATTTCCGCGTGAGATGTTATATGTGGCAGATGAAGTCTTCCTTACTGGTACTGCGGCTGAGATCACACCGATACGCTCTATAGACAACATCAAAATTGGCAGTGGCAAACGCGGACCGATTACGAAGAAACTTCAGGATGAATTTTTTGGTATTACCAGCGGTCAAATCGCTGATAGATATGGATGGATGACTATTGTGAAATAACTATGTGTCATTCTGAGCGAGTGACAGCGAGCGAAGCCCGCCCTGAGCCGGGCCGAAGGGAATCTCAAACATAACGAATGAGACTCTTCAGTCGCAACGAGCGCTCCTTCACGTGTGCCTGCGGCATACCTACCCTGCCGGTAGGCACGGGCAGTGCAGGCAGAGTGACACAAAAGACTAAAAGGAGGACCAAATGATTACGAAAATGTATTTTAGATTCGAGGCGGTGTCCTGCCTTCTCGCGCGCCTCCTTCTTCGTAAATTATCATTCAGATCATTTCCTACGTGATACGTGGAACCTGGAACCTGATACTTATATTAATGAGGAAAGAATGGCTGTAACGAAAAATAAAATTACGAGCAGGAAAAAAACTGCTCCAAAAATAAAGAAGGTAGTAACAAAAGTACAAAAGGCAACGAAATCCTTGGCCTCAAAGGTCAAAATTGTGAAGAAGCAAGCTGTATCGAAAGTGGCTGCTAAAAAAGCCGCGCCTTCCATGAAGGTAACTGTGAAGAAGGCTGCACCTAAAGTAAAGATTACAAGAAAAGTGATTGAACCTGTCAAAAAGACGGGAGTAAAGCTAGCGGCTAAACCTGTCAAAGTGGTGGCTGCCAAAACTGAGCCAAAGACTATGTCTAGGAATGCACCAAAATTTGAGAAGGCTGTAGCGAGTGTGAAAGTCAAACCTGCTGTCTCGCACCGGCGTGCCCTGGCCCGGACGGGACAGGAAGCACCTGTCCGAAAGAACATCGCTTACAACCCACAGGAGATGGAACCCAGGTGGCAAGCCAAATGGGAAGCAGACAAGTTATATCGCGCCGTGATTGACGAGAGCAAGCCGAAGCACTACGCGGTGACGATGCTGCCCTATCCCAGCGGCGACTTGCATATCGGTCATTGGTATGCAATGACCCCGTCTGATGCACGCGCGCGGTACATGCGGATGAAGGGTTATAACGTGATGTTCCCAATGGGCTTCGACGCGTTCGGACTGCCTGCGGAAAACGCAGCCATCAAAGAAGGCGTCCATCCTATGAAGCGCACGTACCAGAACATTGAACGCATGCGCAAGCAGTTGCGCTCGATGGGTGCAATGTTCGATTGGGAGCGCGAGACCGTCTCCTCTGACCCCGAATACTACAAGTGGACAGAGTGGTTCTTTATCCAGTTGTTCAAAATGGGACTGGCCTATCGCAAGATGTCCGCGGTGGACTGGTGCCCAAAGGACAATACCACCCTGGCGCGCGAGCAGGTCATTGGCGAGGAGCGTCTCTGCGAACGTTGTGGTACACCGGTCATTAAGAAGAATTTGGAGCAGTGGTTCTTCAAGACGACAAAGTATGCCGATGAATTGTTGAACTTTGATGGGCTGGACTGGCCTGAACGCGTCAAGCTCCTGCAGACCAATTGGATTGATAGAAGCGAAGGTGCATCGGTAATTTTCCACACAGAAGCTGGCGATGAAATAGAGATATTTACCACTCGTCCCGATACACTATGGGGCGCGACCTTCATGGTGTTCTCGCCTGAACATCCGCTAGTAGATAAGGTTACAACAGAGGAGAACCGGGCCGCAGTCGAAGAGTATAAAGCCCAGGCCGCACGGCAATCGGATATTCAACGCGCTGCGGTAGACAAAGAAAAGACCGGCGTGTTCACAGGCGGCTATGCCATTAATCCCGTCAATAAGGAACGCATCCCGATCTGGATCGCGGACTATGTGTTGATGTCTTATGGCACAGGCGCGATCATGGCTGTCCCTGCGCATGATGAACGCGACTTTGAGTTTGCCCGGAAGTATGATCTGCCTATTGTCCCGGTGATCCAGCCTGAAGTTCAGAGCGAAACGGAAGGGGATGAGATGAAGGCCGCTTACATCGGTGAGGGTGTGATGGTCAACTCAGGTCCGTTTAACGGGACGAAGGTCAACACAGAAAAAGGAAGAAAGAATCCCGGCATTAGCGCAGTGATTGACTGGCTGGAAAAGGAAGGCATCGGCAAAGAGTCGGTGAACTACCGTTACCGCGATTGGTTGATTTCGCGCCAGCGTTATTGGGGCGCGCCGATACCGATGATCTATTGCGACGTGCACGGCTGGAATCCCGTGCCTGAGGACCAGTTGCCTGTGATGTTGCCTAAAGATGTTGAATGGAAACCGACCGGTGAAAGCCCGTTGAAACTACATCCAACCTGGAAGAACACAACCTGCCCCGTGGGTGGTGAGCCTGCTACGCGCGAGACCGACACGATGGACACGTTCATGTGCTCGTCTTGGTATCACTTACGGTATCTGTCGCCCCATTACGATAAAGGCCCATTCGATGAAGCCGAGTACAACTACTGGATGCCTGTTGACACGTACACGGGCGGCATTGAGCACGCGACGATGCACTTGCTGTACACACGCTTCTTCCACAAGGCTTTGCGCGACGCGGGCATCACCGAAGGCAACGAGCCCATGCTGCAATTGCGTAACCAGGGCATGGTGCTAGGTGAAGACAACGAGAAGATGTCTAAGAGCCGTGGCAATGTGATCGCGCCCGACGTGCTAGTGCACAAATACGGCGCGGATACGGTGCGTGCCTATATCATGTTCTTTGCGCGCTGGGAAATGGGTGCACCGTGGGACTCGCAAGGCATCGAAGGAAGCGCAAGATGGATAAGAAGAATTTGGACGCTATTCACGGATCATCCTGAGCGAAGCGAAGCGCAGCGCCGTCCTGAGCCTGTCGAAGGGTCGAAAGACGCTTCTTCCGCCCCGACAGTTGCCTCTGCTCCTGCAGGGACTCAGCCCCTGCAGAGTGTATTGAAGAATCTACGCCGACGCGTTCACCAGACCTTGCAAAAAGTGACTCACGACTTTGAAAATTTTGAGTTCAACACGATCATCTCTTCGATGATGGAGCTGCTGAATGAGATGTACAAAGCGCGTGAAGCAGGCATAATAGGAAGCGATGAATGGAACGAAGCACAGGATATCTACCTGCGCATGCTGGCCCCTGTCGCTCCGCACATCGCCGAAGAGCTATGGACGAACCATTTAGGCAAGCCTTATTCGATTCACCAGCAATCCTGGCCCAAAGTAGACGAGGAAGCCGCGAAGGAAGACTCTATCGAAATCCCGGTTCAGGTCAATGGCAAAGTACGCGACCATATCATCATCCCTGCTGAGGCAAGCGAAGAGTTGATCAAGTCTGTTGCACTGCAGAGTGAAGTGGTTCAGAAGTACCTGGAAGGAAAAGAGCCAAAGAAAGTGATCGTGGCGAATAAGAGGTTGGTGAATGTAGTAGTGTAGTTGCGTAGTTTGATAGTAGGGACGGGCTTCACGTCCGTCCAAAGACAAAGCCCCTGAGGGTTGCGAGGCCCGAAGGGGCTTTGTGTTGGTTTATAATTGCGAGAATGATTGAAAGGAATTCTTGATGACTAAAGAGTTTAATGTGATTATTGAACGCGACTCCGAAGGTTATTATATTGCCAGTGTGCCAGAATTGCCGGGCTGTCACACACAAGCGAAGTCACTGGATAAATTGATGAAACGAATTCGCGAGGCAATTGAGTTGTGTCTGGAGGTTGAACAGGACTTTCCATCGAATCAGTTCGTTGGCGTGCAACGGATTGCCATTGAAGTATGACAGCGAAGCTGGCGCGGCTGACGGGGCAACAAGTTATTGCTGCTTTGAAAAAGGCGGGATTTGAAGTTCTGCGAATCAAAGGAAGTCACCATTTCATGGCTCATCCCGATGGGATGACGTACCGTTGTGCCTGTTCATCGGGGTGAAATCATTGGACCTGGATTAATGGCGAAGATTCTGCGTGATTGCGAATTAGAGCATGATGAGTTCATGAAATTGATGAAATGATCACCGTATAGTTGCATAATTCTCCATGACGGAAAATCATTTGCTTCAACGGGCAATAAAAGCGGCGCGCGCCGGGCATGAGTTAACGGCGAGAGACATCTTTTTGCAAATTGTCGAGTCCGAGCCACAAAATGAAGTGGCTTGGATGTGGCTTACCGGTCTGCTGGATGATCTAGACGACCGCATTGATGCCTGCGAGAAGGTGTTGGAAATTAATTCGGGGAATGCAAATGCCCGTCAATATCTTGATCAACTGTTAGCTAAGAAACAAGAAGCGCTGTATGCAGAAAGAAGTCGTGCTGAGGAGCAATTGCAACAAGTCAGGAATTTAATTAAATCGAATAAACAAGATAGCGCTTTGCAACTTGCCCGTAAGCTGACCAAAAATAAGAATGTAAACGCAGATGCATGGCGCTTGATTGCTAAACTAGCTCCTGGATTAGACGAACAAATCTCCGCGCTTGAGAACCTGCTCACCGTTATACCATCGGATGTTCATGCACAGAAGAAACTACGGCGTCTACGTCATTTTCAGAAAAATCCGCTTGATCTGGCAGCAATGTATGAAGAAAAAGGCGATCTTGATAAAGCTATCGCCACTTATGGTCTTGCTGCCACAAAACCCGCTTCCAAGCAACAGTGGGATAGCATTTATTGGAAAATTGCTAGGTTGGAAAACCTCCGTTATGAAAATATTGCTCACATTTCAACTCGCCTTTCGGTCGCGCGTCTGACGTGTGGTCCAGCGATTTTATATTTGCTCTTGACATTGACTCAGGTTGGGATTAATCCATTTGCGCATCCGGAACCGCTACTCTGGCTTGGATTTTTCTGGGTATTGCTTGGCGGATTCATGATTGCAATTGCCACAGTGCGTTCACACAATCGTCTATGGTTTATTCTATTTAGGGATGCGGGCTCGGGTGGATCTCCTTGGGCGCGTTTTGCGATGGCTGCTGCCGGCTGGATTTTAGTTCTGCTCCCACATATCATGTTGCTTCTGTTTGCATTCTACCGGCTACTTCATTTCATTCGATAATGACTTATGTTACCAATCAACGACACTGAACCGAACCGTTATAGCGCTTTGCCGTTCATGACCATATCTTTGATCGTGATCAATACCTTCGTGTTGATCTGGGAACTGTCGCTCACCGAAAAAGATCTCCATCTGGTAATTGGGCTGTTTGGTTCTACGCCTTCTATGATTTGGGCTACAGAAGGCGCGGGCATGATCTCCACTATTACATCTATGTTTTTGCACGGCGGGATTTTACACCTCGTGGGAAACATGCTCTTCCTGTGGGTGTTTGGCCGCCGGGTAGAGGATGCCTTTGGACCGTGGAGATTCTTGATCTATTATCTTCTGGCTGGCACATGCGCAGACCTAACTACAGCCATTGTGCAGCCTGATATGTCAATCCCCGGTATTGGGGCAAGCGGCGCCATTTTTGGGGTTATGGGCGCATACTTATTGCTTTTTCCGGGTGGACGTATCCGCACATTATTATTTATAAATATCATTCCCGCCTGGCCAAGAATCCGTGCATTCTGGTTCGTGCTGTATTACTTGCTTATTCAAATTCCTCCGGCATTTGATAGTTACCTGCACGGCGTGCAATATGACGTTGGATACTGGGCTCATATTGGGGGATTTTTTGCCTGTATTTTTACCCTTTTATTCTTAAAGCCTGAAGCTTTCGCGCGCTATATGAGCAATGTAGCGGTTTAGTGATTCGTTTGGATTTCCATAACCAATGTTGAAACAGAAATGCAATTTTGCCTTGTTCATGGCTGTTTTTTATTTCGTTTGGATGATACGTGCTACTTTAATATATGATGCACTTGATCAGTTCATTCAGGCAGAGGGATGGCGGCTGGTATTCTCAAATGTAGTCAAATTCACGCTGTGGGTTCTTCCTGCCATGGGGTACATCATCAGATGTAATCAAGAACCTGTGCTGAAAAGCTTGAAAGTCAACACGTCAGTCCGGTAGCAATCCATTTCACAAATAATTTTCTGGCAGCATTCTTGGGATGAATTGAATGTAGCATACTTGCTGGCAATAGGATTTGATTATCTACGAGCCTATAATTTAAGGACCTGTATTGGAACAAATAGTGTACGAACGGCGTCATGAGGAAACATGCTTATAAGTGAAATCACTCATTCCATAATTCAATAAAACTGGTTTATTATTTAATTCATTCTAAATTAGATCATCCAATGGAATCTCTCAAAAACTATATCCCTATACTTGATAGATTTATGGTTGGTGGCCTCGGCTGCGGATTGATCGGCCTTTGCGCTGTGGTGGTCGGGTTTTTGCTTGTCTCGCGCAATCTGTCGTCCAGGCCGCTACCCACTTCGACGCCATTAGGATCCGGTGGTTTGGTTACCGGTACACCTATTACGACTGGAACACCCGCCTTCACCGCTACCGCGTCTGAAACTCCTACTGGAACTATAATCTCAACGCTCAGCCCAACCCTAGCTACAACAGAGGCGGGGACATCTCCTCCCGTAGGTATCCCCTCTCCTCTGCCGGCTTCTTGGGGAAATACGCCTCCAACTGGCAAGATTGTCTTTACTTGTTTCATCGCGCTAATTGACCAAATTTGCTCAATGAACGGGGATGGAACCGGACGCAGACAAATCACGAATTACGATGCAACTACCTTTTACCCGTCGCTTTCACCGGATGGACAAACGGTCTATTTCTCCTCTAAGAGGACGGGCACTTTCGAGATTTATTCCGTTGACCTCAATGGAAAAAACCGCGACCGCTTGACCGATAAAATTGGAAGTATGTATGCGCCTGAACTCTCTCCAAATGGTAGAGGGATTGTCTTTACCAATGAAACGGGTGGTAACCAAAGAATTTGGATTATGAGGGCAACCGGAAATAATCCTCACGCCATTAGCAGTGGTCCTAACGATGATATTGATCCAACTTGGTCGCCGGATGGCACGCTGATCTCTTTCGCTTCTACCCGGCTTGGAGCGCGGCAGATATTTATTATGAATGCAGATGGCTCCAATGCCCATCAGATAACAAATCTGAATGATGTGGGAGGACGCAGCTCATGGTCACCGGATGCAACGAAACTCGCCTTTTACGCGGGACCAGCTGAAAATCGCAACATTTTCGTCATCAACGTAGATGGGACCGGGCTGATACAACTCACCAATGGTGGGGATAACCTCGGGCCCAGTTGGTCTCCAGACGGGAATTGGATCGCGTTCACCTCTTTTCGAGATGGTAACAATGAAATTTATATCATGCGCCCCGATGGGACAGAGGTGACGCGTTTGACCAACAATCCTACATCAGACTGGCAACCGCGCTGGGGAAGATAGATGTTTATTAGCATTTCTCGGGAATTGGATTGAAATATTATTCAGGGAGGGAGATATTTCATGTGAGAAGCAAATGAATACTTCCGCGGTGAAGGGATTGTTTCCGTAATATGAGCCGAAGATGAGAGGGATTTGAAGAAAGACCTTCGATACATTAGAAGAACTTTAGAGCGCCCCGAAAAGGGTTGAATCTCTCATTTAAGTGGTGTATATTAATAATGACTTTCAGGTGGGTGAATTCCTTTCGTCTTTAAAAGATATGGCAAATCATTTGGCTGCACAATAAATTCTCATCTGCAATAGCAATTCGATTGACCCTATCTACCGTTTTGAAAACATTCAAAACGGAGACTTGACTTCTCCAATTATCCGACTATGCAACACTATCGAAGAAAGGTGGTGATCTGCGCGTCGAGACAAACTCTATTGCCAAACATCCGGCATCGAACGGGATAGCGCACCCATCGTTCCGCCTGAAATTTGAGTGGAGCACCAACCGTTTTCAAAAGTGAGAAAGGAGTTCGCTATGAAAACGATAGTACGTGACATACAGGTTAATACATTAGTCGACAGAGTGTTCGATTTCCTTGCCGACCCGAACCATCTGCCCGAGGTCTGGCCCAATATCGTTGAGGTCAAGAACGTTAAGAAGTCAAAATCTAATGACGGCTTCACGTTCAACTGGACTTACAAGATGTCTGGGTTACATTTCGAAGGAAAATGCGAGACGGTCGAATATACCCCCTACGAGCGGCTCGTCATCCAAAGCACCAAAGAGTTTGATTGCACCGTTACCTGGAAATTCCAGCCCAGTGGGCAGGCAACGCATCTCTTGCTGAGATTCGAATATGAGATTCCATCCTCCCTGCTCAAACGGATAAAGGATGAAATTGTCATCCAGGAGAACGAGCACGAAGTGGAGGCTATGCTTCAGAACGTCAAGAGCCGACTGGAGCTCGAACCTGCTTACGCATAAGGATTGAGCTAACGCGTACGTTACAATCGAATATAGTATGTCTGTGGCGGGGTGACCGCCTCGCCACAGACTATTGCCTGACAGGTTTCCTGTCGGGCTTTTTTATTTCCATCAGGGTTTCATACTTTTCACGCATTTTCTTCTTTCCTCAACACTTTCAATACCAGTGGACCCTTTGCCACAATTTTCTTTTTTCCTTTTCTAGATTTATAGGCATTGGTCACAATTTGGACAAGTCGTTCCTTCGCGGCTTGCCGGTCGCTAGGGAAGTCTTCCAGCCAGACTTCGAGATCTTTCAAAGTCATTGTGCGGTCGCAATTAAATTGAATCCTTGAGATAGGCTTGAAGAATCCCTGCTGTATCACTTGAGTAACCGCGCGGTTCGCGGCGTAGTCGTCATTGAGTTTTTCGTTCATGACGGTGAGCTGTTCATATTGACCATCCACCTCAATCCCAACACGGCGATGGACAGCGCCGGGTCGCAGGTCTAATAAAAGCCCGCCTGGCTTGAGCACGCGATGCGCCTCACGAAGGGCATGAACCATGCCCTCATGCATCACTCATCAGAGTACCCAGGAAAACACTAAGATGTCAAATGTATTGGATGGATATTTTAAGTCTTCCGCTGACCCCACTTGGTAATGGACGTGTTTCGCCAACCTTTCAGGGAGATTTTTCTGGGCAGAGCGGATGAGGTCAACGCTTGGGTCAATGGCCTGGATCAACTCCGGGCCTAATCTTGCGAGGCGCAAAGTCAACCGACCTTCACCACAACCGATCTCGAGTACTTTTTTGCCGCGCCATGGGCCAATCTGTTTTAAAGCAGATATCTCATTCCGCTCAGGGTCGACTCGAATCGTCATTCTGTATCTCCTTTGCAAATCTGGATAGTTGTTATCATGATACAACAGGGATGATTTTACTGACCTTTATTTTGGTTTAGCAAAAACCACCACGTAGTAGCCATAATTGTTGTAGAACGAGTATCCTACGCCAATCTCAGTATACGTGCTGCTCAATAGGTTCTTGTTATGATTGAGATCGGTCTTATCATTCCTCCACCAGTCGACAACCTCCTTCCCCGATAATGGAGGATAACTGCCATAAACATTTTCAGTGGCCGACGAGGCTATATAACCGCTGGCCGCCACGCGCGAAGCCGGCGTTGAACCATCTGAGCCTGTGTGCCCAAAGAGATTGTTGCAAGCCATGTCGTTGGCATGAGCTGTGGCCGCCCGAGTCAGTTGTTCATTGACAGTGTAGGCGGGCAAGCCATTTTGGGCACGATAGGCATTGATGGCATTGATCACATCTGTTACTTTGGTCTGGTCGGTAGTGTATGCACAAGTGACCTTTACAAAACCAGTCCCTGTATCTGTACCGCTGGCAGTACTACTTGTGGTAGTACTACTACCTGAAACTGTAACCGTGATAGTAGGAGTTTCAGTGGCTGCCGCACTCGAAACGTTAATGATCACCCAAAGGCGAGAATCCTTGTCAATACTCATGATCAAGCCAGCTGGGTTTTTAATGACAAAGTTGCCTCTATGAATACCAACGGCGCTAGGTGCAATTAAATCCACAGATACATCAAGAGTCTGGTTGGGAAAGGTTACAGCCAACGGGACCGAGGCTGGCGCGCCCATTTGCTCATCTGAGTAGGGCGTCAGCACGTAATCAGGATTCCAGATACAGGTGCCAGTATTTTTGACACGCCAGGTCTTGGTGAAGGTTGTGTTCGCAACGACGTTGCTATTATCTGGGATGGTCACATCCGTAACAAAAGACGCGCTGTTAGTGCAATCGGATGAATTGGTGGGGAAGGGAGTCACAGGAGTGAAAGTGGCGCTTGCTTGCACGGACGGCGTCTCCGTAGCGCTGGGCGTTTCGGTTTCAGTCTCAGTTGCTGTTACAACCATAGTAGCTGTTATGGTTAGCGTGCTAGTTTCCGCGGAAGCCTGCTCGCCACAGGCTGAAGTCAGTAAAATAATAAAAGGGAAAATTACCAGAAACATTTTTCTCATGGAAACCTCCTTCGACTTCTACACCAGCGAGCGACAATTTCATTATATACAAAACGCGGTGGAAAAACCATTTCCAAACAAAGTGAATCCAGAATTGAAGGTTGCAAAAGATTATCTGGCGAGCCAAATATAGCCTGCTAAATGGATACAAATATCCCGAAAGGATTCAGCCCTTTGGAAGCATGATTTGCCTCCAAATCAGATAAAATCAGATTGAATCACTTTATTGGATTTAGGAGAATATAAATGGTACAAACTTACATTAAAGGTAATTCGAACAAGCAGAAATCTCTTGCAAATGGTTTTGATGTAAAAGCAATAGAGGCTGCTGTGGAGACGATGTTGCGTGCCTTCGGAGAAGACCCCAAACGAGAAGGGCTGAAGAAGACACCGAAGCGCATTGCTCTCATGTATCCCGAATTATTGAAGGGTTATCACACGGATCCTAACAAGCTGGTCAATAACGCGATCTTCACTGTCACTTATGAAGATATGGTGATTGTCCGCGATATCGAATTCTTTAGCCTGTGTGAACATCATATGCTGCCATTCATGGGGCGTGCCCACGTTGCTTATATCCCCAGCGGAAAAGTTCTTGGTCTTTCGAAAATCCCCCGCATCGTGGATATGTTTGCCCAGAGATTACAAGTGCAGGAACGCATGACCCGCCAGATTGCAGATTTTCTTATGGAGCTGATTGCACCTCAAGGTGTGGCAGTTGTGGTCGAGGCCTTACATTTGTGTGCGATGATGCGCGGTGTCCGCAAACATGACGCGCGCATGACGACGTCTGCCATGCATGGTGGATTCCGTAACAACATTGCCACCCGACAGGAATTTCTAGATAACATCTCCCGTGGCGCGGGCCCGCTTAAAATATAAAAATTTATCCGCGTTCCCGAAAAAGCATCGGGACGATGTGAGCCGACAGGCGAACGAAGCGTGGCCCTGCCTGTCCTAGCGGCCACGCCAGGGAGTTTATCGAAGGGTCGAAACGCGGATGTTTTATGCAGACCTGTCCTTCGACTACAGGACTGCGAGTTGCGCTCAGTCCCTCCGCTCACCTGTGCCTGCCTGTCCTGGCGACTGTCCAGGGTGCCAGGTGCAGGCAGGACGAAGGACTTCTGTATCTCGCTTTACGATCCAGTTCTGACTTTGTAATTGCTCGGAAACTCGAGATAGTTTTTCGCGTCTGACGGGATGATAAAAATCGGGGATTAATTCCGCTAGCGGCACGACCACAAAAGGATAATCCCAATAATCCACGTTGAGAGGTTTGTTATCAAAGAGGACAATGTCAAGGTCTATGGTGCGTGGGGCATTCTTGTCTGCATCACGGATGCGGCCAAGTTTGGCCTCAATTGGCCTGATAATCTGTTCCTTCAAATCATAAGGCTGCAAATCCGTTATAAATAAGACACAGGCATTTAAAAAATTCGGGCCATTGGAACCGACTGCATGAGATTCCCAGGCAGATGAAACTGCTTTGACTTCTCCATAATCCCTCAGCATTTCGATTGCCTTCGGAAGATGGACTTCAGGCTCGATGTTGGAGCCAATACTTAGATAAGCTTGATGCAGTTCACTCATCGCGACCGCGTTCTATCTCCACACCGACTGATTGCGAAAAACGGACAGCCCCAGGCTTTTCAACGCGTACAATCACTTTCATAACTCCCTTTTGCTCAAGACATAGTTTTGCCAGATCGTTGGCGAGTGCTTCGACTGTAAATCGCTTGGCAGATTCAGCGTGCACCTGCACTTTCTTTGCCAAATTACGATAGTCAACACAATCTGCTAGGTTATCGGTCTCTGCGGCGCGGCTCGTATCGGTGAAGGCAGTAATGTTGATCAGGATATTTTGCGATTTCTCGCGCTCCCAGTCATTGATGCCAATAATGCCGCGCGCCAGTAAATCCTTGATAAAGACTTTGTCCATGGTTACTCCTCATATATCTTCGCGCTCCCGAAGAACACCGGGACGATGTGAGCGGAAGGAACCGTGTTTGTCGGTTCCGCAGTCGAAGCGCGGGTGACTTGGAAATGTGAAATTCACTTCTAGCCCGCCCTTCGACTATGCCGCCCAAAGTACGAGCGGCTCCGCTCAGGGCGAATTAAACCAAATGCCTACCACCATCTACATGGATGATCTCACCGGTGATATAGGCAGGGCCTGTCAACAAAAAGATAAGGGCTTCCTCAACCTCCTGGGGTTCACTCCAGCGTTTTGCTGGAATGCCTTTAATGATATTCTCATTCCCCGGGCGATCCGAAGGAGGCAGAACAGCCCCGAGTGCTAATCCGTTAACCATAATGCGAGGAGCCAATCCAACGGCAAGAGACTTGGTCATCGCAGCTAGTGCAGCTTTACTGATGGTGTAAGGAAAATGGTCAGCGCCCGGACGCAGGGCACGCCAATCCAAGATATTGACGATACGACCTTC
>Ga0137369_10004875_pt1 | contig 13687 bp, 14 predicted proteins | sample SagtaG_12_FD_104918 | JGI IMG/M metagenome (GOLD analysis project Ga0137369, IMG submission 104918) | Vadose zone soil microbial communities from Sagehorn Ranch, Mendocino, California, USA - Sage1_L_113_16 metaG | ecosystem: Environmental > Terrestrial > Soil > Vadose zone | place: USA... | reverse complement strand
TTCCCGAACGATTGCGACACCAGCGAGCCTGAAGGTGACCGACCTGCCAGGGCATCGGCCGTGGTGCGATCTCGCCTCGCCCTCCGGGATGAACCCACCTCGGGCGGTGCTCATCACCAAGGGGGATGCGCGTGGTGCGGGTGGCGGCTAGCGTTTGCCTGTGGACCGATGGAGCGCCGTTCATTCGCGGCTGCCGCGGCTGGACCCCCTGGCGGCAGACGGGCTCGTGGCGCTGGCCGCTGCCGGGCTCTCCCTGGCCCAGCTGCAGGGGGCTCCCAACCCGCGAGACCAGAGCACTCTCAACATCGCATTGGTTCTGCTCCAGACCGTGCCCCTGGTGGTCCGACGGCGTACCCCGTTCCTGGTGTTCGCCGTCGCCGCGGGGTCGCTTGCCGTCCAAGGGACCCTGGGGTTCCACAGCCCCACGTTCGCCTTTCTGGCGGTCAACCTCGCCCTGTACTCGCTCGCCGCCTACGGTGAGCGTCGGCTGGCCATCCTGGGAGCAGCGGCCTGGGCGTTCCTGCTCACCCTCCGCCTCGTCCAGCTGATCGTCACGACCTGGCCGCAGGTCGCGGTCACCGACCTGTCCGACGTGGTCGACGACTACGTGCTCCTGGCCGCCGCCTGGACCCTGGGCGAGGGAGTCCGGCAGCGGCGGATGCACGCCGCCGAGCTCGAGGACCGGGCCGCCCGCCTGGAGCGGGAACGGGAGGAAAAGGCCAGGCAAGCGGCGACCCAGGAACGCCTCCGGATCGCCCGCGAACTGCACGACGTGGTGGCCCACAGCCTGAGCGTGATCGGGGTCCAGGCCGGGGCGGCGCGGCTGGTGCTGGACGCCGACCCCAACCCAAAGCGGGCCCGGGAGGCGGTCGCCGCCATCGAAGCCACCGCCAACCTGGCGATGGCCGAGATGCGCCGTGCCCTGGGCATCCTCCGAGACACAGAGCGGTCCGGGGCGGCCCTGGCCCCGCTGCCCGGCCTGCGCCAGCTCCCCGCCCTCCTCGACCAGATGCGCACGGCGGGGCTCCCGGTTGAGCTGACCGTGGAGGGCACCCCGCGGCCCCTGGCCACCAGCATCGACCTGTCCCTCTACCGGATCGTGCAGGAGGCGTCGACCAACGCGTTGAAGCACGCCAGGGCGACCCGCGCTGAGGTCACGATCCGCTACGAAACAGACGACATCCAGGTTGAGGTCACCGACGACGGCCAGGGCGCATCGCCGTCGGCGGGACGCTCGGAAGGCGCCGGCACGATCGGGATGCAAGAACGAGTGGCCCTGTTCGGCGGCGAGCTGCGGGTGGGCCCTCGACCGCAGGGGGGCTACTGCGTCCGGGTCTGCCTCCCGATCTCCGCCGAGGAGCCATGACCACTCGCGTGCTGCTCGCCGACGACCAGGAGCTGGTCCGAGCGGGGTTTCGGATGATCCTGGAGACCCAAGGAGACATCGAGGTGGTGGGCGACGCCGGCGACGGCGTCCAAGCCGTCGCGGCCACCCGGCGGCTGCAACCCGATGTGGTGCTGATGGACATCCGGATGCCCAACCTGGACGGCCTCCAGGCCACCAAGCAGATCGTGGCCGCAGGATCGGCGTCCCGCGTCCTGATCCTCACCACCTTCGACCTCGATGAGTACGTCTACCAGGCCCTGGCGGCAGGGGCCAGTGGCTTCCTGCTCAAGAACGCCCCGCCCGAACAGCTCATCAGCGCCGTGCGAGTGGTCGCCGCCGGGGACGGCCTGCTGGCCCCGTCGATCACCCGCCGGGTCATCGAGCAGTTCACCCGGCTGCCTCCTCCCGGCGGCACCGATGCGCTTGCCGGGCTCACCGCCCGGGAGCGGGAGGTCCTCAAGCTCATCGCACGGGGGCTGTCGAATGCCGAGATCGCCGCGGAGCTGGTCGTCAGCGACGCCACGGTCAAGAGCCACGTCGCCCACCTGCTGTCCAAGCTGCAGCTTCGGGACCGGGTCCAGGCCGTGGTGCTCGCCTACGAGTCCGGTCTGGTGCGGCCCGGGACCAGGTGAACGGTCGTCGGCGCCAGCCGCACCGCGGGTACCGGACCACCCCACCAATCGGCCGCCGGAGCGGTCCTGCTGCCGAATGGATCGGCGGCCTGCGGGCTGGTCGCCTGGAGGTGCAGGCGTGCGATACCCCGGTGATCGCGGCCTCGGTGGGCGGCCTGCGAGCCGCCGGGCCTCGGGGCTGCTCGTCGCCGGGCCACACCCCAGCGCCTACGCCGAGCGGATCCCATTCGCTGGGCGCCTGGCGGAGCAGCGCCAGGGTCTGGTCGACGGGCACGCCGGCCAGGGCGGCCAGCCGCTGGGGTTCGACCGGCTGGCCGGTGGCCAGCTCCCGCAGCATCGGCACGAACAGGCGCCGGTGCTTTTCCAGGTGGTCGCTGCGCTGCTCATCGGTGAGCTCATGCAGGGTGAACAAGGCGTGCCGGTCCGGCCGGCCGTCGGGCCGGCACGCCGGTGCCGCGGGCTGGCGATCAACGGTTGCTTGTGTTGTTCGCTTGGCTTGGCATCCTACCCAGCCGGAGGGTGTCCTGCTCGATCTCGAGCAGGCGGGGCACTTGCGCGGGGTCCATGCGCAGCATCGGGCAGTGCACGCAGGCGTGTTCGTGGGGCAGTCGGAGCCGTTGGGCCGTACATCGAGCCGTCGGGCCAGCAGGGCGAGGGAGTGACCGTCGCCGATACCCCGAGCGAGCCGATGGGCGGGTAGGGACCGCTCATGGCGCCGCGGCCGCGCCGGTGCGGGCCTGGCCACTCCCCGCTGGCCGGTTCCGGCGTGCGAGGCTGCCGATCGGGGCGCGCGCGATCCCGGTCGACGCGCAGCGCCTGCCGGCAGGCGGCTGGTGCTCGTGCGCGGCGCACGGGCGCCGTTGCCCGGCCGGTGTGCTGGCAGGTGGTTGGGGCTGCACGGCAGCCGATCCTGGGGTGGCTGGCCTTTGGCTGGCTGGCCGCCTTCGTGGCTGTGCTGGCCATCACGTCGGTGTATGAGACCCGGCTGTGGTGGCAGCAGCGCCAGGCGCGGCGTGCCGCCCGGCCAGCCACGGGCGTGGGGACCGGGCGATGACCGCCGCCAACCTCCCTGCCGGACAGCCGGCTGTACGGCCCCAGCCGAGCGTTGCTCCCGCGGCCCCAGGGGTGGGTGGCGCGGTGCTGCTGGTCGGGACCCGGGTCGGGCTGTGGCTGGGCGTGCAGCTGCTGGTGGCCGGCCTGCTGGTCGTCGCCCCTGCGATGGCAACCGGCCAGGCGCTGAACGCCACGGCCTCGTGGTGGATGGTCGACGGCGCGCTGGTCGACCTGGGCACCCTGGGCGTCATCGGCTGGCTGCTGCGCCGCGACCGCCGGTCCTACCGCAGCCTGCTGGGACCGCCGACCAGCGTCTGGCAGGTCGCCCTGGGCGCGGTTGGGGTGCTGGCAGCCAGCGTGCCGGCCATGGTCTTCAGCGCCGAGCTCACCAGCGCCGTCTACAGTGACGCCACCCCGCCCATGCTGGCCGTGGTCGACGTCCCACCGCTGGCCAGCGCCGTCAGCGTCCTGGTGGTGCCGCTGATGGCCGAGCTGGCCGAGCCGGTCGCCTACCTGCGCGTGGTCCTGCCGCGGCTGGAGGAGCGCATCGGCCGGTCCTGGATCGCCGCCACCATCGTGGTGGTCGTCTGGGCCGCCGAGCACGCCTTGTACCCGCTGTTGGTCAGCGACGGCAGCCTCGACCTGGGCTTTGCCGCCTATCGGGTGGGGTCGGTGCTGCCCTTCCTGGCCACCTGGACCGCGGCCTACTACGCCCTGGGCCGGCGGCTGCTGCCGATCATGACGGCCAGGTGGATGCTCAACGGCGGCACTGCGTTCGCCCTGGCCCTGGGCATGGTCGGATGAGCCCTCGCGTGCGTCGATGGCGACGGTCGCTGCTGCTGGCGCTGGCAGCCCTGCTGGCGCTGGTCGCAGCCGGCTACGGGGCGCTGGCCGCCTCCACCTCGCGCTCCCAGCTGGCCCGGGCGGTGCTCTGGGGGGAGTCCGATGTGGGCGACTACGCCCGCTTCCCCGCCCGCCCGATCGCGGCCGGGCCGACCCGGTTCAGCTTCCACCGCCCGGCGGGCGGCAGCGGCGTCTCGCCGGCGCGCACGGTGCGGGTGCTGGAGGACGGCCGACCGGTCGAGCGCGACCTGGAGCAGTTCCTGGCCGGCAGCCATACCACCGCGTTCCTGATCCTACGCGGCGAGCGCCTGCTGTATGAGGGCTACTTCAACGGCTACGACCACGACTCCACCCAGACGTCGATGTCGATCGCCAAGTCGGTGCTTGGGGCCTTGGTCGGCATCGCCATCGGCCAGGGCCGCATCGGCTCGATGGACGACCCGATCACCCGCTACGTCCCCGAGTTGGCCGAACGCGACTGGCGCTTCGACCAGATCACCCTGCGGCACCTGCTCACCATGCGCTCCGGTCTGCGTTACCAGGAGGGCGGCAGCCCCTGGAGCGACGACACCGCCACCTACTACGCGCCCGACCTGCGCGCCCTGGCCCTGGAAAGGACCGAGGTGGTGGAGGCGCCGGGGCGGCGGTTCCACCACAACAACTACAACCCGTTGCTGGTGGGGCTGGCGCTAGAGCGGGCGGTCGGCATGCCGGTCGCCACCTGGCTGGAGCGCACGCTGTGGCAGCCGCTGGGCATGGAGGCCGACGGCTCCTGGAGCCTGGACAGCCGCCGCAGCGGGTTCGAGAAGATGGAGAGCGGCCTCAACGGGCGGGCGATCGACTTCGCCAAGCTCGGCGCGCTGTACGCAGACGGTGGCGCCTGGCAGGGCCGCCAGCTGGTGCCGCGCGCCTGGGTCCAGGACCCCACCGTCGTCCCCACCGGCGGCGGCGCCGTCCCCGCCCCCGGGTACCAGTACTTCTGGTGGGTGCAGGCCGAGCGCAGCCCCCAGGCGATCTTCGCCAGGGGCAAGTACGGCCAGCACCTCTACGTGGTGCCCAAGACCAGGCTGGTGCTGGTCCGGTTCGGCCGGGACGCCGGCTACCCGGACTGGCCGCAGCTGCTCAGCGACCTCGCCTGGCGGCTGGACCAGCCAACCTCGGCCAAGGCGTCATGACCTTTGCCAGCGTGGTGCACAAGCGGTTTCGCCCGCTGACCAGCGCCAGCCACTGGTGCTCCCCGGCCAGGGGGAGGCGGGTGCGTCGATCTCCCAGCGCCGGCGATGACGCGTCCCACCCGAGTGCCAACCTCACACCAGCGGTAGAGAGTCGGGTCATAGGAGGAGACGATGGACGACGACGTTAGACGGCGGTGGCTTGGCGGGGAGACGGCGCTCGGCGGGTTGCTGTTGCTGCTCGGGATGGTGGTCCTCGCCGGTCAGGCCTTCGAGGTGGATCTGGGGCGGGTTGGCTGGCCGTTCTTCGTGATCGTCCCGGGTCTTGGCCTGCTGGGCCTGGGCCTGGCCGCGGCCGGCCGGTTGGGGGAGGTGCTAGCCACCGTCGGCGGCGTGGTGACCATGGCCGGGTTGGTGCTGCTGGTCCAAAACGCCACCGACCGGTTTGAGACCTGGGCCTACGCCTGGACGCTGATGGTGCTGGTCGGTGCCGGGGTCGGGCGGTGGCTGGTGGGGGTCGTGCGCGGCCGCGGTGACCTGGCCACCAGCGGCGCCTGGCTGATCGGGGCCGGGCTGGTCGCCTTCCTGGTCTTCGCGGTGTTCTTCGAGGTCGTGGTCGGGGTCGGCGGCCGCCGCTACGGGGTGGGCAGCCGCTATGGCCTGGCGTTCGTGCTGATCCTGGCCGGCCTGGTCCTGCTCGGCCGTCGGCTGCTGACGGCCAGGCGGCCGTGAGGTCAGACCCGCCGCGGCAAGCGGCGTCGCTATGGGAACCCATGGCAGCCCCCGGCTCCAGTTGATCCGGCTCGGCTTCACCCAGACGCGACCTCGCCCGATAGGGAGCCTTCGGGATCTGTCCCCGATTGACAGGAACGAATCACAAGCTCGGGTATCTCTGACGGATTTCCGGCATCCACGGATCGGGACCAGGTGGAACGTTGCTGCGCTGCGCATCAGCTCGGCCGGCACCGTCAGCGCCAGCGGGTCCAGCTTCTGTGTGCCGACCTGCACCGGCTACCGGTGGCAATGGCCCGGCTCCGGTCGTCGTCGCCAACGCGGTGCTGCGCCACGTCCACCAGCGGACGCGCCGTCGAAGCGCGGCCTGGTGCTTGCCCTCGGGGCACCTCCTCAGCCGAGACGGCACCCCGGATCAGCCCGGATCGAGCCCATGCGATGAACCAGGCACTTGCCGTGGTCGGTCTCCCTCCCGAGCCACACCCGAGTGTTGACTCCGCCAGGCTGCAGGCCCAGCCCGCCACGGCCGGCCTCCAAGTTGTGGCCCTGCGTCCTGCTGGTCTCGCGACCTTCGCGACCCGCCGTCCGTCCCACCGACCTACGGCAGTCCCGCATTCCTGCCCATCGCCCGCAAGGAGCTCCACGACCGTGCACCACACGGGCCCAGACACCGCCCCACTCGCCGCCCTATCACCCCGATCGGCAGCCACGCCCACGACTTCCGCTGGTCCCGGGACGCCACCCAGTGGCAGAGGCCGATCATCGCGGGCCAGGTGGCTTGCCTGGCGGACTCCACCAGCGTCCACGACCGACTTGAGGAGGCCCACGATGGCCATCGACGACCCCGGGGTCGCCCAAGCCGCATCCGGCGTACCGGACCGCGCTCATGCTGCTGCGGCGGCCGCCTCCGCGGCCAACGAACAGCCGTTCGGCCCGCAGGCGGCTTCGATCCTTGCCACCGAGCACTGGAGCCTACTGGGGACCAGGTCGCTGATCTGGAACGAGGCGATGAGCCGCGCGACGGTCTTCCTGACGGTGCTGTCAGCCTCGATCATCGCGCTGGCGCTGCTGGCCGACGCGACCGGCTTCGGACCGCACACCACCACGCTGGCGCTGGTGCTGCTGCCGGTGGTGCTGCTGCTGGGCATCGCCACCTACGTGCGCCTGGTGCAGATCAACAACGAGGAGTTCCAGCTGGTGCTGGCCATGAACCGGCTGCGGCACGCCTACCTGAAGATCGAGCCCGGCCTTGCGCCGTACTTCAGCACCGGCCACCACGACGACGAACAGGGCCTGGTGGCCACCTACATGCTCGATCACCCCAGCCGGCGGTGGCTGTTGGTGCATTTCGTGATCAACACGCCGACCATCGTGGTCACCGTGGACGCGGCCTTTGCGGCGGCCATTGCCGTGCTGGTCCTGCAGGCCGCCGAGGCGGCGACGGCCGCGCTGGTGGCCGGTGGGGTGGTGGCGTTCCTGGCGGTCTGGGGAGGGCTGATGCCGCTGCAGCGGCACACCGTGGACCCGCTGCGCCACATGACGCCCAGGTTCCCCACCCCACCGGAGGTCCCCCAAGACTAAGGCCGCCGAGCGCAGCCGCTCCCGACGACGATCCAGTGGCAAGGCCAATGACCCCGTCCTGCCGCCACGGCGCGGCAAGAAATGGACTTCTTGGTGGGCGAGCTGGCGCGGGCGGTGGGGCTGGGCGGTCGGGACCGCCGGGCGGTATCCCACGCCGAACGCGCCAGGCTGAACGCGACCAGGGCGATCCGAGCGGCCATCGCCAACCTCGCCCGCGCCAACCCCCGCTGGGCCGGCACCTGTCGGCCACCATCCGAACCAGCCACTACTGCCCCTACACCCCCGACCCGCGCGCCCCGATCACCTGGCAGCGCTGACTGTGAGTCTTGGTGGTGCAGCCCGGTGATGTGTTGGGCTGTGTGCCGGTGGCAGCGGGCGTGACCCGAGCACTGACTGGCGTGATGCCTTGGCCGGGACGTGTCCGCCCGTTGTTGCCGGCACCGGCCCGACCGGAGCTGCTGGCCTGATCAGGAGCCTGACCACCCGATCCAAGCGGGTGTGTCCCATCACAGTCCTGCCGTGCTCCAGCCGGACCGGTACCAGCCCGCGTCCCTCCGGCAAGGAGCAGAACGCATGCCCATCCTGGCAGACCTGGTCCAGGTCGTCATCGGCGTGGACACCCACAAGCACACCCACACCGCCGCGGTGGTGGTGGCGGCCACCGGCGGGGTGCTGGCCGGGCGAACCGTCCCGACCACCCCGGCCGGCTACCAGGCCCTGCTGCGCCTGGCCCGCCAGCACCCGGGACCAAGGGTGTGGGCGATCGAGAGTACCGGCGGCTACGGTGCCGGCCTTACCCGGCTGCTGGCCGACAGCGGCGAGTGGGTGGTGGAGCTGGACCGCCCGACCCGCCCGGCCCGTCGCGGTGGCGCCAAGTCAGACCCGATCGACGCGGTCCGGGCCGCCCGGGAGGCGCTTTCCCGCCCCCAGCTTGCCCAGCCCCGCGCGGGCGGGCAGCGGGCCGCCCTTGGGGTGCTGCTGGCTGCCCGCCGCTCGGCGGTGGCTGCCTCCACCTGCGCCCAGCGGCAGCTGCACGCCCTGGTGGTCGCCGCCCCCGAGCGGCTGCGGGCGCGGCTGCGCGGCTGCTCCACCCGCCAGCTGATCACGGCCTGCGCGCGGCTGCGCGGCCACCCAAGCTGGGAGCTTGAGTGCCGCACCACCGCGGTGGTGCTGGCGGCGCTGGCCCGCCGGGTCATCGCCCTGGACGCCGAGGCCCGCACCCACCAGCAGGCCATCATGGCGATCGTGCGCGGCTGGCGGCCCGACCTGCTCGCCGAACTCGGCGTCGGCCCAATCGTGGCCGCTACGGTGCTGGGCGCCTGGTCGCACCCGGGCCGCTGCCGCTCCGACGCCGCCTTCGCGATGCTCGGCGGCGCGGCGCCGATCCCGGCCTCCTCGGGCCAGACAGTCCGCCACCGGCTCAACCGCTGCGGTGACCGCCAGCTCAACCGCGCCTTGCACACCGTGGCCCTGGTCCGGCTCCTGCGCGACCTCACCACCCAGGCCTACGCCGCCCGGCGGCGCGCCCAGGGCAAGACCGACCCCGAGATCCGCCGCTGCCTCAAACGCTACATCGCCCGCCAGCTCTACCGGCTCCTCGAGGCCGGCCCACCCCTTGACACGGCATAGGAGCGTCCCGGCGGGCCCTTCGGCAGCGGCGTGAACAACCGTGCAGTCGCGGTGAACGCCGCATCGGTTGACGTGCTGATCCGCATCTCGATCGAGAGTACCCAGCCGCTCGCCGGGACCGCGGCGGTCAAGGGCAACGACCCGCTGCGCTTCGACGGGTGGCTGGAGTTGCTGCGGGTGATCTCCGAGTTGGTCGCCGCGGCCCCCTCGGGCGGCGAGGATGCGGACGGGCGATGACGCGCAACCGCGGAGGTGCCGATCATGATCGGTGGCGTGACCAAGGTCGTCACCCAGGTCGAGGACCAGGAGCAGGCCACAGCGTTCTGGACCGAGACCCTCGGCTTCGAGCTCGCCAGGACGCCACCTACGGGCCGGAGTGGTGGCTGGAGGTGCCCACGCCCGACAAGGCCACGGTCGTGGTCCTGGACGTCCGCCACGGGGAGCGGCCGAGCGCGCCGACCGCGCCTGCCGACCTCCAACGTGTGCTTCTACGCCGAGGACCGGCAGCACACCTATGAGGAGCTGGCCGCCCGCCGCGTGGCGGTCCCGCTGGCGCCAGTCCGGCAGCCGTTCGGCTGGTGGTCGCTGTTCGAGGATCCCGACGGCAACCGTTTCGCGCTGGTTTCCCGCCACTGGCCGGGCGGGCGGCGTCCACGCGTTTCGCTGGTATCTGCGCCGTGGTCCCAGAGTTCGACGCGACATGCGGAGGCTGGCTTGAGCGGCCGAGGAGTTTCACCCTCGCTTGCGTTCAAGCGCCCCGAGGGGCAGGGAGAACGCTGATGAGCACCACCGCCGCTGTATCCAGGGCGACGCGCCGCGAGTGGGTCGGGTTGGCGGTGATCGCCCTGCCGTGCCTGCTGTACTCGATGGACCTGACGGTGCTGTTCCTGGCGGTGCCGCACCTGAGCGCGGATCTGCGGCCCAGTGGCGTTCAGCTGCTGTGGATCACCGACATCTACGGGTTCCTGTTGGCCGGGTGGCTGGTCACCATGGGCACCCTCGGGGATCGGATCGGCCGCCGCCGGCTGCTGCTGATTGGCTCGGGTGCGTTCGGTGCCGCCTCGGTGCTGGCGGCCTTCTCGACCAGTCCCGGGATGCTGATCGCCGCCCGTGCGCTGCTGGGGGTGGCCGGGGCGACCCTGGCGCCCTCCACCCTGTCGCTGCTGCGCACCATGTTCCAGGATCCCAGCCAGCGCACGCTGGCGATTGGGGTGTGGATCGCCAGCTTCTCGGCTGGCGCCGCGATCGGCCCCCTGGCCGGTGGGGTCCTGCTGGAGCGCTTCTGGTGGGGCTCGGTGTTCCTGCTGGCGGTGCCGGTGATGGGCCTGCTGCTGGCAGTGGGGCCGGCGCTGCTACCGGAGTCCCGCGACCCGGCGGCGGGCCGCCTGGACCTGCGCAGCGCCGGGCTGTCGCTGGCGGCGGTGCTGGCGGTGATCTACGGGCTCAAGCAGCTCGCCCAGGACGGTCCCGGCTGGCCACCCGCCCTGTTCATCCTGGCCGGCTTGGCCGTCGGGGTGGTGTTCGTCCGCCGGCAGCGTGCGCTGCCCGACCCGCTGCTGGATCTGTCGTTGTTCCGATCCCCTGCCTTCGGTGCGGCCCTGGCGGCCAACACCCTGGACTTCTTCGTTTCCTTTGCGGCGTTGCTGTTCATCGCGCAGTACCTGCAGCTGGTGCTGGGGCTGTCGCCCTTGCAGGCCGGCCTGTGGATGCTGCCCTCCTCCCTGGGGTTCATCGTCGGGTCCCTGCTGACCCCGCTGCTGGTGTGTCGGGCTCGCCCGGCCTTCGTGATGGCCGGCGGCATGGGGCTAGCGACGGTCGGCTTTGGGCTGCTCACCAAGGTGGATAGCGCCGGGCTGGCGGTGCTGGTGGCCGGGTCGGTGGTGTTCTCCCTGGGCTCCGCCCCGATGACCACCTTGGCGACCGACCTGATGGTCGGGACCGCGCCGCCGGAGCGGGCCGGCGCCGCGTCGGGAATCTCGGAGACCAGCTCGGAGTTCGGCGGGGCGCTGGGCATCGCCGTGCTGGGCGTCATCGCCACCGCGGTGTACCGCGGCCAGGTGGCCGACACCGTCCCGGCGGCGGTCCCGGCGGAGGCGGCCGCAGCGGCGGGTGACAGCCTCGGTGGCGCCGTGGCGGCCGCCGGGCAGCTGCCCGACCAGCTCGGCGCCGCGCTGCTGGATGCCGGCCGCCAGGCCTTCACCCAGGGGCTGCAGCTGAGCTTCGCCCTCAGCGCCGCCGTCGCGGCCGGCGTCGCCATCCTGGTCGCGGTCCTGCTCCGACACGTGGACGCCACCTCCGAGCCCCCCGCGGAACCCGACCCGTGCCCGGACGGGCCCTGTGCGGGCAAGGTGGGCGTCATCAAGGTCAAAGGTCACGCCGCCGGGCGCAAACACGGTCACGAGGACCTGACATGAGCCAGGACATCACGAACGCCGCGGTGACAACGACCACGCCGATCGTGCGGGTCCATCTGGTCATCTCCGGGCTGTTCACCTCCCGCGACCCTGACCGCTGATCCTCGTCGGCATCCTGCCGAGGGCGCCGCCCACGGCACCGTCTTGGAGAGCTGCGGGAGCGCTCGCCGGCAGCCGTCGCCCAGCACGTCGAGGTTCCGCAGCCACGGTGGGCCCAGATGGGAAGATGAGCCCTGGAAGGTCCGAAGCGGGACCGCGCGGCCGCGGTGGCCGGGATGCTGTTTGTCGTGGTGTTGGTGGTCAGCCAGTACGTCTCGCCCGATCTGGCCTGGCCCGAGGAGCAGGTCGGTGGCGTGGTGGCCACCTTCTACGCGAGCTACGAGGGCCGGCTGCTCGCCGAGGCGATCCTGCTCGGCGTGGCCAGCGTGCTGTTCCTGGTCCCCGTTGGCGGGCTGTGGGCGTTCTGGCACGGGGCGAGGCAGCAGCCGCGGCTGGCCACGGTGGTGGTGGCCGCCCGGAGCCGTGACCTCCGAGTTCGCGTTGCTCCAGGCAGCCATCCTGACCGCCCGACAACCCTACCCGACAAGACTCGAAACTTGGCTGGGCCGATCAGGGTGCCTCACCGCGATGCCGCACTACAGTGCCAGCGACGTGGTGAACTCTGGTGGGCGCAGTGTTCCAATCGGCACGCCTGACCGGGATGCGGAGCAGAACCAGATATTCAAGACGGCACGGCAGGTGCCACAACGCCCGGCAGCGAACCCAGCCGTTCTTGCCCATGCGTCGGCGGTCACCCCACACCGCCACCCGGCAACTGCGGCGACACGGCGGGACGCTCCTACCAGCGCCAAAGCTCCTGGTACTCCGCGTCTCCGCCGGTTGCGGCCAACCTGGCCGATCAGCCCCTGTTGCCCGTCGTCGTCACTCCAGCCGTAGGTTTGGCACAAAGGCGCTGGTCAGCGTGGATTTGCCCATCGTCGTCCCAGGCGGCACCGGCAACGCATGGGTAAACCCACAACCAGCAGGAACGACCCGTCGGCTGGTCCTTGAGGGCGGATTTGGGGTCGATGGCGGCCGCGACCGGCGACTGGAGGCCCGCGCGGGTGCGCTCGGATTTGACGACCTTGGGGCCTACCTGCAGGCCCGCTGCGATACCGGCTCCAGCATCCCACGGATCGCGGCCGAGCTTGGGGTGGGGGACTGGCAGGTGCAGGCGGCGCTGGTGCGGTCCGGGGTGCGGCTGGCGCCCCGCCCGCAGCGGCTGGCCGCCCAGCGGCGCCGCTACACCGAGGAGCGGATCGCGAACCGGGTGGCCGCGCTGGGCTTCGCCGAGGTGCGGGCCTACCTGGTCGACCGGGTGGTGCAGCGGGCGTGGCTGCTGGCGGAGGTGGCGGCGGAGCTGGGCGCGCATCGGCTGACGGTGCGGCGGCTGCTGGACCGCAACGGGATCCGCCGGGTGCGGCGCACCACCGCCGAGCGGGCGGCGTCCGACAAGGGACGTGGGGCGCAGTCGGGGGGGTGGCAGGCCCGTCGGGCGGCGCGGCTGGCGGAGCTCGGCTTTGCGGACCTGGCCGAGTATCTGCGGGCACGGCACGTCGAGCAGGGGTGGTCGGTCAAGCGGATGCGCGCCGAGCTTCGGGTCGGCCGCAGCTGGCTGGTGAGGGAGCTGGCCCGGCTTGGGCGGTGATGCCGAGCAGCTTGCCGCCGACGATCCCGAGGGTGATGGGGGAGGATGCCGCGCTGGCCACCACGTCGCCGCTGATCTCCACCCCGGCGTTGGCCAGCGCGAACAGCCGGACGATCACCAGGCTCGTCCACGGGTGGAACAGGTGCTGCAGCCGCTCGTTGGGCGAGACCGCCACGGTCAGCCCGATGCTCGCCGAGCGGGCGTAGCGGGGGGTCGGCTGCTCGCGGAACAGCCGCCACAGCGCCCCGGCACGCTGGAGGTCCTGCCGTGCGGGCGGATAGGCGGTGGCGAGCAGGCCGACGGCGACCCCGCGAGCGTGGGATGGACCCCGGACGCCAGCATCGACAGCCAGATCCCCAGCCCGACGATGAAGTACGCAACGCGGTGGCGGGTCCCCGCCCGGCGAAGCGCCAGCACCACGCCGTAGAGGACGACGGCGACCGCCAGCGCCCTAACGGCGACGTCATCGGTGTAGGCCAGCGCGATGACGTCAGCGCATCGATGTCCTTCACGATCACGAGCGTCAGCAGAAGTATCCGGAGCTGCGGGGGGGCAAC
>Ga0137369_10004853_pt1 | contig 13720 bp, 13 predicted proteins | sample SagtaG_12_FD_104918 | JGI IMG/M metagenome (GOLD analysis project Ga0137369, IMG submission 104918) | Vadose zone soil microbial communities from Sagehorn Ranch, Mendocino, California, USA - Sage1_L_113_16 metaG | ecosystem: Environmental > Terrestrial > Soil > Vadose zone | place: USA... | reverse complement strand
CGATCACGTCGAGGGCGTGACCGAGCTCGTGACCCATCCCGGCGTCGGCGTCGACGAGTACGCGCACTGGCATTACGAATGGGACGCGGAGACGCGCGCGCTGTGCAATCCCGCGCTGAAAGATGCGATGGCTCGGCGAGGGATTCAGCTCACGACGCCGTCCGCAATCGGAGAGCGGCCGTCGCGCCCGGCGACTGATTAGCGACCGCGCGAGCCGCCCGGTCGCTGCGGGCGGCACGCCCGCTCTCCGCATCGCGCTCGACAAATACGGACTCCTCCTGCTGCAGGACAAAGAGCTTCCGAGCGCCGTCGGCATCATCACTGGCGAGGAGGTTTCGGGATCGTGGTGGTCGCATCCGCGCGCGCACGAGGTTTTTCGCAAGCTGCAGGCGCTCGATGATGCGCTCGCGGTGAAGCTGATCGCCGGAAAAGTGACGTACGTCGATAAACGCCTGCAACCTGCCGTTGCTGCCGTCGGCCGCGGACGAGAGCCGTGGCAGATGCGCGGCCTCTCCCCTGCCGCGAAGAAGCTCCTGGCGCGGGTTGATCGGGAAGGCAGCGTTCGCGCGAGCGGCGCGGCGTCAAAAGAATTGCAGCTCCGGCTGCTGGTCAACGCGCGCGAGGAACACACCGAATCCGGCAAGCATGAGACCGTGCTCGAGCCATGGCCTCCGAGCAAGCTCACAGCGGAGGAAGGGCGGCATCAACTCGAAGTGGCGGCGCAGGCGATCGGCGCGGAGCTGCACGATCTCCCGTGGAACCGGTTCGGCGGTCCTACACGAAAATCCTGATCTCTTTCAGCTCGCGGAGCTTGTCGCGAATCTCGGCGGCCCGTTCGAAGTCGAGGTTCTTCGCCGCCTCCTTCATTTCTTTGGTCAGGCGGCTGATCGCCTTGTCGAGATCTTCGTCGGCCACCAGATCGAGCTTGCGCGTGCCGACCGGGCCGGCGATGTCGAGATAATCGAGATTGGCCATCTTCACCAGATCGCTGTCGATCGCTTTGATGATCGTCGCCGGCTCGATGCCGTGCTCCTCGTTGTACGTCTGCTGGATCGCGCGGCGGCGATTGGTCTCATCGATCGCGAACCGCAGCGAGTCGGTGATCTTGTCCGCGTACAGAATGGCCACTCCGTTCAAGTTCCGCGCGGCGCGGCCGATCGTCTGAATGAGCGAAGTTTGCGAGCGGAGGAAGCCCTCCTTATCGGCATCGAGAACAGCCACGCACGAGCACTCCGGGATGTCCAGCCCTTCTCGAAGCAGATTGATGCCTACGAGCACATCGAAAATGCCGGTGCGGAAGTCGCGGAGGATGGCGATACGCTCGAGAGTGTCGATATCCGAGTGCAGGTAGTTGACCTTGATGCCCAGCTCCATCAGATAGCGCGTCAGATCTTCCGACATCCGTTTCGTGAGCGTGGTGACCATCACCCGCTCGTTTTTCGCGACGCGCTCGTTGATGACGCCGATCAAGTCGTCAACTTGACCTTTGACCGGCTTGACGATGATCTGCGGATCGAGCAGCCCGGTCGGACGGATCACCTGCTCGACGTAGAGCCCGGCCGTTTTCTCCAGCTCGTAGGGACCGGGAGTGGCCGAGACGTAGATGATCTGATCCAGCTTCGACTCGAACTCGTCGAATGACAGCGGCCGGTTGTCGATGGCGCTCGGCAGCCGGAATCCATATTCGACCAGCGTCTCTTTTCGCGAACGATCGCCGCCCCACATGCCGCGAACCTGGGGGACGGTCTGATGCGATTCGTCGATGACCATCAGAAAATTTTTCGGGAAGTAGTCGATGAGCGTCGGCGGAGGCTCGCCAGCCGCACGGCCGGAAAGATGCCGGCTGTAGTTTTCGATCCCGTTGCAGTAACCCAGCTCGGCCATCATCTCGAGATCGAAGAGCGTGCGCTGCGAAAGCCGCTGCGCTTCGAGCAGCCGGTCTTGCGCGCGCAGCTCGGCGACACGTTCGTCGAGCTCCTTGCGGATGTTCTCCATCGCCTCCATCAGTCGCTCTCGCGGCGTGACGTAGTGGGTGCGCGGATAGATGGCAACGCGATCGAAGTCGCCGCCGGTCCGGCCGGTCACCGGATCGATGCGCGAAATCTTATCGATCTCATCGCCGAAGAACTCAATGCGCACGGCGTCGTCTTCGTACGCCGGCCACAGCTCGAGCACGTCGCCTCGCACGCGGAATGTGCCGCGGGCAAGGTCGTACGGCGTCCGCTCGTACTGCATTTCGGTGAGCCGGCGGAGATACTGGGTGATCGGCTTTTCGACACCGCGCTCGAAGAACAGCAGCATTCCGAAGTAGAGATCCGGATCGCCGATGCCGTAAATGCATGATACCGATGCGACGATGATCACGTCCTTTCGCTCGAAAAGCGACTTCGTCGCCGCGAGCCGCAGCTTGTCGATCTCATCGTTCTTGGTCATCTCCTTCTCGATGTAGAGATCGTTCTGCGGTATGTACGCCTCGGGTTGGTAGTAGTCGTAGTAGGAGACGAAGTACTCGACGCGATTCTCGGGAAAGAAGTTTTTGAACTCCTGATAAAGCTGGGCGGCGAGCGTCTTGTTGTGGCTGAGGACGAGCGTCGGCCGGTTGATTTGCTCGAGGACCTTCGCGACGGTGAATGTCTTCCCCGATCCGGTGACGCCGAGGAGGACCTGGTGCGGGTTGCCGGTGCGGACGGACTCCACGAGCTGCGCGATCGCCTGCGGCTGATCGCCCTGAGGCTCGAATGGGGAAAGGAGTTTGAAATCCATGGTTGCTGAGTTGCTGGGTTGCTGAGTTGCTTAGTTGCTGGGTTGCTGAGTTGCTGAGCAACCTAGCAACCGAGCAACCTAGCAACCGAATAACCTAGGAACCTTTGTTGATGTCGTGAATCTCTTTCGTCAACTGCTCCGTCTCCGCGGAAGTTACGCGATCGTCCGAGGTGACTTCACGCAGTGTGCGCAGCAGCGGCTGCAGCCGGTCGAGCTTCAGCCGGTTCTCGCGAACGGAGTCGCGCATCGTTTTCATTTCCCGATCGAATGCTGCTTTCTGCGTCTGTTGGACGTCTTTCGTGAATTTCTTATCGATCTCGCTCTGAATCGAGCCGAACATCAATTCGAGCAGTTGGCCCATCCCGCCGCCCGAGGCGACGATGCCGCCAACAAAAATCACAACCAACAAAAGGATTGCAGCGCTGCCGCAACCGTATGGCACCCAACGCGGAAACAGCGGTTTCGCCTCGCCAACCGGAGTGGAGTAGTAATCGGCCGGGCGCCGGAATGGTAAGCTTTCCGCGGGCCGAGCTGCGGGTGTGATTTCGTCCAAAGTCAGCTCGAAAAGGTATCATGGCGTGCGAATATGACGGTGCCGCTTTCGAAAGTCACAGTTCTGATCCTCGATGACAATCCGCTAGTGCTCAAGCTCGGCCGCGCCTTGCTCGAGCGAGAGGGTTGCACGGTCCTGACCGCCGCGAGTTGGATCGAGTTCAATCACGTCCTCGCGGGGAATACGCCGGACATCATCTTTCTCGATGTCAATCTCCCCAGCATCAAAGGCAACCGCCTCAGCGAAGTCCTCAAATCGCAGTCCAACAAAAAGGACATTCCCATCATCCTGATCTCCGATTTGCCGGAGAAATCGCTCGAAGAGATGTTCCCCAGCTCCGGCGCGAACGCCTGGATGCGCAAGCCGCTCACGCGCGACAAAATGGTCGACATGATCAATCGCTACGTAAAGGCGTGACGCGTTAGATGTGGGGACGGGCTTCAGCCCGTCCGATCGGGCTGAAGCCCGACTCGACATGCGACGCGATCGTTAATTAACGTTAAATGACGAACGGAACGAAGCGTTTGTGCGTTTGCACGTACGCGCGATACGGTTCGCCGAGCCTCTCCAGCAGGGCTGACGGGTGTCTCACCCACCGCTATGCGCCCTGATTTACGACCACGTGATCGGATTGCGCGCTGACTGCTCCGTGACATAGGGCCAGACCAAACGGCAGCGTGGTCATCGATGCTGAGTCGTCGTTGGCGGTGGCTGGGCAGGAGGAGGAGCAGTCGTCGTGGTGGTGGTGGTCTCTTCCTCGGGCGGTGTGGGCGATTCGGCGCCCTCACCTGTTTGCGCGGACGCATCCGGAGCGGTGAGCGTCGGCTCGAGCTCCTTCGGCTGATAGAACGGGCGCTGCAGGTAGTAGGGCAGCTTGCTCACCGCGACGGTCGAGCCGTTGCAATCTTTGTCGGGCTCCTGGCCGGCGATGAATGCCTCCATGATCACTCGCGCGCAGGGGCCGACTCCCCTTCTGCCCGTTTTCAGATCCATCGGCACGATCACAATTCCGGGCGGAGCTTCGAAGTCCGGTCGCGGCGTCCGCAATTTCAGCGCGTCGATTTGTTTGAAGATGTCGATCCAGATCGGCAGCGCGACCTCCGCTCCCGTCGCGCCAGGTCCGAGGGAGCGGCTGGGGTCGTCGTAGCCGACCCAGACGCCGACGCAAAACTCCGGCGAGAAGCCGATGAACCAGGCATCGGTGTACGCATTCGTGGTCCCGGTTTTGCCCGCGACCGGCGGCGGCAGAGTGTGCGCCTCATACGCAGTGCCGCGCAGCACCGTGCCACGCAGCATGTACGCCACTTCATACGCAATCTGCGGCTGCGTTGCCTCGGAAAGCTCCGGGACTTGCTCCTCCAGTACGCGATCGGTCTGATCGACGATTTTCCGAATCAGACGCGGTTTCACGAACACACCCTGATTCGCGAACACGTTGTACGCCGCCGTCAGCTCGATTGGCGACACACCGGCCGCGCCGAGCGCGCTGGATGGATACGGCGGAATGTCTGAGGTGATGCCGAGGTGATGAGCGAACTCGGAGACGCGTTTGGGTCCGACCATCATCCAGGTCTTCACCGCCGGCACGTTGATCGACAGCTCGAGCGCGCGCTGAATGGTCACGATGCCGGAGTACCTGCCGTAATAGTTCTTCGGCGCGTACATCTGATTGCCGACGGGAATGGCGATCGGCTCGTCGAAAATCGTGTCGGCGGGAGTCAGCCCCTTTTCGAATGCGGCGCCGTAGACGATCGGCTTGAACGAAGACCCCGTCTGACGCCGCGACTGGATCGCGCGGTTGAACTTCGAAAGCTGAAAGTCGTAACCGCCGGCCATGGCGCGCACTTCGCCGCTCTTCACGTCCAGAACCACCGCAGCGCCCTGCACCTGAGGCAGTTGGTCGAGTTTCCACAGCGTCGTTTTTGTTTTCGAGTCTTCGTCGAGGCGAACGGAAATCAAATCGCCGCGTTTGAGCACGCCGGCCATCGAACTGTGCTGCGTCCAGGTGAAGACCGTAGGCGGAAGAGTGATCGTGTCGCGGTTCACGCGCGCCGTGACGCCGTTTTTGTCGACATCCACGACGACCGCCGTGTACAGCCGGTCCTTCACGTATGGTTCCGTGCTCCAGCTCGGATCTTTGTACGTCTGCGGATCCGTCCCCTCGGCGATGAGATTGCGCGGCGGCTTGCGGAAACCGCGGCGCCGGTCCCAGCGTCGCAAACCGCGCTGCAGAGCCGTCTCCAGCGCCTCCTGCAGCGGCAGATCGAGCGTCGAGTAGACCTTCAGGCCGCGCTGGTAGAGTTTCTCGACCCCGAATTTCTCGTTTTTCTCGATGTACTGGCGGATCTCTTCCGAAAAATACCCGCCGACCCTTGGTGTCTCCTCCTTGTAAGTGCCGAGGACGATCGGCGTGTTCACCGCCTGGATGTACTGCTGCTGGTTGATGTAGTGCTCCTCGAGCATCCGGTGAAGCACGGTGTTTCGCCGCAGGAGCGCGTGATCGGGATGAATGATCGGACTGTAGTACCCGCCGCGATGGCGGAAGAGCCCGGCGATCATCGCCGCCTCCGGCAAGGTGAGTTCTTTGGCGTGCTTGCCGAAGTAGAGCCGCGACGCCGCTTCCACTCCGTACGCGCCGTGTCCGAGGTACATCTGATTCGCGTAGAGCTCGAAGATCTGATCTTTCGTGAAGTTCTTCTCGATATCCACGGCGAGAAACATCTCGTCGATCTTGCGTTTCCAGCTTTTCTCAGGCGTTAGAAAGACCTGCTTCGCGAGCTGCTGCGTCAGAGTGGACGCCCCTTCGACTTTCTTGCGGGCGATCAGGTCTTTGAGGCCCGCGCGCACGATCGCTTTCGGATTGAATCCTCCGTGATGGTAGAAGTCGGCGTCCTCCGTGGCGATGATCGCCTCGATTAGCGCCTGGGCCATGTCCTTCTTCGTGACGACGATCCTTTTTTGAATCGCGTACTCGGCGAAGGGTTGACCGTTGCGGTCATAGATGCGGGTGATGATCGCCGGCTGATAATCCTCGAGCGAAGTCACCAGCGGGACCTGAATCGCGTGCGCCAGAACGAATCCCGCCGGCACGCCGAACGCGAAGGCGACGAACAGGATGAGCAGGCGCGATCGACGGCGGGAGGGGGGGTTTGGCTCGGTGACGGCGGTGTCGGTCACATTCGTCAGGATACAATAAGCTCAATGTCCGAAGTCGCTTCCCCGCCGTCGACGGCCGCTCCTGACTGGACGCGTCTCGTCGCCGACTCCATCAAACAATACGGGGTGTGGCATACGTACTTGAAGCTGATCGAGGCGCGCACTTCGTATCCGAACGACCTGTCGCTGCGTGGCTACACGGAAATCGTCCGGAACACGATCGTCCGGGACTTCCTCTCCCATCCCAAAGGCTTGCAGGCCGTGCCGAAGCTCACCGCGGACTTCCTGACCAATTTCGACCGTTTCAACCTGACGGCGCAGGAGGGCTATCTCATTTCTCTGATCGACGGACGGCTCGATCTGCAGAAGATGCTGGTCCTCAGCCCGTTCGATCAATTCACGACGCTTTTTAATCTGGCGAAGCTCCAGCACGAGCGCGCCATCACGGTACCCTAAATGGACGCACACAACTTTGTCATCGCAGAAAGACTGACCACCCCGATCGCCATCGTCAACGAGCACGGCGGCATCGAATGGAGCAACCCGGCGTTCGAGGGGATGTTCGGCATCGACGCCAAGGATTGGCTGCAGCAGGCCGCACGCGTCGTCGGCGGCGAACGTGGATGGCTTCAGGACTTTTTCATGGACGGGGTCGAAGAACATCGCGCCGTCGATGTGGAAATCGAAGGGCGTACGTTTCGCGTCGAGCACATCCTCAATATCGGTGGCGAATCTTCGCGTGCGGTGGCGCTCTGGTTCGAGGACGTCACGCAGCAACGGCAGATGGAGCAGGCAAAGTCCGACTTCACTGCGCAGATCGTGCACGACCTTCGCGGCCCACTCTCCGGCATTCAGGGCACGCTCGAATTCGTCCTCAGCCAGGAAGGCAGCAAGCTCGACTCGATGTACAGCGATCTGTTGCAGGAGGCCCAGCGCGAGTCGGAACGCATGATGGGCCTGGTCAACGAGCTGCTCGATTTCTCGAAGATCGAAGCGGGAAACCTCGTGATCGAGAAAGAGCCCGTTCGCGTTGCGGGTGTCCTCAAGCGGGCGGTGCGCAGTCTGCAGCAGGTTGCCTCGCGCGACGAGGTCTTCCTGCTCAGCGCTCACGGACGCGATGTGCCCCAGGTGATCGGCAGCGTCGAGAAGATGACCCAGGCAATCATCAATCTCGTCTCGAATTCGCTGAAATTCACCCCGAAAAAGGGCCTCATTTCCGTGGGCGCCCAAATCGTCCGCAACGACGACGTGCCGGAGTCGATCGTCATCACCGTGACCGACAGCGGGATGGGCATCAAGGCGGACGAGCTGGAGCAGATCTGGAAAAAGTACAAGCAGAGCGGTACCAAATCGCTTCGCGGCGGCAGCGGCACCGGCCTGGGGCTTTACATCGTGAAGCAGATCGTCGAGGCGCACGGCGGCGAGATCAGCGTCGCGTCGATCGAGGGCATCGGCACCAGCATGGTCATCAAGCTGCCGGTGAAGAAAGCGAGCGACACGGGCGTGATCACTGCGTCGCGGACGCTGTCGTAGGCGCGGTGTGTGGGGCCGCCGCCCCCGGCGGTGTGTGGGGCCGCCGCCCCCGGCGGCCGACGCGGAGGGCCGCGGCGCTACACTGAGTTACTTCTCCGGCGGCTCTCCCGACTCGTCCTCTTCCGCATGCTCGTCCTGTTCAGCTTCGATCACGTGTTTTTTCGATTCGAGGAAAAGCGACTCCAAATTCTGCATCGCACTGCCAAGGCTACCGGAGCCGCGAATGCGCTGTCGGTCGCGACGGGCGAGCGCGATTGCGCCGGCCGTGAGGGCGATGGCGCCGACGATCACTGCCGCTAGAAACAGCAGCGCAATGAGGCACTGCATCGCTATCTCTGAATGCCGATCGCCGCGAGGCCGTGCCGCAGATCGTCCTCGGTGATCCCCGGCATCACCTCGCACCGGCCGATCTCGCGCGGCAGGACCATCACTCGCGTCGAGCCGATATTCTTTTTGTCGTGCTCCGTCGCCGCGAGGACACCGGTAGCATCGAGAGGCGGCAGCGGCGACGGTTTCCAGTCGCGAACAGCGTTGTCGATCCGGCGGCGCAGCGCGTCACTGGTCATCCCTCGCCGTACGCCGACAGCGTTTGCGGCGATCATCCCCCACGCCACCGCCTCGCCATGCGTGAGGTGCTGATACTGCAGCGCAGCCTCGATGCCATGGGCAATGGTGTGGCCGTAGTTCAGCAGGCGGCGCAGATCGGCTTCCTTTTCATCCGCCGAGACGATGTCCGCCTTCACGTTGATCGCCTTCCGCACGACGGCATCGAGGTCAATCTGGGAGCGCTTCTCGAGCATCTCGAAAAGCGACGGGTCACCGATCACGCCTCCTTTCAACGCTTCGTACAACCCGCTGAGTAGCTCGCGCGGCGGCAGCGAGCCGAGAACGGCCGTGTCGGAGACCACGGCGCGCGGCGGGAAGAAGCTGCCGATCAGATTCTTGCCGCGCTCGTGATTGACCGCGACTTTCCCACCGATCGAGCTGTCCACCTGCGCCAGGAGCGTGGTCGGCACGTGCACCAGATCGATGCCTCGTAAAAAAATCGAAGCCGCGAATCCCGCCGTATCCCCAATCATGCCGCCGCCGACGACGATGGCCATCGAGTCGCGTTTGCCTCCGCGGTCGAGGAGCTGCGTGACGATATCGTTCGCCGTGGCGAGCGTTTTGTGCTTCTCGCCCTCCTCGATGATGATGATCTCTGCGCCGGCCGCAGCGCGCTCGCCCAAATGGCGTAACGTCTTCGACGTGATCACAAAGACTCGCCCGCGTGGCTGAACGAGCTCCAGCACCGAATCCAGCAATCCTCGGCCGACAAACACCGGATAGCTCGCGCTCGCCTGCCGAATGGTGATGAAGGGGTTCACTTCAGCCGGATTCCGAGTTCATCCAACTGCTTCGTGTCCACCGGCGACGGCGACTCGCTCATCAGGTCCTGCGCGCGCGCGGTCTTCGGGAAGGCGATGACGTCGCGCAGCGACTCGCCGCGCGCCATGAGCATGGTCATGCGATCGAACCCGAGAGCGATGCCGCCGTGAGGAGGGGCGCCGTAGCGGAATGCCTCCAGCAGGAATCCGAAGCGCTCCCTGGCCTCCTCCGCTCCGATGCCCAACGCGCGGAACATCCGCGATTGCACTTCGGGGCGGTTGATGCGAATCGATCCGCCGCCGAGCTCCACGCCGTTGAGCACGACGTCGTATGCGCGCGCGAGCACCGAGCCTGGATCGCTCTCCATCTTGTCGATGTCTGCCAGCTTCGGCGACGTGAATGGATGATGTCGGGCGAAGTAGCGCTGGGTCTCTTCATCCCACTCGAAGAGCGGAAAATCGACGATCCAGAGAAAGTTCCAGGTCTCCGGCTTGATCATCCCTTGCTCGCGCGCGACGCGAAGGCGAAGCGCGCCGAGGACATCCCAGATCTTGGTGGTTTTTCCGGCGACGATCAGCGCCAGATCATTTTCATTCGCTCCAAGCGCGCTGCGCAGCGAGTCAAACGACGCATCGTTCAGGAATTTTTTGATCGACGAGCTGCGCTGCGCATCGAACTTGATCCAGATCAGACCCCCGGCGCCGAGCTTTTTCGCCTCGTCCGTGAGCTCGTCGATCTTCTTGCGCGACATCGAGGCGCCGCCGGGCACGACGATCGCGCGAATGCTCTGCGCCTCTCGAAAAGCCGCAAATTCGATGCTCTTCGCCACTTCGGTGATGTCGATCAGCTCCATGCCGAAGCGTGTGTCGGGGCGATCGCTGCCGTAGCGATCCATCGCCTCCTGCCACCGCATGCGAGGAAAGGGCGGGGTCAACGGAACGTTCGCGATCGGGAAAATATGTGCGAATAATCCTTCTACTAATGTGTATATAAATTCTTCATCAATGAAGGAAGCCTCGATATCCACCTGCGTGAATTCCGGTTGACGGTCGCGCCGCAGGTCCTCGTCGCGAAAGCAGCGCACGATCTGGTAGTAGCGCTCCATGCCCGAGACCATCAGCAGTTGCTTGAAAATCTGAGGAGATTGCGGCAGCGCGTAGAACATTCCGTGGTGGATGCGGCTTGGGACGAGGTAGTCGCGCGCGCCTTCCGGCGTCGACCGCGTGAGCATCGGCGTTTCGATCTCCAGAAATCCGTTGCCATGCATGTAGTCGCGCACGCCGAACGCGAGGCGATCGCGCAGGACGATGTTGTTGGTCAGCGACGGCCGCCGCAAATCGAGATACCGATACTTCAGCCTCAACTCCTCGGCAGCATCGACATCGTCGTCAATGGCGAAGGGGGGTGTCTCGGCCGAATTGAGGATCTCCATTCCGCGCGCGAGGACCTCGACGTCTCCCGTCCCGATCTTCGGGTTTCGCGAACCCTCTGCACGGGCAATCACCTCGCCGTCGATGCGGATGACGAACTCCGATCGCACTTCTTTCGCGGTGGAGAGGAGCGCGTCGTCAGCGCCGCGAGCTTTGTCGACGACCACCTGGCAGATTCCGCTGCGGTCGCGGAGATCGACGAACACGAGATCGCCGAAATCGCGATGCTTCTGCACCCACCCGGCGAGGGAGAGCGAGCGTCCAACGTGTTCGACGCGGATTGTTCCTGCAGGTATTCGATCCATAGCCACGAACGATGAATGATGAACGATGAAAGATGAACATTGGTCGGGCGCAATGTTCATCGTTCATCGCTCATCGTTCATCGTTTCAGGTATTCCTCTTTGTACGCCATGTAGTTCTGCCACGACTGTTCCAGCCGGGCAATCTCTTCCTCCGTGAGCGGGCGCTTCACCCGCGCCGGAACACCGACGACCAGCGTGCGCGCGGGAACGCGCATCCCCTCCGGCACGAGCGCGCCCGCGCCGACGAGAGCCAGCTCGCCGACGACCGCGCCGTCGAGCACGCGCGAGCCCATGCCGATCAGCGCGCGCCGCTCGATCGTGCATCCATGTACGACAACGCCGTGGCCGATCGTGACTTCTTCCGCGATGTGCACCGGATGCGTCCTCTGCGTGACGTGCAGCGTGCAGTTGTCCTGGATATTCGTCCGCGCGCCGACGCGGATGGAGTGCACGTCCGCGCGCACCACCGCGCTGTACCAAATCGAGCAGTCGTCGCCGAGATCCACATCCCCAATGACCGCTGCGTTCTCGGCGATGAACACGCGCGCGCCGAGCCGCGGCTGTTTTCCTTCATACGCACGGACGATCATGAGGGCGGGAGATTAGCACACGCCTCAGCGCCACAATTTCCACGTCCAAACGCCCCAGAACAGCGCCCACAGAATGCTCAGCGACGCCGTGGCGATCGTGGCGATCGTCGCGCCGAAATGATCGGAAAGGACGCCGGCGAGAAGGCTGGACATGCTCATGGTCAACGTGACGAAGCCCCAATCGGCGGCGAAGACCCGTCCGCGAATGAAATCAGGAACCTCGCGCTGCAAACCATACGTCGAGGTCTGCCATTGAGCGCCGCCGCCGAGGTGTGCGAGGAAGATGGCGAAGAAGCCGGCGGTCAGCGTCGGAGAGATGCCCAGGGCCGCATAACCGATTCCGAAAAGAAGAACGGATGCGGCGATGAAGCGGTACTGCGTCTCGTCGCGATCCGAAAGCGCCCGCACCGCAAATGGCCCGAGTAGCGCTCCGAGTCCTCGGGCCGCAAAGAGCAGACCGATGCCGAACGCCCCTGCTTTGAAAACCTCTCTTCCGAAAACGCTGAGCAGCGCGACGGAACCGGCGCCGAGCCCGTAGCCGCCTTTGGAGACGAGCAGCGCGAGCACGCGCGGATTTGCGCGCGCATAGCGGACGGTCTCACGAACGGAGTGAGTCAACTTTGCCGGCGGGCTGAACCCCGCCGCTACACTCTCCGAGAAAGGCGAATGCATGCGCCAGAGCATGGTCGCCGACGCCAGAAAGCTCGCTGCATCGACGATGAAGGCGACATCCCGGCCAAAGCGCATCGTCACGGCGCCGCCGATTGCCGCGCCGACGGCGAGCATCGTTCCCCACGTCGATCCCATCAGCACGTTCGCCGGTCCGAGCTCCTCGATGCTGACGAGATTTGGGAGCGCCGCCTGTGACGCAGGCTGGAAATACGCGGAGCCGATCGAAATCACGATCACTCCTGCGTACGCGAACGGCAGAAGCGCCGGAGTTTGCGCCAGCAGCGGCAGCAGACACGCTCCCGTGCGGACGACATCGGTCATGATCATCAATTTTCTGCGGTCGACGCGGTCGATGAGATGTCCCGCCAGAGGCGTGAACAGGAAGATCGGCAGGCTCTGGCAGAGCAGCATCAACGACGCGAGCGTGGCGGACCCGGTGAGCTGCAGGACGAGATCGAGCAGCGCGACAGTGAGGAACCAGTCGCCGCCGAGCGAGATCAGCGTGCCGGCGTAAAGCAGCCTGAAGTCACGATTCCGCCGCAGCAGGCGTAAATACAGTTTCACGGGCGCGCGATTGTAACGTTCGCCCCCGACGGGGAACTGAGAGGGTAATGCGACGTCTGCGATGGGCCTCGATCGCACTCCTGATGGCCGCCGCTCCCCCACCCACGACCGATTACGGCATTTCCTTTCTTCCTGCGGCGGCCGATCGACAATTCGTCATCGTCTACAACGCCGGACAATCGGCCGGCGCCCATCCGTACAAATTGGTCCTTCGCGCATTCGCTCCCGATGGCTCACTCGCCTGCGAGACGACCACCATGGTCACTCCGTGGCAGGGACATCTGACGATGAAGAAAGTCGCATGGTTCGAAGCCGCGTACTCCAAGAAATCGGCCGCGAAGGTGCGGCCCGGAAAATATCTCCTTCGCGCCTATCTAACCGAACAGATCGCGCCGGGACAGCCGCCGGACGACGGCAATCTGGCGAACAACCAGTATCCATGGGAGCCGCCGCAGTACATCCCCGTGGAGTTCGAGGTGCGGCCCGGCGCGAACGAGATTCGTTGCGCGGTGCCGTCGTATCCGCCGCCGTCGGAGGCCTTTCCGGCGGGCTTCAATCCGCCGCTGCGGGGACGTTGATTCGTTGTTCGTTCTTCGTTGTTCAGTTCATGTTTGTAGGGCCGCCGCCCCCGGCGGCCGCCGAGGGCGGCGGCCCTACACCGCAGGCACGAAGAACGAAGAACGAAGAACGAACAACGAACAACGAAGAACGAAGAACGCTACGCCAGCTCCCCCGCCCGTTCGTACGTGAGGAACGAGTATGGATATTGGTTCTTCGCGTCGGCCT
>Ga0137369_10004843_pt1 | contig 13734 bp, 6 predicted proteins | sample SagtaG_12_FD_104918 | JGI IMG/M metagenome (GOLD analysis project Ga0137369, IMG submission 104918) | Vadose zone soil microbial communities from Sagehorn Ranch, Mendocino, California, USA - Sage1_L_113_16 metaG | ecosystem: Environmental > Terrestrial > Soil > Vadose zone | place: USA... | reverse complement strand
TTACGCCATTAGCACGTCGTACACCATCACTACGGTGCCGACGACGCTCGACGTCAGTCTGCTCGCCTCCACCACGCCGATCGTCCAGGGCACCATCCGCGACAGCGGCACGGGCCTCCCCGTTGCGGGCGCCGTCGTCTACTTCGACTGCAACAGCCAGATGGTCGACGGCTGCAACATCAACACTGTCACCGACGGCAACGGCGCCTATGCCTTCGACGCCTCGAAATTCTTCGAGTCCGCCTCCGCTGGCTTTCAGAGCCGCCTGCACGTCTCCGCGACCGCGTACTTCGCGTATTCCGCGGCATTTGCCACCTACGCTCCGCCGTTTGCCGTTACGCAGGACGCGAGCTTGCAGTGGAACGGCACGACGCGGGACGTGACAATCGCGACCAACCCATCCAATTTCCCCATCGTCGTGGACGGCACCAACTACACGTCGCCGGCTGCGCTGACGTGGATTCCGGGTTCGCCGCACACGATCGCCGCACCGGATGTCGTTGCCGGGAGTCCCGGAACGCAATTCCGGTTCACCGCCTGGAGCGACGGCGGCGGAACGGCCTCGCGCGCAATCACGGCGCCGTCGACCAATGCCACCTACACCGGAGCGTACACAACCCAGTACCTGCTGACGACCGCGACTGCGCCGCAGAACGGCGGCAGCATCACCGCTGGCGGCTGGTTCGATGCCGGGACGACGGTGCCGATTGCTGCTACGGCCGCGGCCGGATTCCAGTTCACCGGGTTCACCGGGGATCTGAGGGGGCTGACCAACCCCCAGAATCTGCGCCTTGACGCGCCACAGTCGGTCACCGCGACGTTTTCCGCGCTGGTGGCGCCGACCATCACGAGCGCGGCCTCGGCGGCGTTTACCGTCGCTGCGCCAGGCTCGTTCACCGTGACGGCGACCGGATCTCCCACGCCCAGCCTGTCCGAATCCGGCACGGTGCCGAGCGGCGTGACGTTCGACCCGGTCTCGGGCATCCTGAGCGGCACGCCGGCGCACGGGACGGCAGGCACTTACAACATCACCTTCACGGCGTCGAACGGCGTCAACCCGGATGCCGTGCAGCCATTCACGCTGACGGTGGTGAACAACCCGCCAGTCGCGAACGCGCAATCGGCAAGCACGCCGGAGGACACGTCGAAGGCGATCACGCTGACAGCATCCGACCCGAACGGCGATACGCTGACATTCAGCATCGTCAGCGGCCCGAGTCACGGACGCCTGGCCGGATCTCCGCCGGGCGTGACGTACATTCCGTTCCTGAACTTCACCGGTTTCGACAGCTTTACGTTTATAGCGAACGACGGCTCACTGGATTCGAATGCGGCGACTGTGAGCATCACCGTGTCGCCGGCAAACGACCCACCGATCGCGCACAGCCAGGCCCTCTACGTGCTCGAGGATAAAGCAAAGACGATTACGCTCGCTGGCTCAGACGCCGAGAGCAGCCCGCTGGACTTCGCAGTGGACACCAACCCCGCTCACGGCGTGCTGAGCGGCACGCCGCCGAATCTGACGTACACACCGGCCCCGGACTACAACGGCGTCGACACGTTCACGTTCCACGCGAACGACGGCAGCAGCGACAGCAATGTCGCGACCGTCCAACTCACCGTGGTCCCGTCGCTTTGGGTCAGTAATGGACCGGACACCGGGTATGTCGGGCAGCTGGTTGCCGACCCAACGGTGCCGTCGCTCATTTATGTGGTAGCCGCCGGAAACATCTGGAAGTCCACCGACGCCGGTAACAACTGGCAGCGGTTGATTGTCGGATCGGACACGTACTCGTTCGCGCCGGTTCCCGGATCACCGCTGGTGCTGTATGCGGGAATATCGACCGGATTGTTGAAGAGTACAGATGGCGGGATGTCCTGGTCGTCGGTCAGTACTCGCTTTTTCAGTGCGCTGGCAATCGACCCGCAACTGCCGACCAGGCTGTACGGCAGCTCGCAGGGATCATTGTTGAAGAGCGTCGACGACGGCGCCACGTGGACTTCGGCAGGCAGCGGGCTGACGAATGTCTATCGCGTGATAATCGATCAGGCGGTCTCGACGACGCTGTACGCAATAGCGAACGGCTCGGTCTTCAAGTCCACCGACAGCGCTGCGACTTGGACCGCAGCAAACGCGGGTTTGCCTGCCAATGTATTTTCGCTCAGCATCGATCCGACGAATTCGTCGATCCTGTATACCGCAGCGCCCGGCAGCGGAGCATTCAAGAGCGTCGACGCGGGGAGCACGTGGAGCGGAATCAACAATGGCCTAATGCCGTATCCGTACGAGATTGGGATAGACCGTCAAAACACAGCAACCCTCTATGCTGCCACACTCGGCGGCGTATACAAGAGTCTCAATGCCGGTGCGAGCTGGACCTACCGCAGCACGGGAGTGCTCGGGCAACTCTCGTCAATAGGCGTGGATCTAGGCTCGCCTGATACGGTCTACGTAGGCGGCGATCACGGCGTCTTCAAGACCACGAATGCAGCGGGCAGCTGGACCTCGTCCAATGCTGGACTTTCGGCTGGGTACGCATATGCCGTGGCCGCTCATCCAACTACGCTAGGCGCTCTCTATGGCGGCGCCTATTACGGCGGTGTCTTCAAGACCGTCGACGCGGGCGGCACCTGGGCCGTCACCGGCCTCAACTACTTCGGCACTCAGGAAATCGTCATCGACCCCGTCACACCCACCACGGTGTACGCGGCCGGCACCTGCGCAGGCGTCTACAAGAGCATCGACGATGGCGCACACTGGAGCTCGTCGAGCACTGGAATGACGGATTCCTGCGTAAGCGCATTGGCGCTCGACCCATCCGGGCCCTCGACCCTGTATGCCGGCACTCGTGGCGGAGTGTTCAAGAGCACTGATAGCGCCAGCTCGTGGACAGTGCGAAACACCGGTCTTGCCACTCTGGACGTCGCCGCCATCGCCGTAGACGGCACAAACGGTGGCACCGTCTACGCCGGCACTCGTGCCGGGCTGTTCAAGAGCGTCGATGGAGGCGGCACGTGGACCGCAGCCAGCAGTGGGTTGCCTGCCAACGCGAACGTGAACGCCGTCGTCATCGATCCGACCGATCCACAGACGATCTATGCCGGTGCCGGATCGCTTTACAAGAGCACGAACGGCGGAGCGACATGGTCGATGAGTAGTTCCGGCCTCACCGGTGCGAGCGTTCAATCTCTAGTCTTCGACGCGGCTGTTCCGTCGACGATCTATGCGGGAACGACCAAGGGCGTATTCATCAGCAGGAACAGCGGAGCAGCATGGACGCCTCTCGTGACTCGAGGCATGGCGAGAACCGACGTCTGGTCGGTCGCGGTCTCGGGTGGAAAACTCTATGCAGCGACTAACGGCGGAAGCGTCGCCTCGTTCGAACAGGCCGCGAACGATCCTCCGACAGCCACTGATCAAGTTTTGGTGACGGCTGAAGAAACCCCCAAGTCAGTGGTTCTGGTCGGCTCCGATCCAGATGGGGACACACTGACCTTCGCAATCGTGACGCCGCCGAGCCACGGCACACTGACTGCGTCGGGCCCGAACGTCACCTACATCCCGGCGACCAACTACTATGGACCGGACAGCTTCAGATTCACTGTCAACGACGGGTTTGCCGGCTCCAACATCGCCACCGTCTCGATCACGGTCACGCCGGTGAACGATGCGCCGATCGCGAACGACGACACCTATACAACCAGTGAAGACGCAACATTGACCATTGTCGCTGGCAACGGTGTTCTGGGCAACGACAGCGATCCCGACGGCGACGGGTTACAGGCGCTGGTCGTCAGCGCGCCGACGCATGGCACGCTGACGTTGAATGCCGACGGCTCGTTCAGCTACACGCCAGCTGCGAATTACAACGGCCCCGACTCATTCAGCTACCGTGCCAGTGACGGTGCGGCCACCTCCGGCATCGCCACTGTGTCGATCGGCATCGGGCCCGTGAACGATGCGCCCGTCGCGGCGAACGACAGCTACGGGACCAACGAGGACGCAATGTTGACCGTGCCCGCACCAGGTGTTCTCGGCAACGACACCGACGTGGACGGCAACGCGCTGGAGTCCGTCCTGGTGTCGGGGCCTGCGCATGGCACGCTTACGCTGAACGCTGATGGCTCGTTCAGTTACACGCCCGCACCGAACTATAACGGGCCCGACAGCTTCAGCTATAAGGCCACCGACGGCAGCGTGGACTCGAACGTGGCAGCCATCTCCATCGCCGTCGCTCCGGTGAACGACGTGCCGGCTGCCGCCGACGACAGCTACAGCACGAACCTGAACACCGCGTTGACCGTCGCCGCCAGCGGCGTGCTCACCAACGACGCCGACCTTGACGGGGACGCCCTGACGGCAGTGCAGCCGAGCGTTCCGGCACACGGCACGCTCGCGTTGAATGCCGACGGCTCGTTCATCTACACGCCGGCCGGCGGGTACAGCGGGCCGGACGCCTTCACCTATCGCGCGAGCGACGGCGCGGCCACCTCGAATGTTGCGACCGTGTCCATCACCGTCACGGCGCCGGCGGTCACTCTGGCCCCGGGCTCGCTCGCGTTTGGCAACCAGCTCGTGGGGACCAGCAGCGCGGGTCAGACGGTAACGCTCACCAACACGGGCAATGGCCTCCTGACCATCGCGGGGATTTCGTTAGGCGGCGCCGACGCCGGCGATTTTGGACGCGGCGGCACCTGCGGGGCCTCGCTCGCGCCGGCGGCGACGTGCGCCATCGTCGTGACGTTCGCCCCCACCGCAACAGGCTCGCGATCCGCGACGTTACAGCTCTCCAGCAACGCCGTGGGCAGCCCCAACAGTGCGCTGTCGGGAACCGGAACCGCGCCGGTGGTCAACCTCGCACCTGCGAGTCTGACCTTCGGGAACCAGACCGTCGGCACGACGAGCGTCGGTCAGACAGTCACGGTGACGAACACGGGCACGGGTGCGCTGAACATCACGAGCGTGGCGGTGACTGGTACGAACGCGACCGACTTCACACAGACGAATTCCTGTGGCACGTCGGTTGCGCCTGGTGGCAGCTGCTCTATCACGGTCAGGTTCGCGCCCACGAACACGGGGACCCGAACCGCGGCGGTGGCGATCACCGACAATGCCGCCGGAAGTCCGCAGACTGTCAGTCTGACGGGCACTGGCAGAGGCGGGCAGGTCACACTGACGCCGACGAGCCTCGTTTTCGCGACCCAGGTCCAGGGGACGATGAGCAGCGCTCAGCAGATCACGGTGAAGAACACCGGCACGACCACGGTGACTGTTACAGGGATCGTCGCCTCTGGAGACTTCCAGGTAGCGACCACTACCTGCGGCGCGACGCTCGCCGGCGGTGTGAGCTGTTTCGTGAACATCACATTTACGCCGACGGCGCCCGGCGCGCGTTCGGGGACGCTGAACGTCAGCGGAAGCGCCGGCACGCAGACGGCGGCGCTGAGCGGCACGGGCACTGTCGTCAGCCTCTCACCGGTCAGCGTGACTTTCGGTAATCAGAACGTCGGGACGACCAGCAGCATCAGAGTCGTCACGTTGACGAACGTCAGCGCGAGCACGACGGTGAACGTCCTCGGCGTGAGTCTGACCGGAGCGGCCAGCGCAGACTTCGCGCAAACGACGGCGTGCGGCAGCGTGGCCCCTGGGGCGAGCTGTGCGATCCAGGTGACATTCACGCCGACCCGCCGTGGCGCGCGCAACGGCACGCTGGTCGTCAGCCACGATGATGGCGGCAGTCCGGCGATGGTCACGCTGAGCGGGTTTGGCCGATGACACGGCGGGTTGGCCGGGGGCGCCACCGCGCCTCCGGCCTCACACGCGCCGGGCTCTATTTGGCTGGGGCCGAGTACATATCCGCTACCCGGAAGCTACGGTACACGACTGCCCCGTCCACTTGTTGAACGTAAACGATCGTACCGCCGGCAGACGTTTCCACGGCGCGGCTGTAGATCGACGGGGGATTGATGAATCCCGCCTCGAACGAATATCCACCGGTCTTCAATGCCTGGGCCGATCCGACCGCGATCGAGTACACACCGAGATCCGCGTTGTGCATCAGCGTCGCCGTGTGCGTCGACTCATCCAGTTTCCATACCTGCCCGCGATTATTGGCCGCAGGGTCCTTTTTCTTGCGCGTGTGCCCATCATCCAGTATTGAAACCAGGTTCGACCCGACGGGGTCGAATCCGGCATCATGCTGAAACGAAAACCACGGGCTGGGATCATCGGTCATGGCCCGAAAATCGCCCCCTTCCCCCAGCCGCCACTGGACCTTTCCGGTCCCCGTCCCATCACGCCAATCGATCTTGAGGACCCAGTTTTGTTCGGGCATGGAGATCAAGAAATCGCCCGTGGCCGGGATGTAGTTCAGCGAGTTGCTGTGCAACCAGCCGTTGGCCTCGTCAGCCAGGAATATTGGAGGGCAACCGCCGCCGCCAGGACCGAATTTGCATTTGGAATCTGCCAGCGATGCGCGCTTGAGGTCCAGGTGATCGAAGGAGTTCCACACGGCGGTGACTTGAAAGTCCGCGTCGAGGTCAATGACCAGATCGCCCAGGATATCAACCGGTCCCTTGGATCCCTGAGTGCCGGCAGGAAACATGCGCTCGATCCCGGCGATCACCAACGTGTGACCATTTGGTAAACGGATCGCCTCGTGGTGAATCCCCGACACACACTCCTTGCCGCCCTTCTTGCAATCGGAGTGGATGCCCCGGCCCTCCAATTGTTCCGCAAGCCTGCCCACGTTGGTTTCGCGCATGATGTTCCCGGCAAGGTCCATTTCGCGTACGATCTGCAGCCGCCGCATCTCATTCACCGAATTCGCGCCTTCAGACAGAACCAGGAAGCGTCCTCCCGGCAACACGCGGGTCAGGAACTCGGGCGATCGCAGATACCAGATCAGGTACCCGTCCATGTCGGCGGCGAACGGGCGCTTGGCACCGCCGACGCCCGCAACACTGTGAATCAGCACAGGGTCCGAAGCCTTTGAGTCACTCGGCCGAGGGACGGGAACGGAGATTGGCGGAAAATCGCCGTCGACCAGGCCCGTATGAAACGGCATCCAGGGTCCAGCCTTCACGTCGTCTCCGCTGACGAGCTCCGCTCGCAAGCGGTAGTCGGAGTCGGCACGCATGCCGGACACATAAGCATTGTTGCTGCGGGAACCATGGCAGTTTTCGACAGGTGTGTAGTTCACGTCCTGGCTGCCCTGTCGCTGGAAAGCCACTCGAAACTGGCGACCAGCCGGACATGGAGGAGCACTGAATAGCGCGATCAACGGGTTCGAGGTCGGAGTGATGGCAGGCTCCGGACCCGTGATCCGTGAAGCGGTCCGGAACGCGATCTCATCATCCGCGGTCTCCTTCGTTTGATTGTTCCGCACTGTCACGCGGACGTGTGCTTCGTGCTCAAAAAGTGGCGGAGCCCAGACAAAATCCTTTTGCTGGCTGAAGTCGCGGACGACGTGCAAGGGTTCGTTGCCGATCCTGACAGAGTAACGAAATACGAGCATTCCCTTTCCCTCATTCTCGATGCGAGGGACCAGTCCGATTACGGTCCCGACAGGCTGGGGAGACGGCATGTTCGTCAAGAGATGGACGGTCAGCGGCGCTCCTGGCGCGCCCGCGGATTGCAGCACGAACGTGAGAAGAGAGATCATCAATGTTGACATGGCAACCGGCATGATATTCGAGACGCTCGCGTTGGGCTCACCTTTTGTCCCGCGCACATCCGGCGCTCAAGCTGAGACGCGTCCGGTGTGACGTCAGCGCCAGATATTCGTGCGCGAGTCGCACCACCGTCGATCCCTCGCCACGGCTGCGCCGTGCTGAAACACACGATGATCAGGTGATCTGCGTTTCCGAGAACGCACGGATCGGATCTTGAATGGTGGCCGCACGTTGAATCGCCCAACGGCTTGATTGTCAGCGTGCGAGGACAAGTGGCGTCCTGTTTTGATTCGGCCAGAAGCCGTAAGGTGACGCGGCGACAACTGCCATGACGGCTTGTGCGTCCAATTAACGTATGCGACGCGTCATCATAGGCACCATCGTCATCGGGTGCCTTGTCACTGTCGGCATCCCGAGCCTCAACCTGCTCTATGTGCCGCTGAACGCGCGGCACGAGGTCCAGCCGGCGCCCGCCCAGAGACGGCGGCCTGACATTGTCCTCGTCACGATCGACGCACTGAGGGCCGACCACCTGAGCGGGTATGGCTACGGGCGCCTGACATCGCCAGCGATCGACGCATTCAGCGAGCACGCCGTGCTGTTCACGCAGGCAGTGGCCCAGGCTCCGTACACGAAAGCATCTATCGCGTCGCTGATGAGCGGACTGTACCCCACCGCGCACAAGGCGGTGACGACCATGGCGCCGTTCCCCGAGACGATGACCGGGCACCTGACCACGGCCCCGATCACGACGGACGTACTCTCGTCCGGCATCACCACATTGGCGGAAGGCCTCCGCGCCGCCGGATACCGGACGCTCGGCTTCACGGCGAACCCGTTTCTGATCGCGCCTTTCGGTTTCGCGCAGGGATTCGACGTCTTCCAGTTCTTTCCAGGCCAGGATTTTGCGGCGGCGGCTCGCATCGTGGATACGGCGCTCACCGCCGTACAGCGGAGCGGGCCGATGCCCCTGTTCTTGTGGCTGCACCTGATGGAGCCGCACAGTCCATACGCCCCGCCCGCGTTGACCAGCGGGCTGTTCCGCCCTGTCGGCCGACCGCAACCGATTCCATCGACTGTTTCGATTCCGGCCTGGCTGATCGAAGGATCGCCGCGCGATCTTCGGTTGTACGAAAGCCGCTACGATGAAGAGATTGCGGCGGCTGACGTCGCGATCGACGTGCTCGTTCGGGAGCTTGGCGATCTGCGGGATCGCGAGAATACCGTCGTCGTTCTCACGGCTGATCACGGCGAGCAGTTCCTCGATCACGGCGGATGGGAGCACAGCGACACGCTGTACGATGAGCTGATCCGGGTGCCGCTCATCATCCGGGTGCCGCAGGTTCGCCCGCGCATCGTATCGTCGCAGGTACAGCTCATCGATCTCTATCCCACACTTCTCGAGCTCGGTCGCGCGGAGGCGCAGCCCGGTCAGGTGGGCCAGACGTTAATCCCCGTGCTGCACGGCGCAGAACGATCGCAGCCCGCGTTTTCCGAAATCGCCGGCGGGCAATACGCGATCCGTCTGGACGAATGGAAGCTGATCGTGTGGGCGGACGGGCGGCACGCCTTGTTCGATCTCCGGCACGATTCACACGAGCAACACGACGTGGCGACCGCTGAGCCGGCCAGAGTCGCGAGCCTCCGGCGCGTTCTCGATCGATATCTGGCGGCGGCGATCGTGCGAGGGCGGACAATCGAAGGCGCGGGCGCCGCGGTGGATCCGCGCGTACTTCAGCGGCTCCGCACCCTCGGCTACGTCGGTTCGTAGAGCTTCAAAGACGATCCGCGAGGTCACCGCGCCGGGTCCGTGCGGACACCCTTCATATCACCTTCGGCGATGTGCACGAGCAGATGGGTGACGACACCCTGCTCATTCGTCACGAATTCGACCGTCGCGCCGAACGCCAGGAACATCGTCGCTGATTGTGGAACCATACTGGTAGGTGGTCGACCCGGGCGAGACACCAACAATTGATCGCCTTCGAGCGCGATCGTTACCATTTCCACACGACCACGCAGGTCCGTAACCTCGTACGCTCCCGCGTATTTCGCCAAGACCGCCACATCGACGTGGCTCTCGCTCGTGCCGGTGGATGGCGTCACGACGAAGTGCTGACGGTCCTTTTCGTTCTCGTTGCAGACGTACTCCAACATTTCGGTGTCCGGTTGGAAGTCCAGCTCTGCATTGATCTTCCAGGGCCGCGAAAACGTCTTCGGGTCGTCGACTGTCATCTGCAGCTCAACGTGGCCGAAATCGCGCCGACGATAGCGCTCCGTGAGGCGCAGTGCTTCAGTGTGCGGATGCGCCTGACGGCCAATCATCGACTTGTCGTTGAAGCCAATCGTTTCGACAACCAGAGTATCGCCGTCCCAATGGCCCACAGAGTATCCCTGCCAGGTTGGGTTGGGATCTTTCGGCAGCTCCCGTCCATCCGTGAAGATCTGGCGGTAATTGTTGGGCATTTCGTACAGAACCGCCACAATGCCCGGCGTTTGCACGATCCTGAAAGGACCGGCGAAATTGATCATCGGCCCGGGCGGGAGGCAGAGCGCGGCCCACGAGTCGGTGCCGAGATTCGCCTCATGCCGCTTGGCTTGTTCCTGCGCCCAGGGCTGTGCATCTGACGGTTTGAAATCGGATTCGAACTTCGTCCCAGCCTCCCACAGGCCTGACAGGTCAGGCGTACCCTCACGCGTTCGAGGCGCGGGAGCGGACAGGTCGGGCTTGCCGGCTGAGGTTCGCGGTATGCCGGGCGTCGGGTATTTCAGCCACTGGCCCAAACCCGCCGCCGGCACGGTGAGGAGCGCACATACGAACAGAATCACGGTCGACCAGTGTGCTCGAATCATGGGTTACCTCGCGTCTCAATCGTGGTCGTCGATCATGCGAGTGGGGACACAGTCTGCGCCCACAACAGTCACGAAATCAAATCGTGGAGGCGCTCTACAGGCGGGATCGGACCGGAGCGCCAATCGAGGTGCCGCGGTACACGGAAGACAAACGCCCGGCGCCACGGCAGCTCTGGTCCATTACCGCGGACGGTCGAAATGCGCGGAAGGTATTGGCTCGATGGGCCCCTTTCGAGGGATCGACGTCAACTTTGATGTGTCTCGCACCGGCGAGATCATCCTGAATGAGCACGTCGAGGGACGCCACGAACTGTGGCAGGCCGCCTTGAGTTGATTCAAGCGGCGATTCGGCCGGCTATATAACCTTGAAGTTCGTCATCATGCCCATGCCCTCATGTTCGAGTTGGTGACAGTGCATGACGTACTGACCGTCGTACTCGCCGCGGTACGCGTCGAAACGAATCAGCACGTCCACCGTCTCCTTGTCGCTCAGCAACACCGTATCTTTCCAACCACTCTCCCAGGCATAGAGTTTTCCGCGCCCCCCTGTTCGAGAGACGACCTGAAACGACGCGCCATGCACGTGCACCGGGTGCGGCGCATTGCCACCCGTCGTGAAGCGCCAACGCTCAGTCACGCCGAATGACACGCGGAAGTCGACCCGGTACGGATCGTACTCCAGCCCGTTGATGCGGCTCATACCGTCGAAGGTGAACGTGCGGGTAGGCACCGACGGTCCAGCGAGAGGCGCAATCGTCGAAAGCGTGGCCGGCGCGGAATACGGCACACCTGGTGCCCCAGTACCGACGAATTGTATAAGGTCCCATTTCGCCGCCAGGCAGCGTAACGTCACGGTCTGGCCCGCGCCGACTGCGCTGAAATCGATCAGCACATCGAGACGCTCCCCCATCCCGAGGTCGATTGGCGAAATACTCACAGGAGACCGAAGCAATCCACCGTCGTTCCCAATCACGGTGAACGGAACACCATTGTCGAGAGCCAGCCGGAATACTCGCGCATTCGCGCCGTTCAGCACGCGGAACCTGTACACACCGCGGTCGACCTTCAACATCGGCCTCAACGTGCCATTGACCAGCGGAAATCTGCCGTTGAATCCTGACGTGGTCGGGTTGTACGCCAGATTCCCCCGGTTATCGAAGCTTGCATCGCGGATGACGAGGGGCACTTCGTACACGCCCGACGGCAGGACGAGCGCATCCTCTTCGGCATCTCGAACGATGAACGCGCCCGCCAGGCCCAGACACACCTGTTTCCCAGTCAGCATGTGGGGATGCGGGTGGTAGAAGTTCAATCCTGCGCGCTGCTTGACCTGAAAGTTGTAGTCGTACGAGGAGCCGGGCCCAATGGCGAGGAGAGGGCCACCATCGTTCGGGTAGTTCACCACCAGGCCATGCCAGTGCGTGATTGTCGGTTCGTTCAGGCCGTTCAACAGCTTCACGGTGACCCAGTCGCCCGTCCTGGCGATCCACGTCGGGCCTGGAAAGCGACCGTTGTACGCAAGGACACCACGCAGCCTGCCATCACCCATATCCACGAGGGCCGGTGCGCAAGTCAGCTCGCGGAGAGCGGCCGACGTCTCGGTTGGAACGTTCAGCGGATACCAGGGTGCATCTCCGTGTCCCACTGCCATGCCTTCGCCTTCACGGAGGGCCTCGGCGCGGCTGGTCGCCAGACCACAAAACGTCAGCGCGGTTCCCGAAAGGAACGCGCGCCGGCTCCACCCCCGGTTTCCGGCCCGATGCGCGTCCGAAGAGGGTGTCTTCTCTCGATCGGGGGCTTCGTTATTCTGTGTAAGAGATGTCATGGCATCCTCCCGCTCCGAGTCGTGGGAGCGTCCCGACCAAAGCCTGATTGGGGCGCTCAGGCGTCGTCACACAGCGAACGCACTGAGCGAACTCGATCAGGCGTACAGGCACTCAGGATGCCAGGGCGTCCGCGCGGTCGCGGCCGCAGGAAGGAGCAAAACAAGTTAAATCGGACGCACCCGCTGCATGGGGTGGGCAAAACATGCCGGATAACCGGCACGAATCGATCTTTGATTCCGCAAGCCTGACGAGGAATCGGCGCATGCCGCGTCGGATCTCACCTTGCGACCCGCGTGCGGCGTGACGAAGACGATAGCTCGTCAGACTGCCTTCTCTACCGCGGATTCGCCTTTCGCCACGCGTCTTCGGAGATCACTTCGATCGGGGCGAGCTTGTTCGCCGTGAGCTGGCGGTTGATGGGCGGCAACTGCTGGCCGGTCAGCGTGGTGAACTCGCGGATGACGTCCTCGAGCTCGCGGCCGAGCGACTCAGACCGGGCGATCTGTTCGTCGGTCGGTCGGCCGTCGTAGCCGTTGACGTCGCCGTAGAGTCCACCGACATACTCACGCAGCCGCTCCTCGCCGGTAATCATCCCGCCTTCCTTTGTGGCGACAATCTTCGATCGGATCGCGTCGACGGTGTCGGCGAGCGCCGCCAGCCGCTGCCGCAGCGTATCGGCCGCGGGCAGCTTCGCGGCGCGCGCCGCCGCTGTCTCGCGGACGCCGATGATGGCGTCGACCGCCCACGACATGTGATTGAGCATGCCGCCGATGCGATCGACGAGCGCAAACTGCATCCGGCGATCCTCGAGGGTATCGGGCGCCCGCGGATCGAGGACGACGCTGATCGTAGTCGTGTAGACCTGATCGCCCTTCGTCATCTTCACCGTGTAGGTGCCGGGCAGTACGCGGGGGCCGACCACGGCGCCGCCGAGCGCGGCCGCGGCCGGCGGAACGCGCGGCGGCTTCAGCCGCATCGACCACGTCGCCCGGTTCACGCCGCGGTGCTTGCTGCCGGCAATCGTATCGACGCGTGCGCCGCTCTCGTCGAAGATCTCGATCGTGAGGTCGCCGAAGATGTGACGCGTCTTCTGGTAGTAGGGAATCGACGCGTCGGTCGGCTTGCTTGGGCCGGTGTACGAATTGTCGCCTTCCGCCACGCCTCCTCGGAGATCACCTCGATCGGGGCGAGCTTGTTCGCCGCGAGCTGGCGGTTGATGGGCGGCAGCTGCTGGCCCGTCAGCGTCGTGAACTCGCGGATGACGTCCTCGAGCTCGCGGCCGAGCGACTCGGACCGGGCGATCTGTTCGTCGGTCGGCCGGCCGTCGTAGCCGTTGACGTCGCCGTACAGGCCGCCGACGTACTCGCGCAGCCGCTCTTCG
>Ga0137369_10004836_pt1 | contig 13750 bp, 10 predicted proteins | sample SagtaG_12_FD_104918 | JGI IMG/M metagenome (GOLD analysis project Ga0137369, IMG submission 104918) | Vadose zone soil microbial communities from Sagehorn Ranch, Mendocino, California, USA - Sage1_L_113_16 metaG | ecosystem: Environmental > Terrestrial > Soil > Vadose zone | place: USA... | reverse complement strand
TCGCCGTGCTCGCGCTCGCGCTGCCGATCGTCTTCGCGCGTCCCTTGCGCAAATGATCGCCGAGACGAGGGCGCTGCGCCTCGCGGCGGCAATCACGTGGCTCATGACCGCGCTCTTCGTCGTGACGGCGGTGGTCATCGCGATCGTGATCCCGATTCACGCGCAAGACGCGCTGACGTTCGGCGAGTGGTCGCGGCTGATCTCCGAGCACTGGCACTTGCACTATCCAGCCGCCACGGGCCAGGAGTACGGGCGGCCGCTGTTCTACGTGCTCCAGGGCTGGATGTGGGGGGTGTTCGGGTTCGGAGAGCCGTCGGGCCGCCTCCTGAGCCTGCTCTTCTCTCTGCTCCTCCTCGGGGCGCTCGTCTGGCTTGTCCGCGACCGCGACTGGGGACGTCTCGCAGGACTGCTCGCGGCCTTCGCACTGATCAGTACGCCGACCTTCGCTTTTCAGATCGCGTCCGGGCTGACGGATCTCCCAGTCGCAGCATTCGTCGCGCTCGCCGGAGTGCTCGTGTGGGGGCACCGCCCAGGGCCGGCACGGGCCGTGATTCTGGGAGTCGTCGCAGCGCTGGCAATGCTGGCGAAGCCGAGCGCGCTCCTCGCGCTCGTCGGACTGGCGTTGGCCCAGTTGCTTCTCAACGAGTCGTGGCGCGGTCGGCTTTTGTACCGCGTCGCGCCGATCGTCGCAGGCATCGGCGTGGGCCTTGCCTACGACCTCACCCAGGCACGCTATGTCCATCAAAGCCTGCGCACGTTTCTCCAGGCAGGCGTGAACACGGACTACTACCGGACCTTGGCGAACGAGGCGCGGCGGTACGCGCTGCTCGATGGAAACTGGTTCGGGGACGGGCTTCGCGTCGCGATCTTTTTCGCGCTCGTCTACACCGGCCTGCGGCTCGTCGGGGCACGTCACCGGATCGCGGTGCTTGCCGCCCTTCCGATCGCCCTGCTCGCGAGCTGGCTTGGACCCTGGCTCGCTGCAGACCAAGCGCGTCTTGCCGTCGGGTCCTTGCATTCGGCCGGAGCAGCCGCTGCTGCCGTCGGAAGCGCTGCGTTTCTCGCCTTCGGTATCGACTCGTACAACGACGCTGTTGCGAGTCGAGGCGAACTGGGCCGCTTCGCGCTCTGGGCTCTCCCGACAGCAACGGCGTGGGCGGTGTACGGGGCGTACGACTTCCGTCTCTTGGCTCCGGCGTGGCCGCCGCTACTCGCGCTCGTCGTGCTGGCCGCCCTTCCCGCGGCCAGCGGGTTCGCCCGGCGCGGCCCGCTCGCTCTCGCGCTGCCCTTCGCTCTCTTTGCCGTGGTCGTCGCCGGGAACGTCTACAACATCGACGGTCTGCGGAAGTCGGGCTGGGACCAGCTGCGAAGGACGGACGATTGGCTCGACCGAAGCGAGACCCGCGCGATCGTCCTTCCCGCGCTGAGTCGTGCGCTGATCGCCGTGCGTCGCGAGATGAGACCGGGGGATCTGCTGATCTCGCCGGAGGGGGCGTTCCGGTTCTTCTACCCAGGTCACGTGGAGCAGTCGTTCCCGCTCAACTGCAACGACCTGCATCGCTTTCGGGTCTTTGTGCTGACGACTGACGTAGGCAGCAAGCGCTACATCGAGGATTTCCTGCACGTTTCGGGCGAGCCGTCGTTCTGGGCCTCGTGCTCGGCCCCGCGGCTGAAGCAGCTGACGGACGGATCGGAGGGGTACGCGGTGTTCCGCGTCGAGGGCTGATGCGTGTCGGTGTGCTGACCACGTCGTATCCGCGCTTCCCCGGAGATGCGGCGGGACGATTTGTCTCGGACGCGGTCGAGCGCGTACGCACGCGGGGTGTCGCCGTGGAGGTCGTAGGCCCAGAGCAGTTCCACAGCTACGGGATCACGTACGGACACGGCGTCCTCGGCAACCTGCGGCGCCGGCCCTGGCTTGCGCTTTTGGTGCCCGCGCTGCTCGCGAGCTTCGTTCGGGCCGCGCGGGCCGTCGACGCCGACCTCCTGCACGCGCACTGGATTCCAGCCGGCTGGGTTGCGGCGAGGACGGGGAAGCCGTACGTCGTCCAGGTCTGGGGCACGGACGTCGAGCTCGCGCGCCACGCGCCGCGGCTTGCGCGGCGCGTTCTCCGCGGGGCGCGGCTCGTGATCGCCGCGTCGACAACGCTCGCCGACCTCGCGCGGCTGCTCGGGGCCCGGGAGGTGCGCGTCATTCCGAGCGGCGTCGACCTTCCGGCCGCGGTCGGCGAGGAGGCGGACCCCCCTGAGGTCCTGTACGCCGGCCGGCTCTCGCCCGAGAAGGGCGTGCTCGAGCTCGTGGAGGCGACGCGCGGGCTGCTCCTCGTCACCGCCGGCGACGGGCCGCTGCGATCGCGTGTACCGGGCGCCCGGGGCTTCGTCCCCCATGACGAGCTCCAGAGCCTGTATGCGCGGGCCGCCGTGGTTGCCTGCCCGTCGCGCCGTGAGGGCTTCGGCGTGGCCTGTCTCGAGGCGATGGCGCATGGCCGCCCGGTCGTCGCGACGGGCGTCGGGGGTCTGCGCGATCTCGTCGTGGACGGGGAGACGGGCATCGTGGTGCCTCCAAGGGATCCTGCGGCCCTCAGGAGCGCGCTGGAGCGCCTTCTCGGCGACCGGAGCCTTCGCCGCCGCCTCGGTGCGGCCGGGCGTGAGCGGGCGCGAGAGCGCTTCTCGTGGGCGACTATGACCGATGCGACCCTCGAGGCCTACGCCGACGCCGCAGGAACAATGCGGCTATGACACGCGCGCTCATCACCGGCATCGGCGGCCAGGACGGTTCCCTGCTCGCGGAGCTCCTCCTCGAGCGGGGCTACGAAGTCGTGGGTGTCGTGCGCCCGGGTGCCCCGCGCTACGACAATCTCGACGCGTCCCTCGATCGCACGGGCACTTCGCGCCTTCCGTCCCGGAGAGGTCTACAACCTCGCGGCGCCGTCCTTTGTTCCGGCGTCGTGGGACCGGCCCGTCGAGACGGCCGAGTTCGCGGCTGTCGGTGCGACCGCGATCCTGGAGGCGATCCGCATCGTCGATCCGTCGATCCGCTTCTACCAGGCCTCGTCGAGTGAGATCTTCGGCGATCCTGTCGAATCCCCACAGACGGAAGAGACGCCGCCGGCGCCCGTGACGCCGTACGGCGTGGCCAAGGCCTACGCGCATTTCATCGTCCGCTCGTACCGCCGGCGCTACGGCGTTTTCGCCTGCTCGGGAATCCTCTACAACCACGAATCACCGCGCCGCCCGCTGGCGTACGTTCCGCGCAAGGTGGCGCATGGGGCGGCCGCGATCTCGCTGGGGCTCGAGGACGAGCTCGTCCTCGGCGACCTCGACGCGCGTCGCGACTGGGGCTACGCGGGAGACTACGTGCACGCGATGTGGCTCGTGCTGCAGCAGTCCGAGCCTGACGACTACGTCGTCGCATCGGGCGAGGATCACTCGGTGCGCGAGCTCGTCGAGTGCGCGTTTGCGCACGTCGGTCTCGATTGGGAGCGTCACGTGCGGGTCGATCCCTCTCTTCAACGCGGCGCGGCCGAGTTGCACCGCCTCGTCGGGGATGCAACGAAGGCGCGCACGCAGCTCGGATGGCAACCGGAAGTCGACTTCACAAAGCTCGTACATCTGCTCGTCGACGCAGATCTCACGCGACTGCGGGCGCGTGCGGACGAGCACGCGACTAGCATGGAGCAACGATGAGCAACGGCCGACAATTGACCATCGACGGGTTCGAGATCAATGACGACACCGGCTGCTACGTCATCGCCGAGATCGGCCACAACCACCAGGGCTCGGTCGAGCAGGCGAAGGCGATGCTCACGATGGCAAAGGACTGCGGTGCTGACGCCGTCAAGGTGCAGAAGCGCTCGAACCGCACGCTCTACACGCGAGACTTCTTCGAGCAGCCGTACGACAACGAGTTCAGCTTTGGCTCGACGTACGGGGCGCATCGCGAGGCGCTCGAGCTCGATCGCGAGGACTACGCCGAGTTGCAGCGCTATGCGCGCGAGATCGGCATTACCTTCTTTGCTACGCCCTTCGACTTCGAGAGTGCGGACTTCCTCGCCGAACTCGATGTCCCCGCCTACAAGCTCGCATCGGCGGATTTGCTCAACACGCCGCTGCTGCGGCACGTCGCGTCTTTCGGCAAGCCGATGCTGATCTCAACCGGGGGCGCGACACTGGAGGACGTCGACCGCGCCATCGACGCCGTCAGACCGCTCAACAAGCAGCTCTGCATCCTCCAATGCACGGCCGCGTATCCGTGTGAGACCGAGGACCTGCATCTGCGCGTGATCACGACGCTGCGCGAGCGTTATCCCGACTTCGTGATCGGTCTGTCCGATCACCAAAACGGCATTTCCATGGCACTTGTCGCCTACATGCTCGGGGCGCGGGTGATCGAGAAGCACTTCACACTGAACCACGCCTGGAAGGGAACCGATCACGCTTTCTCCCTGATGCCGGAAGGCCTGCGGAAGCTCGTGCGCGACCTGCAGCGCGTACCCGCCGCGCTCGGAGACGGCGTCAAGCGCCCGCTGCCCGTGGAGGGGAAGCCGCTCGAGAAGATGGGCAAGAAGCTCGTCGCGGCGCGGGACCTGGAGCTCGGGCACGTCCTGACGGCAGACGACATCGCGATCAAGTCGCCCGCGGACGGCGGCCTGCCGCCGTACGAGCTCGATCGGCTCGTCGGTCGGCGACTGCGGCGCCCTGTCGTGTTCGAGGACTTCGTCACCTTCGACGACGTCGAGCCTCTCCCGGAGCACGCCGGAGCGCACGCAGCCGCGCAGCCGTGACGGAGCTGCAGTGGCTCCTCGAGCGGATCAAGCTGGCCGTCTTCGACTTCGACGGCGTCTTCACCGACAACCGCGTCTGGGTCAACGAGCGCGGCGAGGAGCTGCTCGCTTTCACGCGCAGCGACGGGCTCGGTCTGCGGCGACTCGACGAGGTTGGCGTCCAGTACCTGATCGTGTCGATGGAGCAGAACCCGATCGTCAGCGCGCGCGCGCGGAAGCTGCACGCGGACTGCATGCAGGGAGTGGAGGAGAAGCTCTCGGTGCTGCGCGAACGCGCCCAGCAGCTCGGCGTCACACTCGAGGAAACCGCGTATGTGGGCAACGACATCAACGACGCGGACTGTCTACGCGCGGCCGGAATGCCGGTCGTCCCCGCCGACGCCTGGCCTGAGGTGAAGCCGCTTGCGCGCTGGGTTCTCTCTCGCCCGGGGGGTGCCGGCTGCGTTCGAGAGTTCTGCGACGGCGTCTGGGAGGCGCAGCGCTCGTGACGCAGGATCTCTTCTCGCTGCAGGACCGCGTAGCGATCGTGACGGGCGGCGCCGGTCAGCTCGGCCGTGAGATCGTGCGCGGGCTCGAAGAGCGTGGCGCGCGCGTCGCCGTGTTCGACCTCGAAACAGAGCGTTTTCGCGTGAATGTGACAGACCGGGCCGCGGTCGAGCGCGCGACGGCGGAGGTCGTGGACGAGTGGGGAGCTCCCCACGTGCTCGTCAATGCGGCGGCTCTCGACTCGCCGCCCGACGCGCCCGCCGAAGAGGTCGGTCCCGTCGAGTCATATCCGGAAGCGTCCTTCGACCAGGTCATGGACGTCAACGTCAAAGGCACGTTCCTCACCTGCCAGGTCGTCGGTGCGCGCATGGCAGCCGAGGCACGGGGCTCGATCGTGAACGTCTCCTCGGTGTACGGAATGCTCTCGCCCGTCCAGGATCTGTACGAGTTTCGTCGTCGCGGCGGCGGCGAGTTCTACAAGCCGATCGCGTATTCCGTCTCGAAGTCCGCGATCTACAACCTCACGCGTTACCTGGCGACCTACTGGGCGAAGAGCTGCGTGCGCGTCAATACGCTGACGCTCGCGGGCGTGTGGAACGACCAGCCGCAGGAGTTCGTCGACGCGTATACCGCACGGATGCCGCTCGGGCGCATGGCGGATGCGCGCGAAGTCATCGGTCCTGTCGTCTTCCTCGCCTCGGATGCTTCCTCATACGTCACCGGCGCGAATCTCGTTGCCGACGGCGGATGGACGGCGTGGTGAGCTCGCGCCGCATCACGCTCGTGAGCTCGCAGCTGCTCGGATTCGAGCTGGCGGGTGGTGGCGTCGGAGCGGCGACGGCGTTTCTTGCGATCGCGCTCGCACGGATGGGTCATGACGTCCACGTCCTGTACACGAAGGAGTGCCTCCCTCGTCCGCTCGACGAAGAGTGGGCGCGCCGCTATGCAGACGCCGGAGTGAAGATCGAGCGCGTCCCTGCGCTCGCCGCGCCGGTCGAGCCGCCGTATTTCGGCCGTCTGCGCGCAGTCGACCTCGCTTTGCGCGCCGATCCACCGGAAGTCGTGATCGCCCACGAATACGGAGCCCCTGCGTACAACGCGCTTCGCCTACGCCAGCTCGGGGTCGCGTACGAGGACACCGTGTTCGTCGCTTACTGCCACGGGACTAGCCCGTGGCTCAAGGAAGTAACCGGGAACCCCCGCATCTCCCTGGAGATGGTTGCGCATCTGCGGCTCGAGCAGGCAGGCGTCGAGCTCGCCGACATCGTCGTGAGCCCCAGCGCGTACATGGTCGAATGGATGCGCCGGCAAGGGTGGCGCTTGCCCGAGGCGCGGGTGATCCCATTGGTGACGTACGCGACGGCGATGGACGAGCGGCCGTCGGTGCGGGCTGACGCCGACGGAGATCGGCGCGTCGAGCGGCTCGTGTTTTTCGGGCGGTTGCAAAAGGTGAAAGGCGTGGAGCCCTTCGTGGGCGGGTTGAATGCGCTCGCCCCGGAGCTACTCAAGCGAATCGAGCTGGAGTTCCTCGGCGGAGCGACGAGGGATTGGGACCCCGACCGTGTGGCCGGTCTGATGTCCGAAGCGACCACGCGTGCCCTTCGGGGAGTCTCGTTTGAAACCGAGCTCAACCAGCAAGAGGCGCTTGAGCGGCTCAGCCGCCCAGGGACGCTTGCCGTTATCCCGTCGTTAGCAGAGAACTCCCCGAACGTCGTGTACGAGTGCTTGGAGGCACGGATCCCGTTCCTCGCGAGTGCGGCCGGTGGAATCGGTGAGCTGGTTGCGGCGGAAGATCGCGCGCGGGTGTTGTTCGACCCGACGGCGGAGGGCGTTGCGGCGGCATTGGAGCGTGTCCTGGTGCAACGCGACGCACTACGTCCGGTTCGACCGGCATTTGACGGCGGCGAGGTATTGCAGGGCTGGGCGGATGTGGCGGCAATGAAGCCCGGCGCGGTGGCGCAGCTGCGGGAGCGGCCCGCGGTAGATGTGGTCGTGGTCGAGCGCGGGTCAACGGAGGCGAGCGAGCGTTGCTTGTCGGCGCTTGCACGTCAGAGTTATGAGCGGCTACATGTGATCCGTTCGACGGGCGTCTCGGTCGCGGCCGCACGGGACGAGGGGCTGCGCGCGAGCGGGGCCGAGTGGGTCGTGTTTGTGGATCAGGAAGACGCTCCTGAACCTGAGCTCCTGGAGGTTCTCGTGCGAGCGCAGGCTGCCTCGGGCGCGGATGTCGTTACTTGCGGCCTCTTTTGCGACGGCCGCGAGCACTTCTTCGCAGGTGAGCCGGGCGGGGTCGGCGTGCTTTGGAACGGGTACGGAACGGTGGCCTTGCTGCGGCGCGAGCTGCTCGACGACGTGACGACTACGTGGCCGGTCGTCGGCGATCACGACTGGCCGCTCCTAGCACGGCTGAATGCAGCCGGAGCACCCATCGTCTCGGTCCCGCTTCCGCTGGTGCAGCGGGCTGCGCGGCCGGGATCGTTGGAGCGCGAGCCGAGCGACGCGCTACTGGTGATCGAAGCGCTCGAGCGGGCGCTTCCGGATCAGCTGCGTCTGGTTGTGCGTCTCGCCGCCGGACTGGCGGCCGACATCCGCCAACAGGCACCGACGGCCCCGACAGGCCGCCTGCGGCGGCGGCTGAAGCGCCTCGCCGCGCGATTCACCTGACGTCGCGAAGCAGGCTCCGGAAGGCGCGGCGCGCGCGCTTGGGGAGTCCTCCGTCGCTGACGCCTCCGCGACGCGCGTCCGCCGCGAGCCCGGCGGCGAGTCGCGCCGCTCCGCGCAGCGCTTCCGGCAACGCGCGTTCGAGTTGCTGAACGGCTCGTAACGCAGCGGCCGGGTCGTCCTCGACGGATCCGGGCGCGGCCCGACCGTCTGCGAGCGCGAGCGGAATGGAGACGATCGACGCTCCCGAGGCGGCCAGCGACGCGAGCAGTGGCCACGTGCTGTCTCGTTCTTCAGGCCAAGGGGCGGGCAGCCGGTCGAGGAGGTCCCGCCGGACGAGGGCGACTGTCCCGTACTCATTCGAGAGCGCTCCCAGCCCGGCTGCGTCGCCCGCGAAGAGCCGGAGCCGGCCGTCTGGAAGACGTAGTCCGCAGGTGACGACATCGGCGCTGGTCGCCCGCTGCGCGCGAATGAGCGCGTCCCGAAGCGCGTCGTCGCCGTCGGGGATGAGAACGAAATCCCCGCCGCCCGCGTCGGCGTGGTCGCGTCGAGGCGCCGGTCGTAGCTCGACCACCTCGCGCCAACTCTCGAGCGACGCATCGCGCCCGAAGGCCGGATTGGTCGGTGAGGGCATGTTTCCATCGGCGAGGACGCGACGAAGCGCACCTGCGACACCCTCCGCCGTTGGCTCGAAGAGGGCGCGTGTACGGTCATCGGGTGCGATCAGTTCCGGGACGCCGCCGACATTGCTGGCGATGAACGGGATCCGGTGCTCGAGACATTCGTAGATCGTGTTGGGCGAGTTCTCCTGGAGGGACGGCATGACGACGAGCGTGCCTGGACGGCCGAGGCGCTCCAGTGCCTCGTGCTGTTCGAGCTCGCCGGCAAAAACGACCCTCGAAGCTGCGGGCAGCATCGCTTCCACTCGCTCGCGCGGCCACGTTCTCGTCGTCTTCCCGACGAACTCGAGCTCGACCCGGTCGAGGAGCTCTGGCTCGAGCTTGTTCAGTGCTTCCGCGAAGATCGTCAGCCCTTTTCTCTCGTCGACGCGCCCGAAGAACGTCAAGCGCCTGAGGGGGTCAGGGCTTGGACGCACGATCGGTGTCGCCGTTTCGCCGGTGGCACTGGCACGCGTGAAGTAGGGAATGACGAGCGCGCGCCCGGGGAGGTGCCAGCCCCGCTCACGCATCCAATCGAGGAGAAACCCGCTCGGGCTCACGACGACGTCCGCGAGCTCCACGGCCGCCTGCTCGAGGATGCTCACGCCCAGCACGGCGCGCAGGTCACCGACCTCGAGAGTCGGCGAGAGATCGAGGACGTAGCGCCGAGGCCCGTGGCAGAAGACGACGAACAGCGTGTTCTCGAACCCGAGGCCCGCCTGTCTCAGGCGCAGCGCCGAGTACGCAGGAGCGCCGAAGTCGTGCGCGATCACGACATCCGGCGGATCGTCCCGCAGGCCGAGCATCACGGCGTGCGCATGCGCGAACTCCCAAGGCTCGACAGGGTCGGCGCTGACAGGCACCGGCCTGAAGCGGATTCCGGCGTTCGTGTAGACGCCCAGCCAGTACGGGTCGATCGAGTGCGGCTCCCGCCGTCCGAGCAGGATCTCGACCGGATGCTCCAGGCGGGCCAGCGCAAGCGCGAGAAACGCGGTCGCAGTGCCCATGCCGCCGACTGGGCGGAATCCGCGCAGCTCGTGCGCAATCACGGTCACGCGGCGAGCGGGCGGCATCGCTGCAAGCGTAACGTCCACTAGTCGATGGTCTCGAAGAGCGCACAGCGAGTAGCTTTCGTCGCGGACGAACTGCTCGGTTACGCCGGCAACGGCATCGGCACGACGACGACGTTCGTGTCGCTCGCACTGGCCCGGGCCGGTCACGACATCGAGATCCTCTTCGTCGGGACTGCCCCTTCGGGGCCGATCGAGCCTGAGTGGCAGCGGCTGTACGACGACGCGAACGTGCGTGTTCGCGTCGTCCCGCGCGGGGAGGAGAACGTCGAACCGGGACCCTTCGCGCGGGCGCGCGACTTGGAGCAGGTCTTGCGCGCCGATCCTCCGGACGTCGTCGTCGTTCAGGATCTCGGCGCTCCCGCGTACACCTCGCTTCGCCTCCGCCGCCTCGGCCTTGCGTTCGAGCAGACCACCTTCATCGTGTTCTGCCACGGGACGAGGCAATGGATCACGGACGTGAGCCGGAAGGTGCGCGTGCTGCCCGGAGCTCACGCCGTCACGGTGCTCGAGCGCGCGTCGGTCGAGCTGGCCGACGCCGTCGTCAGTCCGAGCGCATACCTCGTCGACTGGATGCGCGGCGAAGGGTGGCAACTGCCGGCGCGGACGTACGTGATTCCTCACGTGTCGCGCGCAGGCGCGACAGGTGAACCTCCACCGACTCCGGCGCGACGGGACTCGAACCGCGTGGAACGCGTAGCGTTCTTCGGCCGCTTGGAAGAGCGGAAGGGCGTGGGTCCCTTCCTCGCCGCGCTGAACACACTCGAGCCGGAGCTGCTCGAACGCTTTGCGGTCGAATTCATCGGCAGGCCGACGCCGCCCTGGCCGGTCGAGCGTGTCAGGGAGCTTCTGTCCGACGAAACGCGCCGGACGTTGCGCGGCCTGTCATTCGAAACGACGCTCGACCAGCACGAGGCGCTCGCCCGGCTGAGACGCCCCGGCACGATGGCCGTGATGCCCTCGTTTGAGGAGAACTCGCCCAACACGATCTACGAATGCCTCGAGAATGGCATTCCGTTCATCGCTGGCAACGTGGCCGGGATCCGCGAGCTCGTCGCGACGGAGGATCACGCCCGGGTTCTTTGCGAGCCGACGCGAGAGGGGATCGGCGAGGCCCTGCGGCGGGCGCTGAACGGCGACGATGAGCTGCGGCCCGCGCGTCCTGCGTTCGAGGACGCCGAGTCGCTGCGGCGCTGGGAGGACGTCCTCGCGCTCCCGCCTGACCCGTTCCCGCCCTCGCCTGGCCGACAGGCGGTAGACGCCGTCGTCGTGCAGCGGTCCTCGCGGTCGGAGGCCCTGCCCGCCCTCGACGGCGAGTGGGTCCTGTTCCTCGACGAGGACGACGTGCCCGAGCCGGCGCTCGTGGAGACTCTCGTTCGGGCCCAACAGGTCTCCGAAGCGGACGTCGTTACCTGCGGGCTTTTCCTTAGCCGGGGACCAGGTAAGAAGAGCATTCACCTCTTTCCCGGGGAGCCCCGCGCGCTGGGGATGCTGGCGAATGGCTACGGCACCGTCGCCCTCGTCCGCCGGTCGCTGCTCGAGGGGGCGGTTGCGGAAGCCGACTGGCCGTTCCTCGCGGGGCTCAGCTTCGCTGGGGCGAAGATCGTCTCCGTTCCGACCCCACTCGTGACGCGAACGGCACCTCCAGCAGACGTTCACAGCCATCCGGCCGAGGCGCGACTCGTGCTGAGGCACGCAGAGCGCGCGCTCCCGCACGAGCTTCGTCTCCTCGCCGAGCTCGGCGCGCGGCTCGCTGCGGACCGGCAGCGGGTGGTGCCGCCTCGCGCGCGCGGCCTCGCGCGGCGAGCAGCCCGGCGCCTGCTTGCGGGATTGGGCCGATGACGACGCGACGGATCACCGTGGTCGCGAGCGAGATCCTCGGCATGCCCGTCACCGGCGGTCCGGGAACCGGCGACTCGCTGCTCGCACTTGCGCTCGGCAAGCATGGACACGACGTCGAGCTGCTCGTCGCACCCGGACGGGACGTCAACGCCCTGGCCTCCGAGTGGAAGGACGCGTACGCGGCGGCGAAGGTGCGCGTCCGTCCGGCACTCGAAGACCTCTCGGTACGGCCGGTCTTCCTTGCGCCTGCCGCGCACATCCACGCTGCGTTGCGAACCGATCCACCCGACGTCGTCGTTGCCGACGACTGGCGCGCCCTCGCGTACGCCGCGCTGCGGTCGCGCCAGCTTGGCCAGTCGCTCGCCGAGACAGCATTTGTTCTCTACTGCCACGGGCCTGCGCGCGTGTTCGCCGCGGCTGCACGAAAGGTCCCGGACACGCTGGCGCGCTTCGGCGAGGAGGTCGCTCAGCGAGCGTGCTTCGAGCTCGCCGACGCAGTCGTCAGTCCGAGCGAGTGGCTCGTCGGCTGGTTGGGAGACCGTCGCTGGCCGACGCGCCAGGCGGTGCACGTCATCCAGAACCTCTGGCAGTCGGTGGCGCTCCAGCAACCTCTGGAGAAAGTGGCCGCCGGCTCCTCGATCCGACGCCTGGTGTTCTTCGGACAGCTGCGGGAGGGGAAGGGGCTCGCAATCTTCCTCGAGAGTCTCCGGCAGCTCGAACCGAACAGGCTGAACGGGCTCGAGGTGGTCTTTCTCGGCCACTCGCGCCGCTGGACGCCGCCCGACATACAGGAAGCGCTCGGAAGCGACGTGGTCGAACGGCTGGGAGCGCTCAGGGTCGAGACGCAGCTGGAACGCGCTGCGGCGATCGAGGAGCTGAGACGGCCGGGGACACTGGTTGTCATGCCGTCTCTGCTCGAGAACTCCCCCTACGCCGTCGCCGAGTGCATCGAGCACGGCGTTCCCTTCCTCGCGTCGGACGTCGGCGGTACGCCCGAGCTGGTCGCTGAGGACGATCGCGCGCGGGTGCTCTTGCCGCCCACCACCGACGACTTCGCCGCAGCGCTCGACCGGGCCCTCGCAAGTGAGGTCGGGATCGAGCCGGCCCGTCCCGCGCGTGCGCCGGAAGAGTCATTCACCGCGTGGCTCGAGGTGATCGAGGCTGTCGTGCCGCCGTCGCGACCGACAAGCGACACTACCGCGCCTGTCGCGATCGTGGCGCGCGGAGACCAGAGTGTCGCCCGCGCCCAGACGCTCGCGGGGGAGACGCGGTCTGCAGACGTCGAAGTCATCAGCGCCGAGTCGCGACGTGACGGCCTCTACCGATCGGCCGCCGAGTGGGTCGTCTTCCTCGACGATGAGGACGAGCCGGACGGCACGATGCTCGATGCGCTGATCGCCGCCCAGGCGGCTTCGGACGCGGACGTCGTGACCTGTGCGGCCCGACCGGCCGACGCCACCGACGCCGTGCAGATGTTTCTCGGCGACCCGGGCGCGTTGGGGCTCGCCGAGAACCAGTACGGAGTCATCGGGCTCGTGCGGGCCTCACTGGCCGCGGGACAACCCCCTCTCGACGCGGTGGTCGACCCGGACTGGCTTCTCTTTGTCCGCTTGGCGCGCGACGGAGCCCGTGTCGTCTCGATTCCCGAGGCTTTGTTGGTTCACCGGGGTCGCATCGGGACGATCCGGGACGTCCCCGGCGACGGGCCTGCCGTCCTGGAGGCGTTCGAAGCGCAGGACGGCGTGCCCCTGCACGACCTCCCGCAGTTGACTGCCACGCTTGCAGCGGCGCTCGCGCGGGCCGAGGCAGAGCCTGCGGTCGTTGTCGCTGCCCGCGGCGTTGTTGGCCGTTTGCTGCGCCGGAGACGCCTTTGAGTAGCCTCGAACACGTGGACACGGGCGTTTTCGTGCTCGGGATGCACCGGAGCGGCACCTCGGCTGTGACGCGGCTCATCAGCCTGCTCGGGCTGCACACGCCTCCCGAGGAAGACCTCGTCCAGCCGTCCGCCAAGAACCCGAAGGGCTACTGGGAGAGCGAGTCGCTCGTCGCGTTCAACGAGCGCCTGCTCTGGGCGATTGACTGCGACATCTCGTGCCCGGTCGTGCTCGAGCCCGGCTGGGAGCACGACGCGCGTCTCGATCCGCTGCGTGACGACGCCCGTCGCGTCTTCGGCGAGATCTTTCCGCGCGCGCCGTGGGTCTGGAAGGACCCGCGTCACTGCCTCGCGTTTCCGTTTTGGCGGAGAGTC
>Ga0137369_10004828_pt1 | contig 13755 bp, 11 predicted proteins | sample SagtaG_12_FD_104918 | JGI IMG/M metagenome (GOLD analysis project Ga0137369, IMG submission 104918) | Vadose zone soil microbial communities from Sagehorn Ranch, Mendocino, California, USA - Sage1_L_113_16 metaG | ecosystem: Environmental > Terrestrial > Soil > Vadose zone | place: USA... | reverse complement strand
GGCGGGGGAAGGTGTCAAGCATTTGCTGGACCCGCTGAGAAAGGCTTGCCGGACACAATTGTCCTCCCAAGCCACTTCGTAACTTGTCCGCCCCGCGCCATGCCCAGCATACTGATCTCATGCCCACCCGAGAGGACTTGCGCAACGTTGCCATCGTCGCGCATGTAGACCACGGCAAGACGACCCTCGTCGACGCCATGCTCTGGCAGTCCGGGGCGTTTCGGGCGAATCAAGACGTAGCAGAGCGCGTCCTCGACTCGATGGACCTCGAGCGCGAGAAGGGTATCACCATCCTTGCCAAGAACACGGCGGTGCGCCACTCGGGCATTAAGATCAACATCATCGACACGCCTGGCCACGCCGACTTTGGCGGTGAGGTGGAGCGCGGCCTTACGATGGTTGACGGCGTACTTCTTCTCGTCGACGCCAGCGAGGGCCCGCTGCCGCAGACTCGGTTCGTGCTGCGCAAGGCCCTTGAGGCGCATCTGCCGGTCATCCTTATCGTCAACAAGGTGGACCGCGCCGATGCCCGCATCAAGGAGGTCGTCGACGAAGTGTACGAGCTCTTCCTGGACCTTGACGCCGACGAGAGTCAAATCGAGTTTCCCATCCTCTACGCCAACGCCAGGGCCGGCTGGGCCTCGTCCAATCCCAGCGAGCAGGGCGTGGACCTCGAGCCGCTCTTCAACACGCTGTTCCGGCATATCCCTCCGCCCTCGTATGACGAAGCCCACGCGCTTCAGGCGCTCGTCACCAACCTTGACGCCTCACCTTACGTCGGCCGCCTCGCTCTCTGTCGCATTCACCACGGCACGATTCGCCGGGGCCAGACGGTTGCCTGGTCCGCGTGGACGGCGAGATAGAGCTGGTGAAGATCACCGAGCTCTACGTGACCGAGGCGCTCGAGCGCGTACAGGCCGAGGAGGCCGGGCCCGGCGAGATTATCGCTATCGCCGGCCTCCCCGACGTCACCATAGGTGAGACGCTCGCCGATGCGGACGACCCCCGGCCTCTGCCGGTCCCGCACGTGGACGAACCCAGTCTCTCGATGACGATCGGCATCAACACCGGGCCCCTGGCAGGCAAGGACGGCTCGAAGCTGACCGCACGCCTGGTCAAGAACCGCCTCGAGGCAGAGGAAGTCGGCAACGTCTCCATCAGGGTCCGCCCGACGGACCGGCCGGACATATGGGAGGTGCAGGGGCGCGGCGAACTTCAGCTGGCGATCCTCGTCGAGACGATGCGCCGCGAGGGCTTCGAGCTGACCGTCGGCAAACCGCAGGTCGTCACGAAGCTGGTCGAAGGCCGGCTCTGCGAGCCGGTGGAGCGCTTGTCGATCGACATCCCCGAGGACTATCTGGGCGTCGTGACCCAGCTTCTTTCGTTGCGCAGGGGCCGGCTGGAGCACATGGTCAACCATGGCACAGGCTGGGTGCGGCAAGAGTATCTCGTACCGGCGCGCGGCCTCATCGGTTTTCACACGGAGTTCCTGACGGAGACTCGGGGCACCGGCATACTGCACCATGTCTTCGAGCGCTACGAACCGTGGCACGGCGATCTGCGCACGCGGCCCACCGGCAGCCTCGTCGCCGACCGCCGCGGCCAGAGCTCGTCGTACGCGCTGATCAACCTGCAGGAGCGCGGGACGTTATTTATCGGCCCCGGCACCGAGGTGTACGAGGGCATGATCGTCGGCGAGAACGCCCGCCTTGAGGACATGGATGTGAACCCCGCGAAAGAGAAGAAGGCGACCAACATCCGCTCCTCCACCGCCGAGCAGACAGAGGGGCTCATCCCCCACCGCCAGCTATCGCTGGAGCAGGCGCTCGAATTCCTGCGCGAAGACGAGTGCCTGGAGGTGACGCCCAACAACATTCGCTTGCGAAAGGCAGTCCTGAGCGCCCTCGATCGCGGTCGCCGAAGGAAGAATGCGGCGGGCGCGCGATCGTAACCGGTCCCCGGGGGTTGTAGCCACCGCATGTTATCATGTGTACATCATGGCAGAGGTGAGCATCCGCGAACTCAGGAATAACCTGACCAGCTACATTCGTCGCAGCGAGCAAGGAGAGCGGGTTACAGTGACCCGCCGGGGCAAACCCGTCGCCACGATCGAGCCGATCGCGAAACCCGAAAGCGATGTCGACGCTGCTCTGTGGAAAATGGTGCGCGAGGGTAAGGCTTCGTGGTCGGGAGGCAAACCCGAATTCGCCGAACCGAGGATCCGATTGAAAGGGAAAGGCCCGACGCTGTCCGAGATGATCATCGAAGATAGAGGATGATTCTCTACGCCGACAGCAGCAGCCTCGCCAAGCTGTATATCGAAGAAGACGGATCGGCGGAAACTAAAGAGGCAACCCGCCGCGCTGAACGGGTGGTCAGTAGTTTGGCCGCCTACGCGGAACTCCGCGCAGCCCTGGCGAGGGCGCAATGGAACACAAGGATTACTGAAGACGAGTTCCAGTTGGCACGAGCCAGGCTCGATGCTGACTGGAGGGCGATGCTCGTCATCGAAGTCTCCAAGATGATAGTCGAGAATGCGGGCGATATGGCTGATCGGTACTTAATCAGGGGATTCGACGCCATCCACCTCGCCTCCGCGACGAAACTTCGGACTGATGCCAAGAGCGAGGTGTCTTTCATGACCGCCGATAGGCGCTTGCGAGACGCTGCCACGGCGGAGGGCTTTTCGGTTTGACGCCCTCGACCAGCGTCTCGTAGTAGTACAGCGCCGGCCTGTAACGGCGATGCTGCCCGCTCATCCTGTTCTTTGAGATGGCACGTGAGCTCGACCAAGAACCTGCGTCTTTCGTTCGCCGCGCCGGCGCCTTCGTCATCGATACCGTCGCCGTGGGGATCATCTGGTTTGTCGCGATCATCATTGCGGTGATACCGAACAGCAATTCGGACGCGGAGGAGGTGTCCGAGCCCTGGGACACGATCGCCACTATCGTGGTGCTGGCGCTCCCGGCGTTCTGGTTCATTTACCAATGGACTTCGAACGCGATCGGCGTAAGCATCGGGAAGAAGCTGCTATCCATGTCGATCGAGCTCAAAGCTGCCGCGGGGTCGCCCGGCATTGGGCGAGGGCTGCTTCGGACTGTCGGCCAGGCTGTCGGAGCCGCTCCATTGGGCCTCGGCTTCTGGGCGGCGCTCTGGGACCCGGATAACGCCACGTGGCACGACAAGATGGCTGGGACCCGCGTGATCCGCTGGCGTGCGGAGGGCGAAACCGTCCCCAGGCGCATTGGGCGAGACGCCATCCGCCAGCGACTGGAACACGAGGGCGTCCGCAAGCGCATCCGCACCGCGGTTGCCAAGAACCTGCGATTTCTGTGCGATGTCGCGCCGGATGCGACCAATCCGGCCTACGTGGAGTTGCGGCGCGAGGCTATCCGTTTCGAGCAAAAGGGGCGTTTGCGCGGTGTTCCCTACCAGGATATAGACCACATCAGCGCTCAGCCCTCGGGTCAGATTGAACTAAAATTCAGGGGCCGCGATACGTTCGACCGTCCCAGCCACGAGACGGTGCTGTTTGCTGTGCAGGACCATGAACGGTTCGTGCTTGAGCTTCAGTCCCGCGTGGAAGCGGCCGGCGGCAGGCGGCTCGACACTCCCGGCGAGCTGCCGGGCCTCCAACCGCCGCCAACCTGAAGGCCGGTGGCGCGTTTCCTCATTCGGATTAGAGATAAGACTGGGAGGAGAGCGAAATGGGTTGGATAATTCAGATCGTAATAGCACTCGTTATCGTTGGCGCGCTCTGGTGGGCCGGGTCTTACGTCGGCGATTGGGCGCGCCGCCACCGCCAGGACCGCACAATCGACGTGGACATGCTCGATCGAACGCGCATGGCCGGCATCGCGCTGCGGATCGGGGCGGTCGTTATCGGAGTGCTCTGGATCGGCCTCGCCACGCTCGTCAACAGTGTGCATCAAGTGGACGCCGGACACGTCGGCGTTGTTCGCACTTTCGGCGACATCACAGACCAGACGGGTGCCGGTCTCGTCGTAACGTGGCCTTTTCAGACGCTCGAAGAGGCGAGCGTTCGGGTCGAACGATACGACGTTACGGACATTGAGGCGTTCAGCAAGGAGACTCAGGACGTCTTCGCCAGCGTCACCGTCAACTACCAGGTATCGCCGCGAGCCATTCAGACGCTATACAAAGACGTCGGGTCCAAATACATCGATACTCTCCTCCGCCCCAGGGTCATCAACTTCTTCAAGGAGACGACTGTCACCTACAGCACGGTAGACATCGCTCCCAACCGCGAAGAGATCAGGCGGAAGGTGCGCGACCGGCTGACGAAGGACCTCGAGCCATTTTCGATCGACATCGTTGACCTGCTGGTCGAGAACGTCGATTTCCGCCAGGAGTTCAAGACGGCTATCGAGCAGAAGCAGGTGGCAACGCAGGAGGCCCTGCGCCAGCAGCAGCTCATCGAAGCGCGCAAGGCGGAGGCGCAGCAGAAGATCGAGACGGCGCGCGGAGACGCCGAATCAGTGCGCATTGCCGCCGAAGCTCAGGCCCAGGCGAACCGCCTGCTGGCCGAATCGCTAACGCCGGAAGTGATCCAGTTCCAGGCGCTCCAGAAGCTGAGCGATAACGTTCAGATCGCCTTGATACCCTCCGGACAGGGCATCATCATCGACCCGGCGACTCTGCTACAGCAGCTGGAACAGCAGTCTCAGCCTTAGCGAGCGGCTTACGTCAGCGTCTCGTCGTATTCGATCTGGCCCGCGGTGATGAGATCGCGGTACCAGTGGCCGCTGTCCTTCACGAAGCGCTTCTGCTCGTTTTCGAAGTCTACGTAGACCAGTCCGAAGCGCTGGCTGTAACCCATCGCCCACTCGAAGTTATCGATTAGCGTCCACGCGTAGTAACCACGGACGTCGGCGCCCTCGGCAATCGCGCGGCCGACCTGCCCGATGTAGCCCTTGTAGAAGTCAATCCGATCCTGGTCGCGCACGCGCCCGCCGGCATCAGGCGCGGTCGGGTAAGAGCAGCCGTTCTCGGTGACGTAGATCGGAAGGCCGTAATCCCGATGCACGCGCATGATCATCTGGTAGAGTGCCGCCGGCCACACCTCCCAGCCGAACGCCGTCTTCGGGCCGGGGCCGGGTACCTGTCGAAGGCCCAGGTAAGCCTCGTCCGGGTTGTTTGCGCAGAGCGTGCGCGTGTAGAGGTTAATGCCGATGAAATCAAGCGGCTCCTTGCAGCTCTCGACTTCCCCCGGGCGGGCGTCGGCTTCACGGAGCGCCTTTTCCTGGTCGACGTAGGCGTTCGGGTACTCGCCGAGCATGATCGGACGCAGGAACCAGTCGTTAGTGAAACCGTGGTGGCGCTCCGCGGCGGCTCGGTCTTCGGCCGATTCCGTATAAGGATAACTGGCCGACGTGCTGAAGGCTGTTCCGATCGCCTCCGCGGTCCCCACCGCTCGCATCGCGCGCAGCGCGGATGCCTGCGCAAGGTTCGCGATGTGCATCGTCTTCATCCCCGTCTCGCGGTCGCGGATACCGGGCGCGTGGATGCCAGCAATGTGACCGAGGAAGGTGAAGACCCACGGCTCGTTGAAGACCATCCAGTGCTTCACCCGGTCGCCGAGGGACTTGATGCAGGTCTCCGCGTAAGTCGTGAAGTGGCCGATGATGTCGCGGTTCGCCCAGCCGCCCTCGTCCTGGAGAGCCTGCGGCAGGTCCCAGTGGTACAGAGTGGGAAAGGGACGGATGCCGTTTGCGAGTAGTTGGTCGATGAGCCGGTTGTAGTAGTCTAGGCCGGCCTGGTTGACTCGCCCCTTGCCCTCCGGAAAAACGCGCGGCCACGAGATGCTGAAGCGATACCCGCGCAGCCCCAGCTCCTTCATCAGGACCACATCTTCCTTGTAGCGGTGATACTGGTCGCAGGCTACGTCGCCGGTGTCCTCATTCATGATCCGGCCGGGGGAGTGTGAGAAGCGGTCCCAGATCGACTCGCCCTTGCCGTCCTCATTCCAGGCGCCTTCCACCTGATACGACGCCGTCGCCGTGCCCCACGAGAAGTCAGCGGGAAACTTCACTTGCTTTGTCATCACCTTCGCTCCTTCAAGACCATCCGAGTGCTTACAAGCCCATCTGAGTGCTTATGCACGGCCCATTCTAAGCCGGAGCGCCCGCCACGCGACAAGGATGGCCAGAAATGGAGAGGCGAGACACCCTGCGGCTGAGTGTCTCGCCTCTGGGAGGCTCGCCCTTCAAGGCCGGTCAGGAATCCTTCATGGGAAGGACGCCCCAGGCGGAGGGTGTACGCCTGCCTGATCGGCCCGGAAGGGCGGGCCTCCTCTCCTCGCCCTCGCTACAAGAGCCCATCAAAGCGGTCCCTGCGGCCGGCCATGATCTCGTGGAGCTCGATCTCCGGGAATCCCTCTCGGGTGTAGCTCCGTGGCCCCGGCCCGCCGGAGCCGGCGAAGAAACGCCGGAGGGCCGAAGCCGAGTGTGATACCAGCGCGGTCGAGAAACTAACGCCTGCGGACCATGCCCGTGATAGCGCTGCCCGCCCAACCACACTTCGTTCCGCCATAGCCATGCTTGTCCTCCTTTCCTCAACGGCTAATGGCAATGTAGCCAGGACGCACGAGGGCAGGCATCGGAAGAAATACCCATTTTGCGGGCGTGAGCGGAACCCGCTCGGCGGCGGCTCCTACATAATCGTGCGCGTGAAAGGCGCGCCTAACCAATTATTGGCCGCGCTCGATGTGTTCGCGGGACCCACAGGCCATTAGCGGAAGAGCCTCAGGAGATTACTCCGCGGCTCGCGTCGTTTATGGGGAAGGCGGTGGATAGATCCCTACGTCGACGTCCGTGCCAGCCATGGTTACGGCCGAGCGAGGGGTCAAGAATTTTACGATCAAGGGGTCTCCCGACGTATCAGTCTCAATCGTGGGAGCTGTTCCATCCCATAGACCCCAGAAAAAGCGCACGCTGCGCCCGGCATCGATCGCCTGTTCGACAACCCCTCGGATCTGTTCCTTAAGGTTGTTGGGCCAAATGTTGATATGAGCAATCTCGCGTCCGCTGAGCCCCTTCTGGGCAAGAGCCACAACGGCCCATGGCGGGAGCGTGTTGTCGAAGACCTCTGCCACCTTAATGTCTTGCAACCACGGTTGGGCCTCGTACGGCGGCGTGAATAAGGAGTCAAACGCAAGCATCGTTCTGGTCTTTCCCGTACGGATCGCGTCGATAAAAATCTGGACGGCTGTCATGGGCGGCATAGTGTTCCTCCTTCTGCCTCACGTGTTTACTGTTCTTGCGAATCCTCGATCACTTCGTAAAGGCGGAAGCGCTCGCCGAAGCCCTTGAGCGTCGCGCGACCGCAATCTTTGAAGGCAAACCCCTTTCCGGCAGCGAGTTGCCGCACCACGTCCGACACCAGTATCTGGCCGGCTGCAGCTCTCGAAGCGATGCGCGCAGCGGCCTGTACCGCCGACCCGAAAAGATCGCCCTCTTCCGACACCGGCTCTCCGGCGTTGAGCCCGATCCGCACGCGCACGGGGGTTCCCGAACCCTCCTCCGCCTGGACCGCGAACGCCTGCTGGATGTCCACGGCGCACTGGATCGCAGCTGAGGCGGACGCAAACGAAGCCATGATGCCGTCGCCGGTGTGCTTGATCCTGGTGCCAGCGTGACGCTCCAGGCAGGCCTGGATACTGGCGTTGTGCCTGCGCAGCACCTCTTGAGCGCCAGCATCGCCCAGCAGCTGGGTAGCGGCAGTCGAGCCTACCATGTCCGTGAAGAGAATCACCAGGAGCTGTGGTTTCTGCGGCTGTGCTCTACCTTCGCGACGAGCGGTCGCCGACGGATGCTGCGTCGCCGCGATGACAGCCGCTTCGCGGGCGGCCGGCTGCGGTGCTTCGGCGGGTTTGTCTTGAAACACGAGGCCGTGCTCATAAGCGAAGGCGGTAGCGGCCGCCCTGTTGTCGACCCCAAGCTTGTTGAAGATATTGCTCATGTGCCGTGCAACTGTCTTCGGGCTAAGCACGAACTCGTCGGCGATCTGCTGATTGGTCCGGCCTCGCGACAGCACACGCAGCACCTCCACTTCGCGCTCGCTGAGTCCGGCGGCGTAGGAAGGTCGGCTCCGCGGAGCCGCAGGCACCCGAACCTCCAGCGCCTCTGCAAGTTGAACCGCGCGCGACTGGAACGGCTCCATCGCAAGCTCGTCGAGCAACGGGCTCGCTTTCGCCAGGAGACCGGCAGCTCGCTCCCGGTCTCCGTTCTTGCTGCGGACACTGAGCATTCGGGCATAATCCAGATAGCTGCGCGCAAGTTCGGCGCGCGCGCCGATCTCTTCCGCCACCTTCAGCGCCTCTTCAAAATGAGCCTGAGCAGCCTCCCAGCGACGGCTAAGGGCGGCGCCAACGCCGAGGAGACGCGGCAGGAGGAACAGCCAGCCGATTGTCAGTACGACTTTTCGCTCGCGCGCGCGCTCGAGAGCACGGTACGGCTCCTTCGCTAACTCAGCGTTTCCCGTGAGATCGGCGATCTCAATGAGGCTTGCCAGAAACTGGAGCGACCCGGTGTCAGCCCGAACCTGGCCGGCTAACGCCGTCATGGTACCCATTTGCCGGGTCACTTGGTCCAGATCTCCTGCGTGGGCGCTGACGAGCTGACGTTGCACCAATGCCAGTGCCCCAACCGCGGACCCGACCCGGTTGAAGACGCGGCCGGGCTCGACCAGCATCTCGAGCGCATCCAGCGCCTCAGGGAAGGCGCCGCGCGCGCAGCGCGCGCCAGCGAGCGCGGACAGAGCTGTGGCCCCACCCCAAGGATAACGGGAGCGGCCGAGCGCGATCATCGTCTCGTGCGCGTGGCGCTCGGCTGCGCGGAATTCCCCGCGCGCGACTGCCACGCAGACGAGAGTCGCCTCCGTTAGAGACCGGCTGGCCCAATCGTGTGTTCTGCCCACGAGCTCGCCGCCCTCTTCGGCACTGGCCGCCGCAGCGTCCAGCCGGCCGAGCAGCATGTAATTGTTGGGGATGCGCGTCAATGGCCATCCCAGCAGCCAGGCGTCGCCAGCCTTTTGGGCGTGGGCCAGGCTGGCTCGCCAGGCTTCAAGCGCCTCGTCTATGCGCATGCTCTCCTGACAGGCGAGCGCCAGAGCGGTGGCCGCATAAGCGCAGGCCCTCTCGTCGTCAATGCGCTCGACCGTCTGGAGCGCCATCCGGGCCGTTTCTTCCGCCTTGTCTAGTCGGCGGGCCATCCAATAAGCCTGACTCAGGGTCGCTAGAATTCGTCCCCTCAACCCTGGTTCGCTTTCGCCGAGCTCGGCCAGGACCTCCTCCAGCGGCTGTATGTCCATGAGCCTGCCGTAGGTTCCCCCCACTGACAAACGAAGGCGCGCCTCCTCTGTCAACGCCATGGCGAGACCGGGCAGGTCCCGAGTCTCGCGGAGGCCTTTAACCGCTTCCGCGTAGTGCGCCAGGGCGGGGCCCGCGTCCTGGTCGCGGTGGTAGGCGAAGGCGGCCGCGCTATGCAGCTCTGCGAGCTCGTGGACGGAAAAACGCCCCGAATCTTTAGCTGCAAGCAGCGCGGCCTCGCAGAAACGTGCCGCCTCGCACCAGGCGTACACGCCTAGGGCGTGTCCGGCGGCGTCGCGCGCCGCCTCCACAACCTTCTGTGCATCAGCCAGCGGACCGGAGTTCACGAGATGATGCGCTATCTCGCTTACGTGTTCATCGATGCTGCCCGCGTGGAGGCGCTCTAGCGCTGACGCAATCTGCTGATGCAATCCCTGTCGCCTGAGTCCGCTCAGGCCGGCGTAGAGCACATTTCGTATGAGCGGATGGGCGAAGCGGAAGCCTGTGGACTCGCCGGCAAGGAAGCGCTGCTCAACGAGCTCATCCAGTGCGTCCAGAAGACTATCCGCACCCAGTCCGCTAACCGCGCGCAGCGTTTCGAAATCGAACGAATCGCCCAGCGCGGCAGCCAGCCTCAGGAGGTCACGCTGGGGATTGCTTAGCGATCGCAGTCTGGAGGCGATGGCATCTGTGACCTGCTCTGGCAGCTTGAGATCAGAGGCGGCAACCGTGGTGACCAGATAACCTCCGCGTTCAACGATGGCGCCTCGCCTCGCCAGGTCCTGCATCGCTTCCTGAACGAACAACGGGTTGCCTCGTGTGGCTTCAGCGAGAGTAGCTATCAGTTGATGAGACGGCCGGGGGAATCCGATGCCCCTGACCAGTTCGTCGATCTCGGGCTCTTGCAAGCCCCCAAGCTCAAGCGTCTGACAGAGGATCTCCTCCCGCTTGAAGCGCGCAATCGCTTTGCCCACGCGCTCATCGGGCTGCACAGGGCGGTAGGTCGCGAGCACAAGGACCGGCAGCCTCTGGTGCGCAGCGCCGTCACCGAGGGCGAAGACCAGGTGAGAAAGCAGCTCCAGCGACGCGGCGTCGGCCCAATGCAGGTCGCTTAAGATGAGAGTGAGCGGGCTTCGTTGGGACACGGAAACCAGGAGGCGAGTCACGGCAAGGGACAGTTGACGTTGCTCGCTCTCTAGGGCCGAAGCCGCATCGGCAATGCGACCCTCGCCCCTGGCTTTGCCCAAGAGGCGAAGGATCACGTCCGCCTCGGAGTTCTCAAGCGCCTCGAACTCTTCGGGGCACTGCTGGGCACACGACCGCATGGCTTCGACCAGCGGTAAATAGGGTATGGTCGACTCCTCATAGCAGCGGCCTGTGAGGACGATGCATTGCCGCTGGAGCTCCTCCCGCACCTGACTGAGCAGACGGGTCTTACCAACGCCTGCCTCGCCCACGACAAGCACGAGTTGCGGCCGCCCAGAACGGGCTTCGTCAAAGCACCGTCGCAGCTGCGTAAGTTCCTGTCGGCGGCCGATGAACGGTGTTGAGCGACCGCCAGCGCCCGATAATGGCCCCATACTCGTCATTGGCCGTTCTGTTCTCCGATGATGCCCTCGCTCCTGTGGGGGAGGTGCGTGGATTTTACATCAATTGAGAAAGGAAATATATACCGTAAATTTGGTATTCGCGGCGCCATCCTCGCAGGGAACGGCCCCCCGTTTGCGCCTCGATTAAGGCAGTCCTAGCACCCCAGACACCGGCCGCTCGACGTGCGCAACAGGCTTCGCCGGCGGGGTCCATTACTTGCGGCGCTCGACAACCTCTCGGACGCTGCCGTCCCTCACCTCGTAGACGCGGGTAGCGACTCGCTCCAGGATGCCCTTGTCGTGCGCGGCGCAAAGGATCGTGCCGTCATACTTCTCCAGCACCTCAAGCAGCTTCCGCCGCGTCGAGCGATCGAGGTGGTTCGTCGGCTCGTCCAGGATGAGAACGTTAGTTGGCTGGATCACCAGCTTCGCCAGCGCCACCCGGCTTCGTTCCCCGCCCGACAGCAGTTCGATCGGCTTGAAGACGTCGTCGCCCCTGAACAAGAACTGTCCGAGGATCGTCCGAAGCTTCACTTCCCGCTCATCAGGAGCCACGGAGCGTATCTCCTCCAGCACCGACCGGTCGCGGTCAAGCGCCTCGTCCTGGTGCTGGTCGTAGTATCCGGCTCTCGCCTTCGCTGCCCAACGCACGGTGCCTTCCGTGGGTTTCAGGAGCCCCGCTGCTATGCGCAGCAGCGTCGTCTTGCCGCTTCCGTTCGGCCCAACGAACACGACCTTCTGGCCCCGTTCTATGTGCAGGCTCGCATCGACGAGCACAACGTTGTCGCCGTAGGCGTGACTGATTCCTTCCATTACGCAAACGTCGTTCTCCGTACGGCCGTCCGCCGCGAGCGCAATGTGCACCTCCGGCTCCCGGCGCGTACGGTCCAGCCGCTCCACCTTGGCGATCGCCTTTTCGCGGCTCTTTACTGCAGTCGCCTTGCTCGCCTTCGCTCGAAAGCGGTCGATGAACCGCTGCTGCCGCGCGAGCTCTCGCTCCTGCCGGGCGGCATCGCGGTCCTGCTGCTGAAGCCGCGCGGCCTTCTGCCGCTGGTAGTCGCTGTAGTTGCCGGCGTAGTGCTCGACGCCTCGCTCTCGCAGCTCGAGGATGCGGCTCGCGACAACGTCGAGGAACGCGCCGTCGTGAGTCACGATCAGCACTGTCCCGCGACCGGCCATCAAGTCCTCCGCCAGCCAATCGCGCGAGGCGGCATCCAGATGGTTTGTCGGCTCGTCCAGCAGCAGGCAGTCCGGCCGCCGGACCAATACCTTCGCCAAGGCGATGCGCATCTGCCAGCCGCCGCTGAACTCCGCGCACCGCTTCAGCCGGTCGTCCGGCGCGAACCCCAGCCCGTCCAGTACGCGTCCGATACGCGCCTCGACGCGATACCCGTCCAGCCGGTCGAAGCGGTCGAACAGCTCTCCCTGCTCGGCGATCAAGGCGTCGATGTCGCCCGCGCCGCGCTCGATGCGCTCTGCCACGTCGTGCAGCCGCGCCTCTGTCGCCCGCGCCTCCGGAAACGCCATCCAAAGCTCGTCCACGAGAGTCCGCGTCGGATCGAGTCCCGGCTCCTGTCGCAGGTATCCCAGCGAACCACGGTGCCCCGCCTCGCCCGCGTCAGGCTCGTCTTCGCCCGCCAGCAGCCGCAGGAGCGTCGTCTTCCCCGCTCCGTTCGGCCCCACCAGGCCCACTCTCTCCCCGCTGCCCACGACAAACGAAACGTCCTCGAGCACGTCGAGCCCGCCATACGACTTGGAGACACCCTCGGCGTAAAACATTCCGCCTCCAGCATATCCGGCAAGTTGGCAAGACGGACAGCCTGTGCGATGCACGAAAGGGACCCCAGAGGGGGCGCAGAGGTAGAATTACGACGAAATGCAGGCCCCGAGAGAGCACGGCCCCCAGCCCGACGAAGAACTCGCCGACCGGGCAGCCATTGGCGACCAAACCGCCTTCGCCACAATTTATGAGCGCTACTTCGACGGCGTCTACGACTTCGCGTTCAGGACCGCGCGAGACCGCGAGGTCGCCGCCGATGTGGTCCAGAACGCGTTCACGAACGCGTGGGAAAGCATGCGGAAGGGAAGAGGCGGCTACAACCTCAAGGCCTGGCTCTACGCGATCGCGCGCGACAGCGCCATCGACGAGCTGCGACACCGCAGCCGCCTGGTCTCCGACGACGAGCCGACGGAGGGAGCCCAGGCGACGCAGTTCGTCCAGGTGGACCCGTCCAGGTCTGCGAGCGCCCAGGCCGTTCTCGACGACCAGGAGCTGATCGAGCTCGTCTGGAGCTCGGCGGCAGCCCTCAGCCCGAAGCAGTATTCGCTTCTCGATATGCACCTCCGGCGAGGGCTAACAGCGGATGAGTTGGCCGAGAGCCTCCACCTCACCAAAAGCAACGTCTACACGATGCTCACACGCCTCCGCCACGCCCTCGCCGAGTCCGTTGCCGGCGCGCTCCTGCTGCGCCGCGGCCGGCGCGAGTGCCGCCAACTCGACTACCTGCTTTCGGAAATCGAGTCCACCGAATATACTCGGGAGGTACGCCGCGTCATCGAGAACCACCTGAAAGAATGCGAGCGCTGCCGGACCAAAAAGCGCGGCTTTGTGTCCCCTCTCGAGGTCTTCGGCGGCCTGGCCCTCGTGCCCGCTACCCCCGGCGTAGAGGCCGGCATCTGGCAGGGAATCTCAACGCACATCAACGGCGTCGCTGCTCCAGGCGGCCGCTTGATGCGCCCGGCGGCCCGCGCGCCTGTGCGCGCAAGCGTCCCGCTGGCCGCAGCGGGCGTCGCCGGCGTCATCGGCCTGGTCGCCGTTCTCCTCGCGGGCGTCCTGAT
>Ga0137369_10004812_pt1 | contig 13774 bp, 16 predicted proteins | sample SagtaG_12_FD_104918 | JGI IMG/M metagenome (GOLD analysis project Ga0137369, IMG submission 104918) | Vadose zone soil microbial communities from Sagehorn Ranch, Mendocino, California, USA - Sage1_L_113_16 metaG | ecosystem: Environmental > Terrestrial > Soil > Vadose zone | place: USA... | reverse complement strand
CGTGACCCAAAAGTGTTAATGGTCTTACGGACACACAATAGTTCCCAGATTCCCTCCTCATGCAGCGATTCGACGAGCTTGTCACCCTCATAGCGATCAAGCTGAATATCTCCAGTGTGTAGTTGCCCACGGCACCACGTCCCCAGTACCAATTGTTCATCAGTTTGGCCATCAAGAAGTTCCCCCAGTTATGGTCGTGGTAGCCCACCCCGGTCACCTGCTGGCGGTTACCCGCGATCGTGATGGCTGCCTCGACATCGCCCTGCGGCACTGACGGAAGCCAGGCAAAATGATACTCGGAGTGCTCGCCGAAAAGAAAGTAGCCCATTTCAGGGCGCCAGGATGGCACCGTGCCACGGAGGGTCAGATCCGCAACGACATCGTCGATCTCGACATGGATCTCGTAGGTATGCAGGTCACCCTGGAAGCGATTAGGGCCGATGCGGACATCACACTGCTCTGACGATGCTGAGAACTCGCTCGGCGAGGCCTGGAAGATACGGTTGATTTTTGTCCCGTCTGCGCGGTCGAGCTCGAACATGATCGTGGGCGAAAGGGGCTTATCCACGTCGGTAAAAGGCTTTGTGAAGAAGACGATGACCAGCTTAGCGCCATCGCTGAGGGGTTAAAAGGGCAAAGTAGAGGGATGACAAATGCATGTACGCAGCCGTATCGTCGTCCTCGCGGCGTTCGATCCGCTTGAGCGCGTTGTCGGTGCCGCTCTGCACCAGCGCCCAGCGCCAGAGCCGGGCGCGCAGCGTGTCGCGATCGGCAGGCAATCGCGCGTTCAGCTCACGCAGCCGCGAAGCCCAGCGCTCGGCGTGCTTGTCCTCAGTCGCGGCCAGCTTTAGCAGCACCGCGCGGCGCGACTCGTTCGGCTCGCGCGCTGCCAGGGCGCGGTAGATCCGCGCGCTGGCCTACTCGCGCTGCCAGGCGCGCTGCAAGCCGGCGATGAACTCCCGTGTATCTTCGGCGGTCATCGAACTCCTCCAAAACGAGCGCCAGGGACGCAAAGCGCGAGGAGCGCCTCCCACCGCTCGGCTTATGCAACCTTGACGATCGCTCGTTTTGCCAAGCGAACACTGGACTCTGGATCGTGCGCGGTCACATAGACGGTGGGTTGTGCCAACACGAAATCCCGCACCTTGCCAAGTGTTTCCCTGGCGACCGCTTCGTCCGGCGCGACCCCATCCACCCGCTCTCGAAGCATCAGTGCCTGGGTGTACGAAACATCCCCCGCCAGGAAGATCGTATCGCCGCCATCCTGCACCACCACGGACACGTGCGCGGGCGTGTGGCCAGGGGTGGGTATGATCGTCACATCGCCGGCCCTGGTGACCTTCACGCTCTCGCCGAACGGGCCGAACGGCTCAGGGCGCATCGTCATAAAGCTGATCGACGTGGGGGTGAACCAGGACGGCCACCGATTGCTTGGGTAGCCGTTCAAGATGCCTTTGAAGCCCGCAGCCCGGTTGTACTCCCCGCGTGCGACCAGTATCTCGCTCTTGGGGAAGGAGCGCAGGCCGCCAGCGTGATCGGTGTGCAAGTGGGTCATCACGACGGTGCGCACGTCCGTGGGCGAGATGCCCAGCGTGCGCAGTTGCGGCCCGATCTCTTCCTCCGGGCGGACATGGGTGCGCACCGCCAGGAGGAAATAGGGGTGCCAACGCGGGAAGTAGCCCGGCCGCGTGGATTGCGCGGTCTCACCGGTGTCGACCAGAATGACACCCTCGGGGTGTTCTATGGCCCAGGCATAGATGGGCAGCGGGTTGGTCCAGGCGCGGTCGAGCAGCATATTGAGTTGCCGGCTGGCCCCGTGCCCCTTGCCTTCCTGCTGCGCCGTGTGGATGCTGACCGTGCCTGTCTGTATCGCATGGATGTTCACTCGCTGCTCCTCCCTCATCGTGCGCTCTTGAACGAACGTACGTGAGCTTCATTTAGACTCTGCCGAGACGCCCTAGTGCATTTCCAAGCAAGGTTTTAGGTGTTGGGTGTTGGGTGTTGGGCTTCGCAACGCCGCCCGCCCAACACCCAACACCCAACACCCGCGCTGAAAGCGCACTAGTGCGCCGTGCGCGTCTCTCGCCACAGCGAAACCGCGAGCAGGACCACGACCGCCACCGGCATCACCCACCAGGCGTTCAGATCGCGGCGCGCGAGCACCGCCGACACGACCAGTGCAAGCACCACACCGGCGGCAATGATCCTGTCGTCGCCGACGATGAAATTGTACCAGAAGCGCAGGAAGTTCATGATAGAGCTCATCGTTTACTCTCCTATGCCAGCGATATTGGCGCTGGTCGTGGCTGGTCGTTCTTCACGTCGTCCATGCAGGCGGCGGAGCACGGCCACCATGCCGAATGCAATCAGGGTCAGAAAGGCGAGGTTGTACAGAAAAGCGACATCCGCACCGGGCCACGCGATGCCCGTGCCCTCGACGCTCCAGAAGATGCCGAACGCGGCCAGCATCAAACCAACCGCAAACTTCATGGTATTTTCCGGCACGCGGCTGAGCGGCTGATGTACCAGCGCACCGACGGCCACAACCACCAGGATGGCGATGCCAGCGCCCAAGGCCGCCAGCGGAATGCTGCCCTGGGAGGTGCCGAACGTGAGCACGATAAAGGCCACTTCCAGCCCTTCCAGAAAGACCGCTTTAAACGCCAGCGTGAAGGCATACCAGTCGCCGATGCGGCTCGGGCGGCCGGCCCCGCGCGCGTCCGCGAGTTCCTTGCGGTAGAGCGCTTCCTCATCCCGGAACGCCTTATAATGGCCGGCGCGAAGAATCGCCTTGCGCAGCCGCGGCATTTTGCAAAAAACCGCTTTCAGATCGCGGCGTAACGAAATCACTCTGACGAACTGATGCGTCAAAAAATAAGCTTTGCAACGCAACCGGAGGCAGAAGGATGGCGAAGTCCTATTCTCTCTGGTGGCCCAAGCCGCCTGTGATGCTGAGCGTCGCGCAAAGGAGCACAGCAGAATCGCTCAGGCACGCGCGCGATGACCTACACAGAACAGTTCAAGAGCTGAAGAGAACCAACCAGGCATTGCAAGCGGAGAACGCTGAACGCCAGCAGGCCGAAGAGGCGCTGCGGCAGCACTGCACCAACACACTCATCAAGTCCCAAGGTAATCTTAACGCTTCCCTCAGCGTCATGCGCTATTCTATATGCCGGTAGGTGCGGCGGCCACATACACATGTAGATTGTGCGGCGTACCACTGTCACGCACGTTGTGCATCAGCGGCGCTGATCGTGCGGCGTTTCAGGTACGCGGCTTTCCTGCTATAGTGATCGGACACAGGTTTGTCCACTTTGAATTTCACGCTCCGCATTGGGATGCGACAACGGCGGATCAAGATGGACGCTTTAGTTTCCGATCACTATATAATATCGCTGCAACGTCTGCGCTCGACTGAATACGTGAGGTTACCGCCATGCTGCGTACCATCGCTGTAACGTGTACGCTCAACTAGATATGTGAGGATACCGCCATGCTGCGTGATGCCCACCGCCGCACGGCCCAAACGCCGCTGCTTGGGTTCGACAAACCTACCGACCCGGCGCTTGACCGGCTCACGCGATTGGCCGCACGAGTATTGCACGCGCCGACCGCGCTGGTATCGATCGTGGATGCGGATCGGCAGTACGTGATCGGGTGCGCCGGGTTACCCGAACCGTGGTTCGCGATCGGCCAGACACCGCTCGCACCCCCCTTCTGCCAGTCTGTCGTGGCTGAGGCCGCGCCGCTGATCGTCGACGATGCGCGCACACATCCGCTGCTGCACCAGCATCCGGCGATCGCTGATCTGGGGGTGCGCGCGTATGCGGGCATGCCGCTCATCACCACCGACGGCGTCGCGCGCGGCTCGTTCTGCGTGATTGATAGCGTGCCACGACAGTGGACTGCGGATGAACTCGACACGCTGCGCGAGCTGACAACGCTGGTGGTGGAGGAGCTGGATCGCCAGGCCAAGTCGAAGCCCCGCCCCGAGGATGCGCTGGCATCCCAAACCAGTAAGGCGCTGTTCGCGCTGATCGACCGCCAGCTGCCATTGGTGGTCTGGACGACTGACGCTAAGCTCCGACTCACGAGCATCTTTGGCAGCGGCGTGCGTGATCTGCCGGACGATCTCACGCCGTTTCTGGGGCAGCCAGTCGATGCGTATTGGGTCGCCACGAACACGTCTCGCCCGAACACGACACCGCTTGGTGATCTGGTGTTGGATCGGCACCGTCAGGTGCTGGCCGGGCACTTGGTGGCCTTTCAGCGCGAGCTGGGCGGGCAGATCTTTTCCGGGCAGATCGAGCCGTTGCGCGACGGTGCTAGTCAGATCATCGGCTGCCTGGGCGCGCTGCTGCCGCTGACCGCGCCGATCCGGCTGCTGCACGAGGTACAGGCCGGCCGCGACCGGCTCCAAACGCTCTCGACGCAGCTGCTGCACGCCCAAGAGGCCGAGCGCCGCGCGATCGCCCGCGAGCTGCATGACGAGATCGGCCAGGAGCTGACGATCATTCAGATGAATTTGCAGGATCTGCTGGGTGTCGATCCGGAGCGGCTGCCGGAGCAGCTTGAGGACAGTATCGCGACTGTCGAGCGCGTGCTGGCGCAGGTACGCACGATGGCGCTCGATTTGCGACCCTCCCAATTGGACGATCTGGGGCTCGCGGAGGCGCTACGCTGGTATCTCGCACGCCACGCCGCGCGGGCCGGCCTAGATGTCATCTTTGATCTACCGCCGCTGACACCGCGTCCGCCCGCAGATGTCGAGACAACCTGCTTTCGGATTGCCCAGGAAGCCATGACCAACATTTTGCGCTCGGCCCATGCCACGCACGTCTGGCTAACGATCGGCGTTGCTGCCGACGAATTAACGCTCACCGTGCGCGACGATGGGCGCGGCTTTGATGTAGCGGCGGGGCGCGCGGGGACAATGAATGGCTCCAGCCTGGGCCTGTTGAGTATGGAAGAGCGCGCGGCGCTGATCGGCGGACGCACGATGATCGAGTCGACTCCTGGTCAGGGCACGATCGTGCGGGCATGGCTCCCGCTGCGCGCGCCCGGTGCGGCGGGAGCTACATGAGCAACTGATGTTGCCAGCACTGTCCGTCGTTGATACTCTGGAGAGATGTGTATGGCACCCATTCGTGTGTTACTAGCCGATGACCACGTGCTGATACGGGCCGGGATCAGCGCGCTGCTGCAGCGCATCCCTGATCTCACCGTTGTGGCGGAAGCCGACGATGGGCGTGACGCGCTCCAGCTGATCGCCATGCACCACCCCAACATTGTGCTGCTCGATATCTCGATGCCCGAGCTGAATGGACTGGAAGTCGCCGAGCGCGTCGCGCGCGAGTTTCCCGATGTCCGCGTGATCATCCTCTCGATGCACGCCACCAGCGATTATGTGCTTAAGGCGATGCGTGTGGGTGCCAGCGGCTATTTGCTCAAGGGCGCGCGCCTGGCGGAGCTGGAGCTGGCGATCACATCCGTGGCGCACGGCGAGACCTATCTGAGTCCGGCGGCGGCCAAGCATGTGATCGGCGGCTACCGTGATCAGGCCAGCGGCGCGGCATTGGCGGCCGACGGGCAGGCCCAGGAGCGCTTGACCGCGCGCCAGCGCGAGATCTTGCAGCTGATTGCGGAAGGCCAGACGACCAAAGAGATCGCGCAGGTGCTGACGCTGAGTGCGAAGACCGTGGAGATGCACCGCGCGCAGCTGATGGAGCGCCTCGACATTCACGATGTCGCCGGGCTGGTGCGCTATGCGCTCCGCGCTGGGATTATTTCCGGCGATGAATAACCACCCAGCTTCACCGCAACCCAGGGTTTTCCCACCGCCAACCCCAGGAAATTCCTACTCACGCCCGCCGCGCTGCCGCGCTATACTGGACAGCAGAACTGTTCCTCACACGCAGGTTGCCGTTGGCAGGCGCGGCTGATCGCATACAGCATGCGCTTGATCGATGGTATGGTTAAATACTATGAGGATCGACAGCTCTCCCCTCAGCGCTCACGTGGAGGTTTTGAAACACCGCATTGGGATGTGGAATAGCGTTCTTCAACGCTGCCACATGAGCGCTCCCCTACGGCCTCTCCCTATGCACGGGGAAGGGCAGACCTCTTGCGTGGTGATGGTGCGGGCACATCCAGAGCGAATCTGGCGTTCGCACCACCACATCCCCGCTGATTCCTCCGCTCCTCACCGAGAGGCAGGATCGCGAGCTGGTGTATCATATTGGAGCGCGGCGACATCATCATGGGTACCCGCTGGTTGCCTGCTACCACTGTCGCATTGCGCGCGCTTTCGGCGACTAACGTAACACTCGACGCGTCTCCAGCTTATGAGTCGCATACCGATTGAGGTTCCTATGCAACGCGCGTCGATCTATCGCTTAATTATCGGGTTTATCATCGCCTTCGCGCTGCTGATCGGGATCGGCGTGCTGGGGTATCAGCAGAATGCCACGCTGGTAAGCGATGCCAACGCCGTCAGCCGTACCCATCAGGTAATCGGGCGCGTGGCGAACCTGATAGGCGCGGAAGATGTGGCGGATAGCGATGTGCAGCTCGCCGCATTGACTCATGCGCCGGATACGATCGCCGCCGCACGCGCGGCGATTGCACGGATTGCCCCAGCGCTGGCCGACCTGCGCACCCTGACGGCCGATAATCCGAACCAGCGCCAGCGGCTGGATCAGCTGGAGCCGTTGCTGCAACGCCAGGTTGCCCAATTTGAGGCCATCCTGAGCGGGGCCGATCCCAAGGTGATCCAGCCGGCGCGCAAAACCGAGATTGACACACTGATTCGCGCGATGAACCAGGAAGAACGTCAGCTGCTCGACGTACGCACCGCGCAGTCGCTGAGCAGCGTGCAGCGCACCCAGCAGTTGATCATTGGCGGCGACCTGCTCGGCCTCCTGATTGGCCTTGGAACAGCAACCCTGACCATCCTCGCGCTGCGTGCGCGTGATGGCGCACTCAGCGATCTGGCCCTTCTCAACAGTCAACTCGACGCGCGCGTCCGGCAGCAAACCGCCGCATTGAGTCATGCGAATGCACAGCTAGCGGCGCTGTCGCATCAGCTGATCGCAACCCAGGAAGTCGAGCGTGGCACGGTCGCCACCACGTTGCATGAAGCAATCGGCCAGGAGATCGCCGCGCTCCAGCTCAATTTGCAGATCCTCGACGATATATCGACTGACCCGGCTGTGCGGGTGCAGCTCACCGAGAGTATGGCGGCGATCGATCGGGTGCTCGATCAGATTCGCTCCTTGTCGCTTGATTTGCGCCCATCGGCGCTGGATGACTTTGGGCTGCTGGAGGCGATCCGCACGAGTGTCGAGGATCAACTCGCGGCGCATGCGGGGATCGAGATCACGGTTGACGCAACACCGCTCAGCGCGCGCCCGCCCACTGCGGTCGAAACAGCCTGCTTTCGGATCGCGCAGGATGCGATTTCCATGCTGATACGCGCGCCTGGCGTGCGCTCGCTGCACATCCAGGCAGCCGAACGTGACGGCGCGTTCGAGCTGGCCATCTGTGGCGACGGCGCCGATGTTGCACCTGGTGCCCAAGCAGCTGACCTCAGCGGATCGGCGCTTGAGCTGCTGGAGATACGCGAGCGCGCCGCTGCCGCCGGCGGGATGATCGTGATCGATCCCACGGCTGAGTGCGGGACATGTATCGTCGCGCGCTTCCCGCTTGACGTCGCTGCCGGCTCATGAGCACGCATGATTACAGGGTTTCTGTGCCCCAAACCCCAGGTTTCCCCTACTGGCGTAGAGTGTGTCGCCCGACTACACTGATGCTAGCACCCATGCCGCGCGGCTGCGGCACCCAATGAGGCACGCCATGATCACGGAACATGCAAACCCGGCCCAACCCATTCGTACACTGCTGGTGGACGATAGCCCGAGCTTTTTAGACGCGCTGACGCGGCTGTTGGCGCGCGCGCCGCAGGTCACGGTGAGCGCAACCGCGATCAATGGAACCGAGGCGCTGATGGCGATTGCGCACAACCCTCCTGATCTCGTGCTGATCGACGTGGCGATGCCGGGGATGAGCGGTATCGAGGCGACCCGCCAGATCAAGCATGAGCCAGATCCGCCGCGCGTGATTGTGATCACCATCTCGACCGACGCGGCCTATGCCGTGGCGGCGCGGCAGGCTGGCGCCGATGGTTTTCTGACCAAGAGCGCCTGCCGTACCCAGCTCATCCCATTGATTCGGTCGCTCTTCGCTGCGCCACCGTGACGCTGGTCGCGCCTCTGGCGCAGGAGCATCAGCCAGCTGTGGAGGTACATTATTGTACTTTATCTTTTTGTCTGTTGTTTTTTGCCCTGCGGGGCGAAAAAACAACAGACAAGCAGTAAGAATCCGTGGTATGCGTACGTCCTATCCATGCAATCGGCGCACAGCTGCCGAATAGTGATCGGCAAGGACTCGAGTACGTTGGCGATGGCGGGCTGACCCACGCCCGAAATCGCGATTTCCAGCAGCGCGGTGTCCAGCCCTTGTGCCAGCAGCACCGATGTTTATCCAGCTTCACCAGCGAGCCGAAGCGCCATCCCAGGTAATACCGGTCGACATCCTAGGGTATGCCGGCCCCCACCCCAGGATTTTCCTACTGTCGGCGAGCGGCGCCAGCGGCTATGCTCACCGCAGACATCCGGCACACCGCGCGGTGCGCCACCCGCATCACGAAAGGAATTTGTCATGCAGACTGCCCATCCACTTCCGCAGAGCGGTACCGTTTCTAATTCCCGCACGACCCGTCGGCGCTTTCCACGCTGGGCCTTGATCGTGCTCGCGCTGCTGATCATTGCGGCCGGGGTGGCCTGGTACTTCCAGAGCCGCGCGACCCCAGCAGCCACCACCACCACCGTGCCGCTCACCCGTGGCGATCTGACGCTGAGCGTCAACGGCAATGGCGCGGTCGCGCCAGCGGCCAGCGTTGACCTGCCGTTCCAGGTCGCCGGCCAGGTGACGGCGGTCAAGGTTGCGGTGCGCGACGCCGTCAAGGCCGGCCAGCCGCTGGCCACGCTCGATACGCGCGATCTGCAGAACCAGGTTGCAGCGGCGCAGGCCGCCGTCCAGTCCGCGCAGGCCAATCTCGATCAGCTCCAGCACGGCGGCGCGACGCCGCAGGATCTGGCGAACGCCCGCGCGCTGGTGACCAAGCCGGCGCTGCTGCTGGCCGACGAGCCGACCGGCAACCTCGACTCGCACGCCAGCAAGGAGATTATGGCGTTGTTCGAGGAGCTGAATCACCAGGGCATCACCGTGGTGCTGGTGACGCATGAGCCGGATGTGGCCGCGCACGCCCAGCGGCTGCTGACGATTAAAGATGAGCTGCTGGCCGGCGACACGACCGAACATCACGTCACCTGGGCAGCGCCGCGTGCGCTGCCGGCCATGCCACAAACAAACGGCCGCGCGGCCCTGGCGCAACATTGGCAAATACATCTATCAGGAGCTCTGCGATGATGACCAACCAACCAACCACGCTCGCGCCCGCCACTGCGGCGGACGAGGATGTGGATATCGACGATGCCGCGCTAGCCGATCTGCAACACGGCGGCATCAAACCCAAGGAAAGCCTGCGGATCGCCTTCGGCAGCCTGGTGTCCAATAAGCTGCGCTCGCTGCTGACCGCGCTAGGCGTGATCATCGGCGTGGCGGCGGTGGTGGCGCTGCTGGCGATCGGCAACGGCTCGCAGGCCTCGATCACCGCCGCGATTACGGCCAACGGCGCGAACTTGCTGACGGTGCGGCCGGGCGCGCCAAGCACGGGTGGTGTGGGCGGGCAAGTCGGCAGCGGCCAGACGCTGACGACCGCCGACGCCGAGGCGATCGCCAACCCGCAGAACGTGCCGGATGCCAGCTCCAGTTTCTGATCGAGGCGCTCAGCCTGAGCCTGGCGGGCTGATAGGGGTCGTGCTGGGCGCGGCGATCGCCGAGGGCGTGAGCCTCGCCGGGGTTATGAAGGCCGTGATTGCGCCGGAAGCGGTCGTGCTCGCGCTGGGATTTGCGATGGCGGTCGGCTTGTTCTTCGGCATCGCGCCGGCCCGCAGCGCGGCGCGGCTCGACCCGATCGAGGCGCTGCGCCAGGATTGATATCGACAGCGTGGTATTTTCAAGGTGTTCCGTTTTTCGCGCGGAGCGCGAAAAACGGAACACACAAGAAGGTAACGTACCGTGCTGCCGCTTATCCGGAGCTTGCCAGCCCTGAGCCTGCCGAATGGGTCGAAGGGCAGGCAATATCTGATCGAACGCGATTGACGCGTTCGTCGTAACACAAACAAGGAGCAAGAACATGTCACGGGAACGCATTATGTGGATCGTCGTGGTGCTGGTGGTAGCCGGCATCGGGTTCTATGGCGGGCAAACGTTCGGTCGGCGGGGCGGCGGGTTCGGTGGAGCGGCAGGGCGGAATGGCGGCGGTTCGACCACCGTCGGCACGGTGAGCGCGGTGGCCGGGAATATCGTGACGATCACCACGCGCACCGGGCAGACCATGCAGGTGCAGCTCGACGCGAACAGCGCGCTGCACAAGCAGTCGGATGCGCAGATCAGCGACATCACGAACGGTGAGCAGATTGTCGTCACCGGCACGGTGAGCGGCACCACCATCCAGGCGACGAATGTCCAGATCGGCGGCGCTGGCGGGAGATTCGGTAGCGCGGGCGCCGCGCCGACCCCGGCGCAGTAGCGCGACACGACTGGCTCGGGCAGCGCTGCGGCGCTGCCCGAGCCAGAATAAAGCTTTTCTTAGCGGGATACCCAGAGGATACCCGATCTCGCCAAACATCCCGCGACGGTAAAGCAGAAACCGCAGGGTTCGAAACCGGCCAACGCGTCGCAGCGCTGATCAGCACAACACCACCAATCAGACAAGTCTAATCGTCGCGAATGACCACGCTGTTGTGCCGTTGAGATAGAAGGATAACACTATGGCAACCAGTCGATTGCAGCCGCTGCCACCCGCCGGGCGCCAGCGCGGGCTGCACGATGGTCAGTTTCTCCGGGTGCTTTCGCAGCAGCGCGGCGCCCTTGCCATACGCGACGGCGCGCCACGCCAGGTGGGCCGGCACATTGCCGCGCCGAGCGCTGCGCCGCTGATCGCGACCAAGCTGCTCATTCCGCCGTTCAGCACCAGCTTGCTCGCGCGAGAACGACTGATCACACAGCTTGTGCAGGGCCTACAGCACGCGTTGACACTGGTGATTGCGCCGGCCGGCTATGGGAAAACGACCCTGCTAAGCGCTTGGGCGCGCCAGTCGGCCACGCCGACCGCCTGGGTCTCGCTCGATGCGGACGACTGTGCGCCGCGCCGCTTCTGGACCTATGTGATCGCGGCACTCGACGCCGCGCAGCCAGGCGTGGGGGCGCGCGCGCAGGCGCTGCTCGACACGCCCACAGTCGCGATCGAGCAGGCGCTGGCGACACTGATCAACACGCTGTCTACTGCGCAGCCGATGACCCTGGTGCTGGACGATTATCACGTCATTGATGTCGCCGGCATGCACCAATCGCTCGCCTTTCTGCTGAATCATCTGCCCGATACACTGCATACCGTGATCGCCGGCCGGGCAGAGCCGCCGATACCGCTCGCGCACTGGCGGGCTACCGACGCGCTGATGGAGCTGGGCGTCGCCGAGCTGCGCTTCACGAACGAAGAAGCGACCATACTCCTCACCGCGATCACGCAGCAGCCCTTGACGGATGCGGTCGTCACGATGCTCATGGAGCGCACTGAAGGCTGGGCGGCTGGCTTGCGACTGGCCGCACGAGGCGCGCGCACAAGCGCCGATGTGACCCGTTTTCTGCATGATTTCAATGGCAGTCATCGTGATATTCAGGATTATCTCGACCAGGAGGTGTTCGGCCATATTCCCGCCGACATGCAGGCATTCATGGTGCAAACCGCTGTCCTGGATCGGCTCTGCGCACCGCTCTGTGCGGCGCTGAGCGATCCGGATGACCGGCTAGTTGCAGCGAATGAACCAGAATCTGCGCACCAACGCCGGCGCGAAGACGATCCCGACGGCACCCACGGCATCACTCAGCGCGCACACGACATGCTCGTGCGCATCGAGCGGACCGGATTGTTCCTGATCCCTCTCGATGCCGAGCGCGGCTGGTATCGCTATCACATGCTGTTCGCCGAGGCGATCCGTCACCGTCTCAACCAGGACGCGCCTGAACTGGCGGCGTTGCTGCGTCAGCGCGCGGCGGCCTGGTATGCCGAGCAGCCTGATACGGGGACTGCGTCAGCGGCGCTCGATCCACTGTTGGAAGCAGACCGGGATCAACGTGTCCCGGCCGATCTCGTGTTCAGCAAACGCGAGCTGGAGGTGCTGCGCCTGCTGGCCGATGGGTGCGCCAACCAGGATATCGCACTGGCGCTGATCATTGGCGTCAATACCGTCAAGATGCACCTCCAGCATCTCTACGACAAGCTCGACGTCCACAACCGCGTGCAGGCCATCCAACGCGCCCGTGCGCTTGGGTTGCTGTAAGCCGTTGGGTACCGGGTCGCTTATACGGCTGCAAAGAGCGATTGGGAAGGAAAAAGTCCTTCCCAATCGCTCTTTTTTGTCGAAGTACATACCTGTTGCACATATGCTGTTATGCGGCGGCAGCGCAACGCGACCGGGACACCCATTCGGGTGGCCTGGTCACCACGCACCAACCACCCGATCGCCCACCCATCCGAACGTAGCGCGCCGGCGGCCAAAAGCGTACAGTAGTATCAGCCTCAATCGCGAGCTGACCACTGTGGTCACAGCGTCGAGACGAAACATAGCGCTCATCTGTGAGCGAAAGGAACACCATCATGCTTTTCCCAACCATCGCCGCGCGGCTGGCTTCCGCCGCCCTGCTAGGCACGCTCGCGTTCGCCGCCGCCGGCGCCGGCACGGCCGCAGCGGCGAACCGCGACCTCCATGCATCGATCAACATCGCCTCCACCCCGTCGGCAGCGCAGATCGGCCCAGGCGGCAGCTTCACGGACACGTTCGTGATCAGCGACCCGGATAATGCCGGCACGCGCGATGTCACGCTCCTGATGTCGTATCCGGCGACCGTCCAATTGCAGGGCGTTCAGTTCAGCCGCGCCGGCGCGTGGGTCGATGCGACGATGACGAACGGCTTTGAGGCCAAGCTGGGCGACATCGGCAGCCACGGCGACGCAGTCACGATGACGGCGAGCTTCATGCCGCTGGCAGGCTACGCTACTGGAGCGCCGCTCCAGGCGCAGCTGGAAGCCTCGTGGCACGACAGTTCCAGCACAAGCGATCACCATAACATTGCCACCGTCCCGCTGCTGACAGCTGCGGCTGTCCAGCCCAGCATGGCGGCAGGCGCGTCGACTGCCGGCGTCGTGAATGTGGCAGCGACGGGCTTCACCCCGGGCGAAGCGGTCACGTTCTGGTACAACCTGCCGAATGGCACGGCGGCGCCGTTGTATATCCGCGATGGCCAGCTCACCACCGACAAAGTTTTCCGAAACGCAAACGCTGACGCGAGTGGGCACCGCGACGTGAACAACGCGACCACGCTGTACGCCGACGCGAATGGGCAGATCAGCATCAGCTTTGCCACCACTGGTCTGACGCCGGGCGCCTACTCGATTGTCGCGCATGGCATGGTCGATGGGGTCAACGGCGTCGTCCCCTTCAATGTCTAGGCTGCCCGCATCGTGGGTTCAGCGACAGCGCCATCGCTCCAGCGCGCCCGCCCCGCAGTGTGCTCGTGCGGGGCGGGCGCT
>Ga0137369_10004801_pt1 | contig 13786 bp, 6 predicted proteins | sample SagtaG_12_FD_104918 | JGI IMG/M metagenome (GOLD analysis project Ga0137369, IMG submission 104918) | Vadose zone soil microbial communities from Sagehorn Ranch, Mendocino, California, USA - Sage1_L_113_16 metaG | ecosystem: Environmental > Terrestrial > Soil > Vadose zone | place: USA... | reverse complement strand
GTGACTGGAACATTGGATGCCGCCGACACGAGGAGAGCCGACGCGATGATTGCCGACCCCACGCTCGGCATCACGGCGTACAGACTGGAACGTACGGGCAGCCAGACGGTGATCGCAAACCCGAGCGCCAGCCAGCTGCTTCCCTGCAGGATCCAGCGAAGCACTTCGGGGCTGCGACGTGGCGCGGTCCTGAAATACACCAGCGCCAGGAGCGTAACGGCTGCCGCAAAGGTGGACGAGCGATCTGCGTACTCGCCGACGTTACGGAGGACCGCACCGGGATCGAAAGTGAATTGGTAGAACGAAGGCGCCGAGCGTGGCGTAAACGCTCCCGATTGCGCGCGCAGAAGTAAATAGATTCCAAGCGCCACCCATTGAGGCCACGTCGCGCGCGCCGTCGCGAGCATCCGTGCTTTCACACCGCGGTCCCCGGAAATCGATGCCATCACCCAAACAGCAGACAGCAACGGCAAACAGACAGCTTCTTCTTTTGAGCACAGCGCCGCGAAGCAGAGTCCGCCGGCGAGAAGCCAGCGGTCCACCAATACGCTCCGCAGCGTCAGCGCGGCAAACAGGGTGAACAGCAACCCGGTTCTCGCGCTCAACCACAGCACCGCCATGTTGATGCCGTGAAAATTGAACGCCCAGACGGCCGCTGCCACGAGGCCCGCCCAGAGTGGCATCCCCATCGTGCGAACGAGCGATGCAATCGACCCGCCGCACGCCACCAGAAGAACGAAGTTGGTCCATCCGTACCCGGCCGGCCGCAGATCGAAGAGCAATTGGTCAACACCAAAACTGATCGAAACGAGCGGACGGTAGAAACCAGACGAGCGACCCATCAGAGCGACGACGTCCACCGCGGATCGCAGAGGGCTCGTGTAGATCCAGTTGAAATCGTCCTTCACGAAGCCGTGGCCCAGATCGAAGCCGTAGGCGAGCAGGAGGGCGATAAACAGCAGCGCCGCTGCGACTGCGCTGAAACGGCGATTCATCGACAACGAGAATGCAGTTGCGGCCGCAGGCACGAACATTACGATTCAGAGCCCGGGTTGCGCCAGCCCACGTGGGCCGCGTGAAGCGAGGTTTCGGTCGCTGACGACAAGCTGAAGCTCGCTACTCGTTTACGCCAAGCCGTCTTTTGATCTCTGGATCATCCACCACCCACACAAACGGTTTGTACAAAACATCGTCCGCTATGCGGCGATACTCGATGACTTCTGTGACGCCGCCCGCCGTCATGATCTCAAAGCCAACATTCGGCTGATCAGGCATTGTCAATGGCTCCAGACCTCTCAATTTCGCCGTTACCTCCGCCACTTTGCGGCCGTCTTTCCCTTTAACGACCCAGAGCGTGGTCCTGCCCGCTGGCCCGACATAGTTGTATGAGACGACGCGAAGGTCGGCGCGAGACAAGCCTGACGGCACGGAAAACCAGCGTGGTAGCCGTGCTTCGGGTGCAAGCTCGAACGTCGATTCGACGCAGGCGGCCGACGCGCACAACGAGACGAGGGCGACCAGCCGTAACAGCGAGTGGCGCACTGGGTGGAACATACAGTCCTCACAGCCTATTTGACCGGCACGCAGCAAGGCTGGAATGGATTGGGATGTCTCGTGAACTCATTCAGCATGAAGCACAAATAAACCTTGATGTTGCAAATCGTGCACGGACCAACCAAACCGACCGCGGGAGCCAGATGCGAGCTCGCATTACACCGAAACTGTTCATAGCATCTGTCGTGGTCATCGCAACATTGCCGCAAACAGCGAAACCTGTTTCCTGGTGATGCCGGAAAGTCACAGCCTGGCTGCTGGAAGGTGAAGCCAGGCCACAGATTTCCATTCAGAATGGGCAGACGAGGCAATCTCGAACTCGGAAGAAGAAGCCGTTGCGTGCCGGTGGGATCGCTCCAATTGATCGGATTGTTGCCGACATACTCGTACAAGTTTGATGACTCGATCAAACCGTCCGTGCGCATCGAGGGAAGCGGATCTTCCGAAATGAATCTCGAGAGACCTGGAGAGTAATAACGCGCGCGATAGTAGAACAGACCGGTGGCGTCGTTCTCACGACCCATGAACTCGTACGAATTGGACGACAGCGCGCCTTCCGCGACAACAGCACCGAATGGCTCGTATGTGTAGCTGGTCGAGATTCCGGAATCGCGCGCAAGCGCGACGACATCGCCGAGCGCATCGGCCAGATAGCTCACGGTTCCTGCTTCATCTGTTCGGGCGACGAACTCGTCAAGCATCAGCCCGCTGAGAATGTTCGTGGAGGATGTCGGCCTCGACTCCTGAACCGGATTCCCGCCGTCATATAGAAACGCGACGGGCTGGCCTCCAACCACCTTCGCCCGCCTTCGGCCGACGCCATCGTAAGCGAACGATGCAGAGACGCCACCACTCAGCGCAGTCAGTTGATCTCGCGCGTTCCACGTGAATGCGACGGCGTCCGCGGTCGACAGATTGCCATTGGCGTCGTAGGAGAACGCGGCTGAATCGCGTGCCGTCACCTCGTTGGCGGCGTCGTAGACTGCGGACGACACGGCGGGAGGCAAGCCGGTTCGCGCGAAACTTCCTCCGACAGCCGTGCGATTTCCATCAGCGTCGTAACGGTACGTCAGGTTGCCGATGGTCGTCTGGCCGGAGGCATATGACAAGGTGAGCGGCCGCGAGGCCGCGTCGTATGACACCGTCACGCTGATGTTGTTGGGGAGCGCCACACTCGTCACGCGATCGTCGTCGTCGTAGGTGCGAACGACGGAGAGATCGCCTTGTGCGATGCTCGCTATCCGGCCCGCGTCGTCGTAACTGTACGCCACCGTTGCGGCACCGGGAACGTTCATCGTCAATCGTTGGCCTGCCCGGTCGTAGCCATAACTCACATTGCCTTCTGGACTGGTTTCGGCCGTGAGGTGGTCGAGCCCATCGTACGAGCGCGTGATCGTTCCAGCCAGCGAATCCTCGATTGCAACAAGTCGATTGCCGCGATCGTAGCTGTAGCGCGTCGTTGATTGATCGGCGTACGTGACGAGCGATAGTCGATCGATCGCATCGTACGTGTACGTAGTCGACTGGCCCTTGCGATCGCGAACCTCCGTGAGATTTCCATTGAGGTCGTAGATGTAACTTTCACTGCGCTGCAGCGGGTCTGTGCGCGACGCCACGCGGTTCATGCGATCGTAGGTGAAGGTCGTGGCGCCGCCTCGCGCGTCTCGCAGCAGCAGCAGATTGCCATTCGCATCGTAGGCGGCCGTAGTCTCGTTCTGTAGGCCATCGACGGTGCTTGTGACGCGGTTGAGCGCATCGAAGGCGCGTTCTGAAATGCGGCCGGCCGGTGTAGTCGTTCGAACCACCCTGCCGGCTGCATCAGTGAAGTGAGCGAACGTCTCATTGTTCGGACCAATGGCGGAGATCAGGTCCCCAAGAGAGTATGCAAGCTGCGTATCGTGCCCGAGAGGGCTTTCCACCGAAATCAGCTGACCTGTCGAATCGAACTGAAGATGCTTTGTGTGACCGAGCGGATCCGAAATGGCGCTCACGGTGCCGGCCTGGTAAGTCGCGACTGTTGTTCGCCCGAGCGGATCGGTGATGGTCGCGACTTGCTGGAGGGTCGGTTCGTAGGTGAGGGTAAACGTGCTCGCGTCGGGCGTTCCTGCCAGACGCGTGACGTTCGTGGTATTGCCCAGTTGATCGTACGTAAATTGAGTGCGACGTCCCAGTGCGTCGACGATAGCGGCAATCATGTTCGTGCCGGTTTGCCGCTCGTATGTGGTGTTCTGCTGCTCCGGCTGTCCCGCCGCGAGTGTCTCTCCAACGGTGTAACCGGCGGAATCGAACTGAAATCGCCGGACAATCCCTCGTGGGTTCGTCACGTCGGCCTGCGCGATGCGCCCGGCGCCATTCAAGGTGTATGCGAACTGAAATGCGCCGCCATTCGCCAGCGTCTGGTTCGCGATTCGACCAGCAGAATCGTACTCGTTCGTGGCGACCACGTTGCCGCGAGCATCCTTGTGCGTAAGCATTCTGTGCGCCGCGTCGTACGTGTACGCCGTTACTCCTCCTGCCGCGTCGGTGACCGTCCACAGACGGCCGCTCGCGTCGTACGAATACGTTGTTGTCCGCCCGATATTGTCGGCGATCGCGGTGATGCGATGCTGCGTGTCGTAGGTGAACTGCATCCACCTGCCGTTCGGAGAGACAACGCTCGCAAGATCGCGGTCGGCGTTGCGGTTCAGTGTCAGCGTGTTGCCGAACCGGTCCCGGATGCGGGTGAGCGCCGCCTGCTGAGAACGCGAGACGCCGGCGCTCTCGGGGAAGGTCAAGAGCGTCCCATCGAGGAGGCGTAAATCCCACCCGTCGCCGTTCCAGCGAATAGTGGACTTGAAGAACCCCGTCGGTGAGGCGGCGTGCTCGTACACAGCATCCGTCCATCCGGTTCCAGGTGAAATACGGGTGTAATGCACGCGGGCACCGTCGCTGAGGATCAGATCGATGTACGTGTACGGCACCGTGTCCCCGACGAGAAACATGTCGTAGTTGTGCGTCGCGCCGATTCCAAACGCGCGCGATCGAATGTCGCCCGTGCGATAGGTGCGAGTGAGATTGATTGGGATGACATCTGGAAGACTCGCATCGACATGATTGAGGGTGAAGACGCCATTGCCGCAGTTAACCGGGTCGCCTGCCTCTCTCGGGCAATTGCCTGGTTTCGTGTCATCCGGTGGCGGAAGGCTTGGAGGGGCAACCATGGCGCCGGTGAATTCCGAGATCGCGACCCCACGATTCGGCGCCACTTGCAAAGCGTCGGCGGTGACTGCGCCGAGCCCGTAGACATACCAGCCGCGGCCATCCTCCGGGTCGTAGTGCCAGAACTCCATTGGAGAGCCAGGCGGGCGGTGGCGGTAATTCGGGTAGATCAGCCTGGCGCCGTAACCCGTGCGGGCACTTACCTCGACATACGCGCCGCCGGGCTGAATGGTGAAGTAGACCGGAACGTCGACGGTCGCCGGCAGCGGAAAAGGCGGCCGGTCGAGTGGTATTGGCGTAATGCTCACTTCTCGAACAATCGCGCCCTGCTCATCCCTGATTACGGTGCCTGGCGGGAGTCTCAATTCGAGTCCAGGAATCCTCGGTGTAGTAACGATTGTCTCGGCAGGCGTGGGCGGTTGAATCGCGACTGCATTCTCAACGTCGATCCTGGTGAGCCAGATGGTGTATGGAAGCACCGTGGTTCTGCCACTGTGAAGCCGCACGGCCACTTCGTAGGTTCCGTACCTTGCACCCCGGCCTCGCCCGACGCGACCGTCAATCCACAGCTCGCGCCAGTCGGCAGACTCGCCCTGAACGACCAGCAGAAAGCGTCCCGTTCCATCAGAAACGGCACTGGCGCCATCGATTTCAAGCCGGACGCCAGCCAACGGTGAACCGTTCAATTTGAGAACTTGGCCGCTCAACGCGGTAACGCCGGCCCCAGCTTCGAGCGCCGGTAAGTTTTGCCAATGCGACGATGACTGGTTTGTACGCCAGTCGTCGTCAAAGGACCATTCGTCGTCGTGGTCTGGGGTCTGTGCGCGTTCCTCCCGTGCCGTCGTAAAGGTGACGGAAAAGGCCTCAAACGGAAAGCCGCGTGCATCGTGTGCGCCATTGACCGAGAGCACGTAAGTGGCATCGGGTCGGAGCGCTCGGCTGGGGGTGACAAACGCGATGCGGCCGTTCTCTGCCGGCACGATGAGCGCTGCGACTCTTCCCTCTGGACCTAACAGCGTTACGGTCGTGGAGTTCACGCTTGGGATGAGTGCCAGTCGCGTGAAGCGGAGCGCTATCCGAACAGCGACCGACACGCCGGTTGCGCCGTTTTCGGGATCTGACCGGGCTACTTGCGGAGCGCTGCCGTCCAAAGGCGGCGCTGATAATTCCTGAAGCGCGCCAGTGCTCGGGTCAACGAGCACACCGGAACTTTCTAAAGCACCGCCGGGACCTCGTCCTCCCCAAACAGCCACCTGTCCGTCGGGAGTGAGCGTCGCGGCGTGATAAGCGCGCGCACCCGGCAACATGGCGACTGCCGTGTCCTGCCACCGATTCAGGTCGATGCGCTCGACTTCCGCACTGAATCCCCGGTCGTCGACGCCACCGCACACAATGATTTCGTCAGCTGATACCAAAGTCGCTGTATGCGCCGCACGTGGCGTCCAACGAAGCGGTGGCAATACCTCTGACGTTCGAGTGATGACGTTGAATCGCTCGACGGTGTCAACCACGCGACCAGTAGATGAGACGCCACCAAGTACGAGAACGGTGCCGTCGGACAGCAGCGTCGCTGTGTGGCCGGCACGCGCCTGTTGAAGTCTGCCGATGATGCTCGACACATCGGTCTGACGATCCTTCAACCACGCAAACGCGACGGTCTCGCCATGATTCGTGCCGCCGAGCAGCAGTTCGCGACCGTCGGGCAGTGACGTGCTGCTTTGTCCGGCGATCTCGTCGACGGACGGTTGTGCTGTTCCGGAGTGGTTCGACATCGCGACAATCGCGACGACCACACCGATAACTCTGGCGATCCGGTTGCAACCGGCACACATTCCGCGAAAAACAGCAGCAGTCACCGTCAGCCCTCCTCGTCGCGCACCAATGTCAGTAGATTCTCCAGGCGGCACTTCCTGTCGACGGACCGTTGGTGTCAATCAACAGCGTGTACGTGCCGGTCGCGGGCAGCGTCGCCGCATTAATCGACGGCGTGGCAAAGCAGTTCGATCCGCTCGCCAAGGTGGCGCCGTCCGGACGCAGAATCGAAAAGTTGAAACCGCAATTGCCGAAGGTGACATTCGTAGCGGTCACGCTGATCTGCTGCCCGGCACCACCTTCGAACGTGAGCCGTGCACTTTGACCAGGCGTGGGCATTGGCACGTCAAGACCGCCGTCGCCTATGTTCATCGCGCCCAGGATGTCGACAACCCGGTAGATCGTCCAGGTGGCGCTCCCGGTTGACGGACCACTCGGATCAATCACGAGTGTGTAGGTCCCGGTAATTGGCAACGCTGTCGCATCGATAAAGGGCGTGGCAAAACAATTCGCGCCGGTCGCTAACGGCGTTCCATCCGGTTGCAGGATCGAGAAGCTCAACGCGCAGTTGGTGTAGGTGACGTTGGTTGGATGCACGCTCACGACTTGTCCTGCCGTGGCACCAAAGGTGAGTCGCGCGATCTGACCCGGAGTGGCCATTGAGAGCGGCAACGGTGTACTGAACTCGATGGAACCGTTCACGACGGCAGCGTCGTACACCGTCCACGTTGCACTCCCGGTCGCCGGCCCACGCGGATCGATGAGCACCGTGTAGGTGCCTGTTGCCGGCAGCGTCGTCGCGTCGATGAACGCGGTGGCAAAACAGTTATGGCTACTCGCCAGCGCTGTTCCGTCGGGCCGCAGGATCGAAACGTCGAAGCCGCAGTTCGCGAACGTGACGTTTGCCGGGTAGACGCTCACCACCTGTCCTGCGGTGCCGGCAAACGTGAGTCGCGCGTTTCCGCCAGGTATTGCCAGTGACAGCGGGAACCCACTCCCGAACTCGATGGAACCGGTAAACACACCTGCGTCGTAAACAGTCCATGTCGCGCTGCCAGTCGACGGTCCACTTGGGTCGACCAACAGCGTGTAGGTGCCGGTCACGGGCAGCGCAGTGGCGTCGATGAACGGTGTAGCAAAACAGTTCGCGCCGCTTGCCAGCGTTGTTCCATCCGGCCCGAGGATGTGGAAGTTCAACGCACAGTTGCCGTAGGTGACGCTGGTTGGGTACACGCTTACCAACTGCCCCGCGGCGCCGGCGAATGTCAGTCGCGCGTTTTCACCCGGTGTCGGCAGCGAAACAGAGGTGCCGGGACTGCCGATCGCGAGCGCACCCGTGAAAGCGGCGGCGTCGTAGATGGACCATGTGGCCATGCCGGTCGACGTGCCGCGCGGATCGATCAGCAGCGTGTAAGTGCCCGTGACCGGCAGCGCCGTGACATCGATGAACGGGTCCGTAAAGCAGTTGGATCCGCTCGCCAGTGTCGTGCCGTCGGGTCGCAGGATCGAGAAATCAAGTCCGCAGCCCGCGTAGGTTACGTCCGTGGCACGAACAGTAAGCAACTGCCCCGCCGTGCCGTGGAACACGAGCAGGCCAATCTTGGAACTGGTTCCGATAGCCACGACCGTGCTCGCGCCGATCGATGTTCGACCGGTTACCAGCACATCGACTGCGCTATAGGGCGGCGGTGGAACAAAGAAGTCTGCTGTGCTTTCTGCAACACCGCGAGGAGTTCTGAGTGTGAAACGCCCTGAAGTTGCGCCCGTTCGAGCACGCGCCGTCAGTGTCGTGCCTGTGCTCGACAGCACGTCTGTCTTTGGAAAGGTATTCAAAGCCAGGAGATTGTTCGCGGCTCTTGAATCGAAGTTCGTTCCGTTGATAACGACCGTGGTGTTGGAATCACCAATGGTTGGCGTGAAGTCGTTGATCACGGGGCTGCCATCGTTCAGCGCGATGGTGAACGGCATGCGACTTGTCGCAGAGCTCACCGCTGAAGCAATCTCGATGGGTCCCGTTGTGGCACCCATCGGTACGATGGCAGTCAATTGCGTTGGCGTAGAGTCGGTAACTGTCGCTGGCGTTCCGTTGAAGGTAACGGTGAGTGGTCCCGATGGTGAAAGCAGGCTCGTCCCTGAAATCCTGACCGCTGTTCCTACCGGCCCGGTGACCGGATCGAACGTGCTGATTCCGATGCCCGAGGCACTGACCCGCTCGATCGAGACGATGTTGCCGACGGCGTCGTAACGGTAGATCGCCGACTCGCCATTCGGGTCGGTGACCTGAGATAGCCGGCCAACCGCGTCGTACGCGTACCGGACGACGGTGGTTGTCAAGCTGAAATTGCTGACAGTTGTATGGTTCTCGAAAATGGTGACGTTTCGTTGTGCCGGAACGTACCCGGGCATAACGGCTCGCAGCGTGCGTATACCGGGATGAACGCCTTGCAGCACGTAATCGCCAGCCGCGTCCGTGATGACGCTGGCGATGGCAACCGGATCGTCGTACAGCGATACCGTGGCTCCCTGAATCGGCGTGGCTCCGTCGGCTTCGATGACTTTGCCGGACACCAAGCCGGGTACTAGCAGCGCGACGTTTGCAGTGGCGGTTGCCGACGCCGTGACGTGAATGCCCTGCTGCAGCTCGGTTGAGAAACCGGGTGCGCTAACCCGAATGTCGTAGGTTCCAGGATCGAGGACGTCCAGCGTGTACGTTCCGTTGCTCGTCGTTGTGGTGCTCTTGCGAACTGTCCCGGAGAGCATCGCGTCGACGGTCGCGCCTCCGACGGGCTCTCCTCCAGAAAATCGCGTGACTGTTCCGATGATCGATCCGGTGGCCACGACCGTGAACGGCAGCCCGTTGCTTTGAACGCCACCGACGCTGACAACTACATTGCCGCTCGTCGCGGCTGCCGGTACAATCGTCGAAATCGCACCAGTGCTCCATGTTGTCGGACTCGACGGAACACCGTTGAAGTTGACAGAGCTTGTGCCCTGAGTTGCGCCGAAATTGATGCCAGTAACGTTCACCACCGTGCCCGCCGGCCCTGATGCGGGCAAGATGTTGGTGATGATTGGCGGCGCCGTTGGAACGGGTACGACGACGCGTGAGTCGTAGTTGCCGTTCAGCGACCCTTCGATACGCAGTTGGGCCTTGACACCTGTATTCCCGGGCGCGCTAGCGACATCGACACCGGCCCACAAATACAACCGATCGCTGGCAGATTGCGCGACGTTCGCATTGAGTCGACATGTCAGCGTGTAAGCAGTGGTGGTTGTCGTCAGCGGCGCGGTGCCTGTTGCCACGCACATCGAAGTGCCGGTGCTCGAGTTGAGGTTCAACTTCGCTCGTGGATAGAGCGTGCCGGCATTGGACGTCTTCGACATCCATAGCGTAAAAGTGATCGCGGAACCCGCCGGCACGACTCCGGCGGCGTTCGGCACACCCGCCCGAGTATCGAACGCCTTAATCAGGTACTCGCCGAGAGGTCGATTCTTCAGATCGACGGAAGAAGCAGTCGCTGCACTGCTGTCCGGCGCTGTGGTCTTCAGCTGAAACAGGCCAGCAGTTGCCGACGCTTCCTTGTGCAGGTGGTACGTTGCGGTCTGTCCTGTCGCGGATGTCACTAACGCAGAGAAGATGAATAGTGTCGACAGAATGACTGCCGTCTGGCTTCGAAACATGATGCTCGAGCGCGTTGCCGCGAACGGGAACCGCAGCCGGGGCGGTTAAAGTGCTTTGGCGGAATTTCTCGACGCGGTGGCAAGTGCGCGTCTGCGGCGATTACAGCAATGAGCGTTCCGTCACGATGCGCGGGGGAAACCCGCGTGAAATCGCCGCGTCAGCCAACCGGATCAACTGCGAACGGGAGAAGCCAGTTCCCATGGGTGTGAGCGCTACCCGGCACGATCGCGGCTCGAGGGCGCGCGCGAGGGGCATCTGTTGATTGCCGCGTTACGTACAATAACGGCGTGACGCAAGTCGATGTGGCTGTTGTCGGCGCCGGCGTGTCCGGACTCGCATCGGCTCTGGCGCTCGCCGAGCGCGGCGCGTCGGTTGCCGTCCTCGAGCGCGACCCGCGAGCCGGACACGGCACGAGCACGCGAAACAGCGGCGTCATTCACGCCGGCCTCTACTATCCAGCGGGCTCGCTCAAAGCGACGCTCTGCGTCGAAGGACGCGATCGACTGTATGCGTTCTGTGCGGCACACGCGATACCGCACCGGCGATCCGGCAAGCTGGTCGTCGCGCACAACGACCACGAGACGCGCGAGCTCGAAGCATTGGAGAAACGAGCGATCGGCAACGGCGTCACCGTTTCGCTTGTCGACCAACGATGCATCCGCGAACGCGAGCCGCATGTGCTCGGCGCCATCGCCGCTCTCTGGTCTCCGGATTCGGGCATCGTCCAGGCCGAATCGCTCGTGAAAACTCTCGTGAATCTTTGTCGCGATCGAGACGTGGCCTTGCTCGTGGGCAGTCCACTCATTGGAGCGGACACGCGAGGCGGCGCGGTCGAGCTCGCCACTCCTCACGAACGTTTCGAGGCCGGGACCGTTGTCAACGCCGCCGGTCTTTACGCCGACGAGGTGTCGCGTCTCCTCGGCGGGATCGAGTTCACGATTTTTCCGTGCAGAGGCGAGTACGTGGAGCTTGCGCCGTCACGACGTCATTGGGTGAATGGTCTCGTATATCCGCTGCCGCACGGCGTCGGACTTGGAGTGCATCTGGTGAAAACGACCTGGGGCAGCGTGCTGCTCGGACCGACGACGTGTTATCAGGACGCGCGGGACGACTACGAAAGCAATCGGTTGCCGATTGAGGCGTTCGTCGAGCCGGCACGGGCGCTGCTGCCCGAGCTCACCATCGCTGATCTCCAGCCCGGTGGGACCGGCATTCGCGCGAAGCTGCACGGGCCGGATCGCGCGTTCGCGGATTTTCTGATCGAGCGCGATCGCCTGAACCCGCGCGTCATTCAGGTGGCCGGCATCGATTCGCCCGGGCTGACGTCGTGTCTGGCCATTGGCGCTCGTGTGGCGGACCTGTGGGCCGCGAACCCGTGACCATGTGAATTCTCGCGTCGACCGGGCGGGGACTGAGGCCGGGTCTGACAATGTCGGTCGAACTTACACCGATACGAGGCCGGATCGAACACGTTCGAGATCCGCGTCCACCATCATCTTCACCAGCTGCGGAAAATCGACATTGGGCTCCCAGCCAAGCTTCGCGCGCGCCTTCTCCGGATTGCCGATCAGATGATCGATCTCCGCGGGGCGGAGAAACCGCGGATCGGTGACGACGTATCGCTTCCAGTCCAGACCCGCATGCTCGAACGCGATTTCCACCAGCTCCCTGACGGAGTGGGCTTCGTTCATGGCAATGACATAGTCGTCGGGCTCGTCCTGCTGCAGCATGAGCCACATCGCGCGAACGTAGTCGCCCGCAAAACCCCAGTCGCGACACGCGTCGAGGTTGCCGAGCGGCAGCTTGTCGGCATGGCCGAGCTTGATGCGTGCAACGCCATCGGTCACTTTGCGCGTCACGAATTCGAGTCCGCGCCGGGGTGACTCGTGATTGAACAAAATGCCCGACACGGCAAACAGGTCGTAGCTCTCGCGGAAATTCACCGTGATGTAGTGACCGAACACCTTCGACACGCCGTAGGGGCTGCGCGGATAGAAAGGCGTCGATTCCGTCTGCGGCACTTCCCGCACGCGGCCGAACATCTCGCTCGATGAGGCTTGATAAAACCTGATCCTCTTGTTCACGCGGCGGATCGCCTCGAGCGCGCGCGTCACGCCCTGCGCATTGAACTCGCCCGTGAGAAGAGGCTGATCCCACGACGCGGGGACAAAGGACATCGCGCCGAGGTTGTAAAACTCGTCCGGCTCGACGGATTCAACAGCTTTGAGGAGCGAGAGTTGATCGAGCAGATCCGCCTGGACGAGCTCAATGCGATCGAGAATGTGCTGAATGCGCCAGACGTTCGGCGCGCTCAAGCGCCGAATGACGCCGAACACCTGGTAACCCTTTGCGAGAAGGAGCTCGGCGAGATATGAACCGTCCTGTCCTGTGATTCCGGTAATAAGGGCCTTTTTTGCCACGCTATCCTTTCAGCTCTGCGCTCGTTGCCGGCCGAACGGTGAGATACCGGTCGAGCGCATCCTGCCAGGCCGGCATGTTGATGCCGGCGCCGCGCAACTTGTCATTGGAGAGCGCACAGTATCGCGGCCGCTTGGCCGCGAGCTGCACGTCCGTCATCGTAACGGGTTCGAGAACGGCATCGCTATCGAGTTTGTTCCGGACGTATGAGGCAAGCTCATGCCAGGTTGTGGCGCCACTGTTTACACAGTGGTAAAGCCCCGGCTCCGGCCGCCGACGTAAGAGGCTTGCGGTCGCGGCCGCGACATCCGGCGCGAAGCTGGGTGAGACCACCCGATCGACAAAGACGCGCACGGCCGCGCGGTTTGCGATGGCCTCCACGATGCGATCCAGGCTGCTCTTGTGCGGTCCCGCACCGCCAAAAAGGCTTTCGACGCGAAGCACGTAGTGGACCGGCGCCTGCTCGGCAAACCATTCACCGAGCAACTTCGACCCGGCGTAGACGCTCTGCGGCGCCACCGCGTCGTCTTCGCGATAGGGACGATTGGTTTCGCCGTCGAATACGAAATCGCTGCCGTAGTGCACCAACACAGCGCTTGCCTCGCGCGCTGCGCGCGCGAGCGTCAGCACGGCCAGTGCGTTGGCCGCCATCGCCGCAACAGGCTCCTCCTCGGCTCGATCGACGTCGTTGTAGGCCGCGCAATTGACGATGGCCCACGGCCGCAGTTGAGACACGCGTTGGTAAACGGCGGCCGCGTCGGTCACGTCGAGATCGCGCCGCGTCAGGCCGACGGTGTGCCACTCGCGCTCAAAACTCGCAGCGACGGTTTGTCCCAGTTGTCCGGCCGCACCGAGGACGAGCACCGGCCGTTCGACGCTGGCGTGCTCCTCGCGGTCATTCCGAGCGGTATTCAAACGTTGCAATGGTAGCATTCAGACCCGGTGGAACGCGCGAGCCGCATCATCGTCATGGCTTCTCTCGTCTTCGCCGCCGTGACGCATGCGTGGCTCGTCAACTGGGAACCCGCGCTTCCCGCAGCTGCCGCCACCGCGTTCGCGATCACGTTTTTGGTTGCCCGTGTTTCTCTCGACGCGGCCCTCGTGCCGGTCTTCAGCACCATC